>Ga0209369_1000560_pt1 | contig 40164 bp, 32 predicted proteins | sample EBPBio142010_DNA_FD_185865 | JGI IMG/M metagenome (GOLD analysis project Ga0209369, IMG submission 185865) | Wastewater treatment Type I Accumulibacter community from EBPR Bioreactor in Madison, WI, USA - Reactor 1_10/4/2010_ DNA (SPAdes)... | ecosystem: Engineered > Bioreactor > EBPR >... | reverse complement strand
AACAGGCCGCCGAGGGCAAGCCACCAGATGATACCGGCGCGACCTCGAATACCGTCATTCGCATCAATGTAGGAAATAATATCCGGCACGCCCCTCAGGGCTATTTTGCTTCCGTGCATTACGGCGTCCTCCCAACGTCGTTAAGACATCTGCAAGAGGACTTATCCGGATTCCAGACGCAATAAGACCATCCTTGCAGATGGTCTTAAATCTTCAGTCTGCATTTATGGTTATAGCTAGTTTTTAAGAGGAGTCAATGCGCCGCTTGATCCCCGATAAACGACCACTGTTTGCCCCGAACGTATTTCGATCTGGTTGAATCAGGTCAGCTTACCAACTGATTTCGTCGCCATTATAGGACAGGAAGGCCCCGGTTTTGGGAGCACCGGCGATTACCGCTCTCAATCCACACGCGCTGTTCTCCGCATTCACGACTGCTCCTTCACCGCCCATATCCGTCTTTACCCAGCCGGGGTGAAGTGCAATCACCTTTATGCCTTCGGCATGAAGATCAACGGCCAGTTGGGCGGTCGCCATGTTCAATCCGGCTTTGGAGCACCGATAAGCATAGTCGTCGTCGTCATCGTCCAGCAGACCCTCTGAGATCGAGCCGGCCCGGCTGCTGATATTGGCAATCATCGGCTCGGTGCCGCGCGCCAGGCTGTTCCGCAATGCGCGCGCTACCAGAACAGGGCCGAGCATATTTGTCCTGACGACTGCCATGAAATCATCCGGATCGAGCGGCGCAAGGCCAGCAATGCGACTGCGAACAGCCGCATTGTTGATGACAAGGTCCAGAGAACGCATGGCCAGACGATCACCAAGCGCTGCCACCGAAACCGGGTCAGCCGTATCGAGCGTCTGAAACTCGATACCGGGGGCGCATGGCGTCTCAGGCGGGCGGCGACCGCAGGCAATCACACGCCAGCCATCCTTGGCATATTGCCGTGCCAGTTCGCGGCCAAGGCCGCGCGTGGCTCCGGTAATGAGGACGGTCCTGTGCCCGTTGTCAGCCAATCGCCGCGCTCCTCGTTTCAATATTTCCGTCCTGCCGTGCAATGAGGGCATAAACCTCGCCAGAATATTTGACGCGACGCTCCTGGGTTTTGAAATCGATATGGGTAATGCCGAACGGTGTCGTGTAACCAAAGGCCCACTCAAAATTGTCTGTCAGTGTCCAGGCGAAGTAACCCCTCACCGGCACGCCCTCATCAATGGCTTTGGCCACCTGCTCCAGATGATCGACATAATATTTCGCTCGCAGATCGTCCCAGACATGCCCGTCCGGCCCTACATCTTCCGGCCGCGTTGCCACGCCGCTTTCAGAAATATAGATTTCCTTTGGCGCATAGCCGTCATTTACATAATGAAGAATGTCATAGATGCAGCGCGGCCAGACTTCATAACCAACTGCGGAATAGGTGCCTTCCGGCTGTACGCGACGATAGTTGAGCGGTGGCAGTTCGTCACCTGCCGCGATCACAGACCGGCGATAGATGTTAACGCCCAAATAATCGAGCGGCTCCGCAATCGTCTTGTTGTCTTCCGGATGGATGGGCGGCAGGAGATCGCCGTAAAGCTCCAACATGTCCTGCGGATAGGCGCCCTTGAAAACGGCATCTAGGAACCAGCGGTTCTGTGCACCATCGAAACGTTTCGCTGCCGCAACGTCGCGCGGATCGTCGCTGGCCGGTTCCGCCACGTTGAGATCGAACACAATGCCCACGGAGACATCCGCGCGTTCTGCACGAATGGCCTGAACAGCCTTGCCGTGGCCAAGCAGTGCATGATGGCTTGACGTGACCCCACCCTTCACGCCATCAGCCAAGCCCGGCGCATCTTCGGCGCTGGCATGGCCTGACCAGCAGAAGGTCCATGGTTCATTGAGCGTCGTCCATTTCTTGACACGATCACCGAAACTGCGAACGGCAACCGAGGCATATTCGGCCAGCGCATCCGCAGTCTCCCGAACATACCAGCCGCCCTTGTCCTGCAAGACCTGCGGCAGATCCCAATGATAGAGCGTCGCATAGGGTTCGATGCCCGCCTCCAGCAGATCGTCTATGAGGCGGTCGTAAAAGCCTATTCCATTGGAATTGACCGCACCGTACCCCCCCGGCAAAATCCGGGTCCAGGCGAGGGAGAAGCGATAGGCTTTAAGGTCCATCGCTTTCAGCACCGCAATGTCCTCGCGCCAGCGATGGTAGTGATCGCAAGCAACGTCACCGCTGGACTGGTCGATGATGGCGCCCGGCTTTTTACAGAAACGGTCCCAGATGCTCTCGCTCTTGCCGTCTTCATAAGGGGCGCCTTCGATCTGATAGGCCGAGGTCGCGGCACCAAAGGCAAAATCATTCGGAAAGACCAGTCCGGAGGCGCGCTGCTGCAGGTCTTGGCGGGCTTTAACGATGTTTGTTGGCATCATATTTTCTCTCGATTGTGCTGACGAGACTGGCCGCAGCCAGCGTGAGGAGGATGTAGAAGATCGCAGCCGAATTATACGGCGCGAACGGCAGGAAGCTTGCTGACTGGAACTCGCGCATGCGCTGCGTGATATCCCGAATGGACAGGATCGACAGAAGCGACGTGTCCTTGAGAATAGCGATCAGCTCGTTGCCGAGCGGCGGAATGATGATACGGAAAGCCTGCGGCATGATCACCAGACGGGCGGTCTGCCAGCCGTTGAGACCAAGGCTGCGCGCCGCCTCGATTTGTCCCCGCGGAATGGCGTTGATGCCGGAGCGGAAAATTTCCGCCAGATAGGCCGAGTAGGCCAGCGCCATCGCCGCCACACCACGAGCCATATTCGGCGGATCGATCACGCCCTGCGTGGCGTCCTTCAGTGCGCCACTCAAGGGCAGGCCGACATAGAGTACGATGACGAGCATGGGAATGCCCCGGATTGTATCCACGATGAATTCTGAGCCGATGGAGAGAGGATGACGGCGATGGATATGACCGCAAGCAGTCAGCAATCCGAGCGCAATGGCCAGAACGACGAAGGCGATGCCCGCCGACTTGTCGCGGTCGTTCAACGCTTCCGTCTGCCACAGGACAGGCACGTTCGCCGGGACTGAAGCCGCCGGAAGCAGAACCGCGCTGACATCCGCCTTCTTGCCAAGGGCGGCGAGCGCTTCAGGCGGACCGCGAAATGTGCGCAATGGCACTTCGTTTTCGGGACCATCGGGAAACTGGCCGTATCGCACCGTACCGATCATGCTCGATGGCGTGCCGGTTACCACGCCGATCTTGCCGTCGAGGGTGCCGGCGAGCGTATAGGCCTGGCGCGGCTGAAACAGAAACCAGGCAGCCATGCAGGCCATCAGCAACGTCAGGCCGATGAAGATAAAGTCTCCCCGGCTGCTATATTGAAGCTTTTGCAGGCCAACCCAAAGCAGGGCCAGAAGCGCCGCAATGATATAAGCCGAAATGGCCGCCCGAATGGTCGTTGCAACCCCGGCGGCGAATGCCACATGCGCTGCAAAGAGGACAAGAAATAATCCAAGCCCGTTGATCGTTGCCAGCAGGATGAAACCCGCCTTGCGCGATCCCGACAATCCGTTCCCGGATCGCCCCGTCAGGCTCAGGAGCAGACCCAGAACGGTCGCACCGAGATAGCTCAACAGGATGATGAACCCGTACCGATCCGTCGCTAGTGCCGCGGCCTCGGTAAGGCGCCGCGGTGTGACGCCTTTCATCACGAGATCGGACGTGAACGGATCGACCCCATTGGCCACAACCGAGTGCAGATAGGGATACACAACAGGTGTTGCCACGAGCGCGGCAGCCGACAGGAGATTGAGCGCCGCGCAAGGAATCCCCCAGCGCGTATTGTTCCTGCGCATGAACAACATTGTGGCAAGACCGGAGGCAAAGGCTGCGCAAAGCAGCACAAAACCCGGCACGAAAGCTGATGATCCCGGCTCGACGCCCAGGATAGCCAGAAGCGAACGCTGGTAGTCGTTTGAACTGGCGAAGAGATAGACGACAAATGGCAGTGCGGCGAGCACGATCATGTTGCTCGGACGCAAGCGCATCAAAAAATACATTTGAACCGTCTCCCGACCCTCTGGATGCGATGTTCCAGAGGCGTTGCGTGTGGGCCAAGGCCAACGGATTTGGAGTCGTTGGAACTGCTCTATCTGTTTTGGCTATCCCGAAAACCGCCATGCGTTCTTCGGGATAGGCTCACCTTCTTGGTTTTGCGCATCATCTCGGCAGCACGTGCTTTACTTTCGCAGGTTCACCGCCAGAAATGTTCCGGACTATTTTGCGCCCCAATATTTGCTGATGAGAGCATCGAGCGTACCGTCTTCCTTGATGGCCTTGATCCCTTCATTGAAGGCGGCAGCGGTTTCATCGCCCTTGCGGAAGACCAGCCCCAGCGGATCGGATTGCAGGTCGCGAATTGGAACGACGAGCTCGCCTGCGAATTCCTTTTCATAGGCGGGTGCATTGGCCCCGTTGATCACCACGCCGTCGACGTCCTTGTTCTTGAGCGCGATGACGGAGGCGCTGAAGCTGTCATAGGCAACGACATTATCCTTGCCGACAATACCTTCGGCTACCTGAGCGTCAGTCGTATTCGCCTGCGCCGACAGCTTTTTGCCTTTCGACTTGAAGTCATCAAGTGTCAGGCCATCATCTTCGGCACGCATCAAAACGGCCTGGCTGTTGATGATGTAAGGCTCGGAGAAATCCATCGCCTTCTTGCGTTCATCGGTAATCGAAACTCCCGATGCAACGAGATCGAAATTGCCCTGCTCCAGAGCCGCGAAAATGCCATCCCAGCCCGTGGTCACGAATTCCGCCTTGCAGTTGATCTTGGCGCAGATTGCATTCACCACGTCGACATCGAAGCCGACGATCTGCCCCGTAGCCGGATCGACGCTTTCCATCGGCGGCGAGGTCGTGTCGGAACCGACCTTGAGCATTTTTCCCTCAAGATCGGCCGCGTGTGCGGCGACAGAGGACATCAGCGCGAGCGCCAAAGTCAGAATTGTCTTTTTCATGTGTACTCCTCCCATTAGAACACTTTCGACGAATGCACGAAGCGGTTGCGCCTCTGAAACAGCATTGAAAGCTGTCCGCCGGAGCGGTTCCCGCCACCCCGTGAGAAGGCCAAACCGCTCTAGGAATTAAGCTTCCCGCCCAGATCGTCGGGCTGGCGCGCGACGAGCTCCGGACGAAAGACCTCCCTCAATTGCGCAGGGTCTTCCCCTCCCATACGCCGCAACAGAAATTCCCCCAGCCGTTGCCCCAACACTTCGATCGGCTGATAGAGGGTCGTGACCGGCGGAGTGAAATAGGCGCTGACATTGATGTCGTCATAGGCGATGACGTCGATGTCCTGCCCGACTTCCAGCCCCAGCGACCGCAATGCGGACAACACACCGAGCGTTGTCGATTCATTGACACAGACCAGCGCCGTCGGTGGATCACGCTCTTCCCGGAGAGCCAGCGCAGAATGGCGTCCGAAGCGCGTGGACAAGTCGCCGCCGATAACCAGATCGGTACATGGCGCAGCACCTGCCTCCGTGAAGGCACGCGTAAAACCATCGATCCTGTCGAGAGCATAGGAAAAGCGCGCATCCGCATTCACCAGACCGATGCGCCGGTGCCCGCCAGCGATCAGTCGTGCAGTTGCGGCATGTGCGGCCCATTCATTGTCCACGTCGACATGGGCATAAACGAGCGATTTGCGGCATCTCCCCAGGGACACGAAAGGAAAGTCAGCCTCGACCAGCATGTCGATGCGCGCATCGTCGGCCAGAACGCCTGAAAAGATCAGACCATCGGCGAGGCTTTGATCGACGATGCGGCGCGTGATGGCACAGGCATCGTCAAAACTGCGATAGCCATAGACGGAAAGCTGATAATCGCTATCGTCGAGAATCTGGCTGAGACCGCTGAGAATCTGCGTATATTCGACACCGTCCCATTCATACCCCGCCACCGAATTCATCGGCATCAATACGGCGGCTTGATAGGTCTTGCCGGTACGCAACGCCATGCCACGGGCATTGGCCTGATAGCCAAGCTCGTCTGCAGCGGAGAGAATAATCTTGCGCGTCTCTTCCGTCACGACCGGCGAACCGTGCAATGCCTTCGAAATCGTCGCAATCGAATAGCCCGTATGCTCCGCGAGCGTTTTGATCGTCGGTCGCACACGCGTTTTTATTCGGTCAATCGACCTCGACATTTCAAGCTCCCACAATCGTCATGCCAAAACGGTAACAACATATAAAAACGTTTTCAAGAAAAATAAAAACGTTTTTATGAATAGTTCAAACTGTCTCGTCTCGCTTCGGTTGGGGCATGCTCCAGACACACGAAAGACTGGTTTCAGAAAACCGAAGCGCCGCACCATTTTCGTTGATGAAATAATGGCAAAACAATCTATCCGCGCAACAGCGCAAAACGAGACATGAATGAAGTTCTAAAAAGAAGCTCCCAAATATATATCAAATGATTTTTGGTATAATATTTAGATATACATAAATTCTTCATGTTGACAGGTGAAACCACGTAATATTCTATTGCCTTGACCCGCTCTGACAGCGCGGGCATCACAAAGGGAGGACAGAATGGATATCAGGCCGTCTATCTTTGCCTGGACTTTGACTTGTTCGCTGGCAGTATCTGGCGTTGCATTTTCTCAAGAAACGCGCACGAAAGTCATTTTAGACGCGGATATGGTCGAGCTATTCGATGATGGCACCGCCATGCTTCTGCTGGAGCGCGCTCCCAACATCGACCTGCTGGGCGTAACCGTCGTTTCAGGAAACACGCCCATGCCAGCCGGTGTCGCCGCGGGCGCGCGACAACTGGAGGCGCTCGGCTCTGAGGTGCCAATCTACGAAGGCAGCCGTTACGGCATTCGCAACTGGCGAGGAAACAAAGCCACCCCGGAGGTACTGGCAGCCGAACTGCAAATCAGCCCGATCACCGGTTGGGGCGGTTATCTGCGGCCGGATGCGGGCAATGAGATCGATGCCGATCCGACGGCAAAATGGTCCGACGTCTACAAGCATAAATATGGCGAGGCCCCATCCTATAAACGGGTGTATGGCCTGGATAATCCGGACTCGGATGGCAACAGAGACGCTGTGGATTTTCTCGTCGACACCGTCAACAAGTATCCCGGCCAGGTCAAGCTGGTGGCAATTGGTCCACTCACCAATATTGCACGCGCCATCCTGAAGGATCCGAGCTTTCCATCGAAGGTCGCTGAAATCGTCTATATGGGCGGCGCCTTCTACGTTCCGGGGAATTCGTCGGCATCGGCAGAGTTCAACTGGTGGGCAGACCCTGAAGCCGCCAAGATCAGTGTCAGGTCGAATTGGGGCGATCCGAATTCCGAATCCTTCAAGGCATATGGCAATCAGGTGATCTCCGGTCTGGAAGCCAATGAACATACGGGAGGAATGCCGGAGGACCTCTATCGGAAAATGGTCGACAACAGCCCTCCCGGCATTCAGAAACTCTGGCTTGCACGCGAAGAACAGATCAAGGCGCAAGGCGGAACCACATTCGGACCCGATAACGTCTGGGACCTGTTTGCGGCCGCCTATGTCATCGACCCGTCGATTGTCCTTGCCTGGAACAACGCCCCTCGCCCCAAGGATGGCGTAGCTGTACCTGCCACCGGCGTCTATGTCGACGTGAACACCGAGATGGGTCTCGACTATGGCCGAAGCCTTGCTTTCACCAACAATGATATAGGAGGCAATGCGGAGGCAAAACCGGGACCGGTCGGCACTCAGAAAGCTGCCATTCAGAACTACATCGATGAAGACAAGTTCTGGAAAGAGATCGTCGTTCCGCTAACCACCGCTTCGAAGAATTAAAGCATGATCCGACCGACGCGAAACACGGGTCGAAAAGATTTCTGCTTGTTTGGATAGTCTGCCTGCTCAAAGGATTGCAGGCATCATAGAAGCAATCGAGCCGGTGGGAGTTCAACTGCGTCATCTGCCGCCTCATAATTGGGTAGGACTCGGCAAAACCTGACACCGCAGTTCCGGCGCCAGGCATTCATTCATCCCGAAGCAAGTATCAGATCAGAACTTGAAGGGCGTGCCCATGCATCTTGCCACTTCACGCTTGATGCAGTTTTTATATTCGTGGGGCAGCTCTCTCAACGGATAACAAATGGTTCGCGCCTTTTGCCGGCACTCCTCCTGACTGCTACCATCGGCAATCTGCGTAAGCGAATGATGACGGGTCGACATGCTCATCGCTTGAACGCTCTGATTACTCATTTCTACCGCAAAAGCGCCGCCAGCTCCCCAAAGGACAGTGCATACCAACCGCTGGTGAGGCAGATAGCACCGTCAACCTCGCTGAAAAGAATAGCCTATCAATGCGGTTTTAATGACGGCACACAATTTACGAAGGCATTCAAGGCACGATTTGGATTGGTACCGAAGGACGTGGCGAAGTTCGGCGCGCCATTGCTGACAAGCGCTCCCTACAATTTTTCCTACGCTCAACACTTGTCGGCCCAGGCAAAGAGAGCAGGACTGACGAACGGACAGCCTATGCAGCTTGAAAGCATGAGCCTGGCATAACGCATCTCTTTGCAGCCAGAGATAGCAATAGCCATACGCAATGAAGTCGTTCCCCCAGCTTCTTCTTTTGCATAGCACTTCTGCGAGCGTCTTCTTACCCAACACGCATAACCAATCAATCCTGTCGGCCACTTTCTATGATGTCGAGTCGCATAAGTAATATATTGAAAAAATTAGCGATTATGGAAAATACTAAAGCGAAATCCGCCTTAGATTTCGTCAGACTGACAATGGTTTTCGCTGTTCTGGGAAGGGTATTTGGCGCGTCACGATGCGTTGAGCTGACAGCGCAGGAGCAATCTCGCTGACGATTCCGATGCTAACCCGATTTGGTTAAGAAATCTATCCCCCAGAGATGAAAAGCCCCACAGACTGAAAGATGGGAGGCGCTGGTTCGCACCATCGTGGGAGAAAGGCCGTGGTCATTGGAACCAATGATCGGAAGCCGAGAAACGAGCTCGACATCAAAATTGGAACCGAGCCGTAACGAATCCGGCCTCTAACTTTCAGAAAAAGAGTTCGCCGCCCCTCCCCTCTTCGAGCTTTCGCCGTTAGGTCACCGAAGCCACCGGCGCACCTTCTATCGTTCCGCAATTGCGCGTTTCGTATTCGCTCCGTCGCATCTGCAGGAGGTCATGTGAAGCGGGCCGGAATAAAGCCCTTATCGAAATCATCCCGTCATAAAATGAGTATGTCGCCTTCCTTGCAGTTTCCAACGGCGGTTATCAGCTTGGTCAAAGACTATTCAGGACAAACCTCAGCATGGGAAAAGCGCAGAAGGCATGCCTCGCTCCCAACAACAAACGCGTTGGTAGCGCCTCATATTTCCGTTCTGTATAACCTGTCTCTTCTCGAGCTAGGATCCGAGCAGAGCCACTCCACGCCGACGGGTTCAAGCAGTGCCAATTTATCATTTCGGCGTCGGAATGATGCTTGATAAACTATACCATCAGAGAATCGGTCCAGCGCCTCCAACAACAGGAAAGCCGCCTCATTCCCATGTGGAAACAGACTCTTCTCAATTGAAATTTCCAAATGGAGGAGACTTCTGAATCATAGACTGCCGTCTAAAATCAATATTATCATACAAAAACAAATAGATAGGCTATTTTCAGCCGAATCGATAAAATTTTGTTTAGTTTTACTCTCGGCGCTAACTCTTTGTTAATTCGGTCGCCTCTTGCGATAGAATAAGAATCGGACATAATGACGGTATTTAGGCGGTATAAGTTCCAGTGCCGTCACTAGGGATCCCAAGTAAATGAATATCGCAAATCCAGCAGCAGCTTTGTCGTTTGACGACATGATACTATCGCAAGGGCGCGAGATTTCTCGCAAGCTCAATCTGCTGCGTCACGAAAACTTTCCGCCAGATGCGCGCAAGAATATGCTGCGCCAGTTTTCGATGGCCGAGGCTGCGTACTTCCTTGGTGTCTCCCCCAGCAATCTCAAGAAACTACATCTGGAAGGTAAAGGTGTCGAGCCGACCATTCTGACAGGTGGCCGTCGCGCCTATAGTGTCGAACAGATTCAGGAGCTGCGCCAGTGGCTTGACCAGAATGGTCGCGCTGAGGTGAAGCGCTACGTTCCGCATCGTCGCGGCAATGAGAAGCTTCAGGTCATCGGCGTCGTCAATTTCAAGGGCGGCTCAGGCAAAACGACAACGGCTGCACACCTGGCGCAACACATGGCCCTGACCGGTCATCGCGTACTTGCAATCGATCTCGACCCCCAGGCTTCGCTATCGGCTCTGCATGGCATTCAGCCGGAGCTCGACGAGTTTCCGTCGCTCTATGAAGCCATTCGTTACGATTCCGAAAGGAAGTCTATCCGTGAGGTCATTCGCCGGACGAATTTCCCCGGCCTCGATATTATTCCAGCCATGCTGGAGCTGCAGGAATATGAGTATGATACGCCGCTTGCCATGCAGAATGGCGGCGAGGGCAAAACTTTCTGGAACCGCATCGCGCAGGCTCTCGCCGATGTGGATGGTGACTATGATGTGGTAGTCATCGACTGCCCTCCCCAGCTCGGCTATCTGACGCTGACGGCGCTATCTGCCGCAACATCCGTCCTGATTACCGTTCACCCGCAGATGCTCGACCTGATGTCCATGTCGCAATTCCTCCTGATGCTCGGCGACATTCTGAAGACCGTTCGTCAGGCAGGTGGCGCGGTGCAGCTCGACTGGTTCCGCTATCTGATTACCCGTTACGAGCCAACCGACGTTCCGCAAGCGCAGATGGTCGGTTTCATGCAGAGCATGCTCGCCTCGCACATGCTGAAGCACCAGATGTTGAAATCAACCGCGATTTCCGATGCTGGTCTGACCAAGCAGACGCTTTACGAGGTCGAGCGTTCATCGATGAATCGCGGCACCTATGATCGCGCCATGGAAGCCATGGAAGCGGTTAACGCTGAAATTCGCGGCCTCATTCACGAGGCATGGGGGCGTTAGACTGCCGTCTAAAGCGGCGAATATTGAATAAAATCAGGTCTCTGACCGGTTTGAGGACATGAGAATGGCGAGAAAGAACATCTTCGAAAGCGTTATGCGGGACGAACCGGCGGCTGAGCAGGCCTCACAGCCGGTTGAAAACGTATCGCGCCGGTTCGGTGCCGCTAAGTCTCTGTCCGCTTCGATTGACGAACTGGCAAAGCAGGCTGCACAGAAGCTCGATGGCGAAGCCATTGTTGAGCTCGATCCTGGCAATCTGGATGTCTCCTTTATTGCGGATCGTCTGCCTGAAACGGATGACGAAGAATATCGGGAGCTTCTGGAAGCCATTCGCGAGCGTGGTCAGGACAGCCCTATTCTCGTGCGTCCGCATCCCGAGACCAGCGACCGCTATATGATCGTTTTCGGTCATCGGCGCGCTCGGGTGGCTCGGGAACTTGGCATCAAGGTCAAGGCCGTCATCAAGCCTCTCGCCGATCTGGAACATATTCTGAGCCAGGGCCAGGAAAACTCGGCGCGCGCCAATTTGAGCTTCATCGAGCGTGTTTTCTTTGCGGCACGTCTGGAAGCGCTTGGTTTTGAGCGTGAAGCCATACAGGCAGCATTGACGGTCGATTACCAGACCTTGTCGAAGATGCTGACCATTCCGAAGGCTATTCCGGAACATATTCTTTTGGCTATCGGTCCGGCCAAGGGCATTGGTCGTGACCGCTGGTTGGAACTGCGTAAACTGATCGAGATCCCGGGCAGAAAAGATGCTGCAGAAGAGCTTCTGGTGACATCAGCGTTTGAAAACGCTTCGTCCGTTGATCGTTTTGAGCAGCTTTACGGCTATCTGAAAGGCGGCAAGCAGAAGAAGCCAGTTACCAAGGCGGCTCTGCGTCCTGGCACCAGCTGGACAGCTTCTGACAAGACGGTCAGCGCAGTTATCAAACAGAATGGCAAATCGGCTACATTGGCCCTCAGTGCAGCCAACGGGCCTCGTTTTGCCGATTGGCTTTCTCGTAATCTGGATGAACTTTATGCGTCGTTCCAGAGCGAGGAGAAGTAAGTAAGCGTAAGGAACGGCGGCGGTTGCCACGGTTCGACTGTGTAAAGCATGTCTCCCGAAAGTGGGAACCGGTTTCGGGGTGAAGACATGCGTAGAACAAAGAAATAGAGCATTTCCAGTGCGTTCAAACAAACAGGAAATGCTCCAGCGTTCAATAGTAAGAGTGTTTGCGTCGAAACTGTTCAGGAAGAGGAACGAGACAGCAAAAGAAAAAGGCCCCCAAACGTCGCCGTGTGGAAGCCCTTCTCATTGGTTTAGCAGCTAGAGAATCGCAAATCCACGAATCACTGTCAAGTGCAATTAGCGTCATTTCGGCGGGTGGATTTCTTTTGCCTTGTGGAAGGTGAAAGAAAATGGAGATTCAATTGGCCTCGACGCCGTTTGGCAGTCGACGGATGACGCTTGCCTTGTTGGCAAGTCAACAGAACACACAGCAAATCGCACCGGGAACGGTTGCCGATAAGTGGCAACTGCATCGCTGGCTGTGCGAAGCAAAGACGCAGTTCGGCCTGAATGATCGTTCTCTGGCAGTTCTTTCAGCCCTGTTGTCATTCTATCCGGAAACGGAACTGAATGCGCAGAACAGCCTGATCGTGTTCCCGTCCAACAAGCAACTGGCATTGCGAGCCCATGGCATGGCCGATGCAACCTTGCGCCGTCATCTGGCAGCGCTGGTCGATAGCGGTTTCATCCATCGTCAGGACAGCCCGAATGGTAAGCGCTATGCACGCCGTGCCAAAAGTGGAGACGTACAGATTGCATTCGGCTTTTCACTGACACCGCTGCTGGCACGTGGTTGTGAACTGGAAGCGGCTGCAGAGCAGGTGAGGGCAGAAAAGACGGCATTGCGTGAAATGCGCGAACGCCTGACATTGCTGCGCCGTGACATTACCAAGCTTATCGAATTCGCCGCACTGGAAGAGCTAGCCGGAGACTGGGAAGACATCCATCATCGTTTCCGCCTGATTGTCGACAGCATTCCTCGTCGTGCAGACTATCAAGAACTGGCAGCTCTGGTCGAATCCATGCAGTACATTCGTGCGGAAATCGATAACGCATTGAAAATTCATGAAAATGTTCAAAATTTGCGCGCCAATGAATCTCAAAATGAGCGGCAGCAAATTGAATCGAATCCAGATTCCCATTTTGAAAAGGCAACGCCTGAATTTATCGACCAGCGCGTCAATGAAGTCACCAGCGCTCCGGTTGAACCCACGGTTTCGCTCGACATGGTGCTCCGTTCCTGTCCCGAGATCACCGCCTATGCGATTTCATCCATCCGACATTGGCAGGATTTAGCCAATACAGCAGAGAAAGTACGCTCGTTCCTCGGGATCGATCGAAAGCTCTACGATCTCGCAAAGAAAACGCTGGGAACTCACAATGCATCGATCGTGATCGCTTATATCCTGCAGCGCTATGAGCAAATCCAGTCTGCTGGCGGCTATTTGCGAATTCTGACGGAAAAGGCTGCCAACGGCTCGTTCTCGATCAGACCAATGCTCATGGCTGCCCTGAATGGACGTTAACCATAAAGCCCAGTCAGTGTGACAAAACCAAACAGCTATTTAGCTTTCGTATCGTTCATGAAGTTCAAGGAGATCAAGCTATCCAGTATAGGGAGGAAAACGGCCAAGGAAGATAAAACTACGGCCAGAGCGGATTGTTCGGCTACCCTTTTCACTGATGTCACGGGTTGCATAGCCACTGATAGTGGCGCCTCACAACGGCAATTGCAGTTAAGACTATATAGCTCGCGAAAGTCTGGCGCTTTGAAGCTTTATGTGGCTGCTAGGTCTGGTCTTAGTCCAGTGCCTGAAAGCGGCGACGGCGTGAACGGCGGCGAGGGCGCAATGTGTTCAGATCTTGTGTTTGATCGACCTTATGACGCGGGGGAGGCGAAAGAAGGCGCATGATGAAGAGGATGCAGCACCCGATGGTGAATATCCAGAATATCTCATCGGTGAGATCGTTGATCATGACGCAATCCAGAGCAAACCGCTTGTCCGTTTCCGTAACGCGCGAAACAATATTCCGAGATAGATACCGTCTTGCGAAACCAGGGCCAAGTCACGAAGCCGTGCTTTATCGCCGCGCCGTTGGTATCGCGACACCGCACTCCTGTGGATGGCTGGCAGGCGCTGGTCGCGAACTCCGCACTGATCTGCGATAGGTTGGTCATGCTGCCTTTTTCAATCCATTGTTCCGGCCCGATCCTCGCGGCTGAATTCCCAGACAGGCAAAACATCCTGAGCTGGTCTCTGACACGTCCGGGGTTCATTTCGGCGTGCTCCGTCGCCTGGCTGGAAGTACGCAATGACGATCTGACGTTGGAAGTGGACCTGGTGCTTATGCTGCAGGAGAAACTGGCCGAAGCCGGTTATGGTGGAGCGGTGCAGATGATGACATCGCGTAGCGTACACAAACACCATGTTGCAACACGGTGCTCCGGCGAAGCGCATGCCGCCTGTCTTGCCACTGTCGGCCTGTCGAATGCGGGAAGGGTGGGGGAACTCACACAGATGAAGATGCCCGTTGGAACGATCAATCTTCTGGTCCACATCGACAAACCATTGTCGGTCGCAGCCCATATAGAGGCAATGTCGATTGCTGCCGAGGCCCGCACCACTGCCATTATCGAACTTGGCCTAATTGTCGGCGGGAGAGCCGCAACAGGGACTGGAACGGATTGCATCACCGTTTCCGCTCCACACGGGCAGGCGGGAGAGGCAGCATCATATGCGGGTTTGCATACGGATATCGGCGCCGCCCTCGGTGGTGCGGTTTATGACGCGGTGTCCGAAGGCGGCAGGCTCTGGATGAAAGAGCAGGGTTTTTAATTGGTCAGGCTTCGGCTGCTGCCCCTTTCGGCTTCAGGCGCAGGATAAGCGGAACCAGAACAAGGGCGACGATCGGGAAGACGAGCCAGTTGATGGTTTCCCAGCCTGACGAATGCAGCAGCGACCCTGCAAAGAACGAAGCGCAGGCCACTGTACCAAACATGATGAAATCATTGGCGCCCTGCGCCTTGCCGCGTTCAGCCGGCGTGTGGCAGTCGGTCACCATGGCAGTCGCGCCAATAAAGCCGAAATTCCAGCCGATGCCGAGGAAGATCAGCGCACCCCAGAAATGACCGACATCAAAGCCGCCCAGTGCAATAATGGCGGAAAAGGCGATCAACACTAGCCCGAGCGCAGTGATCTTTTCCTTGCCGAAACGGGTGATGAGCTTTCCGGTGAAGAAGCTTGGCGCGAACATGGCAAGCACATGCCACTGGATGCCAAGGGCTGCATGATCGACGGAATGGCCATGGCCGACCATGGCGATGGGCGCTGCCGTCATCACGAAAGTCATCAGCGCATAGGAACAGACACCGGCAGCCACGGAAAGGATGAAGCGCGGTGAACGGAGAATTTCGCCGAGAGGACGGCCTGTATCATGGATAGCGTTCGGATCTTTCCGGACCTTCGGTGCGCGGAGCATGAAAAGGACGGGGAGGGCGAGAAGCCCGAGAACAGCCTGACTGAGGAAACTGCCTGCAAACATCGCATCCGGAATGGTATCGCGTGTCCAGATGACAAGCTGTGGCCCGACGATTGCCGCAACGAGCCCACCCACCATGACCCATGAGATGGCGCGCGCCTTCATGTCGCCCGTTGCCGCATCGGTCGCGGCAAAGCGATAGCTCTGGACATAAGAGGCGTAGAAACCGGCAGTCAACGTTCCGAGACAGAAGATGAGGAAGGAGGCGGCAAAAATACCTGCGGCTGCGATCACACCTGCCGAGGCGCCGACAAGCGCGCCCAGCATATAGGCATTGCGGCGTCCGAACTGGCGCATGAAGAAAGCGGCAGGCAGTGTGCCAAGCGCAAGGCCGAGATTGAACAGGCTGACGGGCAGCGTGACGAGTGCTGGATCGGAAGACAGTTTCTGGCCCACCAGACCGCCAAGCGAAATCACGATAGGCGGGCTGGAAGCGCCCAGTGCCTGTGCAATCGTCAGGATAACAATATTGCGTCGTGCAGCCGTCGCGTCGGTCATAACCAACCCCTCAATCGATAAACCGGGATGGTTTTATCGGAAAGCGCATTTACCGGCAAAATTATTCTACAGCTGGTTAGAACATTTTTTGACTGGGTCAGCTATTCCGTTTCAAACGATGAGATGGATGTGACGACACATCCGGGTTTGGGAGGATATTTGGCAATTAGCCCATAATATTATTCGTCCAGTGCTCCGATAGAGACATTGCAGGCGGTATTGACGCCATGATCGTCAGCGTATTGAAAGTAAATTGTACCATTCATCGTGGGCAGAGGGCCGCTATGTGGCGGTTTTGATCGCCCAACATAATCTGATGAGAAGCCAGCTTCATATGTGCCATCCGGTTTTGTAACTATAGTGCTCTCATCAATACCGAACTGCGCAGTTAAAAGATCTATCGAATTATCGGAATATATATTTACCTCTCCGGAAAAACCTTGTCCGTTATTGGTTAGTGTCACCAAAACATACTCGTGATCATCGCCATTCATGACCAAGAATCCGGGCTTCAATGAGATTTCAATAGCCATTCTTCACCTATATATTTGTTGAAGAACAAATATATCTCAAACCTGGAATGAAATTATACTGACAGAGTAGGCAGAGTTGGGCTGCTGGTCTATCAGTTTGAATAATTATCGCATCAGCGAGTACGTCTTCACTCATACAAAACCTGAGCGGACAACAGAGACGCAACCATGCAGGCCCGCGATGCATGTGGGAATCCAATTTGGACAGCTCGATGTCGTCCGGCTGTCATCTAGTGCTTCTAATTTGCAAATCCACAATTCGATAGGGAGCCAGCAATGTCAGAGAATCTTTCCCAGCAAAGTCTGTTCAAGACCAGCCAGTTGGAAGAAGCAGATGCCGATCCGCGCAATCCGTCCGATAATCCAACCATGGGCGAAATCATCAGCCGGCGCTTTTCCCGCCGTGGCTTTCTGCGTGGATCGCTTGCTGTCTCGGCCATTGCGGCAACGGTCAGCCCGCTCGCCCTGTTGAGCGCCGGTGATGCGCGCGCTGCATCCGGTTCGGCCTTTTCCTTCAAGGAAGTCGAAGCCGGTGTGGATGCCCATCACCATGTCGCGGAAGGCTATGATGCCGATGTGCTTTTGCGCTGGGGCGACAAGCTTTTCGCCGATGCGCCGGAATTCGATCCAACCAAACAGTCAGCCGAAGCGCAGGCGCGCCAGTTCGGCTACAACAATGATTATGTCGGCTATATCGCCATCGAGGGATCACCGGAACATGGCTTCCTCGTAGTCAATCACGAATATACCAATCCGCACCTGATGTTCCCCGGCCTCGTCAAGATCGTCGACGGCAAGGTGGAGCAGGCTCCGCTCTTGAAGGAACAGGTGGATATCGAAATGGCCGCCCATGGCGGCACGATTGTCGAAATCCGCAAGCAGGACGGCAAGTGGCAACCGGTGCTCGACGGTGCAAACAATCGCCGCATCACCTCCAATACCGAGATGGCGCTGAGCGGTCCCGCCGCCGGTCATGATCGCGTCAAGACCAATGCCGATCCTTCCGGCACCAAGGTTTTCGGCACGGTCAACAATTGTGCAGGCGGCGTCACGCCCTGGGGCACCTACATCATGGCCGAGGAAAACATCCATGGCTATTTCATTGGCGAACTGCCGGAAGGTCACGCGGAAACGGCCAATTACAAGCGCATGGGCATTCCCGAAGGTTCATACGAATGGGGACGTTTCTACGACCGTTTTGATGTTTCCAAGGAGCCGAACGAACCGAACCGCTTTGGCTGGATCGTCGAGGTCGATGTGTCCGATCCGAACTCCGTGCCGAAGAAGCGGACCGCGCTTGGCCGTTTCAAGCATGAGGGTGCCGAATCCATCGTCAACAAGGATGGGCGCGTGGTCTTCTATCTGGGAGACGACGAACGCTTCGACTATGTCTACAAGTTTGTGACGGCGGGCAAGTTCAACCCGGATGATCGCGCTGCCAATATGGACCTGCTGGATGAAGGCACGCTTCACGTGGCCAAATTCCATGAAGATGGCAAGGTCGAGTGGATGCCGCTGGTATTCGGTCAGGGTCCGCTGACCGAGCAGAACGGCTTCAAAAGTCAGGCCGATGTGCTGATCGAAACCCGGCGTGCCGGTGATCTTCTCGGCGCGACCAAGATGGACCGCCCCGAGGACGTGCAGCCGAACCCGGTCAATGGCCGCGTTTATGTCATGCTCACCAACAATACCAAGCGCAAGGACGATCAGGTGGATGCCGCCAATCCGCGCGCCAAGAATGCCTTTGGCCATATCATCGAGATCGAGGAAGATGGTCAGGATTTTGCCGCCACGACAGGCAAGTGGGAAGTGCTGCTGAAATGCGGCGATCCTTCCGTGGCCGAAGTCGGTGCCAGCTTCTCCACCGACACGACACGCAATGGCTGGTTCGGTATGCCGGACAACGCCGCCGTCGACAGTGCCGGTCGGCTTTGGGTCGCAACCGATGGCAACAGCAACAAGGGTACCGGTCGCACGGACGGACTTTGGGCGGTCGATACGGAAGGCGATGCGCGCGCGACCTCGAAACTGTTCTACCGCGTGCCGGTGGGTGCAGAAATGTGCGGTCCGCTGTTTGCACCCGACGATGAGACGGCTTTCGTCGCCGTGCAGCATCCGGGCGACGGCGGCGAGGATTGGGACGGTCATGGCCGTCCGTCCTATTACGAGGACCTGTCCACCCGCTGGCCGGATTTCAAGGACGATATGCCGGTTCGGCCTGCCGTGGTGGCAATCACGAAGCAGGGCGGCGGCAAGATTGCGGTATAATGACTTATGAGACAGTTGGCCCCCGGTGAAAGTTGGGGGCCTTCGTCAAAGCTTCATGGAAGCGTCAAGCCAGCGATACAAAGCCAGCCTAATTGCGTCCCTGTATTTGAATTCCAACGGGGACTTATCATGATATCGCGTCTCGTCGCCTCGACCATGCTTGCCGGTGCCGTCGCATTGGCTTTTCCGGCCTCCGCTGAAGAAAAGGCTTTTCCTGCAACGCTCAAGGCCCATGCCATCCTGCCCGCGAACACCATCATCGCTGCGCCGGACGATGCGGCTGAACATCTGAAGACATCGGGCAAGTTCACCACCGCCGACCGCAAGCGTGCTGAGGGCATCGGCACTGTTGAAGGCAAGGACGGCGTGCGCAAGACCGGCCTGTCTGTGCCGTTCGACGGCCAGCCGGTGCAGGGCTTTTCCGGCATCAAGACCATGGAAGACGGCAGCTTCTGGTCATTGTCCGACAATGGTTTTGGCTCCAAGCTTAACTCGCCGGATGCCATGCTGATGCTGCACAATGTCAAGTTCGACTGGGACAAGGGTACGGTGGAGCGCGTGAAGACCGTGTTCCTCAGCGATCCGGACAAGAAGGCTCCGTTTCCCATCGTCATGGAAGGCGCTGAAAAGCGCTATCTGACCGGCTCCGATTTCGACGTGGAATCTATCCAGCCGGTTGCGGATGGCTTCTGGGTCGGCGAGGAATTCGGTCCTTTCCTGTTGAAATTCGACATGGACGGCAAGCTGACCGACGTTATTCCGACGGTTGTCGGTGAGACACAAGTCGTATCACCGGACAATCCAAAGCTCGCTCTGCCCGCCAATCCGAGCCTCAAGCTCACGACTTACAATCTGAAGCGCTCGGGGGGCTTCGAGGGGCTGGCGATGTCGAAGGACGGCTCGAAGCTCTACGGTCTTCTGGAAGGTCCGCTTTTTGTCGATGGCGCGCCGGAAAAGACCGAAAGCGGCAAGACCGGGCTGCGGGTCATCGAATTCGACGTTGCCGACAAGAAGTGGACGGGCCGCTCCTGGCTCTATCCGCTGGCCGAGGGTGGCGAAGCCATCGGCGATTTCAACATGCTGGATGAAACCACAGCGCTGGTCATCGAGCGTGACAACGGCGTCGGCACGGCGGACAAGGCCTGCGCCGATCCAAAGAAGCCGCAGGCCGATTGCTTCGATGTGCCGTCGAAGGTCAAGCGCATCTACAAGATCGCTTTCGACGACAGCAATGTCGGCAAGGAAGTGCGCAAGATCGGCTATATTGATCTGCTCGCCATCGCCGACCCGGAAAACAAGCACCGTCAGGGTGGGCGTGAAGGCATCTACGATATGCCGTTCCTGACCATCGAGAATGTGGATCGTGTGGACGACACGCATATCGTGGTCGGCAACGACAACAATCTGCCGTTCTCGGCTGGTCGCTTTCTCGACAAGGTCGATGACAATGAATTCGTCTTGCTGGAAGTGGGTGAGTTCCTGAAAGCCGAATAAAATATCTGCTCCAGAGACTGCGGAGAATGATATTCTCCGCAGTCTTCGAAGCAAAATAGTCTAGAATAATATAATTCAATTATTTTTCTATGGTTGCTTTAAACTTTCCATCGGATAGTTCAAGCTTATCAGGGTGGACTTGAATATCCATCTTGTTCGACTTTATCTCTGTATTGTCTATTTTGATGGAAACGTTGCCGGACACTTTCATATGGTTGTCTGTTACTTTTTCAATTTTGTCTGCATTGATTGTAAAGCCGGGATCTGTGACCTGTTTGGGGCTGCATTCGCTGCAAAGGATCCGCTAGCAAGAATAAGTGAAGTAAAAATAGCGTAGCCGTAAATTCGCATGGAATATCTCCAATTAAATAAGAACAGAATATTAGGCAGAAAATATATACTTCCAGAATCAAGGCCTAATTAAGTCGTGCTTATAATAAGATTCGACGAGGTGACGTTTGACCCAACCTGTGCATCACGACCTGCCTGGCATGGAAATTTCAGCCGGTCGCGATTATGTTGGCTCAACTTTGTTTCGCGTATTCCCTATGCAAGAGCTGCAGGAAATACGCCGATATTTATGGAGACGGTGTTGAAGATTTTCATTTTCGGCAGTGTGAATGTGGATGTCAGCGCGCGGATGGCCGCACTGCCGCGTCCGGGGCAGACCGTGAATGCATCGGGCTATGGTATCGGCCTCGGTGGCAAGGGTGCCAATCAGGCGGTTGCGGTCGCCAAGATGGGCGGTGATATCCGCTTCGTCGGTGCTGTCGGCAACGATGCCTTCGGCGAACTGGCCTTGAAGCAGATGCAGGAATTTGGCCTTAACACCGAAAGCGTGCGCGTGATTGACGGCGTCGATACGGGCATGGCGATCATTCAGGTTGAAGAAGCCGGGCAGAACACGATTGCTGTTTGTGCCGGAGCCAATGCGCACTGGTCGGCTGCGGACATCAATGCCTATGCTGCCGATATTGCCAGGGCGAAGATTACGCTGTTGCAGCGCGAAGTTCCGCATGAGGCCAATCTGGCCGTGGCAAAGGCCGCGCGTGCGGCAGGCGGTAGTGTTTTGCTTGATCCGGCACCAGTGGGCGACGCAAGCCGTATGGCGGACCTGATTTCACTCAGCGACATCATCTCTCCCAACGAAACAGAAGCTGCTGAAATTACCGGTATCGAGCCGACCGATCTTGCTTCAGCGGAAGCCGCTGCGCGCAATCTTCTGGAGCGCGGTCCGAAGACGGTCATCGTCAAGCTTGGAAGCCGTGGTGCATTGCTGGTGACGGCGGACGAGGTCAAACACTTCGCACCGTTCAAGGTGGAAGTGGTGGATACGGTCGCAGCCGGTGACAGTTTCAACGGTGGTTTCGCGGTCGCTTTCTCGCAGGGTCAGTCCTTGCATGATTGCGTGCGGTATGGTTCGGCAGCGGGTGCGATTGCAGTCACAAGAGCGGGCGCGGGAGCGGCTGCGCCGACCGCCGAAGAAGTGGCGGCACTTCTGCAAATTAAGGCAGAATGAAAATCCGGGGCATTTTGCGCCAGTTTCGCTCAATTTGAGCAGAAAACTGCGCAAAGACCTCTTGTCAAACATGGCGAAGAAGCCGCGAGAATAAGGTACTCGCGGCTTTTTTGTGGCTGAATTATGTCTCAGAGCATGATCCCGAAAAGTGGATACCGGTTTTCGGATAAGATCATGCTCAGAAAAAATCAGAGCGTTGCGAGGCGTTCGGTCAACAGGCTGAAAAAGCCGTCAGCATCCACATCCTTGATGAAGAGCGCGTTCTTCGGACGGTCGGTCACTTCCCACCAGTCGACGACTGTTTCGCCGATGGTCAGTTCCGAATTGATTTCGATTTCCACGTTGCACTCGCGACCTGAATAGAGCTCCGGCCTGATGAGATAGGCGATGACGTTCGGGTCGTGCAGCGGGCCACCGTCGGTGCCGTACTTGGCTTCGTCATAGCGCTCGAAGAATTCGAGCCACGCTGCAACCACTTCGCCGACATGCGTGCCGATGCCGCGAATGGCGGCGATGCGCTTTTCGGTGGTGAGCACCTTGTGTGTCACATCGAGCGGCATCATGGTGATCTTGATGCCGGATTTGAACACAACCGCAGCGGCGTGCGGATCGACATAGATGTTGAATTCCGCCGACGGCGTGATGTTGCCGCCCTCGAAATAGCCGCCGCCCATCAGCACGATTTCCTTGACGCGCTCAGCAATCTTCGGCTCGCGGATCAGTGCGGATGCGATGTTGGTCAGCGGTCCCAGCGGGCAAAGCGTGACGGTGCCCGGTTCTTCCTTCATCAGCGTTTCGATGATGAAGTCAACGCCGTGCTGTGCCTGAAGCGGCATGGTCGGCTTGGGCAGGTCGTAACCGTCGAGACCGGTCTTGCCGTGGACGTTTTCAGCCGTCACAAGCGGGCGCACCAGAGGACGGATGGAGCCTGCAAAAACCTTGGTTTCCGGCTTTTTGGCCACTTCACAGATTGTGCGGGCGTTGATTTCGGTGCGTGCCAGTGGGCCGTTGCCTGCCACTGCGGTGATGCCGAGAATGTCGAGTTCCGGGCTTGCCAAGGCCAGAAGAATGGCGACTGCATCGTCCTGACCGGGATCGGTATCGATAATGATTTTACGGGCCATGATGGTTTCCTGATGAGGGGATTTAGAGAGCGTTGCGCGCGGCACTGACCGTCTGGTCGACAAGCGCGTCGAAGGAGATTTTCGCCGGGCGGCGCATATAGGTGACGATGTCGTCGGCCAGCAGCGGCTTCGACCATCGTTCGGCGATGATGGCGGACCCGCGCTGGATGGCGATCATGCTCAGAATCTGCGCGGCATTGCAGTCGACGTCGTGGCCAATGCCGCAGACGATTTCGAGCGTGCGGTCGAAATCGCCTTCGCCGAACCAGAGCGCAATCACCTGTGCGGCTGCATTCGGATAGACGTGAATCCAGTTATATTCGGCATATTCCACATCGCATTTCGTCCATGCGTCCTGCCAGTTGCCGGCAGAACGGCAGGCGTCGAGTGCGAAGGCCAGAACTGCACCATATTCGGTGTCGGTTGAGAAAAGCGCTGCTGTCGAGACGAGCAATTCGCGCGCGTCACCAATTGCAAAGGCGCGCGCCGCCATGACAGCATTGAAGACTTCGCCCAAAATACCGTTTCCGGCATGGGAGATTTCGGCGTCCATCCAGGCGAGGCGGGCAGCTTCGCGGGCACGCCCCGGCACGACCATGCCGCAGATTGTGCCGCGCATCTGTGCGCCGATCCATTCATCGAACGGATTGTCGGAAGTGCCGGTTTCGGGCGCGGTGAGGCCGCGCCGCATATTGGAAAGCGCGATCGCCTCCGCCGACCAGCCAAGCGGGATCAGCGAGGTCCAGCGCTCGGCAATGTCCGCGCTGGTCACAGCAGAACCCTTGTCGCCGAAGGCTTCGAGAAATGCGATCTCGAAGGTGATGTCGTCATTATAGGTGTTTGGCTCGCGCACATAATCGCGGATCGGTCCGAAGACCTCGGCGATGTTTTCTGCCGTATAACCTTCGAGCGCCGTACCAGCCGCAGCGCCCACGAGCTGCGCCATCCAGGCGGCTGCGGTGCGGTCGCGGAAATCATCGGACTGGACAGCATAGAGCACATCGTCAGGCCATTGAACGGCAGCGTCGAATTCGTCCCACGACCCATAGCGCACCGTCTTTTGTGACGGATGGTCCGGATCGGGCCGTGCAGCGCGCATGAGGACACGCAGGCGCATATCGATGCGATACAGCGTTTCAAAGTCACCTTTTCCTAGTGCTGCCAGCCCGTCGCGAAGAAGCTCCTCATAGGGAGCAAGAACGAAGCCCTTGTTTTCCAGCGATTGCAGCGCACCGGCCATCAGACATTCAGGAGCTGCCGATCCCGGCACATTGCTTTTCCAGAACATGGCCATGAGATCGTCCTGCGCCTTCATGACGGCGCTTGCATCCCAGGTCTGTTCTTCCGCTGTGCGCACTACCGGTTTCGTGTCGCGCAGCAGATCGCGGGTCAATTCCCAAGCTTTCATTTCATTCTCATTTTTATGCATTTCAGGAGTTTTTCAGTTGCTTTGCGCGCCGCTGACGGCGCGCCGCGTGGATCGTCAGCACAACGACCGGGACGAGATAAGGGATCATCTGCATCAGTTCGAACGGCAGGCCGAGGCTCTGAAGCGTGATGGCGAAAGATTCAGCCGCCGCGAGAACCAGGCTTGCCACAAGCGTGCCCCATGCGGTTCCCTGCCCCATAACTTCGGCTGCAATCGCGATGAAACCGCGACCTGCAGTCATGTTCTGGGCAAACCATGTGACATAGCCGAGCGACAGATAGGCACCGGCTGCACCGCCGAAGAGACCGGACAGGACAAGCGCCATCATCTGCACCCGGCCTGTATGGATACCGGCGGCACGCGCCGATTTGGGATCAACGCCGGTGGCGCGCAGATGCAGGCCGAAGCGTGTGCGCATCATCAGGAGGCTGACCGCCGGGACAGCGAGAAGGGCGGCAAAGGTCAATATGTGGATATTGCCGATGAAAGGCACGGGAAGGCTTGGCAGAGCGCCGCTTTTCAACGCGCCCGACATGCCTTTGTCGCCCGTAGCAAGAAAAAGCCCGAGCGTCGTTGCCGCGGCAGCAGCGATGTTGAGTGCGATGCCGGTCATGATAAGGTCAGTGCCCAGCCGGTTGACCGAAAGCGACATCAGCCAGCCAAGAGCTGCACCTGTGATGAGCGCTGCCAGCAGGCCAATAGCCGGGCTTCCGGTAGCCGCACTGGCCAGAACGGCAATGAGCGCCGCCGACAGCATCATGCCTTCCATGCCGATATTGAGAACGCCTGCGCGGTCGGAAATCATCACGCCGAGTGCCGCCAGCAGCAAAGGTGTTGCCACGCGCAGGATGGTGCCGATGAAGGATGGATCGAGAATTTGTGCGAGAACCATGCTCATGGTTGTACTCCGGCCTGCACTACCGCTTGTTCTCCTTCGCGGTTGCGAAGGTTGCGGATCAGCCGCAATACGGTCGGATGATTGTGAATGACGCTTGCCGTCGCGCCCACCATGATGGCGGCGGTCACAAGCCCCACCACTTCGGTCGGGATGTTCATGTTGCGGGCCAAAAGATCGCCGCCGATCTGCACGAAGCCAAGGAAAAGTGCGGACGGAATAAGCAGGAACGGATTTTCGCGCGCCAGAATGGCGACGACGAGGCCGGTCCAGCCATAGCCGGGCAGATCGAGCCAGGCAAAGCGGGCATGAAGGCCGAGCACTTCCAGCGCACCGGCCATGCCTGCCACCAGTCCGCCGACAATCTGGGCACGCATGATGATGCCCTTGAGCGGCAGGCCAAGATGATTGGCAAAGCCCGGACTGGAGCCTGCGATACGGATATTGAGGCCCGAGCGCGTCCAGTAAAGCCAGATGCCGCCAGCGATACAGGCCAGAATGGCAATGATCGAACCGCTGTTGAGACGCGTACCGGCGAGCAGACGGTCAAGTTTGGCATCCGGCGGAATCCTGAGCGACATCATCCCGCCCGCAGCCGGGTCGCGGATGACATAGTTGAGGACGAACAGGCCGAGAAACAGGAAGGCATAGTTCAGGACGAGCGACGTCACCATTTCCGATGCGCCGAAACGCAGCCGCAGCGCTGCCGGGATGGTGCAGGCGAAACTGCCCGCAACCGCACCGCACAAAATGGCGACCGGCAGCGAGAACCAGCCGAGCGAAGGGAGCAGAACAGCGCCCGCCACAGCGCCGAGCGCGCCGAGGAAGAAGCCGCTTTCCGCGCCGAGATTGAACAGGCCGGAGCGGAACATGATGGTGATCGCAAGGCCGGTCAGCATGATGGGCGTTGCCGCTTCCACCACATTGCCCATATGGCGAATGCTGCCGAATGGCCCGAGGAAAAACGTCTTGAGAACCCCGGCGGGATTGTCCTGCATCAGCGCCAGCGGCACCAGAAGCACGGCCATGATGACGGCGATGACAAGCACGGTCAGGAAGAATGGAATGAGATAGGAAATCAGTCTGCGCATTACGCTGCAACTCTCTGCTTGAGCATGATCTCATCCAAAAACCGCGTTACACTTTTTGGGATCATGCTCGTGTCCCCAGCATATAAGGTCCAAGGACAGCCGGTGTGATGTCTGGCCCGTTTTCCATAACGGCAACGATGCGTCCGTTAAAAAGAACGATGATGCGGTCGCTGAGGCGCAGCAATTCATCGAGATCGGCGCTGACCAGCAGCACGGCGCAGCCGCCCTGCGCCACGTCGTCGATGCGGCGGTGCAGGAAGGCTGCCGCCGAAACGTCGATGCCGCGTGTTGGCTGGTCGGCGATCAGGAATTTCGGATTGGTGGCAAGTTCGCGCGCGGCGATGAGCTTTTGCGCATTGCCGCCGGAAAGGGAATCGAGCCGTTCGGTGATTGCGCCTGCGCGCACCGAATATTGCTTGATCATCCCGCTGACACGGGCCTTGATCGCATTCCAGCGCAGGAATGGCCCCCAGAAGATCTGCTTGTCGGCGGTAATCGATCCCGCGCTTGATCCAGTTCCGGCGATCGCGTTTTCAGCGAGAGACAGGCCGGGTGCGCCACCTTGCGAAAAGCGGTCGGCTGGCAGATGAGCGAGACCTTGTCTACGCCAGCTTGCCGTGTCGGCGCGCAGCATATCCTCACCGTTGAGGCTGATTGTGCCGCCGGCTGCTTCGGCAAGGCCGGAAAGCACCGATACGAGGCCGCGTTGGCCGCTGCCATCGACACCGGCGACGCCGACGATCTCGCCTGCACCGACGGTCAGGTTCACATCCTTGATGCGGTCTGCCGGGTCGGCTGCTTTTGTCGTAACGCCCTTCATGTCGAGAACGGTTTTCATTGCGCCGTGCTTGTGGGCGCGCTCCGGAATGTCGACCGCATGGCCCATCACCATCTGCATGATGGCATCGTCCGGCACGTCGGCAAGCTTTTCCGTGCCCGCAACCGCGCCCGCACGCAGCACGGTTACGCTTTCGGCCAGCTCGCGCACTTCGTTCAGCTTGTGGGAAATGAAGAGGATGGTAATGCCTTCGTCGCGCAGCGCCTTCAGCTTGCGCATCAGCTCCTCGATCTCCGGCGGAGAGAGAACAGCGGTCGGCTCGTCGAGGATCAGGAGCCTCGTGCGGCGCGCCAGCGCTTTCAGGATTTCAACCTTCTGCTGGGCGGCGACGGAAAGCGCGCCCGTGATCGCTTCGGGGTCAGCGTGCAGATCATATTGCTGCATCAGCGCTTCGACCATTTTGCGCGCGCTCACACGGTCGATCAGCCCTGCCTTCACCGGCTCATGGCCGAGAATGATGTTTTCGGTAACCGTCAGGGTCGGCACGAGCGAGAAATGCTGGTGCACCATGCCGATGCCTTGTGCCGCAGCATCTTCCGGCGACCAGGACGCAATGTGCTGTCCATCGACGATGATTTCGCCTGCCGTGGCATTTTCGATGCCGAACAGGATTTTCATGAGCGTGGATTTGCCCGCACCGTTCTCGCCGCAAATGGCATGGATGGAGCCTGCGCGGATCGAAAAAGACACGTCGCGAAGCGCCTGCGTGCCGTTCGGATAGACCTTGCTCACATCGCGGAAGGCGACGATTGGGCGGAAGGCGACGATAGCATCGCCGCCTTCAATATTTTCAGCTGGATTTTCCACGATCAGGGACGAACCTTGTTGCGGATCGCGTTAAGATCCTCGGTGCTCATGCCGAATGCGGTCGGAACCGTGATCTTGCCTTCGGAAATCTCGTCGGAAGCCTTCTTGATGGCATCCTTCATTTCCTGCGTGGTCATGGAAGCCATGTTGCCGTCCTGCACGATGCCGACAGCGCCTTCCTTGAGGCCAAGCGCTTCCGCCTTGCCGAACGGCAGGTCGCCTGCCTTGAAACGTTCATAAGCTTGCAGAAGGCTGACATCGACATTCTTCAGAACGGAGCTGACGACCTGCTTGGCAATGGCCGGATCGCTATCCTTGAAGATCGCTTCCTGATCGGAATCGACGCCCAGAACATATTTGCCGGTTTCCTTGGCAGCCGAAAGCTGGCCGAGGCCGGTCTGCGAGGCGACGACGAAGCCGAGCGACACGTCGGAACGATACTGCGCGAGACCGAGTTCCTTACCCTTTGCGGCATCCATGAAGGATCCGGCATAGGAAATCGCGATCTTGGCATCAGGCATGACCGACTGCGCACCGGCAATGTAGCCGACGAGGAAGTCGTTGATGACCGGAATGTCCATGCCGCCGAGGAAGCCGAGATTTTTGCCTGTATCGCCGAGCTTGCCTTCCTTCAGGAGCGAAGCTGCCAGCATGCCGCCGAGATAAGAACCTTCGTTCTGCTTGTACTGGATGGAATAGACATTGTCGTAGCCGCCTTCTTCATAAGGCACGCTCGCATCATAGAGGATGTATTTCTTGTCGGGATATTGCTGGGCAACGGAGCCAACGGTTTCCGACATCTGGTAGGTGCCGCCGATGATCAGGTCCCAGTCCTGTTCGGACGCATCGAGGAACACCGGCTCCCATTTCGTCGGATCGTCGCCGATTTCGAGAATCTTGGTCTCGACGTCGTCGCCATACTTGTCCTTGATCATCTTCATGCCCTTGGCAGCGCTGTCGAAGAACGACTTGTCGCCGAGCGCGCCATTGATGATGAGCAGGATCTTGTCCTGAGCCTGTGCCGCCGTGGTGGCAAACGTGCCCATCGCCGTCGATGCGGCGAGAGCAAAGGCAAGGTGGATTATTCCCCGTCTGGTGGATTTGATCACAACAGAACTCCAATACTGTAGCGTTATAGAGATGGATTTTCTGCTTTGAATAATTTGCCTCCGCCCACAGAACCCCCACACCTGACAGCGATCAAACGCTGACGGCGTGTGTGAGTCAATCGCCAAACTTTTTGCCCGCTGTGGACAAAGCAAGTCTGTTGCGCGCAACGGGGCTAAAGCTTTCGATTATTTCAATAAAGCCTGATTTGGATGCCGCAGCGTCGGGTCGAATGGATTGAGCTTTTGCGAGATGATTGCCGCTTCCTTCCGCAGCAGTTCCGTCACCGTCTGCTGGCGCTTTTCAGTGAGGCGCGCGGCAAGCGTGCCGATGCTGAGCGCTGCCACGGCTTCACCGTTGCCGTTCAAAATTGGCACGCCGAGACCTGCCATACCGTCGATCATGTTGAAGTTGAAGGTTGCCGCACCGCTCTTGCGCACTTCCTCGATCATGATGCGCAGGTCGACCTCGTCCACTGACGATTTGTCCAGAATGCGGGGCATGTTGAAGCGTATGATCGCCTCTCGCTCTTCTTCAGGCAGGAAGGAGAGGATGGCGAGGCTGCCCTGACCGATGCCGAGTGGCACTTTGCCGCCAATATCACCGGTAAAGGAGCGGATGGGAAACGGGCCTTCCACACGGTCGAGGCAGACCGCATCGAAGTTGCTGCGCACCAGCAGGAAGACCGTATCGTTGAACGTTGTCGAAAGCCGCAGCAGTGACGGGCGCGCAATGCTCAATATGCCGTCGCGCTGGCGCGCCTGCGCCGCCATTGCGAAAAACTCCAGCGACAGGCGATAGGCTTTCTTGTCGGGAAGCTGTTCGACAAGATTTTCCGCAATCAGCGTCTTCAGCAGGCGATGGGTCGATGGCTGGCTGAGTTCGAGGTCCCGCGCCAGATCGATCAGCCGCACGCCATCCTCGGTGCTGGATGCCAGACCTTTCAAAATATGGATTGCCTTCACCAAACTTGAGTTAAGTGCGGCGCCGGATTTCGGATTCTCAGATATATCATCCATAAGATTGCTTCCAAATTCTGTATTTTGAAAGAAATATATAATTTCTTCCGGATATGGAAATTATAATTTGCATTCCTGCGGGATTTTCCGCCAACTGGAACCGTCGCCAATGGGAAGGTCCGGCAAGGTATTGCAACCAATGCTGTAAGCGGGTCGGCGGTTTTAACTTGACGCAATGGGGAACGCTGCGGCTGCGTTAGCGGCTGGATAATCACGCGTTCAAAAGACCCAAGGTCCGGTCAGCGCAGAAAATGCGCGATCAAGCCGCTCCCGCCAGCCAGCCCCGATGAAGAGGCGACGTGAGACAATATCACGGCGTTTCTGCTCCCTGTTATTCAGGAGGAGATTGGGCCGAGAGGGAGATGCAATGAGCTTTTTGACCCTTTCCGGAATTTCCCGCCACTACGGCAAGTTCGCGGCTGTCGACAATTTCAACTTGGCGATTGAAAAGGGCGAGTTCATTTCGCTTCTCGGTCCTTCCGGCTGCGGCAAGACCACGACCTTGCAGATGATCGCCGGGCTGGTGACGCCGACGGCAGGTTCCATCACGCTTGACGGACGTGAAATCACGCGTCTCGCTCCGGCCAAGCGTGAACTGGGCGTCGTTTTCCAGAGCTATGCACTCTTCCCGCATATGACGGTGGCGCAGAATGTGAGCTTCGGCCTCGAAATGCGCAAGGTGCCAAAGGCAGAGCGCGAAAAGCGCGTTCGCGACGTGCTGGAACTGGTGCATCTCAGCGCACTTGCCGATCGTTATCCGCGTGAAATGTCAGGCGGTCAGCGCCAGCGTGTGGCCATTGCCCGTGCGCTGGTCATCAATCCGCCGGTCTTGCTGCTCGACGAGCCGCTTTCCAATCTCGATGCGCAGCTGCGTGAAGAAATGCAGTTCGAGCTGCGCCGCATCCAGCGCACTGTCGGCATTACCACCATCATGGTCACGCATGATCAGGCCGAAGCGCTTTCGATCAGCGATCGCATCGTGGTTATGGAAAAGGGCGTCATCACACAGGTCGATGCGCCCTACAAGCTCTATGAGCATCCGCATAACCACTTCATTTCCAACTTCGTCGGCAAGTCGAACTTCCTGAAGGCGCGCGCTGAAGGCGATATGATCGCGCTGGCCGAAACGACAATCCGCTTCCCTGCAAATGGCAGACAGGTTTCCGGCGAGCTTTCCGTCTTCATCCGTCCTGAAAAGGTGCAGCTCGTTGCAGCGGGTGAGGGGCATGTCGCCGGTGAAGTGACGACGCGCTACTTCATGGGTGCGCAGTGGCTGCTCGGCGTAACAACGCCTGCGGGCCAGCTTTCGGTGGCTCTGCCCAATCTTGGCAATCCGCCGCCATCGGAAGGCACATCGGTCGGCCTCAGCTGGAACCATGAGGATTGCCGTATCCTCACCGCAGGGGTGAACTGAACATGTCGGCCGTCACCTCACAGGATACATCCGCCGCGCCCAAAGGGCAGCGCGATCTGACGCCGCTCTTTCTGGTCGGGCCGTCGACGCTTCTGTTCTTCGCGCTGGTGCTGCTGCCGCTCGGTCTCACCGTGCTGCTTTCATTCAACAGCTACAGCTATGACAAGGGCATCGAGAACGTCTACACGCTTGCCAATTATACGCAGGTTCTCAAAGACCCCTATTACCTTTCGATCTTCTGGCGCACGCTCAAGCTGGCGCTGATCACAACCGTCATCACGGTGCTGATCGGTGTGCCCGAGGCCTATATTCTTTCCAATATGCGCAAGCCATGGCGCTCGATCTTCCTTTTGGTCATCATCGGCCCGCTTCTGGTTTCGGTCGTGGTCCGCACATTTGGCTGGAGCATGTTGCTGGGGCGCAATGGCCTCGTGAACAGCGCGCTCGATATGGTCGGCCTGCCGACGACGCAAATCCTCTACAGCGAAACGGCGATCGTCATCGGTCTGGTGCATATCATGCTGCCATTCATGGTGATCCCGGTCTGGACCGTGCTGCAAAAGCTCGATCCGTCGGTGGAAGCCGCAGCGCTGACGCTCGGCGCATCGCGCCTGACAGCACTTCGCCGTGTGGTGTTTCCGCAGGCAGTGCTTGGCATCCTGTCGGGCAGCCTCATCGTGTTTGCGCTTTCGGCCAGCTCCTTTGCCATTCCGGGCCTGCTCGGCGGGCGTCGTCTCAAGATGGCGGCAACGGTTGTCTATGACGAGTTCCTGATCGAGCTGAACTGGCCGCTGGGTGCTGCCATCGCCATCATCGTTCTGGTCGCCAACCTCGTGATCATGATTGCCTATAATCGTCTGCTCGAAGGGCAGGCCAAGAAGAAGCTGGGATAGAGCCATGACGAAGAACGGTCCTTTCGCTCTTTTCTTCCACACGCTGATCGTCATCTTCATGCTGGCGCCGATGGTTGTGGTGTGTCTGGTGGCCTTCACGCCGGAAAACACGCTGACAATGCCGTGGAACGGCCTTTCACTGCGCTGGTTCGCTGCCGTGTTTGCGCACAATGATTTCATGACCTCGTTCTATAACAGCGTGCAGCTCGCCTTCTTCTCGGCATCCATTTCGACGCTTCTGGCCGTGCCATCGGGGCTCGCGATTGCGCAGTATAGTTTCCGTGGTCGCGATGCGTTGAACGCGCTTTTCCTGTCGCCGCTCATCATCCCGCATCTGGTGTTGGGTGTGGCGTTCCTGCGTCTGTTCTCGCTGATGGGCTTTACCGGCTCCTTCGTCTGGCTGGTTGCGGCACATTCGATTGTCGTCACGCCCTATGCGCTGCGCCTTATCCTTGCTTCGCTTGGCAGCATGGATCGCAATGCGGAAAACGCGGCGCGCACGCTGGGCGCCGGTGAATGGACCGTGTTCCGTCGCGTTACCTTGCCATTGCTTGTGCCGGGTCTGTCGGGCGGTTGGCTGCTTGCCTTCATCAATTCGTTCGACGAACTCACCATGTCGATCTTCGTGACCTCGCCGTCCACGGTCACGCTGCCGGTCCGCATGTATATGTATGCCAGCGAATCCATCGACCCGATGATGGCAGCGGTTTCGGCCCTGATGATCCTCGTCGCCACCGTGACCATGATTATCATCGATCGCATGTTCGGCCTCGACCGGCTGCTGGTGGGCAAGGGTTGAGCAGGCAGATCATGACGATCCCGGTTTCCCCTTCGGCGGCTCAGTTCCGCAGACGGTATCGGCTGACTGAGCAGCCGATCAGCTTCTCGCTTGACGGCGTTTCCTTCGAGGGACGCCGTGGCGATACCGTGCTGACCGCCATTCTCTCCGTGCAGGGAAAGCTGCGTCATACCGAGTTTACCGGTGAGCCGCGGGCGGGCTTCTGCCTGATCGGCGCATGTCAGGATTGCCACGTCATGACGGCTGAGGGTCACAAGCTTCGTGCCTGCACCACGCTTCTGGAAGACGGCATGGCCTTTGTGACGGAGCCTGCCATATGAGTGCGGTTCCCAATCCGGTTATTGTGGGCGCTGGTCCTGCGGGCATTCGCGCCGCCGAAACGCTGGTCAAGGCGGGTCTCAAGCCTATCGTACTCGACGAAGGTTTTCGTTCCGGTGGTCAGATCTATCGTCGCCCGCCGCTCGATGACGGGCGCAGCTATCGCAGCCGTTACGGGTCGGAAGCGCATAAGGCCGAAGCGCTGCACAAGACATTCGACGCGTTGCGTAGCGTAATCGACTATCGTCCGGAAACACTGGTCTGGAATATCACGCGCGGTGACGGTGATCGTCTCGATCTCCTGACCAAGGGTGTGCATAGCCAGCTGCCTTACAGCCATCTCATTCTGGCGACGGGTGCGACTGATCGGGTTCTGCCGTTCAAAGGCTGGACCAAGCCCGGCGTCTATACGCTTGGCGCGTCGCAGACCGCACTCAAGGCGCAAGGCTGCACGGTTGGCGAACGCGTGGTGTTCATGGGTTCAGGTCCGCTGCTTTATCTGGTCGCCTGGCAATATCATCATGCCGGTGCGAAGGTTGCAGCCGTGCTGGACACAGCGCCCTTCGCTTCAAAGTTTCATCTGGCACATCTGGCGCTCTATGCACCGCGCATTGTCGCTCTCGGCGCTTATTACGGCCTGCGGCTGAAGCTTGGTGGCGTGCCGATCCATTATAATGTGCGACCAGGTGAAGTTCTGGGCGAGGGCCATGTCGAAGCCATTCGCTATCGCACGGGCAAGCGTGTTCGCGAGGTTGAATGCGATGCGCTGGCCTATGGTTTTGCGCTGCGTCCCGAAACCCAGCTTGCCGATCTCGCCGGTTGCGAATTCCGCTTTGAAGAACGTGACCGCGCATGGCTTCCTGCTGCCGACAAGCTCGGCCGCTCAAGCCGCGAAGGTGTTTACGTGGCGGGCGATGGCGCGGGCATTGCGGGTGCGGATGCTGCCGAAATTCGTGGGTCATTGGCCGCGATGGCCTTGCTGCGCGACAGGCGCCTGCCGTTTGACGAAGGCACCGAACGCGGCCTTCTCGCAAAGCTCGATCATATCTATCGCGAGCGCCTGATCGTCGAAAAAGCTTTCCCGTTCCCGCGCGACTGGTTCGATACAATCGAAGGCGATGTCACGCTTTGCCGTTGCGAAGAAATCGCGGTGCGTGATGCCAAGGCGGTTATCGGCAAGGGTGATGCGCGCGAGATCAACAGGCTCAAGGCGCTTACCCGTGTGGGGATGGGGCGTTGTCAGGGGCGCATGTGTACCGCTGCCGCCGCAGAACTTCTGGCGTCGATGCAGGACAAGGCGCCCGCAGAAGCGGGCCGCATCCGCGCCCAGGCTCCAGTCAAGCCGATCCCGCTTGGCTTTGGCGCTCCGGCCAGAGAAGGCGCTTCGTCATGACAAAGCATCTTCAGGCCGATGTGGTCATTATTGGCGGCGGGATTGTTGGCGGTTCGGCGGCGCTTTTCATGCGTCAGGCCGGGTTGTCGGTCATTCTGCTCGACAAGGGCTTTTGCGGGGCGCAGGCAAGCGGCGTGAATTATGGCGGCGTTCGCAGGCAGGGTCGGGCGCTGGAACAGCTGCCGCTCGCACAGCGTTCGCACGCATTGTGGGCGCGTCTGCCGGAACTTATCGGCATCGATGGCGAATATATCCGCAGCGGCCATTTGAAGCTTGCCCGCACGGAAGCGCATTTTGCGAAGCTTGAAGCCTATGCGGCTACAGTGCAGCCGCTTGGGCTCGATGTCGAGCTGATCGGTGGCAATGCCGTGCGAGAGCGTTTCCCATGGCTTCCGGGCAACGTCGCGGGTGCTTCGCTTTGTGCGGAAGATGGACATGCCAATCCGCGTCTGGTTTCACCTGCCTTTGCCCGCGCAGCACTTGCTGCCGGTGCCACGGTGCTGGAAAACACCCCGGTCATCGAAGCGCGTGAAACCGGCGATGGTTTTGCCATTCTGGCGGGAAACAGCATCGAAATCCGCTCGCGTCTCTTGTTCAATTGCGCCGGTGCATGGTCGGATCAGTTTGCGGCTTCATTTGGCGAGCCGGTGCCGCTCCAGCGCATCTATCCATCGATGGTTGTAACCGAGCCAATGCCGTTTCGCCTGCCGATGAGCCTTGGCGAAGAGGGTGGCGGCTTCTATGGCCGTCAGGTCACGCGCGGCAATTATGTCATGGGTGGCGGACGCGGCACGCCGCTTGAGAATCCGGATTTTTCGCGGCCTTCGGTCAATGCGGCTTCATCGGTGATGCTGCGCGCCATCAAACTTTTCCCGCATCTGAAAAACGCCCAGGTTATCCGTTTCTGGTCTGGCACCGAATCGGAAATGCCGGACGACAATCCGGTGATCGGGCCAAGCAGCCGGGTCAAAAATCTCTTTCACGCCTTCGGATTTTGCGGCGCCGGTTTCCAGACCGGCCCGGCTGTGGGCGCCGTTCTTTGCGATCTCGCCGTTAAAGGCGAGACGGAAACACCGATCGATGCATTCCGCATCGACCGGTTCGATAAAAACTCAAACCACAAAGGGGAGTAGCATGAAAACTCAATTCACTAACAAGGCCATCACCAAGTCCGCCCTGTTGGCGCTCGGCCTGTCGGTCGCCTTTGCTTCCGCCGCATCGGCTGAAACCAAGACGCTCTATATCGGCATGAATGGCGGCAATATGGAGAAGGCCTATACCGAGCACGTTCTGCCGGAATTCGAGAAAGCCAATGACGTGAAGGTCGTTGTCGTGCCGGGCACTTCGGCGGATATTCTCGCCAAGGCAACCGCGCAGAAAGACAATCCGCAGATGCATGTCATGCTGCTCGACGACGGCGTCATGGTGCGCGCGATCAGTTCCGGCATGTGCCAGAAGATTTCGGATGATCCGGTTCTGGCTGACATTCAGCCTGCCGCACGCCTCAAGGACGACATGGCCATCGGCATCGATATGGGCATGACCGGCATTGCCTATAACAAGAAGCTTTTCGACGAAAAGGGCTGGGCAGCACCGACCTCGTGGATGGACTTTGCCGACGAAAAATATGCGAACGCCGTCGTGTTCCAGTCGGCTTCCGCTTCGACTTTCGGCCTCCATGCCTTCCTGATGTTCAACCGCATTCAGGGCGGTGATGAAAAGAACCTCGAGCCGGGCTTCGAAAAATTCCCGGGCACAATCGGCAAGAACGTTCTGGAATACATTCCGTCATCGGCCAAGATTTCGGAAATGGTGCAGACCGGCGAGGCAGCGATCTTCCCGCTGACGCCGACGGGCGTCAACAACCTGAAGGCCAAGGGCATTCCGGTTGAATATGCACAGCCGAAGGAAGGCTCTGTCGTCCTCGCCGTGACCGAATGCGTGCTCGCAGGCAACAATGAACCGGAACTGAGCCAGAAGCTTGCTCACTATCTGCTTTCCGCCGATGCGCAGAGCAAGGCGCTCGACCATGGCAACCTCATTCCGTCGAACCAGAAGGCGAAGGCCGGTACGCCCGATGCGCAAGCCAAGCTCGACGCTTTCAACGGTTACATGAAGACAGCCAATACGCTCGACTGGGATGCCGTCAATGAAGGTCGCCAGCAGCTCAACAGCCGCTGGAACCGCACCATCGAAAAGTAAGATCAATATATGATCTGAAAAGCTCGCCTCGGGAAACCGGGGCGGGCTTTTTGCTGGAAAGCCGCTTACGCATCGCCCGCTGATATTGTAGCTTGCCCGCAAATCATCCGGGCAAATCGATGGATCGGGGCAAGCGTGAAAAAAGCGGCAGCATTCGCATTCCTTGGAATTCTGGTGGCAGCACCTGCACTGGCAGAAGACAATTGGAAAGCCGTCGAGGAAATCAAGACCTACGCCATTGCCGGGAAAACCGGTCCCGAACTTTATGAATCCATCGGCGAGCGTGGCCCGAAGATCGGCGGCGGCAAAACCCGTGTCATAGCCCATACCAGCTATGTGCTGACCTGGGACCGGAAGTTCGACCGCTCCAACAATGCCTGCACGATCCTGTCCGCCACGCCGAAGCTGAAGATCACCTATACGCTGCCGAGGCCCTCGCAGAAGCTCAATTCCCCGGTGAAAGAACACTGGGAAACTTTCTCCGAAGGCATCCGCAAGCATGAGCTTGTGCATGGCGACCATGCCAAGGACATGACGCGCGAGATCGTGCGCCGGACCGTTGGCCTGTCGGTTCCAAACGATCCGAAATGCCAGAAAATCCGCAAGGTGCTGATCAAGGAAATCACCGATATGGTGGACGTCCAGCGCGCTCAGGGCCGCGCCTTCGACAAGGTCGAGATGGGCAATGGGGGCAATGTCCATCAGCTTATTCTGGCGCTGGTGAACGGTGGCTGATTTTTCGTCAATAGCCTGTGCTTCGCACAGAAATCCGCTCTTTTGAACCAGATGGAACATTTCTGATATCCTTGTAATAAAGGCTTTCATGCGTTTGTTCAAACAGAACCGATTGACTTCCTAACCAGTTAGTACATTTTAGAGAGATGGCGCAGCTGACCGATGCGATTCCGTTCTGAAGCGGGATGGCTGAGGAGGATGGATTGCTGGTCACGATGAGGCACATGCCGGAGACCGGATTGGTTTTCTGGCAGGGCTTTCGTTGCGATGGTCGGCCCGGAATCGGTCAAGGACTGTGGGGAAAGCGATGTTTCGCCTCGGGATGTATGGGACATCCTGCCGGTGATGCCGCGTCGCTTTCACCCGAAACCCGAAAAGGGGCGGCAGTCTGTAAGTAATGCGCCGGGAGGAGGAACATGAAAGCTTTAGTCGATTTCTATTTTACCGCGGCGCGGTTCGCCATTGCCTGCCTTCTTGGTTGCATGGTCGTGCTCGTGTTCGGCAATGTGGTGCTGCGCTATGCCTTCAATCAGGGCATAACGGTTTCAGAAGAACTGTCGCGCATCTTCTTCATCTGGCTCACCTTTCTTGGCGCAGTGGTCGCCATGCGCGACCATGCGCATCTGGGCGTGGATTCGCTGGTGCGCCGCCTGTCGCCTACGGGCGCGCGCATTGCGCTGGTCGCCGGCCATATCATGATGTTCGGCGCGACATGGCTGGTTCTTTCGGGAAGCTGGACGCAGACACTCATCAATATTCCGACGCTGGCCCCGGCGACAGGCATGTCGATGGGCTGGTTTTATGGCGCAGGGCTGGCCTTTGCAGTCCCCGCACTCCTGATCATTGCGTGGAACGGTTTCGGCATCGCAACCGGGCGGATCGATGTCGCCGGGACGCATTTCGTGACGGATAGCGAGGAGCATGTCACGCCCGTCTCGACCGATGAAAATCGCAAGTAGGGCGCGCCGACCATGACCTTGCTCATCTTTCTTGCCGCCCTTCTGGTTCCGATGGCGCTTGGCGTCCCTGTTGCCTTCGCGCTCATCATCAGCGGTGCGGCGCTGATGATGTATATGGATTTGTTCGACGCCCAGATCGTGGCGCAGAACGTGCTGAACGGCGCCGACAGTTTTCCGCTGATGGCCGTTCCGTTCTTCCTGCTTGCCGGGGAAATCATGAATGCGGGCGGCCTTTCGCGTCGCATCGTCAATCTGGCGCTGGTCATGGTGGGGCATGTGCGCGGCGGTCTCGGTTTCGTCGCGATCTTTGCAGCCTGTGTGATCGCAAGCCTTTCGGGTTCGGCGGTTGCCGATGCGGCAGCGCTCGGCGCATTGCTGTTTCCGATGATGCGCAATGCCGGACACGAGCCGGGTCGCGCCGCCGGGCTGATCGCCTCGGCATCGATCATTGCTCCGGTCATCCCGCCCTCTATCGGTTTCATCCTGTTTGGCGTGGTCGGCGGCGTTTCGATCACCAAACTGTTCCTGGCGGGGATCTTCCCCGGCCTGATGATTGCCGTTGCGCTGTGCGTGACCTGGTTCATCCTCGCGCGTCGCGAACAGTTCGAACTGCCGAAGAAAGCTGAACCCGGTGCACGGATGCGGGCTTTCCTCGACAGTATCTGGGCCTTGATGCTGCCGGTCATCATCATTGTCGGCCTTCGCTTCGGTGTGTTCACGCCGACGGAAGCGGGCGTGGTTGCCGCTGTCTATTCGCTGTTCGTCGCAACCGTGATCTATCGGGAATTACCGCTTTCAAGGCTCTATCCGGCAATGGTCGATGCAGCGAAAACGACTGCCGTGGTGATGTTCCTCGTTGCCAGCGCCAGCGTTTCGGCCTGGATGATTACGGTTGCCGATGTGCCGGGTGAACTGGCCGAACTTGTGCGGCCTTTGATGGATAACCAGACGCTGCTGCTGCTTGCCATCATGCTCTTGGTTGTTCTCGTCGGCATGGCCATGGACATGACCCCGACAATCCTGATCCTGACGCCGGTGCTGATGCCGATCATCAAGGAGGCGGGCATCGATCCGGTCTATTTCGGTGTGCTGTTCATCATCAACAATTCCATCGGCCTCATCACCCCGCCTGTCGGCACGGTGCTGAATGTGGTGTGCGGCGTCGCGCGCCTGCCGTTTGAGAAGGTGATGACGGGCGTGCTGC
>Ga0209369_1000558_pt1 | contig 40473 bp, 35 predicted proteins | sample EBPBio142010_DNA_FD_185865 | JGI IMG/M metagenome (GOLD analysis project Ga0209369, IMG submission 185865) | Wastewater treatment Type I Accumulibacter community from EBPR Bioreactor in Madison, WI, USA - Reactor 1_10/4/2010_ DNA (SPAdes)... | ecosystem: Engineered > Bioreactor > EBPR >... | reverse complement strand
TGGATGTGCTGCGCGCGGTAGGTCTCCAGGATCTCCGCGATGCCGGCGCGGGTGGAACCCACGCAGGACAGGTGTGGCGCCGCCTCGTGCCCAGCGGCGGCAATGGCGCGCACGGTATGCAGCGTCTTGTCGCGGGTGGAGCCGCCGGCGCCATAGGTGACGCTGAAGAACTCGGGCTTCAGCGCGCCGAGCTCCTGCACCACGGTCTTCAGCTTCTCGTCGCCGACGGGCGTGTTCGGCGGGAAAAACTCGAACGAGATCGGAACGGTCATCACGTGCCTCCGCATGGGTCAGGGGCGCGCAGCCGGCTGCCGGCGCCGTCGAGCGGACTCCGCGGACCGGCACAGCCGGTCCGCGGGCGTCGCCCCCTCGAGGGGGAGCGGCGAAGCCGCTTCGTGGGGGGGGTCTCAGTACCGGTAGGTGTCGGGCTTGTACGGGCCCTGCACCGGCACGCCGATGTAGGCGGCCTGCTCTTCGCTCAGCATGGTCAGCTCGGCGTTCAGCGTCTTCAGCTGCAGGCGCGCCACCTTCTCGTCCAGGTGCTTGGGCAGCACGTAGACCTTGCCCTGCTCGTAGTAGTCGGCGTGCGTGAACAGCTCGATCTGCGCGATGGTCTGGTTCGCGAAGGAACTGCTCATCACGTAGCTGGGGTGGCCGGTGCCGCAGCCCAGGTTCACCAGCCGGCCCTTGGCCAGCATGATGATGCGCTTGCCGTCCGGGAAGATCACGTGGTCGACCTGCGGCTTGATCTCTTCCCACTTGCACTTGGCTTCCAGCGCGGCCACGTCGATCTCGTTGTCGAAGTGCCCGATGTTGCAGACGATGCTGTTCTGCTTCATCGCCGCCATGTGCTCGTAGGTGATGACGTTCTTGTTGCCGGTGGCGGTGACGAAGATGTCGGCCTTGTCGGCCGCCCAGTCCATGGTCACCACGCGGTAGCCTTCCATCGCCGCCTGCAGCGCGGTGATCGGGTCGATCTCGGTCACCCACACCTGCGCGCTCAGCGCACGCAGCGCCTGCGCGCTGCCCTTGCCCACGTCACCGTAGCCGGCGACGACGGCGATCTTGCCGGCCACCATCACGTCGGTGGCGCGCTTGATGCCGTCCACCAGCGATTCGCGGCAGCCGTACAGGTTGTCGAACTTGCTCTTCGTCACCGAGTCGTTGACGTTGATGGCGCGGAACATCAGCGTGCCCTTGGCGCTCATTTCCTTCAGGCGGTGCACGCCGGTGGTCGTCTCTTCGGTCACGCCGATGATCTGCGCGCTCTTGCGGCTGTACCAGGTGCCGTCCTCGGCCAGCTTGGCCTTGATCGCGGCGAACAGCTCGCGCTCTTCCTCGCTGCCCGGGTTGGCCAGCAGCGAAGCGTCCTTCTCGGCGCGCTTGCCCAGGTGCATCAGCAGCGTGGCATCGCCGCCGTCGTCCAGGATCATGTTCGGGCCTTCGTTCGGCGTGCCCTTGGAGCCGAATTCGAAGATGCGGTGGGTGTAGTCCCAGTAATCCTTCAGCGTCTCGCCCTTGTAGGCGAACACCGGCGTGCCAGCGGCCACCAGCGCGGCGGCGGCATGGTCCTGCGTGCTGAAGATGTTGCAGCTGGCCCAGCGCACCTCGGCACCCAGCGCCTGCAGCGTTTCCACCAGCACGGCGGTCTGGATGGTCATGTGCAGGCTGCCGGTGACGCGCGCGCCCTTCAGCGGTTGCGCGGCGGCATATTCCTCGCGGATAGCCATCAGCGCCGGCATCTCGTGCTCGGCGATCTTGATTTCCTTGCGGCCCCAGTCGGCAAGCGACAGGTCGGCCACGGCATGGTCTTGACGGGGTTTCAGAACGGCATTCATCGGTACAGGCTCCAAACGTGGAAGACCCTGCACGGACGGGAAGGCGGTTCGTAGAGAACTCACCCACGACGAACGTGCAGGTGAGCGCGGTTGCAAGGGGAAGTCTTCCGAGCCTGGCCTCAGCGGATGGAGGTTGCAACGCTCCTCGGAAGAGACCAATATTGTAGCGGCAGCCGGCCGGCCGTGCAGTCCGCTGCGGCAGCGGCCGGTGCCAACTCCTGCCGCTCAGGCCTGGCTGCTGGCCGGCGAATACTCCTCGGCCCGGCCGGCCACCAGCGCCGCCCGGCCCACCAGCAGCGGGTCCACCGCGCCCAGCACCGCCACGTCCTTGTTGGTGTAGGGCAGGCGGTGCAGCAGGTAGCGCAACGCGTTCAGCCGCGCGCGCTTCTTGCAATCGCTCTTGATCACCGTCCACGGCGCGTCGGAGGTGTCGGTGTGCAGGAACATCTGCTCCTTGGCCACCGTGTAGTCGTCCCACTTGTCCAGGCTGGCCATGTCGATCGGGCTCAGCTTCCACTGCTTCAGCGGGTGCGAATGCCGCTCCTTGAAGCGGCGGCGCTGTTCCTCGCGGCTGACCGAGAACCAGAACTTGAACAGGTGGATGCCGCTCTTGACCAGGTGGCGCTCGAAATCCGGCGCCTGGCGCATGAACTCGTCGTACTCGGCATCGCTGCAGAATCCCATCACCCGCTCGACGCCGGCGCGGTTGTACCAGCTGCGGTCGAAGAGCACGATCTCGCCGCGCGTCGGCAGGTGCTGCACGTAGCGCTGGAAGTACCACTGGCCGCGCTCGATGTCGCTGGGCTTCTCAAGCGCCACCACGCGCGCACCGCGCGGGTTCAGATGCTCCATGAAGCGCTTGATGGTGCCGCCCTTGCCGGCCGCGTCGCGGCCCTCGAACAGGATCAGCAGCCGCTGGCCGGTGTCCTTCACCCAGGCCTGCAGCTTCAGCAGCTCGACCTGCAGCTTGTACTTCTGGGCCTCGTAGGTCTTGCGCGACAGCAGGTAGCGGTACGGGTAGCCGCCGGTGCGCCAGTCGGGCAGCAGCGCCAGGTCGCGGCTTTCGCGCGAGGGCGGCGCGTCGTCGCGCTCGAACAGCGCGGCGCGCAGCGCTTCCACATCGTCGGGCGCCGCGCCGGCGACGATGGCCTTCAGCGCCTCGGCCGCCTGGCTGGCGTCGCCCTGGCCCAGTTGCTGGACGATGTCGCGGAGCGCCGCGGCCTGGGCTTCCTGCTTGCCCAGCGTGGCCTCGCGCACCACATGCTTCTCGATGGCCTCAGGGGCCAGGTCGGGCGCGACATCGCCGGCGCGCGCCGGGCGCCGGGCCGCGCCCGTGCTTCGACGGCGTGCCGGGGTGGGGCTGGCGGCGGGCTTGTTGCGGGGGGCGCTGCGGCTGTCCTTGGCCATGCGGTGCTTCCTTGTCGCGCGGGGCAAAGGGCCCATTATGGAAAGGCCGCCCGGCGTGCCATTGCGCAAGGTCAAGCCCGCCGGGCGCCGTGCGAGACTAGCCCGATGCCGCCCCATACCTTGTCCGCTCTGCCCGCCGACACCCTGCGCCAGGTGCACGGCGTGCTCACCGATATCGACGACACGCTGACCCGCGATGGCGCGCTGGACCCCGCGGCCGCCGTGGCCCTGCAGGAGCTGCGCGACGCCCGGCTGCCGGTGCTGGCCATCACCGGTCGGCCACAGGGCTGGAGCGAACCCTTCGCGCTGCAGTGGCCGGTGCAAGCCATCGTTGCCGAGAACGGCGCCGTGGCCTTGATCCCGGAAGCCGGCCGCCTGCGAATCGAATATGCCCAGGACGCCGCCACCCGCGCGCACAACGCCGTGCGGCTGCACAACGCGGCCGCGCGCGTGCAACGGGAGGTGCCCGGTGCCACGCTGGCCCGCGACAGCGCCGGCCGCGTCACCGACATCGCCATCGACCATTCCGAGTTCGCCCACCTGGATGCCGCGCAGATCGAGCAGGTGGTGGCGGTGATGCGCGACGAGGGTTTGAACGCCACTGTCAGCTCGATCCACGTCAACGGCTGGTTCGGCACGCACGACAAGCTGTATGGCGCGCGCTGGATCGTGCAGCGCTTGTACGGCCGGGCGCTGGACGACGAGCGCGGGCGGTGGCTCTATGTGGGCGACTCGACCAACGACCAGGCGATGTTCGGCCACTTCCCGCTGTCGGTGGGCGTGGCCAACCTGCGTCACTTTGCCGACCGGCTGCACACCTGGCCGCGCTACATCACCGAAGGCGAGCGCGGCACCGGCTTCGCCCAGGTGGCGCAGGCGCTGCTGGCGGCCCGCGCCGGGCTCAGCGCGGCATCATGAAGTCGGTGAAGCGTTGCAGTTCCTCGTCCAGCGCGACGCGGAACGCGGCCTCGCGCGGCGGCCGCCCCGAAACGTAGCCCAGCTGCGCGTCCAGCCGGCCCTCACGCCAGGCCAGGTTGCCCCAGCCGATGACCTGGCCGCGCCACAGCAGCGGCAGCGCATAGTGGCCCAGCTTGCGTCGCGTCGCCGGCGTGTAGGCCTCGAATCGGTATTCCCAGCCCCAGAACAGCGCAAAGCGCCGGCGGTCCCAGACGATCGGATCGAAGGGCGCCAGCAGGCGCAGCGCCTCATCGTCGCGGTGGCGGCGCGAGGCCGGGTTCTCGCCGTCGGGCCACAGCCAGTCGGTGCCGTCGACGCGGTGCACCGGGTGCCGCGCCCGGGCGCGGGCCAGCGCCGCCGCCCGCTCGCCCTGCCACTGCGGCACGCCGCCTCGGCACAGGTAGCTGAGCAGTTGGCCCAGTGAGGCAGCCGGCAGCGGCGCATAGGTGTCGATCAGCTGGTCCACCAGTGCGTCGTGGCGGCGGCGCGCCTCGGCCGCATCGGCGGGCGGTGGCAGGGCCTCGCGCGCGGCATAGACGCGCACGCCACCGTCGCGCCGCGCGATGCGCAGCAGGCCACGGTAGTGCATGTCGTCCAGCAGCTCGGTGGAGGCCCGGCCGGTGCCGCCGAACCAGTTGCGCACGCGGCCGTGCGCGAAATGTGCGTCGACCTCGGCCGGGTGCACGGCCCCGCGTTCGCGCACGAAGTCCAGCACCGCGTGCGCCTGCCGCCAGCGGGCGGCCGACCAAGTGCTGCGCGCGTCGCGGGGGTGCATCAGCGCCGCCAGCTCGCGCGGCAGGAAGCCATAGTTGACGAAGAAGTCCTCTTCCACCGCCAGCCGCGGGTAGCGGCGCTCCAGGTCGCCGGCGCGGTAGTCGCGCACCCGGTGGCGCAGGATCAGGTCCTGCGCGCGGGCCGGCGCGCGCAGCGGGTCGGCCTGCACGAAGCCCAGCTTGTCCAGCGCGCGCGGCAGCGTGGTCGGGGTGAAGAGCGTGCGGGCAACGGCGTGGCGGCGCAGGGCGGGCAGGTCCGGGGGCATGTGGGGATGATGCCTTGCGGGGTCTGGAATGAAAAAGGGGCGACTGGCGTCGCCCCCTTTTTTGGAGGTATGCCGGCTTCGGCCTTGTGGCTTCGGCGCGGCCCTTCGGGCCTTCACATCGCTGCGCGATGTGAGCCTGCGCCGCAAGGCCGCCGGGTCGCTGCGCGACCGCGGGCCTTACAGGCCCGCCGCTGCGCGCAGCGCGGCGGCCTTGTCAGTCCGCTCCCAGGTGAACTCGGGTTCGGCGCGGCCGAAGTGGCCGTAGGCGGCGGTCTTCTCGTAGATCGGGCGCAGCAGGTCCAGCATCTGGATGATGCCCTTCGGACGCAGGTCGAAGTGCTCGGCCACCAGCGCCGACAGCTTGTCGTCGCTCATGACGCCAGTGCCTTCGGTGTAGACCGTGATGTTCATCGGCTTGGCCACGCCGATGGCATAGGCCACCTGGATCTGGCACTGCTTGGCCAGGCCCGCGGCGACGATGTTCTTGGCCACGTAGCGCGCCGCATAGGCCGCCGAGCGGTCGACCTTCGACGGGTCCTTGCCCGAGAACGCGCCACCACCGTGTGGGCAGGCGCCGCCGTAGGTGTCGACGATGATCTTGCGGCCGGTCAGGCCGCAGTCGCCCTGCGGGCCGCCGATGACGAAGCGGCCGGTCGGGTTGACCAGGTAGCGGGTGTCCTTCAACCATTCCTTCGGCAGCACCGGCTTGATGATCTCTTCGATCACCGCTTCGACGAAGCTGGCCTTCATCTTGGTGGAGGTCTCGCTCTGGTCCGGCGCGTGCTGGCTGCTCAGCACCACGGTGTCGATCGAGTGCGGCTTGCCGTCCACATAGCGCATGGTCACCTGGCTCTTGGCGTCGGGGCGCAGGAAGGGCAGCTTGCCGCTCTTGCGCAGCTGGGCCTGGCGCTCCACCAGCCGGTGGGCGTAGTGGATCGGCGCGGGCATCAGGTCCGGCGTCTCGTCGCAGGCATAGCCGAACATCAGGCCCTGGTCACCGGCGCCGGTGTTCAGGTGGTCGTCGGAGGCATGGTCCACGCCCTGGGCGATGTCGTTGGATTGTTTGTCATAGGCCACCAGCACAGCGCAGCCCTTGTAGTCGATGCCGTACTCGGTGTTGTCGTAGCCGATGCGCTTGATGGTGTCGCGCGCCACCTGGATGTAGTCGACATGCGCGTTGGTCGTGATCTCGCCGGCCAGCACCACCAGGCCGGTGTTGGTCAGCGTCTCGGCGGCCACGCGCGAACGAGGGTCCTGCGCGAAGATCGCATCGAGAATGGCGTCCGAGATTTGGTCGGCCACCTTGTCCGGGTGACCTTCGGAAACCGATTCGGAAGTGAAAAGAAAATCGTTCGACACTCTGAGAACTCCTGAGCTGAAAAGGATCGATCGCGTTGCCGACCGTAGCTCGAAGAGGAGCGGCGAACGCTTTAGCAGAATTTCTGGGGCGACGGGCGGGCCCGTCTCCCGGCCGGCTGAGCCGGCGGCGCCCCGCAAGTAGTTCATAACTCGGCGCTGCCTGCATTATACGAACCATGCTTTTCCTGTTGCGCTGGCTGTCGCGCCGTCCGTTGAGGCATTTGCACGTGATCGGCGCGGTGATGGGCTGGCTGGTCTATGCGCTGTCGCCGTCGTACCGCCGGCGGCTCAAGGCCAACGCCGCCCGCGCCGGCATCCCGGAGGCGCTGCGCCGCCAGTCGGTGGCCGAGGCCGGCAAGATGGTGCTGGAAGGCCTGCGGCTGTGGCTGCGCCCGCCCGACCAGCCGATCGGCGACCCGGTGCACTGGGAGGGCGAGGCGCTGATCGAGGAGGCGCTGGCCCAGGGCCGCGGCCTGATCTTCCTGACCCCGCACATGGGCAGCTTCGAGATCACCGCCCAGGCCTACGCCCAACGCTACGGCCGCCAGCAGCCGATCACGGTGATGTACCGGCCGGCGCGCCACCGGCTGCTGCGCGAGTTGGAAGAAAGCGCCCGCGCCCGGCCGGCGCTGGCCACCGCGCCGGCCAGCATTGCCGGCATCCGCCAGATGATGCGGGCGCTGAAGCGCGGCGAGGCCATCGGTCTGCTGCCCGACCAGGTGCCGCCGCAGGGCATGGGCGTGTGGGCCGACTTCTTCGGCGCGCCGGCATACACCATGACATTGGCCGCCCGGCTGGCGCAGCAGACCGGCGCGCCGATCGTGCTGGCGCTGTGCGAGCGCCTGCCGCAGGGCCGCGGCTTCCACCTGCGGCTGAGCCGCCTGCCCGAGCCGCTGCCGCTGCAGGGTAACGATGCGCAGGCCCTGCAGGTGGCGCAGGCCGAGCTCATCAACCGGGCGATGCAGGGGCTGATCCTGCAGTGCCCGCAGCAGTACCTGTGGGGCTACAACCGCTACAAGGTGCCGCGCAGCCTGCCCGCGCCCGAGGCGGCCGGCTGATGGGGCGGCCGTGCTGAGCCGCGCCGCCGCCCGGGCGCTGCTGGCGCTGCTGTGGCTGCTGCACTGGCTGCCGCTGGGCGTGCAGGCCGTGCTGGGCGCGGCGCTGGGCCGCACGCTGTACACGCTGGCGCGCGAGCGGCGGCGCATCTCGGCCCGCAACATCCAGCTGTGCATGCCCGAGCTGAGCCCGCTGCAGCGCCGCGATCTGCTGCGCGCGCACTTCCGCTGGCTGGGCCGCAGCGCGGTGGAGCGTGCGCTGCTGTGGTACGGCCGGCCGGCGCGGCTGAAGCGGCTGATCCATGTCGAAGGCGAGGTGCATTTCGCCGAGCGCAGCGCGCGGCCGGTGATGTGGCTGGTGCCGCACTTCGTGGCGCTGGAGGCCGCCGGCATGGCCACGCAGCTGTTCCAGCGCCGGCCGGTGGCCTCGGTCTACCAGGCGCAGAGCCATCCGGTTTTCGACGAGGCCATGCGCCGCGGCCGCTCGCGCTTCGGCCAGGGCGAGCTGTTCAGCCGCGCCGACACCGCACGGCCGCTCCTGCGCGACATCCGCCGCGGCCATGCCTTCTTCAACCTGCCGGACATGGATTTCGGGCTGAAGGACGCCGCCTTCGTGCCCTTCTTCGGCGTGCCGGCGGCCACGCTGCTGGCGCCGCCGCGCATGGCGCGGCTGCTGGACATGGCGGTGCAGCCGGTGGTGGCGCAGATGCTGCCGGGCGGGCAGGGCTACCGCGTGTGCTTCCTGCCGCCGTGGACCGACTGGCCCAGCGACGACCCGGTGGCCGACGCCCGGCGCATGAACGAATGGATCGAAGAGGCGGTGCGCGCCGACCCGGCGCAGTACCTGTGGGTGCACAAGCGCTTCAAGACCCGGCCACCCGGCGAGCCGGATGTTTATGCGGCCCGGGGATAATCAGGCCATGAGATTGCGCTTCACCAAGATGCAGGGCGCGGGCAACGATTTCGTGATGCTCGACGCCACGCGCACGCCGCTGACGCTGAGCACCGAGCAGTTCCGTGCGCTGGCCGACCGGCATTTCGGCATCGGCGCCGACCAGATCCTGGTGGTGGAGCCGCCGCGCACGCCGGGCATGGACTTCGCCTACCGCATCTTCAACGCCAGCGGCGACGAGGTCGAGCACTGCGGCAACGGCGCGCGCTGCTTCGTGCGTTACGTGCGCGAGCGCGGGCTGACCGACAAGCGCCACATCCATGTCGAGACGGTGAACCGCCAGCTCGAACTGCAGATGCACGACGACGGCCGCGTCACGGTGGACATGGGCGCGCCGGAGTTCGCGCACGAGCGCATTCCCTTCCTGCCGGCCGGCATGACACCGCGGCGCGAGGGCGATTTCGAGCTGTGGCCGCTGGAGCTGATCGACGCCAGTGTCGAGGTGGCCGTGGTGTCGATGGGCAACCCGCATGCCGTGCAGCGTGTGGACGATGTTTCCACCGCCGACGTCGCCAGCCTGGGGCCCGAGATCGAGGTGCTGGACTGCTTTCCGCAGAAGGTCAACGCCGGCTTCATGCAGATCGTCTCGCGCACGCAGATCGCGCTGCGTGTGTTCGAGCGCAGCGCCGGCGAGACGCTGGCCTGCGGCACCGGCGCCTGCGCGGCGGTGGTGGCCGGCATCCGGCTGGGCTGGCTGGACCGCGCGGTGGAAGTCGACACCCGCGGCGGACGGCTCAGCATCGCCTGGGACGGCCCGGGCCAGCCGGTGCGCATGACGGGCCCGGCGACCACCGTATTCGAAGGGGAGATCGAACTGTGAGCATCCACGGCATCACCGAGGCCGACATCAGCAACTACCTGCTGAACACGCCCGGTTTCTTCGAGCGCCATGCAGAGCTTCTGGCCAGCGTGCAGCTGACCAGCCCGCACGGCCACCGCGCCGTGTCGTTGCAGGAGCGGCAGATGGAGATGCTGCGCGAGCGCATCAAGGGCCTGGAGCACAAGATCATCGAGATGATCCGCAACGGCCAGGACAACCTGTCCATCTACGACCGCATGCACCAGTGGACGATGCGCCTGCTGCTCACCGCCGACGCGGCGCAACTGCCGCAGGTGCTGCTGGACGACCTGAAGCAGCGCTTCCAGGTGCCGCAAGCGGTGCTGCGGCTGTGGGGGGTGGACGAGTCGCAGGCCGGTCTGCCGGCGGCGCAGGCCGTCAGCGACGACCTGAAGGCCTTTGCCTCCAGCCTGACGCTGCCCTACTGCGGCGCCAATGCCGGCTTCGAGGCCTCGGGCTGGTTCGACGCCGCCGCCGGCGTGCAGAGCATGGCCATGGTGCCGCTGCGCCGCGAAGGCGAAGACAGCGCCTTCGGCCTGCTGGTGCTGGGCTCACCCGACCCCACGCGCTATGCGGCGCAGATGGGCACCGAGTTCCTGTCGCGCATCGGCGAAGTCGCCAGCGCGGCGCTGCAGCGGCTGCTGGCCCGGGGCTGAAGCGCCCGCGCGCCGTGGCTGCCGACGCCGTCGAGCCCGACGCCGCGCTGCAGCGCTACCTGGAGCACCTGCGGGTGGAGCGCCGCTTGGCGCCGCGCAGCGTGCAGATGATCGACGACGCGCTGCGCTGGCTGCAGCAGGCCGCCGCGGCGGTGCCGGTGCCGCTGCGCGAGGTGCAGCCCGCGCACGTGCGGCGCTGGGCCGCGATGCTGCGCGAGCGGCCGCTGGCGCCGCGCAGCATCGCCATCCACCTCTCGGCCTGGCGCGGCCTGTACCGCTGGTGGGGCCGCCAGGGCGAGGTGCGCGTCAACCCGGTGGACGGCGTGCGTGCGCCCAAGGCGCCCAAGCCGCTGCCCAAGGCGCTGTCGGTGGAGCAGGCGGTGTCGCTGGCCGCCTTCGAGCCGCAGCGCGGCCAGGCGGCACTGCGCGCGCGCGACCACTGCATGGTCGAGCTGCTGTACGGCAGCGGCCTGCGCGTGGCCGAGCTGGTGGGCCTGGACCAGCGCGCCAGCGACACGGCGGCCGGCTGGATCGACGCCGCCGATGCCAGCGCGCAGGTGCTGGGCAAGGGCCGCAAGCGGCGCACGGTGCCGGTGGGCAGCGCGGCTCTGCAGGCGCTGCGCGCCTGGCTGGCCGTGCGCGGCCAGCTGGCGGCGCCGGACGAGCCGGCGCTGTTCGTCAGCAACCGCGGCACGCGGCTCACGCCCAGCCAGGTGCGCTCGCGGCTGAAGGCGCTGGCGCAGCAGGCCGGCCTGCCCACGCACGTGCACCCGCACATGCTGAGGCACAGCTTTGCCTCGCACCTGCTGCAGAGCAGCGGTGACCTGCGCGCCGTGCAGGAGCTGCTGGGCCACGCCAACATCGCGACCACGCAGGTCTACACGCGGCTGGATTTCCAGCACCTGGCCAAGGTGTACGACGCGGCGCATCCGCGCGCCAAGCGGCGCGCGCCATGAAAGCCATCCGTCTGCGCGAAGGCAAGGAGCGCTCGCTGCAACGCCGCCACCCGTGGGTGTTCGAAGGCAGCATCGCCAAGGGCCGGGCCGATGCCGGCGAGACGGTGCGCATCGAGGCCCACGACGGCCGCTTCCTGGCCTGGGGCGCGTACAGCCCGCAGTCGGCCATCCGCGTGCGCGCCTGGAGCTTCGACGAGGCCGAGCGCATCGACGCGGCCTACTTCGCCCGGCGCGTGCAGCGCGCGGTGGGCTTGCGCGCGCGGCTGGCGGTGGACAGCGATGCGGTGCGCCTGGTGCATGGCGAGGCCGATGGCCTGCCCGGCCTGGTGGTCGACCGTTACGGCGACACGCTGGTGGCGCAGGTGGGCTTTGCCGGCACCGAACGCTGGAAGGCCGCCCTGGCCGATGCGCTGCTGCAGGCCACCGGCTGCATGCGGCTGTACGAGCGCTCGGACCTGGGCGTGCGCAAGCTGGAAGGCCTGCCCGAGCAGCAGGGCTGGCTGCGCGGCGACGGCCCCACGCAACTGCAGATCCGCGAACATGGCTGGACGCTGCAGGTGGACATTGCGCAGGGCCACAAGACCGGCACCTACCTCGACCAGCGCGACAACCGCCAGCACTTCGCGAAGGCCGTGCGCCACTTCGGCTGTGCCGAGGTGCTGAACTGCTACAGCTACACCGGCGGCTTCACGCTGGCTGCGCTGGCGGGTGGCGCAGCGCAGGTGACCAGCGTGGACAGCTCGGCCCCGGCGCTGGCCGCGGCCGCGCAGCATGTGCAGCTGAACGGCTTCGACGCCGCGCGGCACGCCATCGTGGATGCCGACGTGAACGCCTTCCTGCGCGCCTGCCTGGCGCAGGGCCGGCGCTTCGATGCCATCGTGCTGGACCCGCCGAAGTTCGCCCACACCGCCGCGCAGGCCGAACGTGCGGCACGCGCCTACAAGGACATCAACCGCCTGGGCCTGATGCTGCTGCGGCCGGGCGGGCTGCTGTTCACGTTTTCGTGTTCCGGCGGCATCGGGCCGGAGCTGTTCCACAAGATCGTGGCCGGCGCCGGCCTCGACGCCGGGGTGGACGCGGCCATCGTGCAGCGCATGGCCGCGGCGCCCGACCATCCGACCACGCTGGAGTTTCCCGAGGGCGACTACCTCACCGGGCTGGCGCTGCTGGCGCGGGCCTGAGCTGCGCCCGGCAAGCCGATGGCCGGCTCGAACTTGGCGCGCTGCACGCTGAAGTACGCCTTCACCTGGCGCACGTTGGCGTCCTGCGTGAACAGGCGCTGCACCAGCGCCTGGTAGGCCGGCATGTCGGCCGCCCACACCACCAGCACGAAATCCGGCCCCGGCGACACGCGGTAGCTCTGCTGCACCGCAGGGTCGGCCACCGCGCGCTGCTCGAAGGCGGCCAGGTGCTCGGCACCCTGGCGGTCGAGCGTGATCTCGACGATGGCCGTCAGGCCGTGGCCCAGCCGCTCGTGCGACAGCAGCGCCACCCGCCGCTCGATGACGCCGGCCTCCACCAGCCGCCGCACCCGGCGCAGGCAGGTGGCCGGCGACACGTGGGCTGCGGCTGCCAGGTCCTGGTTGGACAGCGAGGCGTCCTGCTGCAGCAGATCCAGCAGGCGCAGGTCGGTGGCGTCGAACGTGAGGTTGTTCACGAAATGAAGGGTTGTTCGATCGACAAATGACGAACGATTATTTCACGTCGTCTCAAGTTGAGCGCTCGTGATTCATATGGATGAGGTTTTCGAAAGCATATTTCGCATCGCCCTGTCTACGATGCCGCCATTGCAATCCCGAAGGGCACCCCATGTGCGGCATCGTCGGCGCAGTCAGCACGCGCAACATCGTTCCGATCCTGATCGAAGGCCTGAAGCGGCTGGAATACCGCGGCTACGACAGCTGCGGCGTGGCCGTGCACCAGGGCGGCGAGTTGAAGCGCGCGCGCAGCACGGCGCGGGTGGCACAACTGGAGGCCAGCGCCGCCGAATCGCGGCTGGACGCCGGCACCGGCATTGCCCACACCCGCTGGGCGACGCACGGCGCGCCTGAGGTGCACAACGCGCACCCGCACTTCAGCCGCAACCGCGTGGCCGTGGTGCACAACGGCATCATCGAGAACCATGAAGAGCTGCGCGAGGAACTGAGCAAGCGCGGCTACGAGTTCAGCAGCCAGACCGACACCGAAGTCATCGCCCACCTGGTGGACCACCTGTACGACGGCGACCTGTTCGACGCCGTGCAGCGCGCCACGCAGCGGCTGAAGGGCGCCTATGCGATCGCGGTGTTCTGCCGCGACGAGCCGCAGCGCGTGGTGGGGGCGCGCGAAGGCTCGCCGCTGATTCTGGGCGTGGGCCAGGGCGAGAACTTCCTGGCCAGCGATGCGATGGCGCTGGCCGGCGTGACCGACCAGATCGTCTACCTGGAAGAAGGCGACGTGGTCGATATCCAACTGGGCAAGACCTGGATCGCCGCGCGCCAGCCGGACGGCCGCTTCAAGGACGTGCAGCGCGAGGTGCGCACGGTGGTGGCGCACAGCGGCGCGGCCGAGCTCGGCCCGTACCGCCACTACATGCAGAAGGAAATCTTCGAGCAGCCGCGCGCCATTGCCGACACGCTGGGCGACATCGGCGAAACCACCGGCATCAGCCCCGAGCTGTTCGGCGACGGCGCGTTCAAGGTGTTCAAGGACGTGGAGCAGGTGCTGATCCTGGCCTGCGGCACCAGCTACTACAGCGGCAGCACCGCCAAGTACTGGCTGGAATCCATCGCTGGCATCCCCACCAACGTGGAGATCGCCAGCGAGTACCGCTACCGCGACAGCGTGCCCAACCCGAAGACGCTGGTCGTCACCATCAGCCAGAGCGGCGAGACGGCCGACACGCTGGCCGCGCTGAAGCATGCGCGCTCGCTGGGCATGCAGCACACGCTGACCATCTGCAACGTGGCCACCAGCGCGATGGTGCGCGAGTGCCGCTTCGCCTACATCACCCGCGCCGGCGTGGAAGTGGGCGTGGCCTCGACCAAGGCCTTTACCACCCAGCTGGTGGGCCTGTTCCTGCTGACGCTGGCGCTGGCCCAGGTGCGTGGCCGCTTGAGCGATGCGCAGGAGCACGATCACCTCAAGGCGCTGCGCCACCTTCCGGTGGCCGTGCAGGCAGTGTTGGCGCTGGAGCCACAGATCATCGCCTGGGCCGAGGACTTCGCGCGCAAGGAAAACGCGCTGTTCCTGGGCCGCGGGTTGCATTACCCCATCGCGCTGGAAGGGGCGCTGAAGCTCAAGGAGATCAGCTACATCCATGCCGAGGCCTACCCCGCCGGCGAGCTGAAGCACGGCCCGCTGGCGCTGGTGACCAGCGCGATGCCGGTGGTGACGGTGGCGCCGAACGACGCGCTGGTCGACAAGCTGAAGAGCAACCTGCAGGAAGTGCGCGCCCGCGGTGGCGAGCTGTTCGTCACCGCCGACGAAGGCACGCGCATCGACAACGGCCCCGGCGTGCGCGTGATCCGCATGCCGGAGCACTACGGCGTGCTGTCGCCGATCCTGCATGTGGTGCCGCTGCAGTTGCTGGCGTATCACACCGCCTGCGCGCGCGGGACGGATGTCGACAAGCCACGCAACTTGGCCAAATCGGTCACTGTGGAGTGACCGATTTGGGTGGCCGCCCGTAGTGGCGGCCACCGCGCCGAAGGCGCGCCAAGGTGCGTGGCTTGCGGCGCAGGCTAACTTCGCGCAGCGAAGTTAAGGGCCGAAGGCCCGGCCGGAGCCACAAGCTCGCGCAGGCCAATGTCCAGCGCTGCGCCGCGCAGTCCGATCAAGCACCCGTCAAGCACCTAAGTTACTGATTCAAAAGAGTATTGCGGCATTCGTTGCCCAATCTTCTGCGCTCCGATCAAGCAAGCTGCGGGCCGCTCGATCTCGGGAAATCAAGCACCCATCAAGCAATTAACTGTTTTTAATCAGGCACTTACAGGCCACCTCCCAGCCCGGAGGGCTACCGAATCAAGCAATCACGCCCAGTAAGGCAGGTAGCGCATCAGCTTGGTGCCCACGTCTGGATTGACCGGCCTGATCCGGCCCGCCTCCAGGGCTTCTCGCAGCAGCCGCGAGGCCTGGGCTGAGTTCTGCTTCTCGATCTGGAAGCGCTCACGGATCGACTCGTTGTTGGTGATCTGGTTGCTCACAAAGCGCAAGCAGCAGTGCTGGTACACGGCCTGCACCCGTTCGTCGGGCGCCAGCTTGTTGAGTGCCTTGTAGCGCGATAGCACCACCGACGTGTGCCGGCTGCCCAACCGGCACTGGTAGGGCGGCAGCTGGTGCGCCTCGATGTGGGCCACCACCGCGTCCATGCCATGGCCGCGCTCGTCGCACACCCCCAGCTGCCGCAGCGCACTGGCCAGCCGTTCGTTGCGCGACTGGTTCTCGTCAATGAAGCGGTCGGGGTCCAGCAAGGGCCGGCCGGGGTTCACTACCTCCACGCGGTCGTCGTAGATCTCCACCACCACGCCGGTACCGCGCTCGGCCAGGTCCTGGTGAACCAGGGCGTTGCCCAGAATCTCGCGCAGCGCCTTCTTGGGGTAGGCGTGCGTGGTCTTGCGCAGCGCGGCGCGGATCTCCTCGCTGGCGGGTGTCTCGGCATGGATCTGGTCCACCAGCTTGGCAAAGCCCACGGCGTAGCCGCTGTCGGCCACCCAGTCCTTGCCGTCCTTCACCTGCAGCTTGCTCACGCCGTCGTAGACGATCACGCGCACGCCCTTGCGGGCCACGCTGTCGAAGTCACCAAGGCGCTTGGCCAGCACCAGCGCACCCAGGTTAGTGATGGCGTAGTCGCCCGCTGGCTGGCGCATGACGAAACGGCGCGCCTCCAACGCCTCCACCATCTCGGCGCGCGTGGAGGGCATGGGTCGGCCGCGCAGGTCGAAGAAGCCCTGCACGTCGAGCAGCGCCACCACGGCGGCCTCCTCAAGCCCGCTCGCGGCTGGCTGATCGATGAACTCGGCCTCGCCTTCGGCGAAGATGCTGCGCAGCCGGTCGGGCGACATCGGAACCAGTTCGTCGCCGGCCCGCATGAGGTAGCGACCGTCCACGTGCAGCGCCTGCCCGCGAGGGCGGCCGGGCACCTCGAACACCAGCACGCGGCCGTCTGGGTGTGGCACCTCGTGGCACAGCACCTTGATCTGCAGCCGCTCGTGCAGCCCGCCGCAGGTGCGCGCCGGCAATTCGAAGGCCTGCGAGCCCACCACGCGGCGCGGCGGCTTGTCGGACACGCCCAGCACGATGCGGCCGCCGCCCTCGTTGGCCAGCGCCACGGTGTACTCCACCAGCTTCTCGAAGTGGAAGTTCGCCTTGGCCTCCTTGAACTCGACGTGCTCGTTCTCTTCGGGCAGGGCCAGCAGGGCGTCGAGTTCGGTAGGGGTCATGCCAGGGCCTGTTCGACCAGGGCCTCGGTGAGGCGGGATTGGGTGGCTTGCTGGGCTTGCAGGCGCTCGCGCACGGTGGCGCAGAGGCGGCGGAGCTCGGCGACGCGGGCGACGATGCGTGCCTGCTCTGCAAGTGGAAGTATCGCCACGCGAAGCGCGGCCGTCTTCGAGAGATACAAGCAGGGTTGGGCACCTTGCTTCACGCTGCTCCAGATGTCCCTCTGCGTTTTCGGAGACATGAGATGCAGCGCGACATAGGAGGCATGAACCTTGGCCAGGTCAGGTCGAATCAACGTCACGCTACGCACCAGCACCATGTCGACGGCGTCGCGCAACACTGTCAGCCTCCCGAGGGTGTACTTGTCGCAGATGTCGCTTTCGGACAGCGCCTTCTCGTCCATTCGAGCGTTTTACCAAGAATGGGCGGTGCTACGAAGGGGTGGCGACCCGCGCGCTACTTCTCCGCCCTGCCATGCATAGCCATGATGGTCTGCTGCATCAAGGCGCAAAGGGTTTCGCGGCCGTCCTTGACGGCAAAGACCTCGGCCTTCGTGACGATCAGCGTGCGGCCGGGCCGCACCACCTCGGCCCTGGCGATCAGCTTTTCGCCGTCGGCGGGCGCCATCAGGTTTAGCTTGTATTCCACCGTCAGCACCGACGCATCGGCCGGCACCAGCGTCATGGCGGCATAGCCTGCGGCCGAGTCGGCGATCATGCCGACGACCCCGCCGTGCACGAAACCGTGCTGCTGTTCGATGCCCTGCCAGTGCGCGACATGCACTTCGGTGCGTCCGGGCTCCACCCGCGCCAGGCTGGCGCGGATCAGCTTCATCGCGTGCTGCCGCTCGAAGCTGGCTTGCACGCGTTCGGCCAGCGTGGGCCCGGGTGCCGGTTCCTTCATGCCCGCACCCGACTCAGCCCCGCCGCGCATGGAACAGCGCCCCGGCCAGCACGCCGCTGCGGTACAGGCCGACGAAGTGCTCGTAGGCCTGGTCGTAGCGCTCGTAGTGCGCCAGCCCCAGCCGCGCCACCGTCTGTTCGCGCAGCGATCGGTACATGGCGTGCCGCTCCACCAGGATGCGCGTCCACTCCGCGCTCAGGTCGGTCACGCGCTGCACCTGCAGGCCGGCGGCCTGCAGCCAGCCGCGGTAGGCGGCTTCGGTGGCGATCTCGCTGAAGCGCATGCCCTCGTACAAGCGGCGCGCATCGTCCGCGGCCAGCGGCTCGCGGCTCAGGATGTCCGAGAACACCAGCCGCCCGCCGCTCTGCAGCACGCGGGCGATGCCGGCCACCAGCCGCGGCTTGTCGGGGATGTGCGCAAAGGCCTCCTGGCCGATGGCCAGCGTGAAGCTCGCGTCGGCAAAGGGCAGCGCCAGCGCATTGCCTTGCACGAAGCGCACGCGGTCGGCCAAGCCCGCGGCCGCGGTCAGCGCCGTGGCGCCGGCCACGCGGCTGGCTGTCAGGTCGATGCCGGTCACATCGCAACCGGCCTTCCAGGCGATGTAGCGGGCCGGTCCGCCCAGGCCGCTGCACACGTCCAGCACGTGGTCGTCGGCGCGCACGCCGGCCTCGGCCATCAGCCGGTCCACGGCGGCGGTGCCGCCGTAGTGGTCCTGGTCGTGGTGCTGCAGCACCTCTTCGCTGATGGCGTCGCGGGCGATGCCGCGCGCCGCCACCGCGTCGAAGATCTGCTGCGCGCTGATCGGGTGGAACTCGTAGAACTGCTGGACCGCGTCGAGCCGGCTGTCATCGCTCATGCGGCTCATGCTACCCGGCCGCCCCGGCGCGCACCGCTACTGTTTCGCGCCTTCGCCCAGGCGCCGCGCCAGGCCCACCGCATAGGGGGCGGCGCGGGCTGCCAGCATCGGGTCGGCCGACGGCTCCACGCCCTTGGGCAGGTTGGTCGGCACGAAGGTGATGTTCAGGCAGGGGCCGCCGCCGTCGGCCGCCACCTCGGTGATGCGCAAGCGGCCCAGCGTCACCATCTTGCGGTCGGCCGGCAGCGGCACCACCGCGCTGTCCAGCTTGTCGCCGTCCTGCGCCAGCTGCAGCTTGAAGTCGAAGGCCGCGGTGCCGGCCTTGACGCGTTCGCGCAGGTCGGCGTACAGGAAGCTGGGGCCCTTGGCCTTGGCTTCCTCGTCCGTCAGCCCCTGCACGCCGCCCACCGGCTCGAACACCCACTTGCCCCAATGCCGCTGGCCGCGCGCATCGACGAAGGCGAAGCCATGCACGCCCCAGTAGTTCAGCGCGGCAAAGCTGGCCGGCACGGGCTGGCTGGCGAAGTAGCGGCCCTGCAGCAGCACCTCGGGGTTGGCGTCGGCATAGGCCTTCACCTTGGCCGGATCGGCGGCCTTGGTGGCCGGGTCGGGCCGCAGCGATTCGATGCGCCCCAGAAACTGCTCGGGCGTGGCCGCACCGAACACCGGCGCCGAGATGTTGCCCATCTGCCAGACCTCGCCGCCCGGCAGCGCGAACTGCAGCGCCATGTTGCGCTGCGACTTGGTGTTGTCGGGCGCGTTCGGGTTGGCGCCACCGACCGAGAAGCGCACGATCACCGGCACCGGCTGGCCGCTGAAGGCCGACGCGGTGGACAGCGCGCGGCCGTCGGCGCTGCCGACGAACTCGCCCATCGCGCAGATGCCCTTGGCGCCCGAGCGGCGATAACCGTCGTACTTGCCGAAGGTCGATTCGAAGGTGTCGATGACGCGCACCGGGTCGACCTGGGCGTGCGCGGGCCACGCTGCGGCGCAGGCGGCAATGGACAGCAGCAGCGGCTGGGAAAGGCGAAGCAGTTTCATGGCGTTCCTTGGCGATGGCAGACCCGGCATGGGTCGGGTGGGTTCAGCCCAGCCTTACGCAGCCGCGCGGCTTTTGGATGCGCCGGCGCCTTCCCTCAACGGCGGGCCGTCGCCGCCGGGGGCTCGAAACCACCGCCCAGCACCAGGTACAGGTTGGCGCGCTGGGCCAGCCGGTCGGTCTGCACCCGCAGCAGGGCGGTGCGCGCCGAATACAGCGCCAGTTGCCGTTGCTCGACCACGCGCAGGTCCACCGTGCCGACGCGGTATTGCACCTGCGCCAGCTCCAGCGCGCGCTGGCTTTCGGCGATGTTGCGCGCCAGGATCGCCTCGCGCTCGCGCAAGGCCAGCTCGGCGCCCAGCGCGCTTTCCACCTCGCCGAAGCAGCGCTGCGCGATGCGCGCGTACTCGGCCATGGCCTGCTTCTGCTCGGCATTGCGGATGTCCACCTGCGCGCGCAGCGCGCCGCCCTGGTACAGCGGCGCGAACAGGTTGCCGCCGAAGCCGTAGCCGGGGTTGCTGCGGTCCTGCAGCACCAGCAGGTCGCTGGAGATCGCGCTCAGGCCCGCCGTCAGGCTGATGCGCGGCAGCTGCGCGGCCTTGGCCTCGCCCACGCGGTTGAAGGCCGCCGCCACTCGGCGCTCGGCGGCCACCACGTCGGGCCGGCGCTCCAGCAGGTCCGACGGCAGCCCCGCCGGCAGCGGCGCCGGCATCGGCGCCAGCGCCGGTGCCACCGCGATCTCGGCCGCCGGGTAGCGGCCCAGCAGCAGCTCCAGCGCGCGCAGCGCCTCGTCGCGCGATTGCGTCAGCTGGCGCTGCAGGTCGCGGTAGTTGCCGACGTTGGCCGCGGCCTCGGCCACGGCCTTGGCATCGCCGACGCCGATGCGCAGGCGCTCGGCGGCCAGGCGCTGCAGCTCGGTGGCCGCGCGCAGCGCCTCGTCGGCCAGGCTGCGCTGCAGGCCGGCTTCGATGGCCAGGTACCAGGCCTTGGTCACGGTGGCGGCGATCGATTGCCGGGCATAGGCGTAGTCGGCCTGCACCGCCTGCGACTGCGCCTGCGCCGCAGCCTCGCCATAACGCAGCCGGCCCCACACGTCCAGTTCCAGCGTGGCGTTCAGGAAGACGGCGTTCAGCCCGCCGCCGCTGCCCGCCTTGCCGCTGTAGGTGCCCGGGATGCCCACGGACGGCAGCAGCGCGGCGCTGGCCACCTGCAGCAGTCCGGCGGCCTGTTCCACCCGCGCGGCGGCCACCTGCAGGTCGGCGTTGTAGGCCAGCGCCTCGGCCACCAGCGTGCTCAGGGCCGGGTCGTCGAAGCTGGCCAGCCAGGCGCCAGGGCCCGGCCCGGCAGGTGCATCGCCGGCCTGGAAGCGCCCCGGCGGCACGGTGTGCGGCAAGGCCTGCGCCTGCAGCTGCTCGCGGCTGGGCGGGCTTTGTAGTGCGCAGCCCCACAGCCCGCCGGCCAGCAGCGCGGCCAGCGCCAGGGGACGAAGCGGCCGGGTCATCATCAGTGCAGCTTCAGCACCAGGTAGTCGGTGATGCTGCCCACGCGCAGGATCACCTTGCGGATGATGTGGATCATCGCGCCGTGCTCGGTGTAGATGGCGCCGGCGCCGGCCGCGCCAGCGGCCAGGAACAGCTCGCGGTCCTTGTCGGCCACCTTGAACTTCACCGGGAAGCGGTCGGGCGGCGCGGCCATCACGCCGGTGGACGGCAGGTTGCCGCCCTGCGCGATCTGCCCCTGGCCCTGCGCCCAGACGATGGAATCGACGCTGGCCTTGATGACCCGCCCCGGGTGCATGCGCAGCGAGAACTCGGCCTCGTTGCCCGGCTGCACCAGCGCCAGCTCGTTCTGGTGGTACAGCGCCAGCACCACGTACTCCTGCTCGACGAAGCTCATCGCCGGCACCACCGGGAAGGGCACGACGATGGAGCCCGGGCGCAGTTGCACGTTGATGGCGTAGCCATCGGCCGGCGCGTACATCGCGGTCTGGTCCAGGTTCCACTGCGCGTCGGCCACCGCGGCGCGGCTGCCGTCCACCGTGGCCTTGGCGGTGGCGATGTCGGCGCGCGCGGCGGCCACCGAGGCCAGCTCGCCGTTGACGCGGCCCGACAGCTTCTGCGTCACCTGCGCTTCGTTGGCGGTGGCGGTGGCCAGCTGCGCCTGCAGCTCCACCAGGTTGGCTTCGGCCTGCTCCAGCGCAAAGCGGTCGCCCGCGCCGGTGGCCACCAGCTCGCGGTTCTGCTGCACGCGCAGGCGGGCCAGGTCCAGCCGCGGGCGCAGTGCCGCCACCTGGCTGCTGGCCGCCTGCAGCTGCGCCTGCAGCTCGCGGTTGCCGGCCGAGGCACCGGCCAGCGCGGCGGTGGCCTGCGTGAGCCGGCTCTCGTCGGCGGCCAGCCGGGCCTTGGCGGCATCGAGCTGGATCTGGTAGGGCGTGGGGTCGATGCGGAACAGCAGCTCGCCCTTCTTCACCAGCCGGTTGGGCTCCACCGGCACTTCCAGCACGCGGCCGCGCACCTGCGGCACCACCTGCACCACGTACTTGACGACGCGCACGTCGCTGGACGACGGCGCCACGACGTTCAGCGTGAGGATCAGCGCCGCCATGCCGACGATCGGGATGATGACCACGATGGTCTGCGAGGTGGCGTTCCACGGCAGCCACTTGAACTTGATGAAGATCAGCCAGACGAAGAAGGCATAGATGCCCAGCAGGATGGCTTCCATCAGGCGGCCCCTGCTTCCGCTGCGGGCGGCGCGGCATCGAGCTCGCGGCGCAGCGCCTTCAGCTTGCGCGGCAGCCGGGCACGCGAGGCGACGGCGTCGAGCTCCTCGCGCAGCTCTTCCACTTCATCGGCGCTGAGCTGGCCGGCGCGAAAGCGCTCGCCCATGTCGTGGAAGTAGTCCTCGTGCTTCTCGGTGCCATAGGCCAGGTAGCTGCTGGTCGGCCGGGTGTAGGCCCACAGCCAGGCCAGCGGCCACAGCAGGCCGCCGAAGGCCAGCGACAGCAGGCACAGCACCTGGATCGCGTCCTTCTGCGGGTGGTGCCGCTTCTCGGCAATCTTCTCCGGCAGGATGTGCAGCTTCCAGAACACGATGATGCCCACCACCGGCATCACGATGACGATGAACCAGGCCAGCCCCATGGCCACGCTGTCCAGCGTCTCGCCCTGGAACATCGAGGCCCGGGCCAGCCCGGGGACAAGCGCCGCGGCAAACGCCAGGGCGGCGCGGCGAAGGGGCGTGGGCAGGGTCATGGGCGTGTGACGGGTATCGGTCCGAATGATGCTACCCCCAGGGGCGCTGCACCAGAGGGGTTCGCCGTGCCGGCGCCAGCGGCCGTTCCCTGCGCGCACAATCGGCTCGCCGCAGGGCCGCCCATGACCGCCGGAACCGAACCCCGCCAGCCGCCGCAGCCGGCAGGCCTGCGTCTCGACCTGGTGGCCGGCCTCACCGCCGCGGCCGTGGTGCTGCCCAAGGCCATGGCCTATGCCACGGTCGCCGGCCTGCCGGTGGCGGTGGGCCTTTACACCGCCTGCGTGCCGATGTTCATCTATGCGCTGCTCGGCAGCTCGCGGGTGCTCAGCGTCAGCTCCACGGCCACGCTGGCGATCCTGGTCGGCGCGCAGCTGGGCAGCGTGGTGCCCGACGGCGACCCCGCCCGCCTGGCCGTGGCCACCGCCACGCTGGGCGTGCTGGTCGGCCTGCTGCTGATGGCCGCGCGGCTGCTGCGGCTGGGCTTCGTGGCCAACTTCATCTCCACGCCGGTGCTGGTGGGCTTCAAGACCGGCATTGGCCTGGTGATCGTGCTCGACCAGGTGCCCAAGCTGCTGGGCGTACACATCCACAAGCAGGGCTTCTTCCGCGACGTGCTGGCCATCGTGCAGCAACTGCCCGGCACCTCGTGGCTGACGCTGGCCGTGGCCGCGGCCAGCTTCGCGCTGCTGGTGCTGCTGGAGCGCCGCCGGCCGCATTCGGCCGCGCCGCTGGCCGCGGTGGGGCTGGCCATCGCCGCGTCGTGGGGCTTCGGCCTGCAGGCCGCCGGCGTGGCCACGGTGGGCGACATCCCGCGCGGCCTGCCGGCCTGGGTGTGGCCCGATGCCGGCCTGGTGGAAGCGCTGCTGCCCGGCGCGCTGGGCATCGCGCTGATGAGCTTCACCGAAAGCATCGCCGCGGCCCGCGCCTTTGCCGCGCCGGGCGATCCGCCGCTCAACCCCAACCGCGAACTGGTGGCCACCGGCGCCGCCAACCTGGGCGGTGCGCTGCTGGGCGCCATGCCGGCCGGGGGCGGCACCTCGCAGACCGCGGTGGTGCGCACGGTAGGCGGCCGTTCGCAGCGGGCCTCGCTGGTGACGGCGGCCGTGGCGCTGGCCACCATGCTGTGGCTGGCGCCGCTGCTGGGCCTGCTGCCGCAGGCCACGCTGGCGGCGATCGTCATCGTCTATTCGGTCGGGCTGATCGAGCCGGCCGCGTTCCGGGCCATCCGCTCGGTGCGCACGATGGAGTTCGGCTGGGCGGTGGCCGCGGCGCTGGGCGTGCTGGTCTTCGGCACGCTGCAGGGCATCGTGGCGGCGATCGTGCTGTCGATGATCGGCCTGACGCGGCAGACCGCGCATCCGCGCTTGTCGGTCATCGGCCGCATGCGCGGTGCCGACGTGCTGCGGCCGCTGTCGCCGGAGCATCCCGACGACGAGACCTTTCCCGGCCTGCTGATCCTGCGGCCCGAAGGGCGGCTGTACTTCGCCAATGCGCAGGACGTGGCCGAGCGCATCGACGCGCTGCTGGCCGCGCACCGGCCGCGGGTGCTGGCGCTGGACCTGAGCCGCGTGCCGGACGTGGAGTACTCGGCACTGCAGGTGCTGGCCGAAGCCGAGCGCCGGCATGCCGCCGCCGGCGTCACGCAGTGGCTGGTGGGCCTGAACCCCGGCGTGCTGCAGGCCGTGCGCAGCAGCGGCTTGGACCGGCAGTTCGGCCCGGAACGGCTGCTGTTCAATGCCCGCGAGGCAATCGCGCGCTACCAGGCGCTGGACGCCGACCGGGGTGCGCGTTGAATGGCCGTGTCGTCTTGCTAGGCGCGCGGTCGCTTGAAGAAGTATTGAAGATGGCCGTAGCCACCGAGTGGCACGACGGTCACGGTCACCAGTTCCCAGCCTTCCAGGCCCATGGCATTGACGACCTCTTCGCCGCTGCGCTTGTCCTTCTTGTCAGGCCATTCGTAGGTGGCGCTGCCGCCGCCCTGGTTGAAGGTGCGCGCGAGAATCCTGTACTCCCAACGTTGCATGCCCTGCTCCCTGTCTTGGCGCTGTTCCGTCGCCGCTCGGCACGCTCGCCAATCCATGGCGCAAAGGCCTCTGGCCGACAACGCGTGCCGCTTGTGGATGCAACGACCATACCAGACCGCGTCTCGGGCCGCCGACCCGCACGCAGCCCTCAACCGCCGCCGAATTCCGCGCGGATCGATGCGCCCTGGGCATCCAGTTCCGGTGCCGGCGGGAAAGCGTCGCGCTCCCACGGCACGCCCCAGGGCGCGGCCGGCATCGCCACCGTGTGGCCGTTCACCGGCATCGGCCGCGTGCGCAGCTGCGGGTGGGCGATCAGGTCGCTGACCGCATTGACGTTGGCGTACGCCGTCTGCGCCGCGGCCAGGCGCTGCTGCATCACGGCGCTGGGCTGGCTGCCGAAGACCTCGGCCACCAGGCCGTCGACGAAGGGCCGGTTTGCCACGCGTGCGGCGTTGCCGGCACAGCGCGGGTCCTGCAGCAGCTCGGGCCGCTGCAGCACGGTGCGGCAGAAGTCGGCCCATTCGCGCTCGTTCTGGATCGAGATCACGATGTCGCGGTCGTCGGCGCAGGTGAAGGCGCCGTAGGGCGCGATGGTCGGGTGCTTCAGGCCCACCCGCTCGGGCGTCTTGCCGCCGTAGCGGGCTTGCAGGTAGGGTACGGCCATCAGCTCGGCGGCCGATCCGAACAGCGACACCTTCACCGCCGAGCCCTGGCCGGTGCGCGCGCGCTGCAGCAGCGCCTGCTGGATGCCGATCAGCGCGTTCAGCCCGGCGTTGATGTCGCACAGCGACACGCCGATGCGGCCCCATTCACCCGGCGCGCCGCTCACCGACACCAGGCCGCTTTCGGCCTGCACCAGCAGGTCATAGGCCTTCAGGCCGACCAGCGGACCGTCGTCGCCATAGCCGCTGAGGTCGCAGGTGATCAGCCGCGGGTGCCGGGCCCGCAGCGCCGCCGAGCCGATGCCCAGCCGCTCGGTCGCGCCCGGCGCCAGGTTCTGGATGAACACGTCGGCCCGGGCCAGCAGGCGTTCCAGCAGCGCCATGTCGGCGGGCTGCTTCACGTCCAGCGCGATCGATTCCTTGCCGCGGTTGATCCACACCCAGTACGACGATTCGCCGTGCACCGCGCGGTCGTAGCCGCGGGCGAAGTCGCCTTCGGCGCGCTCGATCTTGATCACCCGCGCGCCGGCATCGGCCATGCGGCTGCTGCAGTAGGGCGCGGCCACGGCCTGCTCCAACGCCACCACCAGGATGCCGTCCAGCGGGCGCGGGCCGGCAGCGGCGGCGTCATCGGCTTGGGGTTCGGACATGGTGCTCCTCCAGGGCGGCCGGCGCCAGCGTGGCCCGGCGCGCGTGCTTCACAGCGAATACAGGAAGGCGCGCAGCGCCTGCAGCTGCGGGGCCGTCAGCGCGTTCAGCTGTCCGATGGTGCCCAGCTTGCGGATGGCCGGCCCGTCGTGCAGGAAGGCCGCTTCGATGGCGTCGCAGGCCCGCCCGTCGTGCAGCAAAAAGTCGCAGGCCGGATCGCCCGGCGCCTGGGTGTTGCGCTGCGCCCCGGTGACGAAGCGGTTCAGCCGCAGGCCCTTCAGCGGCGGCGTGCGGATCTTCTGCACATAGTTGCGGTAGGCCGGCAGCACCACGCCGTCGGCATCGCGGATCGGCTGGCCGGCCGCGGCCACCTGCGACAGGTAGCCCATGTCGTGCATCAGCAGGTCGGTGCCGATGTACGACAGGAAGGGGCTGGCCGTGGCCGTGACGCGGCCGGCCAGCCGGGTGCGGAACACCTGCGTCAGCATGGTGTCGTCGGGCGCGATGGCGATCTTGTCCACCACGTGGCAGGCGTGGCAGTTCAGCGCGCGGAACACCGTCTCGCCGGCGATCACCTCGGGCAGCCCGGCCTTGAACTCCGGGCGCGTGGGGATGCCCAGCCAGCGCGCGTACGAGGCCATGCGGTTGATGTCGGATTCGCTCAGGTCGCCGTTGCCGGTGGATTCGACGCAGGCCTGATTGGCCGGCCCGCAGTTGGGGTAGGCGTAGCGGATCGGATAGAGCACGCTGCTGTTGGCATAGAGCTGCTCGTAGCCCTGCCGCGAGGTGATGTTCATCTCGATGAAGGCGGCGTTGGCGATCTGGTCTTCCAGCGAAGTGCGGTCGCCCAGCCAGCCGAAGCGGCCGATGAAGCAGTCTGCCAGGCTCTGCGTGCTGCAGCTCTTCTTGACCTGGCCGTTGACGCCGTCGCGCGCACCGGCGTTCCAGACGATCTCGCCGGCCATCGACGGGCCCAGCAGGCTGGTCTGCGCCGTGCGGAAACCGAGGATCGCCTGGTTCGGAATGGCTTCGATGGCCGCCAGGTTGCCGAGCCGCTTGCCGTTCAGCAGAAGGTATCCCACCTGGCCGCCGGCAATGGCCGCGCCGATGGCCGCGCCGTCGACGTCGCTGCAGGTGGTGGGCCAGGCGGCCACGCCGGGCGGCGCCGGCATCAGCTGGCAGGTGGCCGCGGTCTGGAAGCTGCCCAGGCCGATCTGCAGCGGCGTGTAGGTCTTGCCCAGCTCGGCGTTGGTGCGCGGCGTGCCCACCACCAGCCGCGCCGCATCGGCCGGCTGGTAGCTCCAGCTGTAGGCATTGCCGGCGGTGTTGAGGTGGAAGCTGTCGCCGTGGAAGTTCATCACCTTGTTGCTGTAGTACAGCGAACCCACGGCCACGTTGGGCGGCGGGCTGCGGCGCAGCCGCGGCGGAAAGGCCAGCGGCTCCGAATAGCGCGAAGCATCCAGCCCGGCCGTGTTGCGCCCCAGGTCGAAGAACACCAGCTTCATCGGCCGGATCTGCCCAGTGAAGGTGTAGTCGCGCACCGGCGCGGGGTTGTAGGGCGCGCCGCTCATGAATTCCTGCAGCGCCGCGTCCAGGCTGCCGGCGGGGTTGATGGGCGCGCCGCTGCCGTTGCGCACATGGCAGCCGTCGCAGGTGTTGTTGTGGAAGGGCGTGGGCGCCTGCGTGGCGTTGAAGCCGGCGGCGAAGTTGCGCGCGCCGAATTGGGTGCTGACGCCGTTCAGCGCCGCCTCGAACATCTTCTGCGTGCGGTACTCGTTGTGCCACAGCGCCTTGCCGCGGATGCCCTGGGCGAACTCCAGCGGGTCCGACTCCATGTGGTTGCTCATCAGCAGCGTATGGAAGAACTCGGTGTCGGTGTAGTTGCGGCCCGGGAAGGCGCGCTTCACGTCGGCGTCGTTGGCCACCGGCAGGAACAGGCTGAAGATGCTGGCGTTGTAGACCTGCTCGTACAGGCTCAGGCCGGTGCTGCCACCGGGCTTCAGGAAGGACAACGGCGCCTGCATTCCCGGCACGCCGGCAAACAGGAAGGAGGTGCGGCCGTACTGGTTGGCGATCATGCCGGCCTTCTGCACGTCGTCCCAGAAGGATTCGGGCCACTGCGACAGGTAGCCGTTGTGGTGGAACTCGTAGTTCAGCCCGCACTGCCGCAGCCGGGTGACGTTGCCGCTGCTCAGGTCGTCCAGCGTGCATTGGCGCGGGTACAGGTAGCTGCTGCCGCGCACCACCTGGGTGTTGTAGCAGGGGCTGCCGAGCGGGCCGTTCACGCCGACGTCGCAGCTGGTCCCGTTGGCCGGCGCCACCACGGTGTAGTCGAACTGCCCCAGGAAGGGGTTGGCCAGCGCCTGCGGGTAGAGAAAGTTCGCCCAGGTGACGGGCGTGCCGGTCCACGGGTAGTGGCGCTGCAGTTCGGCAGGGCTGAAATCGGTGGCGAAGGCCTGCAGCGCGCCGTTGAACCACTGCAGCAGGTTGTCGTTGTACTTGGCGTACTGCAGGTCGGCCGCGGCGGGCGCCACCGGGCGCAGGTTGAAGCCGGCCAGCACCATCGTGCAGGTGGTCTCGCCGTTACCGCCGGCGCAATGGTTGGCCGGGCCGTTGGGGGTGGCCGGGAACACCGACCACGGCATCGAGCGTGGCCAGTCGGTGGCGCCCAGGCCCATCGGGTTGAAGCCGTTGTTCATCGGCGAGAAGTAGTCGCCGTAGCAGACCGGGTCCTGCACGTCGTTGACGCCGGACGGGAACTGCGAGCTGCAGTAGTGCGCCATGTACCAGGGCATCTGTGGCGCATAGGTGCTGCCGTCGGTGACGGTGTAGCCGCCGTAGGAACCATTGGTCTGCGGCGGCTCGGTGCCGAAGGGCCGCGGCTGCAGCGCCACCGCGCTGCCATCGCTGCGCGTCCAGAAGCTGGCCAGCGTCAGCTGCACCTCCACGCAGGGCAGCGTGGTGTCCTGGCATTCGGGCGCGGCGACGATCTTCGGGTCGTCACCGGCATACAGCGTGTCGGTGCGCAGCATGCCCAGCACGTTGTTGATGCCGGCCTCCAGCATGCAGGCTTCCTGCGTGAGGTTCAGCGTGCTGCACAGCGCCTTCTCGGCATCGCCCAGCGCGTCGTAGGGCAGCACCAGCGCCTGGTCGATCTCGTTGCCGGCAAAGGTGCCCAGCTTCTGGTGCCACGGCAGGTCGGCATACCACTCCTGCACCACCGGCGCGCCGATGATCGCCGGCCAGTAGGGCGCGCGCGGCGCCACCCAGGGGGTCTGCGGGCTGCCCAGCAGGCCGTCCGTGGCCTGCGGCGGCGCGTCGTCGCTGCCGCAGCCTTGCAGCAGCGCCAGCAGCAGGCCGGCCCCCAGCATGGAAAAGGGTCGAATCATCATCGGACGGGATCGGTACGGGTTTGGCAAAGACGGGCGGGCGGCCGCAGGCGGCGCGGCGCCATGATGCCCTGCACTCGCTGGCCTTAAAGCGCAGCCCAGGCGCGCAGCTGGGCCAGCGTGGCGGTGACGCCGCCGCACACCACCACCAGCAACCGGCGGCAGCCTTCCAGTTCGGGCGCGGCGTCGTACACCGGCGCCAGGCTGGCGCCGCAGGCCGGCTCCACCAGGATGCGGTGGTCGTCCAGGAAGCGCTCACAGGCGGCCAGCGCGTGGGCATCGGGCAGCACCACACTGCGCACCTGGCGCTGCCGGGTCCACTGCCAGGCGCGCTCGCACACCCGCTTGGCACCCAGCGACACGGCAATGCTGTCGATGCGCGGCAGCTCCACCGTGCCGCCGGCGTCGATGGCCGCGCGCAGCGAGGCCGCGCCGGCGGTTTCCACCGCGACGATCGGCACCGCGTCCAGGCCGTTGCGCTGCAGGCCTTCGGCCACGCCGCACAGCAGCCCGCCGCCGCCCACCGACAGCAGCACTGCGTCGAACTGCAGCCCGGCGCGCACCACCTCGTCCACGAGCGTGGCATGGCCCTGCCACAGCAGCGGGTCGTCGAAGGGATGGATCAGCGCCGCGTCGGCGCCGGTGATCGATTGCGCCAGCGCATGCGCCTCCTGCCACGACGCGCCGTGCACGCGCACCTCGGCGCCTTCCTGGCGCAGCAGCGTCTGCGCGCGTTCGGTCGCGCTTTGCGGCACCACCACCGTCACCGGCACGCCCAGGCGCCGGCCGGCATAGGCCACGGCCAGACCGGCATTGCCGCCCGAGGACGAGACGAAGCGCCGCGCGCCGCGCGCATGCTGCGTCTCGCAGGCCAGGCCGATGCCGCGGATCTTGAACGAGCCGGCCGGCTGCAGCGCATCCAGCTTCAGCCAGACCTCGCGGCCGGCGGCCCGGCCCAGCGGCAGCGACTCGATCAGCGGCGTGTCGACGTGCAGCGCCATCGCTCAGGTGCCGCAGAAGGTGCGGTAGCCGGCCGTCACCGCCGTAGGCGCCGGCTCGGCATAGGCGGCGCGGGCGGGCTCGTCGTCGAAGGGCCGCTGCAGCGCGGCCAGCAGCTGGCGGAAGGGCTGCAGGTCGCCGCGCTCGGAGGCCGCGGCCAGCGCCTCTTCGACGCGGTGGTTGCGCGGGATGTAGACGGGGTTGACGCGGCGCATCGCCGCGGCGCGCGCCGCGCCGCTGGCGTGGCCGGCATCGCGCGCGCAGCGCGCCTGCCATTGCGCCAGCCAGGCCTGCAGCGGGGCGGCATCGCCAAACAGCGCCGCCAGCGGCGCGGTGTCGCCGGCCGCGGCATCGGCCAGCCGGCGCCAGGCCCGCGTGAAATCCACCGCTTGGGTGTGCAGCAGGGCCAGCCAGGCATCGGCCAGCGCGGCGTCGTCGTCCTCGGCGCCCGTCAGGCCCAGCTTGGCGCGCTGGCCGTTGCGCAGCGCCGTGTCGTACCAGGCCGGGAAGGCGTCGATTACCTTCTCCATCACCTGGTCGATGGCGCGCTGCGTGGCGGCCTCGTCCTCGCCTTCGGCGATCAGCGGCAGCAGCGCCTCGGCCAGCCGCGCCAGGTTCCAGCGTGCGATGCGCGGCTGGTTGTCGTAGGCATAGCGGCCGCCGTGGTCGATGCTGCTGAACACGGCCTGCGGGTCGTAGGCCTCCATGAAGGCGCAGGGGCCGTAGTCGATGGTCTCGCCGGACAGCGTCATGTTGTCGGTATTCATCACGCCATGGATGAAGCCGACGTTCATCCACTGCGCCAGCAGCGCGGCCTGACGCTGCGCCACGGCCTTCAACAGGCCCAGCGCGAGCTGCGGCTGGCCGGCCAGCGCCGGGTCATGCCGGGCGACGGCATAGTCGGCCAGGCGGCGCAGGGCCTCCAGGTCCTGCCGCGCTGCGAAATACTGGAAGGTGCCCACCCGCAGGTGGCTGGCGGCCACGCGGGTCAGCACCGCGCCAGGCAGCGGGCGCTCGCGCTGCACCGCCTCGCCGGTGGCCGCGACGGCCAGCGCGCGGGTGGTGGGGATGCCCAGCGCATGCATGGCCTCGCCGATCAGCACCTCGCGCAGCATCGGGCCCACGGCAGCCTTGCCGTCGCCGCCGCGCGAAAAGGGCGTGCGGCCCGAGCCCTTGAAGGCGATGTCGCGGCGCCGGCCGCGGCGGTCGATCACCTCGCCCAGCAGAAGCGCGCGGCCGTCGCCCAGCTGCGGCGAGAAGCCGCCGAACTGGTGCCCGGCATAGGCCTGGGCGATGGGCCGCGCGCCTTCGGGCAGCGCGTTGCCGGCGAACAGCGCGGCCAGGTCGGAATCGGCCATGCCGGCCAGGTCCAGCTGCAGCTCGTCGGCCAGCGCGGCATTCAGGTACAGCAGCTGCGGTGCGGGCGCCGCGGCGGGCGGCCATTCCACGTAGCTGCCGGGCAGCTCGCGGGCATAGCTGTGGTCGAAGGCGAAGGTGGGCATCGGCGGGGTGGGGCGGTGGCGCAGGGCTGCAGTCTGCCGCCTTTCGGCCCTCAGCGCTGCGGCGGGCGCATGCGCAGCGCCGCCAGCGTGGCCAGGCCGGTCAGCGCGGCCACCAGCCAGAAGGTCTGCACGAAGCCGGCCAGCGCCGGCGCGCCGGCCGCGGCACCGGCGCGCAGCCGCCATTCCAGGAAGATGCCGACCAGGCCCACGCCGATGGCCCCGCCCAGCTGGCGCAGGAAGCTGATGGCGCTGGCCGCCTGCGGCACCGCGGCCGGCTCCAGCCCGGGCACCGCGCCCAGCGTCAGCGACGGCAGCACGAAGCCCAGGCCGATGCGGCCGACCACGGCCCACAGCATCAGCACCCACAGCGCGGTGGCCGGGCCCACGGTGGCCATCAGCGCGAAGGACAGCGCCAGCAGCGCCAGGCCCAGGGCCACCAGCGCATGCGGCGGGAAGCGGTCGGCCAGGCGGCCGCCGAAGGGGATGGTCAGCGCCAGCACCAGGCCGGCCGGCATCAGCACCGCGCCGGCCTGCGAGGGCGGGAACTGCAACGCCGTCTGCATGAACACCGGCACCAGGTAGGTCGAGCCGAACAAGCCCATGCCGTAGATGAAGGCCACCACGCCGCCCATCGCGAAGGGCCGCGAGCGGAACAGCCGCGGGTCCAGCAGCGGCGTGGCGCATCGCGACACATGGCGGATGAACAGCAGCAGCGCGGCCAGGCCAGTGCCCAGCAGCAGCGCGGCCGTCAGCGGCGTCTCGTCGTGCAGGTGCACCAGCCCGTTCAGCAGGCCCAGCACGCCGATGCTGGCCAGCGCCAGGCCCGGCCAGTCCAGCGCTTCGCGCTGCGTGCCGGGTTCGGCGCCTCCGGGCGCGGCCACCGGCAGGTAGCGCCGTGCCAGCACGATGGCCCACAGCGCGAAGGGCACCACGAAGAAGAAGATCGAGCGCCAGCCCAGGTGCTCGACCAGCACGCCGCCGACGGTGGGCCCGACGGCCGGCGCCAGCACCACGCCGAAGCCGAAGATGCCCATCGCGCGGCCGCGCTCGCCGGCGTCGAAGGCGCGCAGCACGATGATCGACGGGATGACCTGCAGCACGCCGGCGGCCAGGCCTTCGGCCACGCGCATGGCCAGCACCAGCGGATAGTGCTGCGCCAGCCCGCCGACGATGCCGCCGGCCATCAGCAGCGTCACCGCGCCCACGTAGGTGTGGCGGTAGCCATAGCGCGCCAGCAGCCAGGGCGTGGGCAGCATCGACAGCGTCATCGCCGCCATGAAGCCGGCGGCCACCCACTGTGCGCGTTCCTGGCCGATGCCGAAGTGCTGCATCAGGTCGGGCACGGCGACGTTGACGATGGTGGACGACATCACCGAGGCGATGCTGCCGATCATCACGGTGAGCAGCACGCGCCAGCGGTAACGCGGGCCGTGCCGGGCGGCCAGGGCGGCCAGCGAATGGGAGGGGTCGGGGGTCATGCGGCCGGGGTGTCCGGCCGATTCTCGCAGCGTGGCTAGATACCGATCAGCGGCCGCCCGGCCAGGGCCTGCCCCAGCACCGCGGCGAACAGCGCGCACCACAGCGCGCTGCCCAGCCACACCAAGGCGCTGGCGCGGCGCAGGCCGGCGGCAGCCACGGCAAAACCCAGCAGCGGCAGCACCTGCCCGGCATGGATGCCGACGAAATGCGCCACACGGAAGTCGCCGGCCACCATCGACCAGCCCAGCACCGGCAGCCCCGGGCTGGGCGCCGGCGTGCCGCCGCCCAGCAGGATGCCGGCGCCGGCGCCGAGCACGAAGGTCAGCACCAGGCCCAGCAGCACACCCAGCCGGTAGGCCGGCGCCACGCCGGGCCGGCCGTGGCGCCAGATCATCCAGGCCAGCCAGGGCTGCGTGGCCGTGAGCACCACCGCGCCGATGCCCATCAGCGTGTACATCGCTGCGTGGAATGGGTCGCCGACGTTGTAGTGCGAGGCCTGGCCCAGCGCCGCCTGCACGGCGATGTAGGCGACCTCGAAGCCGCCGGTGGCGATGATCGTCCACACCAGCAGGCCGAAGGCGCGGCCGCGTCGCACGGCCTCGGGCAGCAGCGGCGCGAACCAGGCGGTGGTCAGCGCAGTGAGGGCCACCGACAGCATGAACTTCATCGGCTTGACCCAGACGTTCACGTCGCGCAGCGTGCGCTCGTCCACCAGCAGGCCGATGGCCGCCGGGATCATCAAGGCCAGCATCACCGCGGCAAAGGCCACCAGGCGCGGCTCGCGCCGCCACAGACGGTGCCAGAACGACGCGTCAGGCGCCGACAAGGGCAGGGCGGGGGCGGTCATCTGGAGCGGGTACGTCATGCACTTCTCCTGCGAAAAAGGGTGAGCAAGGCATAGGCCAGCAGGCCGGCCGGGCCGAACATGAAGGTCAGCGCCAGGCAGGGCAGCACGGCCAGGTGCGGCAGCCCGCGCTGCGCGGCGTCGCGCGCGATCCAGGTGCCGACGAACAGGTCGAAGGCCAGGTAGTGCAGCCAGCCGGCGGCCAGCAGCCCGGGGCGTTCGAACAGCTGCCGCACCTCGGCCAGTGAGCCGAAGCCGCCCGGGCCCCAATGGCCCAGCAGCAGCGCCACGTAGGCCAGCGCCAGCAGCAGCGGCAGCACCCAGCCGGTGAGCTGCCAGACCCGAGGCGTCCAGCGCCGGCCGGGCGGTGAGACGGCCAGCGCCAGCCAGCCCAGCAGGGCCAACAGGTTGCCGCTGCGGAAGGCCAGATCGGGGTCGAGGGCGGGCATGGGAGTTTGGATCTAAACAATGTTCAGATGCAGTGTGCTCGACGATCTGAACAATGTCAAGTTACCATGCGCGCATGAAGGCTGCTGCCACCCCCTACCACCACGGCGCGCTGCGCGACGCGCTGGTGCAGGCCACCGAATCGCTGCTGGACGAGCAGGGCGCCGAGGCCTTTTCGCTGCGCGAGGTGGCGCGCCGCGCCGGCGTGTCGCCGGCCGCGCCGGCGCATCACTTCGGTGATGCCGCCGGTCTGCTGACGGCGGTGGCCGAGGGCGGCTTCGCCGAGCTGACACAGGCGCTGCGGGCCGCCGATGCCCGCGGCGGCCCCGATGCGCGCGCCGCGCTGCGCGGCCAGGGTGTGGCCTACGTGCACTTTGCGATGGCCCACCCGGGCCGCTTCAGGCTGATGTTCCGCCAGGGCAAGCTGCGCGACGAGCCGGGGCTGCATGCACAGGCCGACGAGGCCTTTGCGGTGCTGCTGGGCGGCGTGTGCCGGGCGGTGGGCGTGGCCGATCCGGCGCAGCTGCAGCCGGCGCACTGGCAGGCGCTGACAGGGCTGTGGGCGCTGGTGCATGGTTATGCGCACCTGGCGATCGCCGGCAAGCTGGAGCTGATCGCCGGCGAGGGCGGGCTGGAGGCCTTCGTGCAGCAGGGCCTGGAGCCGATGCTCGATGCCGCCATCGCCGGGCTGATGGGCCCGCCACCGCGGCGCCCTTCTATGATGCGCCGATGACTCGTTCCTGGTGGCGCCGCGGCCTGGTCCTGCTGATCGTGCTGGTGGCGGCCGCGCTGCTGTGGCTGCGGCTGGCGCCGCCGGAGCTGATCCGCGTGGGCGCCGGCTACAGCGCCAAGATCGTCTGCTCCAACGTCTTCATCGCCGGGCGCGACGCGCACGAGGTGCTGCAGGTGGACGTGCAATCGCCCGGCCACCCGCTGCTGCGGCTGATGCGCGTGACGGTCGACGCCGAGCAGCGCGTGGTGCGCGCCGGCCTCTTCGCCTGGGCTGGCGGCGGCCTGGCGGTGGCCCGCGACGGCACCGGCTGCGCCACCGTGCCCGACGGCAACCTGGCCGAGGCGCGCCGCCATGCGGGCCCGGCCTTGCCGCCGGCCGACGCGGCGCTGGCGCAACGTCCCTGGCCGGCCGGCGAGCAGGTGGACGCTGCGCTGCCCGCAGTGGCCGCGCTGCTGGCCGACGACCAGCTGGCCGGGCCGGGCTTCCGCGCACTGCTGGTGCTGCACCGAGGCCGCATCGTCGCCGAGCGCTATGCCGAGGGCTTCACGCCGGCCACGCCGCTGCTCGGCTGGTCGATGACCAAGACGGTGACGGCCGCGCTGGTGGGCACGCTGGTGCGCGAGGGCCGCATCGACATCGCCCGCGAAGGCCTGTTCCCGGCCTGGGCCGGCGACGGCCGGCGGGCCATTGCCATGACGCAGCTGCTGTCGATGTCCAGCGGGCTGGACTTCAACGAAAGCTACGGCAGCGTCAGCGACGTGACGCGCATGCTCTACCTGGAGCCGGACATGGCCGCCTTTGCGCGCAGCAAGCCGCTGGCGCAGCCGGTGGGCAGCCACTTCAACTACGCCAGCGGCAGCACCGTGCTGCTGGCGCGGCTGTGGCAGGACGCGCTGCCCGAAGGCCAGGCGCTGGCCTGGCCGCGGCAGGCGATCTTCGGCCCGCTGGGCATGCGCACTGCGGTGATGGAAGCCGATGCCCGCGGCACCTATGTCGGCTCGTCGTACCTGTACGCCACCGGCCGCGACTGGGCGCGCTTTGCGCTGTGGCTGCTGCAGGACGGCCGCTGGGACGGCCAGGCGCTGCTGCCCGAAGGCTGGGTGGCGCGCATGCGCACGCCTTCGGCGGCCGCACCCGGCGAATACACCGACGGCCAGATGTGGCGCCACGGCCCGCGTGCCGGCACGCCCGAAGGCCAGAACCCCGATGCCGGCTTCGCGCTGCCCGAGGACACGGTGTGGATGAACGGCCACGACGGCCAGGCCATCGCGCTGGTGCCCTCGCGCGAGCTGGCGGTGGTGCGGCTGGGGCTGACGCCGTCGAAGCTGCAGCACAAGCCGCAGCGGCTGGTGCAGGCGGTGTTGCAGGCGCTGAACTGAGACGCGCGCCGCGCGTGCGCGTGGTCGACAAGCCCCCTATGATGGGCCGCACAAACACACCGGCGGGCCACGGACCGCCGCACGAGGAGGGCCGTCGATGAGTTGGCAGCGGTGGAGCCGGCGCGGGCTGGCACTGGGGGGCCTGGTGGCCGCAGCAATGCTGCTGGCCTCTTGCAACGAAGGCGACAGCGGGCTGGACATTCCCGAACCCGAGATCCTGAGCAGCCGCAACGGCGTGCTGCAGGTGACGCTGACGCAGGCCCCGGCGCTGGTGACGGTGGCCGGCCAGAGCTTCCGCTCCAACGTCTTCAACGGCCAGTACATCCCGCCGGTGCTGAAGATGCAGCGCGGTGATCGGCTGGAACTGCAACTGGTCAACCAAATCGGCGCGGCCGACATCCAGATCAGCGCGCCGCAGCCCACCAACGTGCACTACCACGGCATGGTGGTGCCGCCGGCCGCACCCGGCGACGACGTGTTCCTGAACGTGGGCAGCGGCGCCACCTACGACTACCGCTGGCAGGTGCCCAGCGACCATGCGCAGGGCACGCACTGGTACCACCCGCATGCGCACGGCTACGTGGAGTCGCAGATCCTGAGCGGCATGTCGGGCTTTCTGGTCATCGACGGCCTGATCGCGCAGCACTACACCGCCTATGCCAGCCTGCGCGAACGGCACCTGCTGCTGAAGGACATCGTGCTGCCCGGTGCCGACCCCGACGCGCCCAACACCAAGACCATCAACGGCCTGCTGGGCGGCCGGCTGCGCATGCGCCCCGGCGAGATGCAGGTGTGGAACCTGGGCAACGTGGGCGCCGACGCCTACTTCGACCTGGCGGTGGACGGCGCGCAGCTGTGGGAGATCAACCGCGACGGCAACGTGCTGCTGCAGCCGCGGCTGCTGAGCTCGGTGTTCCTGCCGCCGGGCTCGCGTTCCACCGTGGTGGTGGTAGCGCCCGAGACGGCCGGCTCCTATGCGGTGCGCACGCTGGCCGTGGAGACCGGCCCGCAGGGCGACCCGAACCCCGAGGTGCAGCTGGCCTCGCTGGTGGTGGCGGGCCAGGCGGTGGACAGCGCCGAGTTGCAGGCTAGGCTGCTGGAGCCGGCCGACAACATCGACACCATCGGCACCACGCCCGGGGACGTGGCCGCGCAGCCGTTGACGAACAGCCGCACCGTGGTGTTCTCCGAGACGGCCGACGGCAACACCTTCTTCATCGACGGCCGGGAGTACGACGAGAGCCGCGACGACATCACCGTGACGCTGGGCGACGTGGAAGAGTGGACGCTGGTCAACACCAGCGGCGAGCTGCATGTGTTCCACATCCACCAGCTGGACTTCCTGGTGACCGAGATCAACGGCGTGCCGCAGCCGGCCGACACGCTGCGCGACGTGGTCAACCTGCCCTATGCCGAGAACGGCGTGCCCGGCACGGTGAAGGTGAAGATCCCCTTCACCAACCCGATCATGGTCGGGCGCTTCGTCTTCCACTGCCACATCGTCGGCCACGAGGACGCCGGCATGATGGCCAACCTGGTGGTGCTGGCGCCGGGCCAGAGCGCGATGGCCCCGGCACGCATGCGCACCGTGCGGCCGGCGGCGCCGCAGGGCGTCGGCACCTGGCTGGCGTCGCTGGTGGGCCGCAAGCCGGTGCCCGAGCCGTCGCTGTGGGACGACGCCATCTGCCGCCCCGGCGAGACGCCGCTGGCGCGCCGCAGCACGCAGCGCGACGGCGCCAGTCTGCTGCGCTGAAGGGGCTGATCCATGAAGATCGATTTCGTCTCCGACGTCGCCTGCCCCTGGTGCGCCGTGGGCCTCAACGCGCTGGAAGAAGCGCTGCGCCGCATCGGCCCCGAGCTGGCGGTGGACCTGCACTTCCAGCCCTTCGAGCTGAACCCGCAGATGCCGCCCGAAGGCGAGGACGCCGTCGAGCACCTGTCGCGAAAGTATGGCGCCTCGCCCGAGCAGCTGGCGGCCACGCGGGCCACGCTGCGCCAGCGCGGCGCCGAGGTGGGCTTCCAATTCGGCGATCGGCCGCGGGTGTGGAACACCTTCGACGCCCACCGGCTGCTGCACTGGGCCGGGCTGGAAGGCAAGCAGCGCGAGTTGAAGCATGCGCTGCTGAAGGCCTATCACACCGACGCGCAGAACCCCGGCGCGCCGGAGGTGCTGCTGCGCCTGTGCGGCGAGGTCGGGCTGGACGTGGCACGCGCACGCGCCATCCTTGACAGCGACGAATTCGGCCTTCAGGTACGCGAGCGCCAGCACTACTACCAGCGCGCGGGCATCCAATCGGTGCCCGCGGTGATCATCGACGACCGCCACCTGATCAGCGGCGGCCAGCCGCCCGAGACCTTCGAGCGCGCGCTGCGCCAGCTGGCGGCCGCCAGCTGATTCAGACGGTCGTAGTGCGGGCGGCGCGCGCCGCCTTCATCTGCCGGGCGGCGTCGGTGTAACCGCCGCTGCCGCCGTCGACGAAGTGCACGTGCAGGCCTTCGGTCTCGGACGTGACCAGGCAGGTCATCAGCGCGGTGTCGGACACCGTCATGCCCCATTCGAAGCCCTGCGCGGCCGCGCAGGCCTGCACATGCGCGCGGATGGCCTCGATGCGCGGCAATGCGCAATCCAGCACCACGCACAGCGTGCGGTCGTGCTTGCTGAAATCGGTGTTGCTGCGGATCTCGCGCATGTAGCGCTGCGGGTCGAAGGCGCCCACCGGCTTGCCGCGCGCGATCACCCAGCGCGCCAGCAGCGTCTCGGCCAGCACGCGCAGCACCCACCAGGGCAGCCAGCCGCCGCGGCAGCGTGCGCGCGCCTCGAGCATGAAGCCCTGCGGCGGCCAGGTGCTGCGCAGCGTTTCCGGCCGCGCCGGGCGCGGGTCGCCGTCCTGCCCGGCCAGTTGCAGGATGGCGGCGAACAGCGCGCCGGGTCGTGGCGCGCCGTGCAGGATCAGCGCCAGCATCTTGCCGTGCTGTGATTGCAGCGGTGCCCAGCGGCAGGACAGGCCGCTCAGGTCGACCGCCTCGCCATCGTCCAGCGCTTCGGGCACGGCCGCGGCGGTGGCCAGCACCGCCGAGCCGCGGCCGCGGATGGCGTCTTCCAGCGTGCTGACGCCGCCGCCGGCAAAGACGCCGAAGCTGTTGCCCGGCGTGGGCTCGTAGCGCGCCACGCGCACGTCGGCGCCGGCCGCGCGCACGGCGGCCACCGGCGCCAGGCCGACGCGCAGCTCCATGCCCTGCTCGCGGCGGGCGGCGCCGCGCACACGCGCCAGCGCCTGGCGCACCGCGGCCACCTGCCCGGGCGGCACCATCAGCACCGCGCCGTCGCCGCCGAACAGGAAGGGAATAGGCTGCGGCGCGCACAGGTTCTTGGCGGCGGCGATGGCCATCGCGGCGACGAAGTTCACCGTCTTGTGCCGGCCCGCGGCCACGTGGCTGGTGGAGCCGACGATGTCGGTGACGGCCAGCGCCCAGTCGTCGGGGGCCGCGCGGTAGCCGTCGTCGTCGCAGGCGCGCAGCGGGTCGTCCAGTGCCGGCAGGCCTGCGAAGAAGCCCGCCGCGGCCGTGGCATCGGGCTGAAGGGGCAGGGCCGGCGCAGAGGGCATCCGTGGCACCAAAGGGGCAGTGCGCAAAGGCGGGCGCCGATGGTAGCGGACGCCCGCACTGGCGCGCGCGCTTGCGCCTGCGCAAGGCGCCGGCGCCGGCATTCGCCGACCATGCCGCCGCGGCTGCGCGGGTGCGGCCGGCCGGGAGCACCGATGAACCCAAGCCATGTGTACTGCTTCGGCCGCGGCCGCACCGACGGCTCGGCCGCGATGAAGAACCTGCTGGGCGGCAAG
>Ga0209369_1000557_pt1 | contig 40606 bp, 44 predicted proteins | sample EBPBio142010_DNA_FD_185865 | JGI IMG/M metagenome (GOLD analysis project Ga0209369, IMG submission 185865) | Wastewater treatment Type I Accumulibacter community from EBPR Bioreactor in Madison, WI, USA - Reactor 1_10/4/2010_ DNA (SPAdes)... | ecosystem: Engineered > Bioreactor > EBPR >... | reverse complement strand
CCTTTCGCGGCATAAACGGCCCGCTCCCCGCAAGCGGGTCCCCTCCATTTATTCCACGGTGCCAAAGACTTCTCCTGCGCCTTGCTACCCGTGGCTCGCCGCCGGGCAAGGGTTCAGGAGCGGCGCTTCGCTGCTCTGAACCCCAAACCCGAGGATCAGAGACATGACCAACCTTTCCGACAGCAATCCCCGCATCTATGTCGCCTGCCTTGCTGCCTACAATAACGGCTATCTGCATGGGGCTTGGATCGACGCGGATCAGGACGCGGATGAAATCAGGGACGAAATTGCGGCCATGCTCGCACGGTCCCCCATCGAGCACGCGGAGGAATATGCCATCCATGACTACGAGGGCTTCGAGGGCGTCACCATCAAGGAATATGCCGGCATCGACACCGTGGCGCGCATCGGCGCGTTCATCGCAGAGCATGGCGCGTTAGGCGCTGGCTTGTTGGAGCAGTTCGTCGGCGACATGGACCAAGCCGAAACCGCCTTGCAGGACTGCTATCACGGCCAGTTCGCTAGCCTTGCCGACTTCATGGAGGACTTGACCGCTGAAAGCGGCACCACGATCCCCGAGGCGCTGCGCTACTACATTGATTGGAAAGCAATGGCCCGTGATGCTGAAATGAACGGTGAGTTTTTCACAGTCGAAACCTCACACAACGAGGTGCATGTGTTTTCCAGTCAATGAAAACCGGAGCACCTTGCCCGCATTTTGCGGGCGGGCGTATCGCGGAATCATCGAAATAGTGTTAAGCAAAAAATAACCAAGAATGATCGGACTGGCCGCTCAAGGTATCTGCTTTGAGCGGCTTCTATATTTCTAGCGATCTTTGAACCTCTAAGGGCTGGGCGCTGCCTTGCGCGCCCCGGCTTTGGGAGGTGACGCCATGCTTAGCATCGACTGGCGTTCGCCGGTGGCATACAGGCACGCGAAGCACATTTCGGCCGCCGGTTTCGCTTGGGAATATCTGCGCCGGAATGACGATTATCGTCAGGAGTTCCAGACCATCGCACTAACCGGAGGACCGTCCGGCCGTGACCTTGCAGCGTTCGCGGATCGCTGGGGGTTGCGATTTCCCGTGCGATCCCGACGCGCCGCATGACTGGCCGACGCCAATCTGGAGTCCGAACCTTCAACCGCAAGCGGTGATGCTGTCGCCGGTCGAGCATAAGGACGGCGACACCGAACCGATATTGACGCTGGCTCATCTCGCCGGCCTTGATCTGCGCCGCGCTGCCGATGGCTGGCATGGTATCTGGCAGGTTGATGGCGTCACACATCAATTCTGGCTTCCCGAGGCGACTCCCGACGCCGCCGCCTTCTATGCCGTCACCCTGCCGATGGATTCCTTTCTGGAGCTTCGCGCTCACGCTGCCCGCCGTTTCTGGCGGTCCCTCAACGGCCGGGCACCCGGTCCCGATTTCCGCGCGGTCCCTGCCCAGCTCCGGCAATGGCATATCCTGTCGCTGCGCGCGCTTGACGCTCGGCTGCATGGCGAGAGCTATCGCACCATCGCCGAAGTCCTGCTCGGCTTTCGAGGCACTAAGGAGGATTTCGAGAACGATCCGCGCAAGAACAAAGCTCGCCGCTTGGTCGCGCACGGTATCAAGATGATGCGGGGCGGCTATCGCCTGCTGCTCCACTACCCTATCAAGCCCGGCAAGCGTTGATCGTTAGCGAGCACCGTCTTGTTGCAAGTCGCAAGCTTACTGCCCGTTGCAACAAAGAGGTGCGATACGAAAAGAACCGGAAAGCCAGCCCTCGGGGAAATGTTGCGGACTTTAGAATTCCTACGAGAACTTCAGCAGGAATGGAGTGGATCTAACAAACTGCTTCATGTGTCAAGAACGGCAAGGCGGCTTCTCAACTGAATAACTCGTTGCTTAATCTATGTTTTCGCACGACCATGCCTGAAATGTATTTTGAGGAAATTTTCCATGACCTTACTAAAGACGCTGCGTTTGATTCTCAGTCCTTGCACTCCGGTGGATCGTGTTAACTTCATCCAGCTAGAGCTTGACCCAGAAGTGATGCGGTTTCTTAACAATGGTGCGGTTGATCATGACAGGATCGATTCGACGACCGCGCCGTTTCTCATGCCACGAGGAACCGAGCCGAACGTCTGGACAGCGCGACGCAATGCGGATGACGAGTTTGTCGGCTGGTTCTGCTTGTTGCCGAAAGGGAGGGCGTTAGCTCAGATCGGATATCGACTGCGCCGGGAGGCTTGGGGTCAGGGGCTGGCAACTGAAGGAGCTTTGGCTCTTATCGGTTGGGGCTTCGAGGTCGCGGGATATGACAAGATTGTGGCCAATACAATGGCGGTCAACCAAGGGTCGCGCCGTGTAATGGAGAAGGTTGGTATGAAACACACGCGGACGGATTTCTTGGATTTTCCCGACCCCATACCCGGCACGGAGCACGGCGAGGTAACGTATGAGTTGACCTGTTCAGAATGGGCCAACAATTGAGAGGCATATCAGCTTTTAGGACGTGACAAAGCCACGCGAAACGTCAGCGATGAGGTCGATTCCTGCCGGCCGGATATCGTGAAATTCCAAAGCTTCCGAGGTGAAGTAAACTGAAAACCGCCGATGCTCACGCCTTGTTAGCTGCCGCCTGTTCCAGAATCTTACGATAGCCCTCTCGCGATAGCCATTGCGCGCGTTCGAGGTGGCTTTGCCAGCAACGATAGGTCCGAAGTTCCTCGGCTGCCGGATCGCGGTGCAGCACGATCCGCGCGACTTCCTTCCAGTCCGCGCCCTCGGCCTTCGCATCGAGAAGGCGCAGATAGGTAACGTAGTGGCGTTCGTCATAGGCGGTTATAGCGTCGCCGGCTGGCGCTTCGTCGTCCACATCGGGATCGAGTTCGACAGGCACTCGCATGTCCACTCCCCTTATCCGAGAGGGTTTGTCTGCGGTGCGCCTCCGCAAACGATGCTCTCTGACTCTTGGTGATCGGGGAGTTAGTAACCGTGTTGGACGGCCCCATGGCCTTTAGGCGAGAAGCCCTGAACATGCGCCAAGGGCTCCCCGACCATAGGGTCAAGGAGTGTGGTGCCGTCACGGCCGACACCAACCGCCAACAGGGGTTACTAAGCCCCAGAGCAGCGCGTCTGCTCCGCCTACATTCCTAACCGAGCCGCGCGCGAATGTCTTTGTCTTTTCGGCGCGACACGGCGACGGGCGACTGAAATTCCTCACCTATCGGCCGCGCAGCCCCGAAGGGGGGTGCCGCCAACGGATAGGCGCAAATGCGGCACGCTACGCGCCGCCGATCCCTCGCCATGGTTCGCCACAGTCCGCTGCCGCCCCCGGCAGCCGAATCCCGACTGGAGGTGATCCATGCCCAACCCGCTTGCGGGCCTGCCGCCGCGCCTGTTGCGCACCAAGGAAGCCGCGCGCTTCCTCGGCATATCCATCCGCACCCTTGAGAAACATCGCACCTACGGCACCGGCCCGACCTATCGCAAAGTCGGCGGTCGCGTCCTCTACACCGTCCGCGATCTGGAAGACTGGAGCGCGGTCGGCGCACGCAAATCCACCCGCGACAAGACTGCCGGCACGGTCTTTCCCGCGCGTCCGCTCACACCCGAAGAACGGGACGAGTGCTAAATGCTGCGCGAGGACGATCACGCCCCCGCGCAGCCGACCGAGGACAGCGAGCGCAGTCGCCTTGACCCCTTCGTGGTCGCAACGGGCGATGCGCCGCCGCGCGACCAGCGCGACTTGATGGAACGGCCGTTTTTCTCGCTGGCGAAGACCCCGCGCACCAAGCCGATTCTCTACAAGGCCGCCGACATAGAGGTGCAGGTGTTCGGGATGCCCGAACACGGCATGGCGACGATATGGGACGCCGATGTGCTGATATGGGCGGCGTCGCAGATCGTCGCGGCCGAGAATGACGGCCTCACGACTTCGCGCTTCTTCCGGTTCACGCCCTACCATCTGTTGCGGGCCATCGGACGCCCGACCGGCAATCACCAATACCGGCTTTTGAAAGCCGCGCTGGCGCGGCTGCAATCCACCGTCATCGCCACCACCATTCGCAACGGCCCGCATTGGCGTCGCCGGCAATTCTCTTGGATCAACGAATGGGAGGAAATGACGACGCGCGCCGGCCGCGTCGAGGGCATGGAGTTCGTCCTGCCCGAATGGTTCTACAACAGCGTCATCGACCGCTCGCTGGTCCTGACCATCGATCCGGCCTATTTCGGCCTGACTGGCGGCATCGAGCGATGGCTTTACCGCGTCGCCAGAAAGCACGCCGGGCACCAGCGCCATGGCTGGATTTTCGAGGTCGCGCACCTTCATCAGAAATCCGGCAGCCTCGCGCGGCCGTCCGACTTCGCGCTTGATCTGCGCCGGATCGCGGCCCGTCAGCAACTCCCCGGCTACCGCCTCCAGATCGAGCGGGAAGACGGCCGCGAGCTGCTGCGCATCCGCCCCGAAAACTTATCAACAGGCACTGTTGATAACCCTGTTAATGCCATCGGCACATCAGGCGCACGGGGTATCGGCACATCAGGCGCACGACTATCGGCACATCAGGCGCACGAACCGCAGCTAACGCTCTGGCCTGAAACGCGGAATCCGACCGCTAACTTATCTAACAGAGAATCTAACTCTTTTTCTTTGACGCGCGCGCAGGCGAAGCGTGGTGCCGGTTCTGCCCGAAGGGGCGAGCCATGACGGTCGCGCTCGACGCGCTGCGCCCGCGCAGCCCCCAGCACATCACCGGAGACGAACAATGACCCGTCGCGCCCACCGCAGCGCGCACGGCCGTCCGCTGCCGGACGGGCCTGCGCCCTTCACCACATTGGTCGAGCTGACGTTCGAGAAACGCAAGGTCGAGCACTGGATACGCTTCGGCCGCAAGAGCTACGAGCAGATCATCGACCGCCGCCGCAGCGTCGTCGGCTTCGCGCCGGGCAGCGTCTTCGCCTTCGTGCGATGGGCGAGCGGCGAGCATGGCACCGTCGTTTCCCGCATGGACATTGTGCGCGCCATCGGCCGGGGCGAGCCGTTCCAGACATTGCCGTTCGTGCGCCCCGGTGGCGAAATCCTGTTGCGCCTCGATAGCTGGCCCAAGGTGCAGCGCGGGCTTGCCGCCATCGACGCCGTGGAAACGCTCGGCCTCGATCCAGCCGACGCCGCACCCGAGTATTGGCGGCATGTCCACAACCGTTTGACCGCCAATCTGGAGCCGCACGCTTACACGCCCGAGCGACATGCCGCGTGGCTTCATCGCCGAAGGATCGAGCCATGACGCGCCGCCGCACCCTCACGGTGACGGCGCTCGCCGTCATCGGCATCGCCGCCGCCAGCGCCGTCGAGTGGCCCATGAAACTCATCTGGAACGCGACGGCCAGCGCGCCCATCGGCTTCTACACCGTCGAGCCGGCCGACGCGCTCGACGTGCCCGAGCTGGTCGCCGTCATGCCGCCCGAACCGCTCGCCGCCTTCATGGTCGCGCGCGGCTATGTCGGGCGCGGCGTGCCGCTGTTGAAGCGCGTCGTCGGCCTGCCGGGACAGCAGGTTTGCCGCACCGGCCGCACGATCACGGTGGACGGGATCGAGATGGGCCAGGCGCTGGAGCATGACAGCCTCGGCCGCAATCTGCCCGTCTGGCAGGGCTGCCGCGTCATCGGCGACGACCAGCTTTTCCTCATGAATTGGGAAGTCCGCGACAGCCTCGACGGCCGCTATTTCGGACCCATCCCCGCAGCTTCCGTCATCGGTCGAGCGGTCCCGCTCTGGACCGATGAGGAAGGTGTTGGCCGCTACGAGTGGCGCGCACCGACGCACTGAAACCATCCCCGAAAGCCAATCACAGGAGATTTCCCATGGCAGAAATAGGCACCTTCACCCGCACCGAAACCGGCTATGCCGGGAAGCTACATTCGTTCGGCCTCCGCGATAAGCTGTTCATCGTTCCGGCCAAGCCGAGCGACGTGAAGAACGCGCCCGACTATCGCGTGCGCCTCGATAGCGAGGACGGCCCGGACACCGGCCCCGCATGGAAAGACTCCAGCGAAAACGCTGGCGAGTTTGTGTCGTTGCGGCTGGAGGGACCGATCTTCCCGTTCCCGATCCGCGCCAAGCTGTTCCAGTCCAACGACGATCCATCGGTCTGGACGCTGCGTTGGAAGCACCCCCGGAAAGTCGAGGACGAGGAATGACGGCCGCGCGCGTCCGGCCCGCCATCCGGTCCAAGATCGTCATCCCTTTGTTCGCGGAAAAGCCGTCTCATCCCTTCGTCCCGCTCGGCCACCGGACGGCCGGCGCGCGCAGCGAAGGTCAGGGGCGGCCATCGGCCGGCGCTTGCGCCTTGCCCTTGACCGCAGCGCGCACGCTGGCAGGCTGGTGTCGAAGCGGAGACAGGACTGCATGGCATTATGCCGTCCTGATATTGGTCGGCGCGCTTTCCGTCTGCGCCGGATCGGGCGTCGCGGTCGCGCAATCCGCGCCCGTCGAGCGCCCCGCCGCCGCCCATCCTTATGCGGCTCACATCGCCGAGGCGTCGCAGCGGTTCGGCATACCGGAGCATTGGATCGTTGCGGTGCTACGCGCCGAGAGCGCGGGCGATGTGCGCGCGGTTTCGTCGGCCGGCGCGATGGGATTGATGCAGGTGATGCCCGACACATGGGCGGGCCTGCGCGCCCGCTACGGCCTCGGCCGCGATCCCTACGACCCGCGCGACAATATCCTCGCAGGCACGGCCTACCTGCGCGAAATGTTCGACCGCTACGGCAATGTCGCGGCGATGCTGGCGGCCTACAATGCCGGTCCCGGCCGCTATGACGAACACCTTGCGACCGGCCGCATCCTGCCGGCCGAAACGCGGGCCTATGTCGCCGCGCTCGCGCCGATCCTCGGCGGCGCGACTGCAACCGATGCGCCGTCATCGGCACCGCCGCCGGATTGGCGCGAGGCACCGCTGTTCGTCATGCGTCCGGGCGACGCGCGGGCTGTCGCCGCGCCGCCGTCCGACGCACAATCCGGCGATGCTCGCGCGACCGTTCCGGCGCGCGATCCTGCCGATGCAAAGTCGCAGGGCGACAGCATTTTCGTCGCCGACGCGAGCGGTTCGGAAACGCCATGAGGACGGCATTCCCGCGCTCGGCGGCGTTCATTCCGGTGTCCAGTCAGGCAGGTTTTTGCCCGGCTGGATTCCCGGCAGGAGGGGCAGAAAAGGCAGAAAGGGCGGAGGGCAAGATTAAAGAAGACGGCACCATATTGGGCCGTTTCTGGAAATTGTTGTTGTCTGCACACTGGTTAGGTTGCCGATTCCGGCACCGTGGTTTTGAGAGGCCGCGTGCCGCGATTTCGCGCAAAGCCTTGGCTTTGCAGGGTTTCGAGCGGCACCATAGGCCCATATCGGCCGTTTTTCGGCGGTTTCGTCAGGAGTCGCGCCCATGAGCGCCGACGACGAAAACCGCTTCCGCCCGAAGCCCGGCCGCATCCGATCCGACACGCCGAAGGCCGGCAAGACCAAGAGCTTTTTCACGCAGGTCAAGAAGATCACCCGGCAGCAGCAGGCGGCAGCTTCCCGCGATCCTTCCATGCCGTCATCGGCCCGCCCGTCATCGACGGGGCGGTCCCGCGCCGTGGTCGCTAGTGGCAAGGGCGTGAAGCGCGGCCGGGGCGCGAGCTTCGTGCGCGCCCGGAACATCTCCGGCCAATGGCATCATCGCCAGCCCGGCAGCCGCCGCGTGATGGTCAAGCCGCTTAGCGTCAGGGCCGCGTGGAAGGGCGGACGCGCCCGCGCGCATCTGCGCTATGTCCAGCGCGACGGCACGTCACGCGATGGCGAGCGCGGGCGGCTCTATTCGGCGACCGAGGACCGCGCCGATGGCGACGCCTTCCTTGATCGCGGCAAGGACGACCGACATCAATTCAGATTCATCGTCTCGCCCGAGGACGGCGCGGAGCTGGCGGACCTCACGGCCTACACCCGCGATTTCATGCAACAGGTGGAAGCGGACCTTGGCACGAAACTCGATTGGGTTGCCGTCAATCACTACAACACCGGCCATCCCCATGTGCATATCGTCGTCAACGGCCGCGACGATAGCGGCGGGGATCTAGTCATCAATGGCGACTATCTTTCGGCCGGCCTGCGCGAACGCGCCAGCGAGCTTGCCAGTCTGGAACTCGGCCCCGTCACCGAGATCGAGCAGACCCGCAAACTGTCCGCCGAAATCGACCAAGACCGTTTCACCCGGATCGACCGCGCCATGGTCGAGGAAGCCGATGCCCGTTTCCTCGACCTGCGCCATGAACCGGCGGAGCCGAAGCGGCAGTTCGAGCGGGCGCTGCGTTTGCGCAGGCTCGGCAAGCTGGAGAAGATGGGGCTGGCGACCGAGCACGCGCCCGCCGTTTGGGAATTGAGCAAGGACATGGAGCCTGCCCTGCGCGAGCTAGGCGAGCGTGGCGACATTATCCGCACCATGCAGAAGGCGCTCGGCCCGCAGGGAGGCGAACGCGATCCCATGAGCTTCCAAATCCATGACGGAGCGCCCGAGACGCCTATCGTCGGTCGCGTCGTGGACAAGCACCTGTCCGACGAGCTGGGGGAGAACCTGACCGTTGTGGTGGACGGGATCGACGGCCGCACGCACCACATCGCCGGCATCGCGCCCGAGCGGCTGGAGGATGTCCGCATCGGCAGCGTCATTGAGGTCGGCCCGGCCGAGGCCACGGCCCGACCGTCCGACCGCTCCATCACGGCTATCGCCGAGGACGGCATCTATCGGCCGAGCCGCCATCTGGAGCAGGCGAAGTTTGAGGGCCGCGTTCCGAGCGGCGACTATGAGGGCTATGTCGATGCCCATGTCCGCCGACTGGAGGCGCTACGCCGGGCCGGGATCGTCGAGCGCATCGACGCCGACCAATGGAGCATCCCCGATGATCTGGTCAGCCGCGCCGCCGTCTATGATGCTGGCCGCGAACGGCAAGCCAGCGTGCGCGTCCTGTCCCCGGTCGGTCTGGAAAAGCAGATCGGATCAGACGGCGCGACATGGCTGGACCGGCGATTGATCCATGCCGAAACGGCCGACCTTGCGTCGGTCGGCTTCGGCCAGCAGGTGCGCGAGGCGATGGACCAGCGCCGCGAGCATCATATCGAACAGGGCGACGCCACCCGAGCGAGGAACGGCCGCATCTTCTATCGGCGCAGCCTTCTCGCCACCTTGCGCGAGCGAGAGGTTGCCCGCGTCGGCGCGGAGATGGCCGAGAGCAAGGGGCTGCCGTTCCGCGCCGCCACGGACGGCGAAAACGTCAGCGGCAAGTTCACCGGCACCGTGCAGCTATCGAGCGGCAAGTTCGCCGTGGTCGAGCAATCCCACGAGTTTACGCTAGTCCCGTGGCGGCCCATCATCGACCGCCAGCTCGGCCGCGAGGTCATGGGCGTCGTGCAGGGCGGATCGGTTTCGTGGCAGTTGGGGCGGCAAAGAGGGCTAAGCATCTAGGTGCCGCCCTTATGCCTCAAACCTCGACGAGATAGTTCACGCTCATTTCGGTCTTGCCCGAGGGAACAATCTCTGGCCGGGCTTCACCCACCTGTTCAAATCCCGCGTTGAGAAGAACCCGCTCTGATGCAGGGTTTTCTTGAACCGTTCGAGCGCGGAGCCTTTTCAGGCCCAACTTGCGGGCCATTTCCACGGCCAGCGCGAGCGCGCGACCCGATACCTTTCGGCCACGATGCTCCGGCGCGACCCAATAGCCAATCTCCGCGTCATCCGGTTTCACGTCAAAGATCACCAGACTTCCGAGAAACGAATCCGAGGGAGCATCCGAGATTGTCAGGACGGCCAAGGTTCCATCGCGCAATCCGTCTGCAATCGTACCCCGGATCATGTCACGAACGATCTGCGGCGTATATTCGTCCAACGGCAGGTGAGCGAAGTGCTTGACCGAAGCATCGTTCGTCCCGGCGGCATATGCTTCCGCATCTGCATCCGACATGGCTCTGATCGTTACCACGCCATCTGAGATCGGCAAGACGGCGAGGAAATTTCGATCTGCCAAGCCGCCATGGGTATCGTTTTGATTGCTCATTCTTGCTTCCGCTCTTGTCTCGATTGTTTCCATCTTCGGCGCAATGCAGCGCCCGCTATCCGTGCGCGGCGTTCCGATGGACTCGCCACACAGTGCGATAGATCGATGATCGTTGACTCGAACAATGTTCGATTGATAGAGTGATGCACTAGGACACGCTCGACTGTCAAGTTTGCGGGAGTAGGAATGACTAAGAACGGACCATCGCAGACGGAGCGCGGTTCCTCGACGATTTGGCTGAAACCAGCCAAGCGAGTGCGCGACGTTCCCGCGCTGACGCGGGACCGCATCGTCCAAGCCGCTGTCGAGATTCTAGACATGCGGGGCCAAGACGGCCTGACGATCCGCAAACTGGCGGAACATCTGAACGCCGGTGCCGCATCCCTCTACTGGCATGTCGAGACACGCGACGATGTGCTTGAACTGGCACTGGATAGCGTTCTCGGTGAAATCCCTCTGCCAACAGAACCGTTGAAATGGGACAAGGAGTTGATCCGCTTCCTAACAGAATGGCGGCAGACGCTTCTACGGCATCCTTGGTCAACCAGCCTGTTCGGCTTCCGGCCGCTGCTCGGTCCCAATGCCTTGGTCCGATCCGAACATCTTCGCGCAACCCTCGCAAGGGCGGGATTGCCGAAGGCCGACATTATCCATGCGGGATACACATTATCGAACTTCATGCTCGGATCGGTCGCGACGCAAGTAGCATGGCAAGCCGGCGACGAAGCTGGAACCCGTGCGCGCGTCGCCACTTTCCTTCGGGATCACGCGGCCGAATATCCAGCCCTTTCCTCGCAGATCGAGAGCGAACCCGATGATTGGGGTGAGAGCTTTTCGCGTGGGTTAGGCTGGATAATCCGTTCCTTCGCTACCTCATAGGGTGGCGAATATGCGACGGCGGAAACAGTCAACATCACTGACCGACCGCCAATGGGGGATGCCGACCGCGCTTGGATCGCGTATTCCCCTTGCCTCGCTCATCCAGACGATTGCCGTCGCCGAATATCTCAACTTTCGACACGCCGCCAATGCGCTCGGTGTGGCGCAATCCAGCGTCAGCGCCCGCGTGAAGGCGCTGGAGGACGATCTTGGCATCCTCGTGTTCGAGCGCCATGCGCGCGGCGTTCGCCTGACAGAAGCCGGACGCCATTTTGTCGAGCGGATCGCGGCCGGCATCGACCAACTTGACCATGCCGTGAAGACCGCCGGCATGGCGGCAGCCGGCGAAAGCGGTCGGCTTCGCATCGGTATCCATGCCCTGATTCCACACAGCTTCCTCGCAAACTTGATCGACCAATACCGCGAAGACCACCCCGGCATCGAGGTCGAAATCGCCGAGGGCACGGCCCGCGATACCGTCATGCAGCTTCGCGCCGACATGCTCGACATAGTTTTTGTGGCCGGCACGCCCGAACTGCCCGACTGCAATTCCCGCCGCATCTGGACGGAACCGCTGGTCGCCGTTCTGTCGGAGCGGCACCGTCTCGCCGGGCAGGCAAGCGTCACATGGGCCGATCTGGTCGGCGAGACGTTCCTAGTCCGGCATGGCGGCACCGGCCCGCAAGCGCATGACCATATCGTTTTGCGCCTCGCCGGGCGCTGGCCTGCGCCGTCGATTCTGCGTTTCGACGTGGGGCGCGGCACCCTGTTGTCCATGGTCGGACAGGGGTTCGGCATCACCATCGTCGGGGCAGCCACGGCGCTGCTGCCAACGTCCGGCGTCGTCTTCCTGCCGTTCGCCGACGAGCCGGAACCGATTACGTTCTCGGCCATCTGGTCGCCGTCCAACCGCAGCGCCACGCTGAAAAATCTGCTCTGCCTTGCCAGCCACATGGGGCAGATCGCCCGCACCGACTGAATCTAGCCGCTGGCGGCCGGTCATCGACCGCCAGTTCGGCCGCGAGGTCATGGGCGTCGTGCAGGGCGGATCGGTGTTGTGGCGGTTGGGGCGGCAAAGGGGGTTGGGACTTTAGAGCACCTGAAACGGCGTTGCGACACCGGCGCTATTCGGATAGGAGATAGATATTCGTATTGCCAAATGTGGGGCTATCAGCATGGGAAACGCCAAGTCGGCCGACAAGTAAGCCGCAACAACAAGCACTGTTGTTGCGGCGTTCTGTAAGATCAATCCCAATCTGATTGTTGACGAGCAGACGCCGCCCGGAATCCTTGATCGAGCGGTTGATTCGTCATGACTATCACACGCCCCGCGTGGGCTTATACGTTGCCGGCAGCCCTGCTGCTGATGGCTCCCTTCGACATCCTCGCGTCACTGGCGATGGATATTTATCTCCCCGTCGTCTCAGCGATGCCCGGCATCCTGAACACGACGCCATCCATGATCCAGCTCACGTTGAGCCTCTACATGGTTATGCTCGGCGTGGGGCAGGTGATCTTTGGCCCAATATCGGATCGCATCGGGCGACGGCCGATCTTGCTTGCGGGTGGGGCGCTTTTCATCGTCGCTTCTCTCGGAGCGGCATGGTCGTCAACGGCCGCAGCCTTCGTCGCTTTTCGCCTGCTACAAGCGGTCGGCGCGTCGGCGGCGTTGGTAGCGACGTTCGCGACGGTTCGCGACGTTTATGCCAGCCGCCCGGAGGGTGTCGTCATCTACGGTCTTTTCAGTTCGATGCTGGCCTTCGTGCCCGCCCTTGGCCCCATCGCCGGAGCACTGATCGGCGAGTTTTTCGGATGGCGGGCGATATTCGTCACGCTGGCTGCACTTGCGTTGCCTGCACTCTTGAACGCCGGTTTCAGATGGCACGAAACCCGCCCCTCGGATGAAGTAAACACACGCCGTTCCGTTTTGCCTATCTTCGTGAGTCCAAACTTTTGGGTTTATACGGTCGGCTTTAGCGCTGGCATGGGCACCTTCTTCGTCTTCTTCTCGACAGCCCCCCGAGTGCTCATAGGCCAAGCCGATTATTCCGAAATCGGGTTCAGTTTGGCTTTCGCCACTGTCGCACTCGCCATGATTGTGACAACCCGTTTCGCGAAGTCCTTTGTAGCCAGATGGGGCATTGCGGGATGCGCGGCGCGTGGGATGGCGTTGCTCGTTTGCGGGGCGATTCTGTTGGGAATCGGTGAACTTTTCGGTTCACCATCGTTCCTCAGCTTCATCCTGCCAATGTGGGTAATGGCAGTCGGTATTGTCTTCACGGTGTCCGTCGCCGCCAATGGTGCTCTCGCACAGTTCGACGACATCGCAGGATCGGCAGTCGCCTTCTACTTCTGCGTCCAAAGCCTGATCGTCAGCATCGTCGGGACACTAGCGGTAACGCTGTTGAACGGAGATACGGCTTGGCCCGTGATCTGTTACGCCACGACGATGGCGATGCTAGTTTCGACGGGTCTTGCGCTACTTCGATTCCGTGAGGTTCACGCCGAGAGGTCGCTGGTCGTCTGACCGGCGACTGGCAGGACGGTCGGCACCCATGCGGCGCACCCGTCATCGCAGCTTCATGAATGGCGGTATCCTGTCCGGCAGGATACCGCTCATTTCCCTTGTTCAGTTCATGGCCGTTGCCGAGCATCTGAATTTTCGGCACGCGGCCAACGCGCTCGGCGTCAGTCAGTCGAGCGTTAGCGCGCGCGTGAAGGCGCTGGAGAAAATCTTGGTGTCCTGCTGTTCGAGCGCCATGCGCGAGGTGTCCGGCTAACGGATGCAGGCAGACATTTCATGGAGCTGGTCGCGGTGGGCGTCGATCAGCTCGATCACGCCGTCAAGACCGCCGGCATGACAGCGCAAGGCGAATGCGGCCGGCTACGCATCGGTGTCTATGCCCTGATTCCGGGCAGCTTCCTTGCAGAGCTGGTCGGCCAGTATCGGAAGGACTATCCCAATCTCGACATCGAAATCACGGAGGGCACCGCTGGCGGCCGGTCATCGACCGCCAGCTCGGCCGCGAGGTCATGGGCGTCGTGCAGGGCGGATCGGAATCGTGGCAACTCGCGCGGCAGAGGGGGATAAGCCCCTAATCTGTTGTAGATGAACGTAGCCGCTCGAAACCGGTGATGAGGCTGTCAAGTCCGAAGTTGAACGCAGCATCTATGCCTTCTTTTTCCAACTCGTGAAACAGATCGTGCAGGAAGGACGATGCTGCCTGCCCGGACACATCTGATCTGTCCGACATTCTCTCATCGGCATCAGATGCCTGCTGTTCGAGAACGGAACCGACCACATAGTGACTGACCGCCCGGAGCGCCCAAACAGCGTGCTTCGGACCAAAGCCCGCCGCGCAGAGAAAGCGTATTTGTGTCTCGGCGGTGCCAAAATTCGGTTCTGTCGGTCGAGTGCCGGCATGGATACGCGCGCCGTCGCGATAAGAGAGCAACGCCATTCTGAAACTCAGGGCGTTTTCTTTCAGGTACACCCGCCAGTCCTCGTTTTCCTTGGGTAGGGACCGGGTGTGGCGTTCCGTCAGCATCGCCTCGGCCAGTGCGTCAAGCAGCGCGCGCTTGTTCTGGAAATGCCAGTAAAGCGCAGGCTGCTGAACCTTGAGGCGTTCAGCGAGCTTTCGCGTCGTCAGGTTGTCCATGCCAACCTCGTTCAACAGCTCCAGCGCCGCTGCGATCACGGTGCCTTTGTCCAGTTTGGTCATTCACGTTCCTTCGCCAACGCTTGACAATTTATCACCGATAAGTTTTATGTCTATGTCCTTATCATTGATAAAGTCGCTCGCATTGAGCGTCGCTGGAGTTTCAGGTGCACAGCTCTGCCATCATCGCCCTGCTGATCGTCAGTCTCGACGCCATGGGACTCGGCCTCATCATGCCGGTCCTTCCGACGCTTCTGCGCGAGCTTGTGCCGGCGGAGCAGGTCGCTGGTCACTATGGTGCTTTGCTGTCACTCTATGCGTTGATGCAGGTCATCTTCGCGCCCGTGCTTGGACAGTTTTCAGATGCTTACGGTCGGCGTCCGGTGCTTCTGGCTTCTCTTGCGGGGGCCGCAGTCGATTACACGATTATGGCATCAGCGCCGGTCTTATGGGTTCTCTATATCGGCCGAATCGTCTCCGGCGTCACGGGAGCAACCGGAGCCGTAGCTGCCTCAACCATTGCCGATTCGACGGGGGAAGGTTCTCGCGCACGCTGGTTCGGCTACATGGGGGCCTGTTATGGAGCAGGCATGATTGCCGGGCCAGCACTTGGTGGCATGCTCGGTGGTATTTCTGCCCATGCTCCGTTTATCGCCGCTGCCCTTCTCAACGGCTTCGCGTTCCTGCTTGCCTGCATTTTTCTCAAGGAGACTCATCACAGCCATGGCGGGACCGGAAAGCCGGTTCGCATCAAACCATTCGTTCTGTTCCGGCTGGATGATACATTGCGCGGGCTAGCTGCGCTTTTCGCAGTTTTCTTCATTATTCAACTGATCGGCCAAGTGCCTGCGGCCCTATGGGTCATCTATGGCGAGGACCGTTTTCAGTGGGACACCACGACTGTTGGTTTGTCGCTTGCGGCATTTGGAGCAACACACGCGATCTTCCAAGCGTTTGTTACCGGTCCGCTTTCAAGCCGGCTTGGAGAGCGGCGCACGCTACTCTTTGGCATGGCTGCGGATGCGACTGGCTTCATTCTTCTGGCTTTTGCCACGCAGGGATGGATGGTGTTCCCGATTTTGTTGCTGCTTGCCGCCGGAGGTGTTGGCATGCCGGCCTTGCAGGCAATGCTTTCAAACAATGTCAGCGGTAACAAGCAAGGAGCTTTACAGGGAACGCTTACAAGCCTCACCAATTTAAGTTCTATCGCGGGACCGCTTGGCTTCACGGCACTCTATTCTGCCACCGCCGGAGCATGGAACGGTTGGGTTTGGATTGTCGGCGCGATCCTCTATTTAATATGTCTGCCAATACTACGCAGACCTTTCGCAACTTCATTGTGATTGAGTCATGGCGAATTGGTATGCGTAGACTTACGGGGAATGACGGATTAAATCCGTTGAGCCATCATCTCCTCTCGGGGCGAGTGCCGATGATGACCTTAGTTCACACTCTCGCCGTCGCCGAATATCTGAACTTCCGCCACGCCGCCAATGCGCTCGGCGTGGCGCAATCCAGCGTCAGCGCCCGCGTGAAGGCGCTGGAAGAAGACCTTGGCATCGTTCTGTTCGAGCGCCATGCGCGGGGTGTTCGGTTGACCGAGGCGGGACGCCACTTCGTCGAGCGGATAGCCGCAGGCATCGACCAACTCGACCATGCGGTGAAGACCGCCGGCATGGCGGCAGCCGGAGAAAGCGGCCGGCTTCGCATCGGTATCCATGCCCTGATCCCTCGCAGCTTCCTCGCAAAGCTGATCGGCCAATACCGCGAAGACCACCCCGGCGTTGAAGTCGAAATGACCGAAGGTACGGCCCGCGATGCGGTCATGCAGCTTCGCGCCGACCGGCTGGACGTGGTGTTCGTGGCCGGCACGCCCGAGCTGCCCGACTGCCATTCCCGCCACATATGGACCGAACCGCTCGTGGCGGTGTTACCGGAGCGGCATCCGTTCGCCGAGCGGTCGGCCGTTACATGGGCCGATCTGGCGGGCGAGACGTTTCTTGTTCGGCATGGCGGCACTGGCCCGCAAGTTCATAGCCATATCGTGCTGCGCCATGCCGGACTCTGGCCCGCGCCGTCGATCCTGCGCTTCGACGTGGGGCGCGGCGCGCTGCTGTCCATGGTCGGACAGGGCTTCGGTATCACCATCGTCAGTGCGGCCACGGCGCTGTTGCCGTCAACCGGCATTGTCTTCTTGCCCTTCGCCGACGAGCCGGAGCCGGTCGCCTTCTCGGCTGTCTGGTCGCCGTCCAACCGCAGCGCGGCGCTTCGTAACCTGCTCAGTCTCGCCAACGACATGGGCCGGCAGGTCTGCACGAATTCGGTACTGCCACGGATAGCGAGGGCGTGAGCCGAAGTGGTCGCGGAAGCACCGTCCGGGACTGTTATTGCCATCGCCGGAAAGCGACACTTGCATTAACGCCGCCAAAGCCGAATCCGTTGGAAATGGCATGTTCCATGAGAATGGGCCGCGCAGATTGGTGAACTAGGTCGATACCTGCGGCAACAGGATCGGGGTTTTCTAAGTTTCTCGTGGGGGGAGCGATTTGATCCCGTAGGGCGAGTATCGTGAAGATTGCCTCAATACCACCTGCGGCACCAAGTAGGTGCCCCGTCGCCGATTTCGTGGCGCTTACGGCCACATCATGATTGCCAAACACGGATTTTATCGCGGCAATTTCTCCTCGATCTCCTACGGGGGTGGAGGTCGAATGAGCGTTCAAATGTTGAATATCGATTGCCTTCAACCCGGCACTCTGGAGTGCAATTTCCATCGCACGGGCCGCGCCTCGGCCGTCCTCTGGACCGGCAGTCATATGATGTGCATCGGCGCTTGTGCCGTATCCCACCAATTCCGCTATGGGCTTGGCACCCCGAGCGAGGGCATGTTCTAATTCTTCTATGACGATCAGACCCGCCCCTTCAGACATTACGAAACCATCGCGCTCGGTGTCGAACGGCCTCGACGCCAGTTCCGGGGTAGTATTGTAGCCGGTGGATAGTGCTCGCGCGGCGGCAAATGCCCCGAGACTAACCTTGTCAATACAAGCTTCTGCTCCGCCGCACAGAGCGATATCCGCCTCGTTGGAGCGTATCAGCCGCGCGGCGTCGCCGATGGCCTGAACGCTGGCAGCGCAGGCGGTTACAGGCGTGCCAATTGGGCCTGTAAATCCATACCTAATGGTAGCCTGTCCTGCCGCGAGGTTGGCGAGGAACGATGGCACGGTAAAGGGTGAGAGCCTCCGTGCTCCCCGTGTATCCGTTATGCGAACTGCCGAAGCGATTGCAGGAAACCCGCCTATACCAGAGGCGATAATTGTCGCCGTGCGCTCACGTTCGTAGTCGCTTGTGGGATGCCATCCCGCCGTTTCAAGAGCCTCCTTCGCGGCCGCAAGTGCAAACAGAATGAAGCGATCCATTTTTCGTTGATCCTTTGCGTCAACGATCAAATCGGGATCGAAACCGGCTTCGGAATCTTCAATCTGGCTAGGAACGATTCCCCCGATTTTCACCGGCAGATCGTTGGAGATTTCATCGGGCAAACTCCTAATTCCCGATTTCCCGTCAAGGAGTCTTTTCCAGCTTATTTCAGCCCCGGAACCAAGGGGGCCGACTAAACCCATGCCGGTCACAACAATTCGACGCATTGGATTATTCCGCTCCTTTTTCTGAGCTTATCCGCTTCACGCGGTTTATGACGCGCATCGTTTCTTCCGTTGCCGCTGGGCCTGCTAGAAGAACCGTGTTTTCAGGAGTGATTTTTTCTCCAGTATCCGCATCGACTATGATGGCGTTTCGTTCCCTACCGGTTGCTCTGTCGCCAAGGCGCATGGCTATTTCATTGGGTCACGTCCGTCAACGTGGTGTAATTTCGGCGGTGGCCCTGGGTCATCGTCAGGCGGCCTTTGCGGTGATGTGTAGTGGCTGATTTTCCTCCTCGATCATGGATTGGTTGAGTTCGGCCATACCCTCGATCTGCATGTAGCGGTGCTGGAGTTGCCATTCGTCGTTCTGCTCGAGCAGGACGGCGCCAACGAGGCGGACGATGCTGTCTTCGTTGGGGAAGATGCCGACGACATCGGCGCGGCGCTTGACCTCCTTGTTCAGCCGCTCGAGGGGATTGGTCGAGTGTAACTTCGTGCGGTGCTGGGTGGGGAAGCCGGTGTAGGCGAGCACGTCGGTTTCCGCCTCGTCCATGCAGGCGCCGAGCTTCGGCCAGCGGGTACGCAATTGGTCGGCGACCTGCCGCCACACCTGCGTTGCGCTTTTCTGATCGGGCTGGAGGAAGACCTGGCGGATGGCGGCGGCGACCACGGTGTTCTGGCCCTTGGGCACGTAGGACAGCGCGTTCCTCATGAAGTGGACGCGGCAGCGCTGCCAGGTGGCGCCCATGACGCGGGTGATCGCGCCCTTGAGGCCCTCGTGGGCGTCGGAGATGACTAGTTTCACCCCTGTCAGGCCGCGCCGGACAAGGTCCTTCAGGAAGTCGGACCAGAAGACCTCGGCTTCGGAAGGGCCGATATGTAGGCCGACGATCTCGCGCCGGCCCTCGGTGTTGACAGCCATGGCGATTATCGCGGCGACACTGATGATCCTGCCGCCTTCGCGCACCTTGAGGTAGGTCGCGTCGAGCCAGAGGTAGGGCCACTCGCCGGTCAGCGGGCGCTTCAGGAAGGCCAGAACGCGCTCGTCGATGTCCTTGCACAGCTTGGAGACCGTGGACTTGGAGATGCCGGTCATGCCCATGGCCTGGACCAGTTCGTCGACCCGCCGGGTGCTGACGCCGCCGATCCACGCCTCCTGGATTACCGCCACCAGCGCCTTCTCGACCATCTTCCTGGGCTCGAGGAAGCCGGGGAAGTAGGAGCCCGCGCGCAGCTTGGGGATCTTGAGGTTCAGCGTGCCGACCCGGGTATCGAGCGAGCGATCACGATATCCGTTGCGCCAGGTGGCGCGCTCACCGGATCGTTCATGCCGTCCGGCACCGATCAGGCCGTCGACATCGGCCTCCATGATCAGCTGCAGGACGTTCTCGGCAATGGTGCGCAAAAAATCCGGTTGGCCGCCCTTCGCAGCCAGCTCTTCGATCAGTAATCTGTCCTCGGTCATCGGGAACTCCTCTTCGTCACGGTTGAAGTGTGCAAACTCCACCATAACGATGAGCCCGGTGGCCACCAGCGACGCCGCATTCCGGGGTGGGGCATGCCCCACCCCGGAATACACCGTCACATACACCGGAAATTACACCACGAGCGCGGACGCTAGCATTTCATTGGGCGCAAGGTTCCGGTTTCCCCATGCAAACAGGGCGATTGCTACCGGATAGAAATCTCGCCCCTTGTCGGTAAGGACGTATTCAAATCGAGGCGGATGATCATTGTATCGTTGCCTTTCAAACAACCCTTCGGCTGTGAGATGTTTCAATCGCCTCGCCAAAATGTTCGCGGAAATACCGAGATTCTTCTCGAATTCATCGAATTTGCTCAACCCTTGGAAGGCGTCCCGCAGGATCAGGATGCTCCACCAGTCACCGACGCTTTCCAGCGCTCGGGCTGCGGGACACTCTAATGACAGAAAGCTTGTTCGTTGCATGACACATCCATAATGGTGTAACTTCCATCATGCAAGTCACTTGTGCGTAGTAGGCGACATAGAGGGAGGGGGCAATCCAATGCGTCATTCTAAGGAAGCCAAGCAACTGCGTCCGCTACGGCGTGCAATGAAGGACTGTAGTGGCATTTGAGCGATGCGACGGCGGCGATCAGCACCGATGAATGGTTGCCCATGGGGCGTGCCGACCACGCTCGGCTCGCGCATCCCCCTCGCATCGCTGATCCAGACGCTTGCCGTCGCTGAGTATCTGAACTTCCGCCACGCGGCCAATGCGCTCGGCGTAGCGCAATCCAGCGTCAGCGCCCGCGTGAAGGCGCTGGAAGAAGACCTTGGCGTCCTCCTGTTCGAGCGTCACGCGCGCGGCGTCCGACTGACCGAGGCCGGACACCACTTCGTCGAGCGGATAGCGGCAGGCGTCGATCAACTGGACCATGCGGTGAAGACGGCTGGCGTGGCGGCGGCGGGAGAATGTGGCCGCTTGCGCATCGGTGTCCATGCCCTGATTCCGGGTAGCTTCCCCGCCGAGCTGATCGGGCAGTATCGGGAAGACCATCCCGGCATCGAGGTTGAGATTGCCGAGGGCACGGCACGCGATGCGGTCATGCAGCTTCGCGCCAACCGACTGGACGTGGCGTTCGTAGCGGGTGCGCCCGAACTGCCGGACTGCCATTCCCGGCGCATATGGACCGAAACATTGATGGCCGTATTGCCGGAGGGGCATTGCCTTGCTGGACAGCAGGCAATTACTTGGGCCGATCTGACGGGCGAAACGTTCCTTGTTCGTCATGGTGGCACCGGTCCGCAGGTTCACGATCATATCGTGATGCGCTTTGCCGGGCGCTGGCCTTCGCCGTCAATCCAGCGTTTCGATGTGGGGCGCGGCACTCTGTTATCCATGGTTGGACAGGGCTTTGGCATCACCCTCGCCGGAGCGGCCACGGCGCTATTGCCAACAACCGGCATCGTCTTCCTGCCCTTTGCCGATGAGCCAGAGCCGGTCGCCTTTACCGCCGTCTGGTCGCCATTCAGCCGCAGCGCCGCGTTGAAAAACCTGCTCAACCTTGCAAACAATATAAGGCGTTTCGGCGATTCGCCCGGCCAGTTGCGCAGCGGCGATCACCCGGCCGGGTGTCGGTGAAGGCAACCCGTCCTATTTGCCGCCGATAGTATCCGGCAGCCCTCCGGCAGCCTCTTTCCTGTTGCCCGTCCCGATTTTGCCTACTCTCTGATCGGCTCCGTCTCTTTTGCCGACTGGAGCCTGCATTGCGCGGAGGCCGAATCCTTTGGGGTCAGATCGCTGTCGTCTTCACCATCGTTCTGGTGATGACGTGGGCGGCGACGCAATGGGTAGCGTTCCGCCTTGGCTTCCAGCCCCAGCTTGGCAATCCATGGTTCGAGCTGGCGGGCCTGCCGATCTACTACCCGCCGGCCTTCTTCTGGTGGTGGTTTTCGTTCGACGCCTACGCGCCCACGATCTTCGTCGAGGGCGGCATCATCGCCGTATCGGGCGGCTTCCTCGCCATTGCCGCCGCCATCCTCATGTCGATCATCCGGGCACGGGAGGCGCGCAACGTTGCCACCTATGGCTCGGCCCGATGGGCCGAGAACAGAGAAATCCGCGCGGCCGGATTGCTCGGCCCCGATGGCGTCGTGCTTGGCCGTCATGCCCAAGACTATCTGCGCCATGACGGTCCCGAGCATGTCCTATGCTTCGCCCCGACGCGCAGCGGCAAAGGCGTGGGGCTGGTGGTGCCGACGCTGCTGACATGGCCGGCATCCGCCGTCGTTCACGACATAAAGGGCGAGAACTGGACGCTGACAGCCGGCTTCCGCGCGAAGCATGGCCGCGTCCTGTTGTTCGATCCGACCAACCTGAGTTCGTCGGCGTACAACCCACTGCTGGAGGTGCGACAGGGCGAATGGGAAGTCCGCGACGTGCAGAATATCGCGGATATTCTGGTCGATCCCGAAGGCAGCCTCGACAAGCGCAACCATTGGGAAAAGACCAGCCATTCGTTGCTGGTCGGCGCGATCCTGCATGTTCTCTATGCGGAGAAGGACAAGACGCTGGCGGGCGTCGCCAACTTCCTGTCCGATCCCCGCCGCCCGGTCGAGGCGACCTTGCGCGCCATGATGGACACGCCGCATCTCGGCGAGGCCGGCGTTCATCCCGTCATCGCGTCGTCGGCCCGCGAGCTGTTGAACAAATCCGAGAACGAGCGGTCGGGCGTGCTCTCTACCGCCATGTCGTTCCTCGGCCTCTACCGCGATCCCGTGGTGGCGCGGGTAACGGCGCGCTGCGACTGGCGCATTGCCGATCTGGTCGGCAGCCGCCAGCCCGTCACGCTCTATCTGGTCGTGCCGCCGTCCGACATAAACCGCACCAAGCCGCTTATCCGCCTGATCCTCAACCAGATCGGCAGGCGGTTAACGGAGGAATTGACCACCTCCGGCAAGCGGCATCGGTTGCTGTTGATGCTGGACGAGTTTCCGGCGCTTGGCCGGCTCGACTTCTTTGAATCGGCGCTCGCCTTCATGGCGGGTTACGGCATCAAAGGCTTTCTGATTGCGCAGAGCCTCAATCAAATCGAGCGCGCCTATGGCCCGAACAACGCGATCCTCGACAACTGCCACGTCCGCGTCAGCTTCGCCACGAACGACGAAAGGACGGCGAAGCGTGTTTCAGACGCATTAGGCACCGCGACCGAGCTGCGCGACTCCACCAACTATGCAGGGCACCGCCTAGCCCCGTGGTTAGGTCACTTGATGGTGTCACGGCAGGAAACGGCCCGGCCGCTGCTCACGCCCGGCGAGATCATGCAGCTACCGCCCACCGATGAAATCGTCATGGTCGCGGGCACGCCGCCGATCCGGGCCACCAAAGCCCGCTATTTCGAGGATGTGCGGTTTCAGGAACGCATCCTGACCCCGCCCGATCTGGTCGCCGCTCCGCTGGCACCCAGCCCATCCGCCGATGATTGGTCCGGCCGCGTGGTCGCGGCGGAAAGCGGTTCCGCGACCGACGCGGCAGACGGGACCGAGGACGATCCAGCCAATGCCGGCATCCGCCGCGAGCCGGAATTGCCCGAGCATGAGGAAGTCGTCGCCCCGCCGCCGTCGCCCGAACAGGAGTTCGAGTTTCTGGACGACGAGCCGGACGTTGACGCGGCCAAGGCCCGCGCCATGCGCCAGCGCATGAGGATGGTGGCGCGACAGGTGGCGATGAACCCCGATGATGGAATCGACCTTTGAGGAGACGCCCATGGCAACCAGAACCCGCCTGAATCTCTATTTCGACCCCGCGCTCATTCCGCAGATCGAAGCGCTGGCTTTACGCCGCTCGGTGGCGTTGCGCCGCAATGTCTCGAAATCCGCCATCGTGGAGGCAGCGGTCATGTCCTATCTGTCCGGCGATGCCGACGACCAGCTTGAGGCCGCCATGTCACGCCGCCTGGACAAGCTCGGCCGCCAGATCGACACGCTCGACCTGGATCTCGCCGTCCTCGGCGAGACGGTCGCGCAGTTCATCCATTACTGGATGACGATTACACCGCCTTTACCGGATGCAGCGAGACAATCAGCCCGCGCCAAAGCAGCAGAGCGGTTCGAGGGCTTCATGCAGAACCTTGGTCGGCGTTTGGCGACGGGAGACAGGTTCCTCAAGGAGCTGTCGCGTGACCTCGACTCACTTCCCGACGATCCGGTGCCGGAAGAGGCACAGACCAACGGCGATCAAGAGTAAGTATTCGGACCCATCCTATTTACCGCCGTTCGCCGCCGATCACCGCACAGAGCTAGATACTTGTTGAACCGGCCCAATTCCGGGCTTTCTTAATCGACCCCGATCCGGGGATAGCCTGTCGCGTCCCCGCCAGAAGCCGGGGCCGACATGACCACCAACCACCAAAGACCGGAAGCCATTGCGCGCGGCGCACGCATGTTGCGCACGGCATTGGGGCCGGCAATCGCGCGACTGCTCGAAGACCCGGCCGTGGTCGAGGTGATGTTGAACCCGGACGGGCGGTTGTGGATCGACCGCCTGTCCGAAGGGCTTTCCGATACGGGCGAGCGCCTGTCCGCCGCCGATGGCGAACGCATCGTTCGGCTGGTCGCGCATCATGTCGGTGCGGAGGTTCACGCCCGCAGCCCTCGCGTCTCGGCCGAGCTGCCGGAGTCGGGCGAAAGATTCGAGGGCCTGCTGCCGCCCGTGGTCGCCGCCCCGACCTTCGCCATCCGCAAGCCCGCCGTCGCCGTGTTCAGCCTCGACGACTATGTGGCCGCCGGCATCATGAACGCCGATCAAGCGGAAACGCTGCGCGAGGCCGTCACGGCCCGCGCCAATATTTTGGTCGCGGGCGGCACCAGCACCGGCAAAACGACTTTGACCAACGCGCTGCTCGCCGAGGTGGCGAAGACGGCGGATCGCGTCGTCATCATCGAGGACACGCGCGAGCTGCAATGCGCCGCGCCCAACCTTGTCGCCATGCGGACGAAAGACGGCGTGGCGACGCTTTCCGATCTGGTCCGTTCCTCGCTGCGCCTGCGCCCCGACCGCATCCCCATCGGCGAGGTGCGCGGATCGGAAGCCCTCGACCTTCTGAAAGCGTGGGGCACCGGCCATCCGGGCGGGATCGGCACCATCCATGCAGGCACCGGCATCGGCGCGCTGCGCCGTCTTGAACAGCTCATCCAAGAGGCTGTCGTCACCGTCCCGCGCGCCCTGATCGCCGAGACAATCGACCTTGTTGCCGTCCTCGCCGGGCGCGGTTCCGCGCGCCGGCTTGCCGAGCTTGCCCGCGTCGAAGGGCTGGGGCCGGACGGCGACTACCGCATCACCCCCGCAATCCAAACCAGCACAGGAGAATCTTCATGATCCGCACGCTTTCGCGCGGCTATCGCCGCATGGCGACCGCCGCATCTGCCCTTGCCATCAGTCTCATGCTCGCCCCGGCCGCCCATGCGTCCGGTTCGTCGATGCCATGGGAACAGCCCTTGCAGCAAATCCTCCAGTCCATCGAGGGGCCGGTCGCCAAGATCGTCGCCGTCATCATCATCATCGTTACCGGCTTGACGCTCGCCTTTGGCGACACCAGCGGCGGCTTCCGTCGCCTCATCCAGATCGTGTTCGGCTTGTCCATCGCCTTCGCGGCGTCGAGCTTCTTCCTGTCGTTCTTCTCGTTCGGCGGCGGGGCGCTCGTTTGATGGCGGGCGGCCTCGAACAGCTCGACGCGGTGCCGGGCTTCACGGTTCCGGTCCATCGGGCGCTGACCGAGCATATCCTGCTCGGCGGCGCACCGCGTTCCATCGCCATCATGAACGGAACGCTGGCCGGGGCCGTGGGCCTCGGCCTGCGCCTCTGGCTGGTGGGCCTCGCGCTATGGGCCATCGGCCATTTCGCGGCGGTATGGGCGGCGAAACGCGATCCTCAATTCGTCGAGGTCGGGCGGCGGCATATCCGCATCCCCGCTTTCCTGTCGGTGTGAGGACGCGGCCATGATGAACCTTGCCGAATACCGCCGCACCGCTACCCGGCTCGCCGACTATCTGCCATGGGCCGCATTGGTCGGCTCCGGCGTCGTGTTAAACAAGGACGGCAGTTTTCAGAGGACGGCGAAGTTTCGCGGTCCCGATCTGGATTCGGCCGTCGCCGCCGAGCTGGTCGCCGTCGCCGGCCGCATCAACAATGCGGTTCGCCGTCTCGGCTCCGGCTGGAGCATTTTCGTCGAGGCGCAGCGCAGCGAAGCGGCGACCTATCCCGACAGCACTTTTCCCGATCCCGCGTCGGCGCTGGTCGATGCGGAGCGCAAGGCCAGTTTCGAGGAAGCGGACGCGCATTTCGTGTCGGGCTATTTCCTGACCTTCCTCTGGCTGCCCCCGGCCGAGGAAGCGGCCCGCGCGGAAACATGGCTCTACGAGGGCCGCGAGAAAACAGGCGTGGACCCGTGGGAGCTGCTGCGCGGCTTCATCGACCGCACCGACCGCGTGCTGGCCTTGCTCGACGGCTTCATGCCCGAGTGCCGTTGGATGGATGACGGCGCGACGCTGACCTATCTCCATTCCACCATCTCGACCAACCGCCATCGCGTGCGCGTGCCCGAGGTGCCCATGCACCTCGACGCGCTGCTCGCCGACCAGCCGTTGACCGGCGGGCTGGAGCCGCGCCTTGGCGACGCGCATCTGCGCGTGCTGACCATCGTAGGATTCCCGACCGCGACGACGCCGGGCCTGCTCGACGACATGAACCGGCTGGCTTTCCCGTATCGCTGGAGCACGCGCGCGATCCTGATGGACAAGACCGATGCGACCCGGCTTCTCACCAAGATCAGGCGGCAATGGTTCGCCAAGCGCAAGTCCATCGCGGCGATTCTGAAAGAGGTGATGACCAACGAGCAATCCGCGCTCGTGGACACCGACGCCGCCAACAAGGCGCTCGACGCCGACATGGCGTTGCAGGAACTCGGCGCTGACATGGCGGGCATGGCCTACGTCACAGCCACCATCACCGTATGGGATGCCGACCCGCGCGTGGCCGACGAGAAGTTGCGGCTCGCGGAGAAGGTCATCCAGGGCCGCGACTTCACTGCCATGGTCGAGACCGTCAACGCGGTTGACGCATGGCTCGGCAGCCTGCCCGGACACGCCTACGCCAACGTGCGGCAGCCGCCCATCAGCACACTGAATCTCGCCCACATGATCCCGCTTTCGGCGGTGTGGGCGGGGCCGGAACGGGACGAGCATTTCGGTGCGCCCCCTTTGCTCTTTGGAAAGACCGAAGGCTCAACCCCGTTCCGGCTAAGTCTCCATGTCGGCGACGTAGGCCACACCCTTGTCGTCGGCCCCACGGGCGCGGGCAAATCCGTGTTGCTTGCCCTCATGGCCTTGCAGTTCCGGCGCTATGCGGCCAGCCAAGTCTTCGCCTTCGACTTCGGCGGCAGCATCCGCGCCGCCGCGCTCGCCATGGGCGGGGATTGGCACGATTTGGGCGGTGGCCTCACGGAAGGGGACGAGGCGTCCGTTTCGCTCCAGCCACTTGCCCGCATCCACGACACCTATGAACGCGCATGGGCGGCGGACTGGATTGCCGCCATCCTCATGCGCGAGGGGCTGTCGATCACGCCAGAGGTGAAAGAGCATCTTTGGACGGCGCTGACCTCGCTGGCGTCCGCGCCGGTCGAGGAACGCACCATCACCGGCCTCGCGGTCCTGCTGCAATCCAACGATCTGAAACAGGCGCTCCGGCCGTTCTGCGTCGGCGGTGCCTATGGCCGGTTGCTCGACGCCGAGACAGAGCATTTGGGATCGGCGGACGTGCAGGCGTTCGAGATCGAAGGGCTTGTCGGGACCGGCGCTGCCCCCGCCGTGCTCGCCTATCTGTTCCATCGCATCGGCGACCGGCTCGACGGGCGGCCGACGCTGCTCATCATCGACGAGGGCTGGCTTGCGCTGGACGACGAGGGATTCGCCGGCCAGCTCCGCGAATGGCTGAAAACGCTGCGCAAGAAGAACGCCAGCGTCATCTTCGCCACGCAAAGCCTGTCCGACATCGACGGCAGCAACATCGCGCCCGCGATCATCGAAAGCTGCCCGACGCGGCTCCTGCTGCCGAACGAGCGCGCCATCGAGCCGCAGATCACGGCCATCTATCGCCGCTTCGGCCTCAATGACAGGCAGATCGAAATTCTCGCACGGGCCACGCCCAAGCGGGATTATTACTGCCAAAGCCGCAGGGGCAATCGCCTGTTCGAGCTTGGCCTGTCCGAAGTCGGCCTCGCGCTCTGCGCCGCATCCTCCAAATCCGGCCAGACCGAAATCGCGCGCATCCATGCCGAGCACGGCCGCGCCGGTTTCCTCGCCGGCTGGCTACGCCATCGCGGCGTCGAGTGGGCGGCCGACCTGATCCCGAACCTCACCAATCTTGCCGACCAGCCGGAATCCGCCGCGCCGGCCCGGCTCGATACCCACCCCACACAGGAGATTCTTCCATGACCTATCCCAAGATCGTCGGGGCCTCGGCCCTCGCGCTGGCGCTCGCCGTGCCTGTCGCGCTTTCGCCCATGCTGGCAAGCCCGGCCCATGCGCAATTCGGCTTCGGCCGCATCGTCTATGATCCGAGCAACTATGCGCAGAACGTGCTTACGGCCGCCCGCACGCTGGAGCAGATCAATAACCAGATCACCAGCCTTCAGAATGAAGCGCAGATGCTCATCAATCAGGCCCGTAATCTGGCGAGCCTGCCGTATTCGTCGCTCCAGCAGCTCCAGCAGAACGTCCAGCGCACGCAGCAGCTTCTCGGCCAAGCGCAGAACATCGCGTTCGAGGTCGGCCAGATCGACCAAGCGTTCCAGAGCCAATACGGCAATGTCTCGCTGTCGGCGACCGACGCCCAGCTTGTCGCCGACGCGCGCGGCCGTTGGGAAAATACGGTTGGCGGTTTGCAGGACGCCATGCGCGTGCAGGCTGGCGTCGTCGGCAACATCGACAGCAATCGCGCCGAGATGGCCGCGCTTGTCGGCCAGAGCCAAGGCGCGACCGGCGCGCTGCAAGCCACGCAGGCCGGCAACCAGCTTCTCGCCCTCCAGTCGCAGCAGCTTTCCGACCTGATCGCGGTCATCTCGGCAAATGGCCGCGCCGATGCGCTGACAGAAGCGGAGCGCGCGACCGCCGCCGAGCAGGGCCGCATCCAGCGCGAACGGTTCCTGACACCGGGCAGCGGTTATCAGCCGGGCAATGCGCAGATGTTCAACAACGGCAACAACTGACCGGGAGGCTCGCCATGGACGGCAAGATGCTGGCCCGGCTCGGGGCCGTGGTGTTCATCGCCATCGCCGTCACGGCGACCGCAATCGACATGGCGCGGAAGGATGAACCTTCCGCGCCTCCCCCTGCGCCGGCCTTCCAGCCCCCGGCCGATCCCTTGCGCGAAACCCTGCGCCGCTGCCAGCAGCTCGGCGAGGCAGCCGCCAGCGATGCCGACTGCCTCGCCGCGTGGGCGGAATCCCGCGACCGCTTCCTCGGCCGTGATCGCAGCGAGGCGCGCTGACCATGGGCAACACGGGCGTCATCGACAATTTTCTCGGGGTCTTCACCTCCTACATCGACTCGGGGTTTGGCCTGCTCGGCGGCGAGGTCGCCTTCATCGCCACGACGCTGATCGTCATCGACGTGACGCTCGCCGCGCTCTTTTGGGCATGGGGCGCGGATGACGACATTATCGCGCGGCTGGTCAAGAAGACCCTGTTCGTCGGCGTCTTCGCCTACATCATCAGCAATTGGAACAACCTCGCCCGCATCGTCTTCGAGAGCTTCGCCGGCCTCGGCCTCATGGCGTCGGGCACCGGCTTTTCCGTCACCGATCTGATGCGGCCGGGCCGTGTCGCGCAGACCGGCCTCGACGCCGGCCGCCCGCTGCTCGATTCCATTTCCGACCTGATGGGCTGGATCGCCTTTTTCGAGAACTTCATCCAGATCGCGTGCCTGCTGTTCGCATGGGCGCTGGTGGTGCTGGCCTTTTTCATCCTCGCCATCCAGCTTTTCGTGACCCTGATCGAGTTCAAGCTGACCACGCTTGCCGGCTTCGTGCTGATCCCCTTCGGCCTGTTCGGCAAGACCGCCTTCATGGCCGAAAAGGTGCTCGGCAACGTAGTGTCGTCCGGCATCAAGGTCTTGGTGCTCGCCGTCATCATCGGCATCGGCTCGACCCTGTTCTCGCAATTCACGGCCGGTTTCGGCGGTGCAACCCCGAGCATCGACGACGCCATGGCGATTGTGCTCGCCGCGCTGTCGCTGCTCGGCCTCGGTATCTTCGGCCCCGGCATCGCCAACGGCATCGTCTCGGGCGGCCCGCAGCTCGGCGCGGGCGCAGCCGTGGGAACCGGGCTTGCGGTCGCAGGTGCAGGCGTCGCCGCTGGCGGCGGGGCCATGCTCGCCGCCAAGGGTGGTGCTGCTGCGCTGTCCGGCGGGGCCGCTGCCGTCCGCGGCGGGGCGACGGCCGCGGGCGCGGCAACCGCAGCCTATAGCGTCGGCGCGCTCGGCCAGTCCGGCGCGGCCGGTGTCGCTTCCGGCCTTGGCGGTGTTGCCCGCGCCGCAGGCTCGGCCGCCGTCTCTCCCTTGAAGCGCGCCGTCTCGAAAGCCACCGAAAGCGTCAAATCCAGCTTTTCCGGTGGCGCACGCGCCGCCTTCGGTGTGACCGGCGGCTCATCCACCGCAGGCACGGTCAGCGGCGGGAGCACCGCCCCCGCCACATCATCCGCATCGGCCGGCACCGCTCCCGCGTGGGCGCAACAGATGCGGCGCTCGCAGGCCATGAACCACGGCACCACCATGGCCGCCCATGCGGTGCGCTCCGGCGACAGCCACGGCTCCGGTTCTTCCATCAACCTTTCCGAAAGTGACCGCACATGAGCATATTCAAACGACCAGCCACCCATTACGGCAAATCGCCAGAACCCGAGACGCCCTATCAGAAGGCCGCGCAGGCGTGGGACGAGCGTATCGGCTCGGCCCGCGTGCAGGCGAGAAACTGGCGGCTCATGGCCTTTGGTTCCCTGATCCTGTCGGCGGGCTTCGCCTCGGCGCTGGTCTGGCAGTCTGCACGCGGGACCGTGGTGCCGTGGGTAGTGCAAGTCGATGATCTCGGTCAGGCGCAGACCGTCGCGCCCGCCAATGCCGACTATCGGCCGACCGATCCGCAGATTGCTTTCCATCTCGGCCGATTCATCGAGCAGGTCCGCGCGATCCCGGCCGACGCGATCATTGTCCGCCAGAACTGGCTTCGCGCCTATGAGTGGACCACGGATCGCGGCGCGGCGGCATTGAACGACTACGCCCGCGCCAATGACCCCTTCACCAAGGTTGGCCGCCAACAGGTCGCCATCGAAGTGTCATCGGTCATCCGGGCATCGCCGGATTCCTTCCGCGTGTCGTGGGTGGAGCGGCACTACGAGAACAGCCAGCTCTCCACGACCGAACGATGGACCGCCATCCTGACCATCGTGATCCAGACCCCGCGCGATGCCGAGCGACTGCGCGCCAATCCTCTTGGCATCTACGTCAATGCAATTTCGTGGTCGCGGGAGATGAGCCAATGAAAACTTCAGCTTGCATCAATCACCTCGCTGATCTTTCCCTCGGAGATCATGAAAAACGAGGTGCCCGTCATCTCGATCTCCTGCCCGGCCTTCCAGCCATTGGGCAGGTCAGTCTTGACCTTGGCGCGATAGCCGATGCGCACGGCTGCACGGTCGTCTATCGCGATACAGTCGAGGATCGTCTGTTCTCTTTCAGCAAACAACTGGACGCCCTGTTCCGCCAGCGCGCGGAATGCCTCGATCCCGTGCGTTTCGTTCGTCGTCTCTCCGTTCGATCTGTTGATAAACCGAACCTCGCCCGACAGGCAGTCGAGCATCGCCTGAACATTCATCCTGTTGTAGGCGTCGATATACCGGGCAACAATCGTCGGCACAGAATCCATTCTGTCGATTCCTCCTTACTGATCCTGAAGTCGCTAACCTATGCGATTTTTGCGACGGCGTTTGCAATTACTTTGGCAGGCTGCGCCACCAACCGGACGCCGCAATTCAGCTACGACGCCGATGTGCCGCCGCTGCCCGCCGTGCAGGCGGCAACCACCGATGACCGACCCCGGCCGCTGCATGTACCTCCGGCCTGGAACGTGGCGCGCGGCGGCACCGCCGCAGGCACGCCGACCGGCCGCGTCGAGAACGCCAATGCCGCCGCCCGCGTCGAGCCGCGCCGCGAGGGCTACTATAACGCGATCCAGATATATCCGTGGAGCGAAGGCGCGCTCTATCAGGTCTATGCCGCACCCGGCCAGATCACCAATATCACGCTGGAGCCGGGCGAAAGCCTCACGGGCGCGGGACCGATTGCGGCCGGCGACACGACACGATGGATCATCGGCGACACCGAATCCGGCTCGGGTGCGAACCGCCGTGTCCATATCCTCGTAAAGCCTACGCGCACCGACATTGCGACCAACCTTGTCGTGACCACCGACCGGCGCACCTACATGATCGAGCTGCGCGCGCGGGAAGCGCTCTACATGCCCTCCGTGGCCTGGGCCTATCCCGCGCCGCCGGCAGGCCAGCGCCAGAGCGTCCCGACCACGCCAGTCATTCCGGCCGAAGCCGCACGGAACTACCGCTACGCCTTGCAGGTGCAAGGCGACAGCCCGCCGTGGCGACCGATCTCCGTCTTCGATGACGGCAGGCGCGTCTATGTCGTCTTCCCGCGTGGCATCGTGCAGGGCGAAATGCCGCCGATCTTCGTTCTCGGCACGAACGGCGAACCGCAGATCGTCAATTCCCGCGTCCACCAGAACGTCCTGATCGTTGACCGCCTGTTCGGCGCGGCCGAGCTGCGCCTTGGCAGCGGCAACCGCCAGCAGGTCGTCAGGATCGTCCGCACCAACCCCGCGCAGGCCGTCGCCCAGCCGGTCAGCGCGACCACTGGAGGATCGTCCTCATGAGCGATACCGAAACCGCAGCCCCCATGCGCCTGCGCGCTGAATCGCCCCGCGTCACGCGCCTGTCCCGCAAGATGCTGGCAGGCGTCGGCGCGGTCGCGCTTCTCGGCATCGGCGGCGCGCTGATCTACGCGCTCCAGACCCGCGACGCAGGACCGGGCGGCAACGAACTCTATTCGACCGAGAACCGCCCCACAGCGGACGGCTTGTCCGGCCTGCCGCGAGACTATACGGGGCCGGTGCTTGGCCCCGCGCTGCCCGGAGATTTGGGCCGTCCCATTCTCGACGCGCAGAACCGGGGCCAGCCCATCGTGACGCCGGCCATCACGACACCTGCCGTCGATCCAGAGGAAGAACGCCGCCGCGCCGAAGAAGAAGCCGCGCGCTTGAGCAACGTGTTTTTCCAATCTGGCCCGCGCATGGGATCGCAGGCAGGGACGGCCATGCCTGGCCTTGCCGGTCTTGGCCTCGGTGGACAGCCGGACGGGGCGGCCGGGCAGAACCGTCATGCCGCTTTCCTCAACGGGCCGGTGGACCGGCAGACCGTCGCCCCGGATCGCGTCACGCCGCCGGCATCGCCCTGGATATTGCAGGCCGGGGCGGTGATTCCGGCCGCGCTCATCACCGGCATCCGTTCCGACCTACCGGGCCAGATCACCGCGCAGGTGACGGAGAACGTCTATGACAGCCCGACCGGCTCGCTGCTCTTGATCCCGCAGGGAACGCGCATCATCGGCCAATACGACGACGGCGTGACCTTCGGCCAGCGCAGGGTGTTGCTGGTGTGGAATCGCCTGATCCTGCCGGGTGGCCGCTCCATCGTTCTGGAGCGCCTGCCGGGTGCGGATGCCAGCGGCTACGCCGGCCTTGAGGATGGCGTCGATTATCATTGGTGGGATCTGATGAAAGCGGCTGGCCTCTCCACGCTGCTCGCGGTCGGCACGGAGCTGGCGACGAGCGACGAGGACCGGCTGATCCGCGCCATCCGCGACGGCGCTCAGGATACCGTCAATCAGGCGGGCCAGCAGATCGTCCAACGCCAGTTGCAGGTCGCGCCGACATTGACGATCCGCCCCGGCTTCCCGGTCAGGATCATCGTCACCCGCGATCTTGTGTTCGAGCCGGCAGGAGGTTGACCATGACGAAACTGAAACTCGGCCCGCTGCCCGACGACAAGCCTGTCAAGGTGACGGTGGAACTGCCCGCGCCGCTTCACCGCGATCTGATCGCCTATGCCGAGGTACTGGCCCGCGAGAGCGGCCAGCCCGTTGCCGATCCCGCCAAGCTCATCGTTCCGATGCTTCAACACTTCATCGCCACGGATCGCGGCTTCGCCAAGGCACGGCGAGCCGCCAACTGAGTCCCATCCCGGCAGGGGTGCCGCCAGCGCATAGGCGCAAATGCGGCACGCTACAGGCCGCCGACTGCCCTCCATGGTTCGCCTAATTCCGGGGCCTATAGCGCCCCGGAATCCACCAGAACCAAGGAGGATTCCATGTGCGCAGAGCGCCGCCGCGCCCGCAAAGGGCGACCGCGACAGTCGATCCCCGAACCACTTCCCGACGATCTTTTCGACTATGCCGACGATCCCACGCCGGACGGCCGAACGCGAGCCAGCGACGCGCCGCTTCTCGGCCCGGACGGACAGAGGATGCGCGTTATCGACGATTGGCCGGAGAACATTCCCGTCACCGAGGCTGAGATTGACGTGTTCGAGCGTTGGTTCGGCGATGTGTTCGACGAACTCCTGAACCCGAGAAAGCCGGATGATGGCTTGCATTTCCTATCTCAAACTGATAGGAAAAAGACTTGAGCGGGCATCGTGATCCGGGCCTCGATACGCTTCTGGACCTCGACGGACAGATGCTCTTTGTCGACCCCGAGGGCGGCCATTGGGTGAAGTTCATCGTCACCCGCGTTCCGGCCTCGCCGGAAAAGCCGCATGGCCTCGATTATTCGCTCACGCTTCACGGGCCTTCGGGCGAACGGCTGGTCGGCTTTGACAACGCCCACCCGGTCGGCCGGGGCAGACGCGGCGAGCCGATGGACCATCGGCACCGCCTCCAGACCGTGAAGCCTTACGCCTACGAGGATGCGGCCACGCTGCTGGCCGACTTCTGGCAGGCGGTGGACGCGGTGTTGAAGGAACGAGGTGCCCTATGACCACATTGAAAGTCGGGATTGCCGACTATGAAGAAATGAAGGCCCGCACCATGCGGATCGCGCGCGGCGAGGAAAAACCTGCGCCCAGCGATCCGAAGGTGTGGTTCACCTCGACCGAATCCTTTGCCAAGGTGCTGTCGGCCGGTAACCGCGAACTGCTGCGCATCATCGCCGAGAAAGCCCCGGCCTCACTGGAGGAACTGGCGGAAATCACCGGCCGGGCCGGCTCCAATCTGTCACGCACCCTGAAAACCATGGAGAGCTACGGTCTTGTGCGGCTTGAGCCGGGGCATGGGCGCAAGCTCGCACCCAAGGTAGTGCATGATCGCGTGGAACTGGCGTTGCCCCTTATCGACCGCCCCAAAGTGAAGAAAGCTATGGGAGGCCAAGCATGAACATGCACAGCCCAACCGTTACCGCCCGCGCCGCCCTCTACCTGCGCGTCTCGACCGCCCGGCAGGCCGAGCATGACATTTCTATTCCTGACCAGAAGCGGCAGGGCGAAGCCTATTGCGAGCAACGCGGCTACCAGCTCGTTGAGACTTACGTTGAACCGGGCGCAACCGCCACCAACGACAAGCGCCCCGAGTTCCAGCGCATGATCGAGGCGGGCACGTCCAAGCCTGCGCCTTTCGATATTGTCGTGGTGCATAGCTTCTCTCGTTTCTTCCGCGATCACTTCGAGATGGAGTTCTACGTCAGGAAGCTGGCGAAAAACGGCGTCAAGCTGGTGTCGATCACGCAGGAGATGGGCGACGATCCCATGCACCAGATGATGCGGCAGATCATGGCCCTTTTCGACGAATACCAGTCGAAGGAGAACGCCAAGCACGTCCTGCGCGCCATGAACGAGAACGCCCGGCAAGGCTTCTGGAATGGCGCGCGGCCGCCTATTGGCTATCGCATCGTTGCGGCCGAACAGCGGGGATCGAAGACCAAGAAGAAGCTGGAGATCGACCCGCTGCACGCCGACACCGTGCGGATGATCTATCGCCTGTTCCTTGAGGGCGACGGCACGCGCGGCGCGATGGGTGTCAAGGCCATCGCCACCTATCTCAACGAGCGCCGTTTCTTTACCCGCGACGGCGGCCGGTGGGGGCTGGCGCAAATCCACGCCATCCTGACCCGCACCACCTATATCGGCGAGCACAGGTTCAACACGCGGTCGCACAAGGACCGCCAGAAGAAGCCGGAGAGCGAGGTCGCCATCATGGCGGTGCCGCCCCTAATCGAGCGCGAGACGTTCGACGCGGTGCAAGCCCGCCTCAAGTCCCGCAATCCCATGGTGACGCCTGCACGTGTCTCCAGCGGCCCGACGCTCCTGACCGGCATTTGCTTCTGCGCCAAGTGCGGGGGAGCGATGACCCTTCGCACCGGCCAAGGCAGCACGGGCGCGACATACCGCTACTATACCTGCTCGACCAAGGCCCGGCAGGGCAAGACCGGCTGCAAGGGTCGCACAATCCCCATGGACAAGCTGGACCATACGGTCGCCGATTATATCGGGGACCGCCTGCTCCTGCCCAAGCGGTTGGAAACCGTCCTTGCCAGCGTCATCGACCGCCGACAGGAACGCACCGAACGCCGCCGCGAGCATCTTGCCGAGCTTCAAAGGCGAATCACGGAAGCCGACCAGCGGCTCGGCCGTCTCTTTGACGCCATCGAAGCCGGCATGGTGGACAAGGACGACGCCATGGCAAAGGAACGCATGGTGAGCCTCAAGGCATTGCGGGATCAAGCCGCCGCCGACGCGGAGCGCACGCAGCTCGCGCTCGATAGTTCAGGCAATCAGGGCGTCACCCCCGATATGCTCAAGGGGTTTGCCCGCAAAGCCCGTGAACGGATCAGGCTCAACGATGGCGGCTACCGCCGCGACCATCTACGCGCGCTGGCGCAGCGTGTCGAGGTTGCCGACGACGAGGTTCGCATCATGGGATCGAAGTCGGAACTGCTGCGAACGTTGGTCGCCGCTTCAAGCGTAGAAACGGCGGCGTTCGGCGTTCATAGTTCTGTTCTGAAATGGCGCACCCGACAGGATTCGAACCTGTGACCTCTGCCTTCGGAGGGCAGCACTCTATCCAGCTGAGCTACGGGTGCGCGATAAGTCTTTGGCGTCTATAGCGGCTGCCCTGCCCCGCTGCAACTGTCAAACGTCAGGCGAAAAGCTCGTGACACAGCTCCAGCGCCGAAACCAGCGCGTCCACCTCGTCGCGCGTGTTGTAAAGGCCGAACGAGGCCCGGCAGGTCGCGGTCACGCCCAGGCGCTCCATCAGCGGCATGGCGCAATGGGTGCCCGCCCGCACCGCCACGCCGCGTTTGTCCAGAACGGTCGAGATATCATGGGCATGGGCCGCGCCTTGCAGAGTGAAGCTGAAGATCGCGCCCTTGTCCTTTGTCGTGCCTTGCAGATTCAGCCAGTTCAGCCCAGAAAGCCTGTCGTGCGCATAGTCGCGCAGCGCCCGTTCATGGGCCGCGATATCGGCCATTCCCAGAGCCATCATATAATCCAGCGCCACACCCATGCCGATCTGGTTGACGATGCCGGGCGTCCCGGCCTCGAACTTCATCGGCGGGTCGCTATAGGTCACGCCATCGCGGGTCACCTCGCGGATCATGTCGCCGCCGCCCAGGAAGGGGCGCATCTCATCCATCCTTTCACGGCGGATAAAGATCGCCCCGGAACCGCTTGGCCCATATAGCTTATGACCAGTGATGGCATAGAAATCGCAGCCGATGGCCTGCACATTGACCGGCATATGGACCGCGCCCTGCGAACCATCAACCAGCACCGGCACACCCCTCGCCCGCGCGGCCGCGCAGATCGCAGCGACATCGACCACGGTCCCAGTGACGTTCGACATCTGCGTCACCGCGACCAGCCGGGTCTTCGGCCCGATCGCATCGATCACGGCCTGGGGGTCCAGCCCGCCCGCATCGTCGCAATCGACCCATTTCAGCACGACACCCTGCCGCTCGCGCAGGAAATGCCAGGGCACGATATTGGCATGGTGCTCCAGCACCGAAAGCAGGATCTCGTCTCCGGGCTGAAGGCGCGGCGCGGCCCAGGCATAGGAGATCAGGTTGATCGCCTCGGTCGTGCCGGTGGAAAAGACGATCTCATCCTCGGAGGGCGCGTTGAGAAAGCGTTTCACCACGCCACGGACGGATTCATACTTCTCGGTCGCAAGATTGGAAAGGAAGTGCAACCCGCGGTGAACATTGGCATATTCCTGCGAATAGGCTTGGGTGATCGCGTCGATCACCGCCTGCGGCTTCTGGGCCGAGGCGCCGTTGTCCAGATAGACGAGCGGCTTGCCGTTCACCTGCCGCGACAGGATGGGAAAATCGGCGCGGATCTTGGTCACGTCATACATGGAGAAGCTCCGGATCAATCGTCATCGCCAGCACGATGGACAGCAGCAATGCGAGCAGCAGGAAGGTTCCGATGATGCCCAGAAAGACCAGACCGGGCCGGGTGAATCCGTGAACTTCGGCCACGAAGGCCGTCAGAAGCCAGAAGAAAACCGCCATTGCCGCCAGGCCGATCAAAGGGGCCAGCGGCGGCAGGATAAGGTAGCTCAGGAACTGCGCCGCCTGCAGCACCAGCAGCACCACCTGAAGCCAGATCACCGCCAGCGCGGAATCTTCCAGACTGCCGCGTCCGCCGAACATGGCGCCGACGCTGCGGATGGTCAGCACCGCGATAACCAGTGCGACCAGCTGGATCCCGGCCGTGACCAAGGGCGCTGCGAAAAGCGATTGCGACAGCGGGTCAACCGGGGCCGGCAGCAGGCCGGTCGCGAGGCCCAGATGCAGCAGAAGTGCCGCCCCCACCGCGACCAGCGCCAGACCCAGGGGCAAAAGGCCGACCGGCAGGTCCAGCCCATGCAGGCTGCGCATCGCCGCCCGAGGATCGCGCAGGGTCAGGGCCAGAAGTCCTGTCATATATTGGCCGAAGGTCATGTCGCCTGCGCCTTTCGATGCGCCTCATGCAGAAATATCAGCCAAAGCCCCAGAAAGCCCAGGCCGACCAGCGCCCCGGTTGCCGTCAGGGCGCTGCCCGGGCCGACGAACCCCGCCACCAATCCCTGCAACAGCATCAGCGGCGCCACGGCAAGAAGCGCCCAGAACAGCGCCATCCGGCTGGAGTATCCGCTTCCCTTGCCGCCAAGCGCCCGTGCGACCAGATGGCCCAGCCCGGCCAAGGCATAAAAGATCACCGGCGCCATGAGCATCATGGCAAAGAGGTTGATCCCCAGAAGCGCCTGCAATTCCGGCGCGTCCGGCTGACCGGCGCTGAGCTGTGCCTCGCGCGCCAGCGCCGGCCAGCGCGCCACGAAGATCAGCCCGCAAGCCGCCATCAGCACGGCCAAGGCCCGATCCTCGCGCGGGGCATCGCCCAACCGGCGGCGGAAGATCCGCCGCGGATGGACCCAGCTTTGCAGGATATCGGTGGTGACGCTCATCAGCTTTGGTGGCTTTGCAGCCAGCCCTCCAGCCTGTCGCGGATATCGGCGGCAATGGCCTCGTCCTCGATCTCGTCAATCGCCTCGGCCAGGAAGGCCAGAACCAGCAGCGACTGGGCGATCTTCTTCGGCACGCCACGCGATTGCAGGTAGAACAGCGCCGTGTCGTCGATCGCGCCCGAGGTCGAGCCATGCGAGCATTTCACGTCATCGGCATAGATCTCCAGCTCGGGCTTGGCCAGAAACTGGCTGTCGCCGTCCAGAAGCAGAGACTGGGAAATCTGATATCCGTCCGTCTTTTGCGCGCTTTGCTTCACAAGGATCTTGCCCTGGAACACGCCGACGGCGCCGTTCTTGAGCACCTTCTTGTAGACCTGACGGCTTTCGCAGCGCAGGCCGGCATGGGTGACGAAGACCGTGTCGTCATGGTGGAAAGCGCCGTCGCCAAGCGCGGCCCCTGCCAGATGCGCGACGCCGTCATCGCCCAGCAACTCGACCACCGCCTCGTTGCGGGTCAGGGTGCCGTTCAACGCCAGGGTAAAGCTCTTGAGCTGCGCCTCGGCGGCGACGCGGGCGAAAAGATGGGTCACCACCTGCCGCGCCTCGGCCCGGCCTTGCGGGCGGATGTGATGCAGCTTGCCGCCGCGACCGATCTCGGCCTCCATCACCACATTGCCGCGCGCGCCCGCGCTGCCGGTTTCCAGCAGCGTCAGTTCCGCGCCCGGCTCGACCTTCACGCAATGGTGGAGGATGACGTCCGAACGATCTGAACTTGCACGATAAGAAATGTGCAGAGGCTTCGGCGCCTTGCCGGTGACGCGGATCATCAGCCCTTCCCGCGCGGCGGCGGTGTTCAGCGCCGCAAGCGGACGCGCCACGGGGTTTTGCCCGGTCTCTTCCAGCGTGCCGTACAGCGCCCCCGCCCAATGGATATCCTGGGCATCGGCCTGCGACAGAAGCTGGATCTCCACCCCCGCCAGCACCGGATCGTCCGAGGCTGCGGCATCGAAGACGCCGTCGACAAAGATCAGCCGCACCTTGTCGAGGCCGGAAAAGATCGGCCGGTCGACGCGCAGCGCCGCGGCCTGCTGCGGAGCGGGGTCCGTCAGCAGCGCCGGGTTGGTGTAGCGCCAGTATTCATCGCGCCGCGCGGGCAGGCCCATCGCCTGCAACCGAGCCAAAGCCGCGCCCCGCGCGGCCTTGGTGAAACCGCCGCGCGGCAGGTCCAGCGCCGCCAGCCTTGCGGCCAGCGCGTCCTCCTTGGCCTTGGGCA
>Ga0209369_1000554_pt1 | contig 40918 bp, 47 predicted proteins | sample EBPBio142010_DNA_FD_185865 | JGI IMG/M metagenome (GOLD analysis project Ga0209369, IMG submission 185865) | Wastewater treatment Type I Accumulibacter community from EBPR Bioreactor in Madison, WI, USA - Reactor 1_10/4/2010_ DNA (SPAdes)... | ecosystem: Engineered > Bioreactor > EBPR >... | reverse complement strand
CATGGCGATGATCTGCCTCAACCGACTTTTGCAATAACCTGTACCGAATGAGCGCCGGTGACGGCACGTTGTCGCTTCGAAGGGGTATGCTTCGCTTTTTCCTCCCGACCCGTGCGCACCGAACTCCCCGCCCACACCACCGCTTCCGACGGCCACGACGCGGCAGGGCATCGGCCGGGAGTGCGCCGTTGTCGCAGATGAAGCGCTTGCCCATCAGGGCGCACTAACGTCGTTTTTAGTACGCGCTGTAGTGACGGATCCGGACGTGTCTGCAACGTCATGGGTACTGCCCGTCGAGGTTTCGACCGGATGTGGGGCATCTGGGGGCGTCTAAAATCAAGAGCGGCGCTCGTGGCCGCCTCTTGGCACGTTTGCCCAGTCCCTCAGCACACACGCTCAACACGATGGACACGCCCTGAGGCCGCATGGATGCAGTCTTTGCTTATCATGACGCTCACACCCGAACACGCCTCCAACCCTATGAAACGCAAACACGCCGTTTCGTGGCTCTTTTTCTCGCTGCTCCTCGGCGGATGCAGCCTCGACCGCAGCTACGGCCCCGACACAGGCTTTCCCGGCTCACCCACGGTGATCTATCGAGTCACAGCCACGCCAGACACCGTGGCGCCCGGCGACTGGGTGCGCCTCAAGTGCGTCGTGCGTGATAGCCTCGATCCTAGGATCAATTACTTATGGAATGACCTGATAGTCCCGGGACAGCAAGTCCTTTCTAGAGAGAGTGGGATTGTGGTGCAAGCCCCATCCGACCGCCCGGCATCTCGTGTACTTTACGCTGTGCAGGTAACTCGCTCTGGATTTGATGGGTCAGCTTTGGGCTATGTCTCTTTTTATGTTCGGTAATACTCACAAATATGCGTGCCTTCATCCTCTTCGTTCTCTTCGTCAGCTTTCCTTGGCAGGGAAGAGCAATGATCGATTAGGGGAGACGGCTCTTTAAGGATGGGTTAAGCACCCGTCACTGTCTCTTAATGGATTTGACTGCACATAAGATGGTTGTGACAAGAGGCTGTGTCTTGTTTAAACAATGATTGATATGTAAATTCCCAATCCGTGATGTCCCATAAATAATTGTGTCTTTCAGGTCGCGGTATTGTGTTCGTTGCCATGGCGATGATCTGCCTCAACCGACTTTTGCAATAACCTGTACCGAATGAGCGCCGGTGACGGCACGTTGTCGCTTCGAAGGGGTATGCTTCGCTTTTTCCTCCCGACCCGTGCGCACCGAACTCCACGCCCACACCACCGCTTCCGACGGCTTCGACGCGCCGGGGGCGCTCGCCGCACGGGCGCACGCGGCGGGCATCGACCTGCTGGCCATCACCGACCACGATACGCTCGACGGCGTGACCGAAGCCGCCGACGCGGCGCGGCGCTTCGGCGTGGGCCTTGTGGCGGCGGCGGAACTGAGCGCGTCGGTGGCGGGCGTGGAGGTGCACCTGCTGGCCTACGGCGTCCGCCCCGATCATGCGGCGCTGCGCGACCATCTCGACGGCTTCCGGGAGATTCGGAAGCGGCGGGCCGAGGAGATGGTGGAGCGCCTCAACGCGATCGGCGTGCCCGTGCGGTTGGATGCGGTGCAGGCGCGGGCCGGTTCGGGGGTACTTGCTCGCCCGCACCTCGCCGCCGAGATCGTGGCCGTGGGCGCGGCGTCGAGCATCGCGGAGGCGTTTACGCGCTACCTCCACGACGGCGGCCCGGCGGACGTGCCCAAACCGGCGTTTGAGGCGACGGCGCTGGTGCGCCTCGTCCACGACGCGGGCGGCCTCGCGGTGCTGGCGCATCCGGGGCTGCTGCCGTCCGACGCCGTCTTCGATGCGGCCCTTCAAACCGGCCTCGACGGCCTCGAAGTGCGCCACCCGATGCACAGCTGGGCCACCACGCGCTGGCTGGGCGAGGAGGCGCGCCGCGCGGCACTGCTCGAAACCGGCGGCTCGGACTTCCACGGACGGCCTGCCGATCTGCCAAGGCTTGGGCGGTACCAGCCCGCTCCAGAGGTCATTCCGCTGCTCCGGCGCGTGGTGTAGCCTCTGCCGTCGCGCCGCCGCCGTTTTTTTTGCGCCCAAGGGTATGCTGTGCCGCTGCCGGACTCTATTCCGGCGAACGGTTGAAAGGGGCATGACACAAGGCTGTCACCAACCCCGTCGTATCCTGCCCGCATCCCACTCGCACCCGGGGGCCTTTAGCAAGCATAGGGGCGTCGGGGAGGGCGGCAAAACAGCCGTTTCGCCTCGGAATCATCTCACCTTATCCCTCAGGGACTCATGGCCAAGGACATCACCAAGAACGCAAACACCGGCGTTGGGCAGGTCACGGACACGGCAGGCCGCCTCAAGGCGCTCGACCTCGCCGTCAAGCAAATCGAAAAGAACTTCGGCAAAGGCTCGATCATGGCCCTCGGCGACGTGCAGGCGGTGCCCGTTGAGGTCATCTCGACCGGATCGCTGCTGCTCGACGTGGCTCTTGGCGCGGGCGGCGTGCCGCGTGGCCGCGTCGTCGAGATCTACGGCCCGGAATCGTCGGGTAAGACGACGCTCGCCACCCACATCATCGCCGAAGCTCAAAAGGCGGGCGGCACCTGCGCGTTCATCGACGCCGAGCACGCCTTCGACGCCATCTACGCCGAAAAGCTGGGCGTGGACATCAAGAACCTGCTCATCTCGCAGCCCGACACCGGCGAGCAGGCGCTCCAAATCTGCGAAACGCTCGTGCGCTCCGGCGCACTCGATGTGATCGTGGTGGACTCGGTGGCCGCGCTGGTGCCGCAAGCCGAAATCGAGGGCGACATGGGCTCCAGCCACGTTGGTCTGCAAGCCCGTCTGATGAGCCAAGCGCTGCGCAAGCTCACCGGCATCATCAACCGCACCAAGACGGTCGTGGTGTTCATCAACCAGATCCGCGAGAAGGTCGGCATCGTTTACGGCAGCCCGGAAGTGACCACCGGCGGCCGGGCGCTCAAGTTTTACGCCAGCGTGCGGATGGACATCCGGCGCATCGGCGCGATCAAGGACGGCACGGAGGTCGTCGGCAACCGCACGAAGGTGAAGGTCGTCAAGAACAAGGTCGCTCCGCCGTTCCGCGAAGTCGAGTTCGACATCATCTACGGCGAGGGCATCTCGCAGCTGGGCGAAATCATCGACCTCGCGCTCGAAAACGATCTGATCACCAAGAGCGGGTCGTGGTACGCGATGGGCGAGCAAAAAATTGGACAGGGCCGCGATGCGGTGAAGGCGTACCTGCGCGAGAACGATACCGTCCGCGAGGGCCTGCGCGATCAGATCAAGGCGATCATCGCCGGGAAGCCTCTGGATGCGGCGCTCGTGGTTGCCGGCGAGGACGACGACGAGGGCGGATTCGACGACGAGTTCTGAGCCGCGCAACCGAACCGCTTGGTGGCGGGTTGAGGCCTACGCTTCAACCCGCCCTTTGCGTTTCTGTGCAACTGAACCTTCGCCTTCCTGTGAACGTGCCCGCCGAGACGAGCGCCGCCGTTCAACTCGTCGACCACGTTGAGATGCTGGCGATGCTGCGCCTCGTCTTGCAAAACCAGATGGAAATCCTCGCCGCCCTGAAAGGTGTGACGACAGCCGAGGTCGGGCAGGGGTTTGAGGCCACGTTCCAGCGCTGCCACGCCGAGGCGGTGCAGAACATGGAGCACAAGCTCGCCCTCATCGCTCAAGAACGCGCCCGCGCGGCAGAAGCCCAAGGTGGCGACGGTGCCCATGCGTCGGCGAACTGACCTTGCGCTGATTCTGGCGCTGGCGGCGGCAGGTCCCGCGCAGGCGCAGTTCGCCGCACCGAGGCTCGCTCCCGACGTGTGGCGTAACGGCGGCACACAGGCCGCCGTGCCCGGTTCGTCGTCTTCGCTGGACGAGACGGTGCTGCGCGGTGTCTACGGCCTCGGCGACCCGGCAGCCACAACGTTCCGGGTGCTCAACACGACGTCGTATGCGGCTTTTGCGGCGGTGCCTGTCGGGTTAGCGGCCTACGCAGCCGCCTCCGACGAACCGTATCGCCCGGCGGTGCGAGCAGCGCTTTCCGAAGCCGCCACGGCAGGCGTGGTGCTGGTGGCGAAGAACGTCGTCCGCCGCCCGCGTCCGTACGCGACGCTTGCGGGCATCGAAGCGCGCACCGGCGGCACCTCGCCCGACGCCTCCATGCCGTCGGGGCACGCCGCGCTGGCGTTTGCGGCGGCCACGTCGCTGGCGCTGAGCCATCCGCGCCCAGCGATTGTCGTGCCTGCGTACGCGTGGGCGTCGGGCGTGGCGCTGGCGCGGGTGTGGCACGGCGTGCACTACCCGTCCGATATTGCCGTGGGGGCGCTCGTGGGCACCGGCGTAGCCTACGGCGTGCACCGGCTGCTTCCGGACAAGGCGGCGTCGGGGCGCGGCGTGTCGGCGTCGGTGTCGCTGGGTGCCGTGCGGCTGCGGTTCTGAGCGTAGCCGCGTCGGCTCACAGGCGTCCGGTGAGGACGTTGTAATCCTGCAAGACGGTTTCGAGGAACGTGCCGGGCGGCAGCGTCGAAGCGGTTTCCATCCGTGCCTCCACGCGGCGCTGCACGTCGGTGGCGAGGGCGTAGAGGTGCGGCTCACCGGGGTTTTGGCGCAGCACCGTTGCCATTCTCCGGACGGCCTCCAGCTCGTGGTCGGTGAGGTAGACGGCGGTGGGAAACGTGACCGAGGCTTCGCGTTCGGCGGCGCGGTAGAGCGTCTCTTCGAGCGTCACGCGGTCGCCGTCGCGCACCACCGTCGTGCCAGCGGCGAGGTCGCCGAGGCGCTGGTGTTTGGGCGTCATCGCGATGAAGAGCGCTCCGATGCCGCTGCAGGCTTGGTCGATGGGGAAGAGCAGGGCGCGAATGGCGTATTGCCCGATCGTCGGGGGCTGTCCGTCAAGGCGGGCCACGCGCAGCCGGAGCAGGTGCTTGCCGAGCGTGCGCCCGTCGAACAGCGTTTCCGACGCGAACGGGTAAAGCGCCGCCAAAGCGGGAACGAGCGCCCACGACCATGTAATACCGGCCTTCAAACCGGGGATCACCAGCATCAACGTGAGCATCGTCTGGACGATCAGGTCGAGTATCGCCGCGACAAGGCGCACGCCCAGCGGGGCCACGTCGAGCGCGACCGTAACGTTTTGCGCCGTGTCAATCCGTACCTGTTCCACTGTGCGGGAGAAGATCGTTGCCGAAAGATAGGCCGAAGTGTGAACCGGGGATGGGAGATGGAACAGGACGTTTGGCATCTCCTGCCAGCGGTTGGGAACAGCCCGCACCGGTCAGGTTCTACGTTGGGCCTTTCCCCGATTCCGATGCACATTTCCCCGCTGGCGTGGCGCGTGGCCTGGCCGACGGGTCTCGTGACGGCTCTGGCGCTTCTCGCAGTGCGGTCGCTTGGGGCCGGCGAGTCGCTTCTGGGTTTGGTGCTCGCCGCGACGGCGGCAGCAACGACAGCCTACGTCGCGGCACGGCAGGTCGCCGTACGGATCAAGGCGTTGCACGAGACGGTCGCGCCCCGCGAGGCAACGGCCTTCAGAGGGCAGGCCGATGAGCTTGATGCGCTGGCGCGGGCCGTCCAAAAGGCCGAGCAGGGAATGGCGACGGAGATTGCCGAGTTGCGCCGCCTCGAACATTACCGTCGCGAGTTTCTGGGCAACGTCTCGCACGAACTCAAAACGCCGGTCTTCGCCATTCAAGGCTTTGCCGAAACGCTTCTCGACGGGGCGCTCGACGACGAGCGCGTGCGCCGTCCGTTCACCGAGAAGATTCTTCGCAACACCACGCGCCTGCACGCGCTCACGCGCGACCTCACCGACATCGCCCGCATCGAAACCGGCGAGTTGACGATGGCGAAGGCGTCGTTTCGCCTCGACCGGCTGGCTTCGGAAATGCTCGACGCCGTGCAGCCGCTGGCCGATGCCCGAAGCGTTACGCTCGCCCTCGACGCTCCGGAGGCGCTGCCGCCGGTGCTGGGCGACCGCGACCGCATCGGGCAGGTCGTGACCAACCTGCTCGCCAACGCCGTTGCCTACAACCGCGAGGGTGGGCGGGCGACGGTGCGGCTTGCCGTGGAGGGCGATGCCGTGCGCTGCACCGTCGAAGACACCGGCATCGGGATTGCCCCGCAGCACCTGCCGCGCCTCACCGAGCGCTTCTACCGGGTGGACCGCAGCCGCAGCCGCGAGCAGGGCGGCACCGGCCTTGGTCTCGCCATCGTCAAACACCTGCTCGCCGCCCACGACGCCACGCTTGCCGTCGAGAGCACGCCCGGCGTAGGCAGCCGGTTCGGGTTCGCCCTGCCTATCGTGGACGCGCCGCGCCCGCGCCGGGAGCGGTAGCACCGATACGCCGCGTTGGCGTCGTACCTTCTGGAGTCTTCGCCGCCGTCGATGCGCCTTGCCGACCGTATCCACCAGACCCGCTTCGCGTCGAACGCGCAGGAAGCGGTACTCAACGTCCTCACCACGAGCGCGTGGTTGCAGGGCGAGCTGGCCCGGCTGCTCGCGCCGCACGGCGTGACGCCCGCGCAGTACAACGTGCTGCGCATCCTGCGCGGCAGCTATCCCGAGCCGCTGCCGTGCTCGACGGTGGGCGACCGCCTGCTCGACCGCACGCCCGACGTGACGCGTCTGCTCGACCGCATCCAGCGCGCCGGGCTGATCGAACGCGAACGCGCCACCCACGACCGGCGCGTCGTGGAGGTGCGCATCACCGAGGCGGGACTGGCCAAGCTCGCCGCTCTCGATCCGGTCATGCAGGCGTTCAACGGATCCTTTGCCGAGCGGCTGTCTGAGACCGAGGCTCGAACCCTCAGCGATCTGCTCGACCAGATGCGCGGCGACGGTTAAGCAAGAAGTTTTGGGTGTATTGTTTGTTGTGTATTGGAGTGAGATTGTAAATGACACATCGTTCGCTGTAAACCATACACTTTATCGATGTCTTCGTTTTCTGGATTTACGCTCGATCGCCCGGCGCGGGTCTATACGGCGCTCGCGGCGGTGTTCTTGACGGCATTGGTGGTGGCCGAAGCGACGGCGTCGAAGTTCTTCACCCTCTTCACCCTGCCCGGCCCGATCACGATTCTCGGCCAGTCGTTCGACGCGGTGGTGATGACGGCGGGCGTGATCGCGTTTCCGGTCACGTTCATCGTCACGGATCTGATCAACGAGTACTTCGGGCAGAAGGGCATCCGCTACGTCACGTTGCTGGGCATGGCGATGATCGTGTTCGAGTTCGTACTGCTCCAGATCGGCTTGAAGACGACCGCCGCGTCGTTCTCGCCGGTGTCCGACGAAGCGTTTCAGACGGTCTTTGGCGCGTCCAGCCGCATCATCTTCGGAAGCCTCGCCGCCTATGTGGTCGGGCAGTTTGTGGACATTGCGCTCTTTCACGCGCTGCGCCGGGCCACGCACGGGCGGCATTTGTGGCTGCGCGCCACCGGCTCGACGCTCGGCAGCCAGTTCCTCGACACGTTCGTGGTGCTCACCGTCGCGTTCTACGGCCAGCAGACGTGGGGCGCGATCGTGGCGATAACGCTGTTCAACTACGCCTACAAGGTGGTGATCGCCATCGGCATTACGCCGCTGATTTACGCCGCCCACGCCGCCATCGACCGCTACCTCGGCCTGGAAAAAGCGGCCTTACTCGAAGCGCACGCCGCCGAATAACCTCGCTCCTTCTATGCGTTTCGACGGCACCTTCACCACCAAAGACTTCGCGCCCACGGCGGCCCAACCGCTCCCCAACGTTCAGACGGCGCTGCCGGTGGGCGTGTTCACGATGGAGAAGCAGTACCGTGGAGCGATCTCGGGGCGCTCGGCTACGTTGTTCACCGCCGCGTTTGACCCGTCGACGGGCACCGGCACATACGTCGCGATGGAGTCGTTCGAAGGACGCCTCGGCGACCGGAGCGGCACGTTCAACTACGTCCACTCCGCTGCGACGACGGGAGCGGATCGCGTCCGCGAGTTCTTTTCCGTCGTGGAGGGCAGCGGCACGGGAGCGCTGGCGGGCCTTCGAGGAAGCGGCGGGATGCAGGTCGATGCCGACGGGACACACCGGATTTGGTTCGACGTTGAGGGGTTGGGCGAAGCCAACGGGTAAGGCGCTCACGCCCGCGCCCGCACGTTCATCCACACGCCGAGCAGCAGAAACGGCACATGCGGCAGCCACGCGGCGAGCGCCGGATCGATGCGCCCGGTTGCGCCAAAAGGCTGGGTGAGCTTCTGCACGGTGAGGTAGAGCGTGGCCAGCAGCAAGCCGAGGGCGATCTGAACGGCCTGCCCGCCGCGCCGCCGCCGGGCGGCCAGCGGGCAGGCCAGCAGCGCGAGCACGAGGTGCGCCACCGGGTAGGCGAAGCGGTCGTAGTAGGCCGTGAGCGGCGCGAAGAGCGCCCCCGAGCCGGTGCGGGCGACGGCGTCGAGGTAGGCGCGGGCCTCGGGAAGCGGGAGCGCCTCGACGTCGCGGGACGAGCGGGCGAGGTCGCGGGGGCCAAGGTTGAGCGTGGTGTCGAGCTGCGCGATGGACGTGCGGGCCTCGCCGCCATCGGCGTCGAACACGCGTCGCGTGGCGTTGGTGAGCCGCCAGCGGTCGGAGGCCGCCGCGCTGTCGTTCGTCATCTGCCCGGCCACGAGCACTTCCGCGAGGCGCGTACGGTCGTAGCGGGCGAAGGTGACGTCGTAGCCGGTGCGGCTGTCGGGGTCGTAAGAGCCTACGAGCACAAATCCGCCGGGTGTGTTTTGCCGGAACAGGTTCGTCGTTTCGGTCTGGCTTCCCGTCTCTTCGGCCAGGTAGCGTTCGTCGTAGCGCAAGACCGTCTGCTGGGTGGCGGGCACGACGTAGCCGCCGACGACGAACAGCGCCGCCGTGACGAGCGCGCCGGTGATCAGCGCGGGCACCAGCAGCCGCCGCACCGGGACGCCCGCCGCCGAGAGCGCCATCACCTGAAACGATTGCGCCATCCGGCCAATCGTGAACACGACGGCGAGGAAGAACGCCAACGGCGACGTTACCCGGACGATGTCTGGGATGGCGTTGGGGTAGTAGACGAGGAACATCTCGCCGATGGTTGCGCCGCCCTCGGTGAAGTTGTCGACGTATTCGACGAAGTGCAGCAGTACGAACACCACGATCAGCGCCCCGACGAAGAATCCGTAGGCGGCGAGAATGCGCCGAGCGACGTGGCGGTCGAGCAGGTTCACGGCGAGGATCGAACGAAGAAGATCGAGGATGAGGGGTGGAGATCGTAGAGACGATCCCTTGGAGCGTTTCCCGGCGAGAGCCGAGGGTGATACAGGCCGCATCCGAGAGGTTCCGCGTCGTAGGGGGCGAGGTCGCCCCGGTCGCATCGTTCGGTCAACGCATCGCCGATGCCCGGCAACCCGGCCCCCACCCCTGTCGTACCTTAGGGTATTCCACCTTTCCTTCCCCGATGAAACTCCACGAGTACCAAGCCAAAGACGTCCTATCGAAATACGGCGTCGTCACCCAGCCCGGCATTGTGGCCGAAACGCCCGACGAGGCGGTGGCTGCCGCCGAAAAACTGCAGGCCGAGACGGGTACGAACGTCTGGGTCATCAAGGCGCAGATTCACGCGGGCGGACGCGGCAAGGGCGGCGGCGTGAAGCTGGCCAAGAGCCTCGACGAGGTGCGCGAGAAGGCCGATGCCATCCTCGGCATGCAGCTCAAAACCCACCAAACCGGCCCCGAAGGCCAGCTCGTCCGGAAAGTGCTCGTCGCAGGCGACGTGTACGAGGACGGTGCGAAGGAATACTACATCGGGGTCACGCTCGACCGCGCCACCTCGATGAACGTCATTATGGCCTCCACCGAGGGCGGCGTCGAGATCGAAGAAGTGGCCGCTCACACGCCGGAGAAAATCCTCAAGGTGTGGGTCGATCCGACCATCGGGCTGCGCGCTTACCAAGTGACCGACCTCGTCAACCGCCTCGGCCTCACCGGCGACGTGGCGAAGGAGGCCCGCCGCTTTGTCTCGGCGCTCTACAAGGCTTACGAAGCCTCCGACGCCAGCCTCGCCGAGATCAACCCGCTGCTCGTCACGCCCTCGGGCAAGGTGCTCGCCGTCGACGGCAAGATCTCGCTTGACGACAACGCGGCGTTCCGCCAAGCCGACCTGATGGCCCTCCGCGACGTCCACGAGGAAAGCCCGTTCGAGGTTGAAGCCTCGTCCTACGGCCTCAACTACGTCAAGCTCGACGGCAACGTCGGCTGCATGGTCAACGGGGCAGGCCTGGCGATGGGCACGATGGACATCATCAAGCTCGCCGGTGGCGAACCCGCCAACTTCCTCGATGTCGGCGGCGCCGCCAACCCGCAGACCGTGGAGGCGGGCTTCCGCATCATCCTCAAAGACCCCAACGTCAAGGCGATCCTCGTCAACATCTTCGGGGGCATCGTCCGGTGCGACCGCGTGGCGGCGGGCATCATCGAGGCGGCCAAGAACGTCAACATTCCCGTGCCCCTGATCGTGCGCCTCCAAGGCACCAACGCCGAGGAGGCGATGGAGATGCTGAAGGCGTCGGGCGTGAAGATGGAGACGGCGATTCTGCTCAAAGAAGCCGCCGAGAAGGTCTCCGAAGCGCTCGCCTAAGCCGGCTTCGGTCTGTCTGCAACGATCGCGCCCCCGCGTCCGAGTTTGGATGCGGGGGCGTTTTGTGGGGTATGCCAACGGTTCTTTCCGTGGCGCGAAAGGCGCTGAGAACGCAAACGCCCGCGCCTTCCGTGGTGGAGAGCGCGGGCGCAGCAGGTGGGTCTAAACGGATTCGAACCGCTGACCTCTTCCATGTCAAGGAAGCGCTCTAACCAACTGAGCTATAGACCCCTGTGACGAAGCAGGACGACTAAGATACGGCAGGGTAGGGGACAAGGGCAAGCCTTTGGGGCGGTGGGTGGAAGCGTTCACGGCGGTTTCGCGGATGCACGCGGGGTTAAGGAGCAATGGCAGGGGGACGATACCCCAGATGTGCCCCGAGTTCTTCTCCAGCCCTATGCCGACGGACGTGAAATACCGCGCCTTCTTCTCTGCTCCGGCCGCGCCCACTGTGGGCGACGGTGCGGCGCTCCGCCATCCGGTTGCCCAAGCAGCCCCGCCCGATAATGCGTCGGTGAGCGTGCCTCGTCCGGAGTATGGGATGCCCCGCACGTCGGCGATGCACCGAATGCCGCCGGTGTTGCAGTTTGTGGTGCCGGTCGATGCCAATCTTTCGGGCTACCTGATAAACGCGGCCCTCCAACGCCATTTGGCCGGAGCCGACAGCCGCGCCGTTTGCGACGAGGTGTACATGATCGCGCTCCGCCAAGGCTTCCATGCGACGATCAACGTGCAGGAGGTGGTAGCTGCCGGGATGCCCTCGTTCCCCGGCCAGCGCATCCTCACAACGCTGGTGATGGTGGATTTGCAGCATGCCTGATTGTTGCCTCCGGGGAACGCAAGAGGAACTGTTCGGTGATGGGGGGCCTTCGTGGTTTCCCCGTGCAAGACACACCCTTTGCCCGCCTCGCGGCCTCACGCCGCACCGTTCACCGCTTTGAGGCCCGGCCTGTGCCGGAGGCCGCCGTGCGCCGTGCTGCGCACCTTGCCACATGCGCGCCCAATCACAAGCTCACCGAGCCGTGGACGTTCGTGCTGCTTGGCCCGCAAAGGCGGCAGGCCGTCATCGACCGCGCCGTGGAGCTTTTTCGCGAGAAACTGGGCGACGAGGCCGCTGCCAAGCGCCGCGTCGCCTGGGAGGCTGTGCCCGCCTATGTGGCGGTTCTGAGCCGCCGCACGCCCAGCGATCCGCTGCGCGAACGCGAAGACTACGCCGCCGTCTCCGCCGCGGCCTATGCGTTTGCGCTGGCACTCTGGGAAGACGGCATCGGAACCAAGTGGACGACCGGCCCGGTCACCCGCGACGATGCGTTCCTATGCCTCATCGGCTCCGAATCCGCCGATGCGCTCGTGGTTGGGCTGTTTATGCTCGGCTACCCTGCTGAGGTGCCGTCCGCGCCGCCCCGCACCCGCGCCGACGTGTTCCGCATGACGGAATAGTGGAGGATGGGGTTTTGTGAACGTTCTGGCCAACACCCAACCGCCAACCCGATGCGCCTCGTCCTCGCCACCCGTAACGCGGGCAAAATCCGCGAACTCGAACGTCTGCTCGAAGGCACCGGCATGTCCGTGGAGCCGTGCCCAAGCGATGCGCCGGAGGTGGTGGAAGACGGCGACACGCTCGCCGCCAACGCGGAGAAGAAGGCCCGAGCCGTCCATGCCTTTACCGGGCTGGCGGCCCTCGCCGACGACACCGGGCTGGAGGTCGATGCACTCGGCGGTCGTCCGGGGGTTCGATCCGCCCGGTTTGCCGGAGAAACGGCCACCGACGCCGACAACCGCGCCCGCCTGCTGCGTGAGCTGGACGGACAGCCCAGCCGCGCCCGCTTCCGCACCGTCGTGGCGTTTGTGGACGAGAGCGGAGCGCTGCACACCTTCGTGGGCGTCTGCGAGGGCACCATCGGCACGCAAGAGCGGGGAACCAGCGGCTTCGGCTACGACGCGCTCTTCATCCCCGACGGTTACGACCAGACGTTTGCTGAACTGCCCCTCGACACGAAGAACCGCATCTCCCACCGCGCGCGCGCCCTGGCCGCGTTCGTCACGGCGAGGTCAGCCGGCGGGTGATTGCGGGCCGTATGGGCGGTTGAGGATGCGGTTCTTTGCCCGATGACGTAGCGAGCGTCTCCATCTCGGCAATGCCGCGCCCGCCTCGAAGCCTGTCGTTCTCGACCAGATCGCCCCGCCTTTGCGACGCGTTTGCCCGTGCACCTGCTCCGTTTGGCATCGATGTGCACGAAGGGCCTTCGGCAGGCTCCCGCGTTACCCAAATCCCCAGAGCAGCACCGCGTAGCGCGCCACCCGCGTGCCGAGGCCGAGCAGCACAAACGCCCCGATCGGCATCCGGAAGAGTCCGGCGGCGAGGCAGATCGGGTCGCCGACGACCGGAAGCCACGCGCCCGCGAGCGTCCACGCGCCGTAGCGCTCCGCCCACGCCAACGCCTTCCGCCCCGACCGCGACGCCTCCAGCTTCGCCCGCGTCTTCGGGCCGAGCATCCAGCCCATCGCGTACGTCACCGACGCGCCGAGCGCGTTGCCGGCGCTCGCCGTCACGAGCGCCACCGTCGGATCCGTCCCCGCCGCCAGCGCCGCCACGAACGCCGCCTCGCTCGACACCGGCACGAGCGTCGCGCCCAGAAACGCCGCGAGGAACAGGCCGACCGCCGCAGACACGTCGAAGGACACCAGCGCAGGGAAAAGCCCTTGGACGAGCCGCCGCCGCGCCGGATCCGCTGCGCACGACGGACGGTCTTACAAGCATCCCACAGCCCTTCCACCTTATCCTTTGGGTCGCCATAATGGCCAGTATTGTAAACGCCATCGGGTACGCGCTTGGAAAACTTCACGCGGGGATGCTGACCTACCTGTGCGACCTGCACCGCGAAGGCGATAAGGAACCTCTGCGGCAAGTCTTGCAGGCGCTGAACCTTCCGGTCCCTCACACCCCGGTTGCAAAGCGCGAATGGAACGGGATTGATCTGGCCATCTTCGACGGCGATCCTGTCAACACGCCTTCGATGCTGGTCGAAATCAAAGTGGACGACCACGAGCACGCCACGCGACGTAAGGTGAACGGGCACAAGATCGTCGATGCCCAAACCAAGGTTTATGCCCAGGCGTATCCCGACTGTCCGACACGACTTTTCCTCACGTTGGGCTTTGGAGAGGCCTACGGCCCACCAGCAGGGCCGTTTCGATGGATCCGAACCGCGGAGTTCTACCGCAGCCTGACCCACATCCGATCCACCGACCCGGTGCTTACCGCGTGGCGTGAAGCGATCGCCTACGAACTTCGTCTTCGCGAAGCGGCCTTGGCAAACGACCGATCCGAGTCTCTCCGGTTCCGAGGAGGAGCCTGGAACCTCTACGTCTTGGGCGCTCTCCGGGACGACCTCTCGGCCCTAAACCCGTCCCAAACGTTTCGATGTTATGCGTACGGCAGCGCTCCCGACACCATCCTGAACTTGGGCTGGGATTTGCGGCCGACTTATATGGAGATCAACAACAACGGGCGGTTGAACCTCAAAATCGACCTGCGAAAACTCTCAACCGAAGAACGCGGCGCTGCTTTAAAGCAGGCACATGACAAAGTCCAGCATATACCGAACGTGACGATGTGCACGACCCGTATCAACGCCAATTCTAAGACCTTCGCCCGGTTTGACGTTGGATTAAGATGCGACGGTGACAGACTGGTCTTTGGCACAAACCGCGCAGATACCGTCAAGCGGACTCACGCTGCATATACTGCCATTCGGGACGTGTTTGTCCGTCCTTAGAGATCGCCCGTGGATCCGGCGTTTACCCGGCGGCGCGAAGGGGTTCGCGCAGGGGCGGCATGCCGTCGTCGACGGTGGCGCGGGTGATGCGGACGTAGCCGGGCGTGGCCTCGGCCTCGAACATCACGTCGAGCATCAGCCGCTCCATCACGGCCCGTAGCCCGCGCGCACCCGTGCCGAGGCGCTTGGCCTGCGCCACGATGGCGTCGAGCGCATCGTCGTCGAAGGCGAGCGACACGCCGTCCATGGCGGCGAGTTTTTGGTACTGCCGCACGAGCGCGTTTTTCGGCTCGGTGAGGATGCGCCGCAGCGCCGCGTCGTCGAGCGGGTGCAGCGCCGCCGCCACGGGCATCCGACCGACGAGTTCGGGGATCAGGCCGTAGCGGACGAAATCCTCCGGCTCGGCGTCGAGGGTCGTCGCGCTCGTCCGGCGATGGCCCGCGCCGAAGCCCATCGGCGTGCGCCCGCGCCGCCGCTCGACGATGGCGTCGAGGCCTTCGAACGCGCCGCCGCAGATGAACAGGATGTGCGACGTGTCGATGTTCACGAGTTGCGCCTCAGGGTGCTTGCGCCCGCCCTTGGGCGGCACGCTCGCCACCGTCCCCTCCAGAATCTTAAGCAATGCTTGCTGCACGCCCTCACCCGACACGTCGCGGGTGATGGACGGGCCGTCCTGCCGCCGCGCCACCTTGTCGATCTCGTCGAGGTAGACGATGCCGTGCTGGGCGCGTTCGACGTTGAAGTCGGCGGCTTGCAGCAGGTGCGCGAGGATGGACTCGACGTCGTCGCCGACGTACCCGGCTTCGGTGAGCGCCGTGGCGTCGGCGATGGCAAACGGCACGTCGAGCACGCGGGCGAGCGTGCGGGCGAGCAGCGTCTTGCCCGCCCCCGACGGCCCGACGAGCAGCACGTTCGACTTCTCGATCTCCACGTCCTCGTAGCCCGGCACGAAGTCGTCGGCGAGGCGCTTGTAATGGTTGTGGACGGCGACGGCGAGGGCGCGTTTGGCGGCGTCTTGCCCGACGACGTACTCGTCGAGGGCGCGTTTGAGCGCGAGCGGGCTGCGGCGGGCGCGATGCGGCGCGGGCAGGCGCGGGGTTGCCGGTCGCATCTCGATGCCGTCTTGCCGAAGAATGTCGGCGGCGTCGCGGATGCAGCGGTCGCAGATGTACACGCCCGTCCCTCCCACCATCGAAGCGGCCTCGTGGGCCGCGCGTCCGCAAAACGAACAGCGAATCATCTCGTCGCCGCGACGCAGGCTCATAGGGGGATGGGAAAGGGCTGGACAGAAGGTACGCGCCCGGCAGCGGCGCAGGCGCGAAGGCGCGCCGAAAGTACCGCGAAGGGGCGGGCGAATCCGCACGGCGGACGGAACGTGCAAGCCCCTCTCCCACGATTCTCGTTTTACGCCGCTGTGCTGCCCGAACGCTTTCTCGAACGCCTCGCCCGCATCGTCCCGTCCGACCGGTTCGACGCGGTGGTTGCCACGTTCGGCCCGCCGCGCCGCATCGGCTTTCGGTTGAACCCGCTGCGCGCCGTGCCGGGCGAAACGCTCGCCGCCCTTCGCGCCGCCGGCCTCGACCCGCAGCCCGTGGACTGGTACGCCGAGGCCTTCACCCTCGACGCTTCCGAACGCGCCGCGCTGATGGCCACCGTCGCCTACGCCACGGGAGCCGTCTACCTGCAAAACCTGTCGTCGATGGTGCCGCCGCTGGCGCTGGCCGCCGAGCCGGACGACCAAGTGCTCGACCTTGCCGCCGCGCCGGGCAGCAAGACGACGCAGCTCGCCGCGCTCCTTGGCTCCGATGCCGACATCGCCGCCGTGGAGGTTGTGCGCGACCGGTTCTTCCGCCTCCGCGCCAACCTCGACGCCGCCGGAGCGTCGTTCGTCAAGACGTATCTGCAAGACGGCACCAACGTGCCGCGCTACCGCCCCGAGCACTTCGACCGCGTCCTCCTCGACGCTCCCTGCTCCACCGAGGGCCGGTTCCGCGCCGACGAGCCGGAGACGTTTGCCTACTGGTCGGAGCGCAAAATCCGCGAGATGCAGCGCCGCCAAACCGCCCTGCTCGCTGCCGCCGTCGACAGCCTCGCCGTGGGCGGAACGCTCGTCTACGCGACGTGCTCGTTTGCTCCCGAGGAGAACGAGATGGTGCTGGATCGCACGCTGACCCGTTTTGGCGATGCGCTGCACCTCGAACCGCTGCCGCTTGACGTGCCTGCCGCGCAACCTCCGCTCGGCGGGTGGAACGACGAACCCTTCGCCCACGACCTGTCGCACGCCCGACGTCTGTTGCCCGACGGGACGTACGAGGCGTTCTTCGTGGCCCGCCTGCACAAAACCGAATCGACGGTGGACGATACGCCGCGTCGCCCGGGACGAACCTCGCGGACGCGACGGCGGTAACGTTCCGATGCGCCCAACGGCGTTGGGAGACGCCCCGTTGGGCCGCCTCTACGGTTCGTCCTTGTTTCTTCCGCCTTCGTCCGATGACGCTCTCCGACGCCTTCGCCGCGCTCGACGCGCACTACGCCCGCACGCTCGACCGGCTTGCACAGCCCGACGCGCTCCGCGCCGCGCCCGGCCCCGACCGATGGAGCGAGGCCCAGCACCTGTGGCACAGCGACGCCGTGGCGCGCGGCAGCCTTGGGGCCATCCGGCAAATTCAGCGCAGCGGCGACGATGCGCCGGTGCATCCCAAGGCGCTCAGCATCCTCGAAGGCGGTGTGATGCCGCGTGGATTCAAGGCTCCCGAGACCTTTGTAGCCCCCGCCGACGTTGACCTCGACCGGCTGCGCCGCGACCTCGAAAAACGCCGCGCCGCCTTCGCCGCGCTCGCCGAAGACCCGTCGCCGCTGTCGGCACCCGGAACGTTTCCGCACCCGCGCTTCGGCCCGCTCGACGCCGAACGCTGGGTCGTGTTCACCGCCGTCCACACGGCGCACCACGACCGGCTGATCGGCGAAATCGACGGCGAAGCGGCGGCCTAAACGCCGTGCGAACCGAACGGCCCGGCGCGTCGGGCGTTGACCGAGGCGGCTTCCCGCTTCCGCATGCTCGCCTCCCCCGTCTCTCCGCCTTCCACCTTCGACGCCGAGGCCGTCCGCGCCAGCGTACCCGCCCTTCACCAGTCGGTCAACGGACGACCGCTCGTCTACCTTGACAACGGCGCGACGACGCAGAAGCCCCGCCCGGTGATCGACCGGATCGTGCGGTACTACGAGCGCGAGAACGCGAACGTGCACCGGGGCGTGCACCGCCTCAGCCAAGACGCTACCGACGCGATGGAGGCCGCCCGCGAGCGCGTCGGCGCGTTCGTCGGGGTCGATGCCCGCGAGGTCGTCTTCACCCGGGGCACCACCGAGGCCGTCAACCTCGTCGCGTCCACATGGGGCCGGGAAAACGTGCGCTCCGGCGACGAACTCGTCGTCACGATGGACGCGCACCACGCCAACTTCGTCCCGTGGCAGATGCTCGCCGAAGCCGTCGGCGCGCGGCTGCGCGTCGTTCCGGTGCGCGAAGACGGCTCGTTCGACCGCGACGCCTACGCCGCCGCGCTGTCCAGCAAGACGCGCCTCGTCGCGCTCGGGCACGTCTCCAACGCCCTCGGCACGGTGCATCCGGTGGCCGACCTTGTGGCGATGGCGCACGCCGCCGGGGCGCTCGCGCTCGTGGACGGCGCGCAGGCGCTGGCGCATGTGCCCGTGGACGTGCGGGCCATCGGGGCCGATTTCTACGTCGCGTCGGCGCACAAGGCGTACGGCCCGATGGGCATCGGCGCGCTGTTTGCCCGCGCCGACCTGCTCGACGCGATGCCGCCGTATCAGTTCGGAGGCGACATGATCGACGAAGTGACGGTGGAGCGCACGACCTTTGCCGCGCCGCCCTCGAAGTTTGAGGCCGGAACGCCGCACGTCGAAGGGATCGTCGGGATGGCCGCGGCGCTCGACTGGCTCGACGGCCTCGGGTGCGACGCCGTCTTCGCCCACGAACACGACGTGCTCGCCTACGCCACCGCGCGGCTCGACGCGCTCGGCGGGATTCGGCTCGTCGGGACGGCCCCCGGCAAGGTGTCGGTCTTGTCGTTCCTCGTGGACGGGGCGCACCCGTACGACGTGGGCGCGCTGCTCGACCAGCAGGGCGTGGCCGTGCGCACGGGCAACCACTGCGCCCAGCCGCTGATGACGCACCTCGGCGTGCCCGGAACCGTCCGCGCCACGTTCGCCGTCTACAACACCCGCGCCGACGCCGACGCGCTCGTGGCCGCCGTCGCCAAGGCCCAAGCGATGCTGGTGGGATGACGCCGGTGGAGACGGGCCAATGACCCGTCTCTACGCAACCCAACAACCTGCCTTATGACCGACTTTGACGCCCGCGTGGCCGACCTCGAAGACCTGTTCGACGCCGCTGGCGACGGGATGGCCCGCTACGAGGTGCTGATCGACCTCGGGCGCGAGTTGCCGCCGCTGCCGGAGGCGTTTCGCAACGAGGCGTTCCGCGTCCGAGGCTGCCAAAGCCAAGTCTGGATCGCCCCCGAGTACGGCGACGACGGCACGCTCACGCTCCACGGCGACTCCGACGCGCTCATCACCAAGGGCCTCGTAGCGGTGCTGCTCGCCGCGCTCTCGGGGCTGGAGAAGGACGCGATCCGCGACGCCGACCTCGGCTTCCTCGACCGCATCGGCGTGGCCGAGCACCTGTCGCCGTCGCGCAAGAACGGCCTCGCCTCGATGGTCAAGCGCATCCGCGACTACTCCGCCGCAGGGTAGTTCGCTTCGCTTTGGGATGTCGGACGCGGCCTTCGTCCGCTTTGGTCAGAGAGCCGTCGGTGCACACCTCGTGCGATCTCCCTTTTTCTGCCCACCGTCCACGACCCACCATCCACAACCTGCCCGCCGCCCGCCTCGTCGCCGTCCCCCGCACGGCCCGCGTCTACGATCTTGGCGACGCCGACGCGCCGACGGTCTGGCTGGCACTGCACGGCTACGGCCAACTGGGGCGCTACTTCGCCCGCCACTTCGCGCAGCACGCCGGGCCGCAGCGGCGGATCGTCGTGCCCGAGGCCCCGGCGCGATTCTACCTCGGCGACGACTACAAGCGCGTGGGCGCGTCGTGGATGACGCGGGAAGAACGCCTCTCCGACATCGCCGACACGCACGCTTACCTCGATGCCGTGCTCGACGGCCTCGACGCGCCGATTCGCGGCTTGGGATTTTCGCAGGGCGGGATGGTGCTGGCCCGCTACGCCGCCACACGCCCCGGACGGTTCGCCCGGCTGGTGCTCTGGGGAAGCGCCCCGCCCGACGACGTCGACCTCGTCGCCGCGACGCTCCCGCCGCTGACGTTCGTGCTGGGCGATTCGGACGATTACCTCACGCCCGAGCGCCGCGCCGCCCTCGCCATCCGCCTCGACGGCGTGCCGCACACGACGGTGACGTACGGCGGCGGCCACCGCCTCCACGCCGAAACGCTGGCCGCACAGCTGGCGGATTCGATGGGTTAATGAACGCCGTAGAGACGGCCCACTGGGCCGTCTCTACGCATCCACGCACGAAACCGCCGCATCCCGTTACCGTGCCATCGTCCCGTAGATCGGCGTGCCGCCCAGCACGGTCGTCGTCACGCGCAGGTCTTTCAGGGCTTCGCCGGAGGCGGTCATCGGATCGGCGGAGAGGACGACGAAATCGGCCAGTTTGCCCGGCGCAATCGACCCAACGACGTCTTCCATCTGCCCCGCGTAGGCCGCGTCGAGCGTGAAACCGCGCAGCGTTTGCGCCCGCGACAGCCGCTGTTCGAGGTGCCACGTGGCGGGCATCCGCTGCCCCGCGGGTAGGTCGGGCGGACGACGGACGATGGCGGCGTAGAAGCCGCGCAGCGGGTCGGGATGCTCCACCGGAAAATCCGAGCCGAGCGCCAGCCGTCCGCCGCTGCGGCGCACGGTCTGCCACGCGTACGCCCCGGCGATGCGCACCGGCCCGAGGCGCTGATCGGCCCACGGCAGGTCGCTGGTGGCGTGGGTGGGCTGCATCGACGCGATGACGCCGAGGCGGGCGAAGCGGCGCAGGTCGGGCATCGTCAGCACCTGCGCGTGCTCCACGCGGTTGCGGTCGGCGCGTCGCCCCACGGCGGCATAGGCGTCGAGCACGACCCGCCCGGCGCGGTCGCCGATGGCGTGGGTGGCGCTTTGGTAGCCGCACGCCTTCGCCGCCTCAAAATCGCGCCGCCACGCCGCTTCGTCCTGAAAGAGCAGGCCGCGCTGGTCGTGCGCGTCGGTGTAGGGCGCGAGCAGCGCCGCGCCGCGGCTGCCGAGCGCCCCGTCGGCGTAGAACTTGACGCCGCGCAGCCAGAGGCGTCCGTCTTCGCCGAGGATCGGGCGGTTGCAGAAGCGGTCGAACGTTGCGCCGCGCCCGCCGATGTACGCGGCCACGCGGAGCGGAAACGTTCCGGCGGCGATGCGGCGGCGGTAGAGGTCGATGGTGCGGAGGTCGACGCCCATGTCGTGGACGCCGGTGAGGCCGAGCCGGGCCGTCTGCGCAAGCGCGGCGGTGAGGGCGCGGTCGAGGTCGTCGTCCGACGGCTCCGGGACGTGCTGCCCCACCAGCGCCATCGCCTCGTCCACCATCACGCCCGTCGGCACGCCCTGCGCATCGCGCTCCTGCCGTCCGCCGTCGGTGTCGGCCACGCGGGCGAGGCTCTCGAGGCCCCCGGCGGCCCGCAGCGCGGCGGTGTTGGCCCACGCGGCGTGTCCGTCGATGCGGGTGAGGTAGACGGGCCGATCCGGGAAGGCGGCGTCGAGGTCGGCGCGGGTGGGAAACGGGTGCGAGCCGTCGGCGGCGGCGGGCCAATCGTTCTGGTCCCAGCCGCGCCCGACGATCCACGGAGCCTCCGGACGGCTGGCGGCGAAGACCTGCAGGCGGGCGATCACGTCGGTCTTCGAGGTCGTCCCGACGAGGTCGGCGGAGAGAAACGTCTGGGCGAGGCCCATCAGGTGGCCGTGGGCGTCGATGAGGCCGGGCACGACGGTCGCGCCGCGCAGGTCGTGGACGGGCAGGTTCGGGTAGGCCCGGCGCACGGCGTCGGTCGTCCCCACGATGGCGAAATGGCCGTCCACCACCGCGAACGCCTGCGCTTCCGGGCGTGCGTCGTCGACCGTGTGAACGCGGGCGTTGGCGACGACGAACGACTGCGCGGCGACGGGCGCGGCAGCAAGCAGGGCAGCAAAGAAGACGGCGAGGCGACGCATCGGGACGGGGGTGGGATCACGCGGATGATACGGTGGACGTGGTGCCGCACGGCGCGCGACGGGGCCCGGATCGTGCATTGGTAGAGACGTCCCACTGGGACGTCTCTACGGGGTTGATGGCCGCGACTCGCGTTCGAGCAGCAGCGTCACCGGGCCGTCGTTGACGAGCGCCACGTCCATCATCGCCCCAAAAACACCCGTCGGGACGGGCCGGCCGAGGCGTTCGGCCAGCAGCGTCACAAACCGTTCGTAGAGCGCCTCGGCGTGCTCGGGGCGCGCCGCGTCGACAAACGACGGGCGCGTGCCCTTGGCCGTCGCGCCGTAGAGCGTGAACTGACTCACCACGAGCGCGCCCGCGTCGTCGCCCCGCGCCAGACGGTCGAGGAGCGAGCGGTTCATCTTGCCGTCGTCGTCCGGAAAGATGCGCAGCGCCGCCACCTTCTCGGCCAGCCAGCGCGCCTCGGCGTCCGTGTCGGCGTGGGTCACGCCCAGCAGCACAAGCAGGCCCGCGCCAACCCGTCCGGTCACCCGCCCGTCGACGGTCACCGACGCTTCCGAAACCCGTTGAACAAGTGCGCGCACGGCATAGCAAGGATGGTGTAGGGCGAAAGGTACGGGCGTTTGTTCCAACGGCCGCAAACGAGGCATCACCAGCCTGCAACCGTGGGGTCGGGCGTTCGGTGCACCGGCGCAGGGCGCGGCATGGGTGCCGAACACGCTCGCCTTCTGCAACATCGGGTGCGGCCTCGGACGTGGCGGCGACCAACGCGGCGGTGCAGGCGCTGGAACGGGATGGTGTGCCGATGTCTTCGCGCTGAGATCGGGGTGGTCTTATCAATCGGCGCGTCCTGCCGATAAGGCAAGGGTCGTTATTGCTCCATTGCTCCTGGCGATGTCCCCCGATCTGCTTTCTCGCTTAGTTCTGGCCGCACTGTTGCTGCCGCTGACGGCGTGTGTGCCGCGCACCGCCCTGACCGTCTGTCCGTCGCCCGCTGCATCCCGTGTAGATCGATCGGTAAGCGCGGACCATGCCGATTTGCCGGCCTTGGGCACGACGCTCTATGTCGTTCCGGTGGAGGGCGTGCGTCGGGAAACCTTGCGTGATTCGTACAGCTCCGGTTCAGGAGGGCAGATGCACCGTGCTATCGACATTGCGGCCCCACGGGGGACGCCGGTTGTTGCGGCGGCGGCAGGAACGGTGCTTCAACTTCGGGACGATGCTCTCGGAGGCCTCACCGCGATGGTGGCGACGGACAATGGGCGGCTGGTGCACTACTACGCCCACCTCGACGGTTACGCATACGGTCTTCGCGAAGGTCAGTCCATTCGCGCCGGGCAACGTCTCGGGTACGTCGGTACCGCCGGCGATGCTCAAGGTGCACACCTGCACTTCGCCGCATGGCGCATCACCAACCCGAACCGGTTCTGGCAAGGCGAGATCATCAACCCATACCCTATGCTGCGTGGGCAGACGGCCCGAAGAGACGATGCCGAACGCCCCGTGCGCGCCAGCACCACGTCCCGCCCCGCTGCTGGCCCCAGTGTAGAAGATCCGGTGCGACAAACTGCTGCGGCGACAGGCCGCCGCGCCGGGTGGTGATCGTTGCAGGCGGTGGGCCGTACGCTGTCTTTGATGGTATTGCGGCGACGAACGGACGGTAGATGGAGCGTTGGATGTTCAACCGCTCTGCCATACGCCCCGTTCGCACCGCCGCCCTACCACCGTCGAAGCGTGGTACGGTGCGATCTCCGCGGGCGTGCTGCAGTTGCGGCCGATTTACAGCTACCGATACGGCTGCGCGGTCACGCCCGAAGCCTTCGGTTAGGCGGCGAGCAGCAGCGGCTGGGCGTAGCGGTCGCGGCAGGCGGCTTCCATCCCACGAATCACCCGCCGCCCGCGCAACTCGCCGCGCGTCTCGGTGACCACGGTGAGTTGCTGTTCGCGTCCACCGTTGGAGTCCTGGACGTAGAGCATCACCCAGTCGTCGGTTTTGCCGAGCGTGTGGGCGCGGGGTGTGTTGGAGAAGACGGCGGTGATGCGGAAGCGGCTTTTGCGGGTATGGAGGATGGGCAGCCACGCCTCGCCCGAGGCGTTGAACCGGCGCGGGGCGATGGTGGGCAGTTCGGCGCGGGCAGCGCGGTAGCGGTACTCGGCGTCCACGTCGAGCAGGTCGTCGAGTAGCGGCAGGGCAGGGTGTTCGTTGCGGCGCGGGCGCAGCGCTGCCCGCACGTCGCGGCGGGTGTGAGCGGCGAGCAGGGTGTCGAGTTGGGCGCGGACGGAGCGGACGAGGCCGGGGCCGATGCCGGGCATCGCGGCGAGGCGTCCGTCGTGGGCTGCCACTTCGAGGGCCACGAGCGTGTCCACGCCCAGTTCGTCGGCGATGCGGCGGGCGGTGGCGCGGCCGATGCCGGTGAGGCGGGCGAAGAGCTGTTCGGGCGGCACGGCGTCGCGCAGTTCGCGCAGCAGCGTCAGTTCGCCCGTCTCCACAAACGCAGCAATGCGCCGGGCCAGCCGCTCGCCGATGCCGGGCAGCGCTTCGAGCGCGTCCTGGCCGCGATCGCGGGCGAGGCGGTCGAGCGGCTCGGGGTGGTCGCGGACGGTTTCGGCGGCGCGGCGGTAGGCGGCCACGCGGTGCTCGTTGGCCCCGCGCTCCTCCAGCATCGCGGCGGCGCGGTCGAGTGCGTGGGCGATGGTCGCGTTGGTGACGCGCACCACGGCGGGCGTGTCTTGTGAGGCGGCAGGGCGGGTGTCGAGCGGAAGCGGGAGTTGGTAAATCGTCGTCATGGCAGGTGTCCGAGTGGGAAGGAGGGACCAACACATCCGTAAGATCGGAACCAGAGGTGACAACGTTGTGTCACAATGTATTCGCCGTAAAAACAAGGGCTTGGATGCTTTGTCTTCGGGCGCAAAGGGAAGCGCGTGAAGATGCAGGGTTCGCCGTTATCTTGTCCTCCGATTCGTCGCCATCCGCCTTCCTGCTATGGGCACCGTCCGCCTCGTCAACGCCGTCTTTTACGCCCACCACGGGGTGATGCAGGAGGAGCACCGCATCGGCGGGCGCTACGAAGTGGACGTGGCGATGGACGTGGATTTTGCCCGCGCCGCCGAGCACGACGACCTCGCCCACACGGTCGACTACGAGCGCGTCTACGCCATCGTCCGCCGGGTCGTGACGGAGAACAAGTTCTACCTGATCGAGCGCCTCGCCGTGCTGATCGCGCACGAGGTGCTCGAAACCTGCCCGCAAGCCGACGCCGTGGACGTGACCGTGCGCAAGCCCAACCCGCCCATCGGCGGCCCGTCCGACCGCGCCGAGGTCACCTACCGCGCCGACCGGGTGTGACGGATTGCGCCGAGGGCTGACAGCACCGCATCGACCTATGGCCGGCGGTTTCGGTGGAATGAACGCCTGTAGAGACGGCCCAGTGGGCCGTCTCTACGTCCGGTGGAACGTCGCCGCCGGTTAGGCCGGAATCTGCTGCGTGAGGCAGTGCAGCGCGCCTTGGCCCCAGATGCCGTCGCGGAACGGAATCGGCACGACTTTCCGGTCGGGGAACAGGCCCTGCAAAATCCCGGCGGCCACCGCGTCCTGCGGGTCGTCGAACACCGGCAGCAGCACCGCCGCGTTGCCGATGTAGAAGTTGGCGTACGACGCGGGCATCCGCTCGCCCCGGATCACGACCGGCGCGGGCGTGGGCAGGTCGATCACCCGCAGCGGGCGACCGTCGGCGAGGCGCATCGCGTCCAGCCGCTCGCGGTTTTCGGCGAGGGCGGCGTAGTTCTCGTCGGTCGGGTCCGTCTCGACGATGGTCACGACCGTGTCTTCCGACACGAACCGCGTCAGGTCGTCGACGTGGCCGTCGGTGTCGTCGCCCGCGATGCCGTCGCCGAGCCACAAGATGTGCGTGGCGCCGAGGTACTCGCGGAGCCGGGCTTCGATTTGGTCTTGGGTGAGGTGCGGGTTGCGGTTTTCGTTCAGGAGGCAGGCGGTGGTGGTGAGCAACGTCCCTGATCCGTTGACGTCCAGCGATCCGCCTTCGAGGATCATGCCGCCCTCGACAAGCGGCGTGCCGAACACCGCGGCCATCTGCGGGGCGATCTCGGCATCGAGGGCAAACGGGTACTTGCCGCCCCACGAGTTGAAGCCCCAGCGGGTGGCAACGAGGCCGCCGGTGCGGAGGTCGTGGACGAAGATCGCGCCGTGATCCCGCGCCCATGCGTCGTTGGTGGGGGCGATGTGCAGCGCCGTGTTGGCCGCCGCGCCGTGGCGTTCGAGCACGTCGGCGACGTGGCGGCGGTGGGCCTCGTCGAGCGTGCCGATGTGGACGGTCTCGCCGTCGGCGAGGGCGCGCACCGCGTAGGACAGGCTCGTTTCCACCTGAGGCAGCTCTTCGGGCCACGTCTCAACGTTGTGCGGCCACGAAAACCAGGTGGCGCGATGGCGCGCCCACTCGGCGGGCATCTGGTAGCGAAGCGGGGCGGTCATTCGGGTGAGGAAGGATTCTCGGGGCATCCCTGAGGCTTACGCATGGGCCAAAGGCCAGGAGGCCACCAACGAAAAGGGCCGAAACGTCTGCGACGTTCGGCCCTGGAAGTGGCGGGGGGGGGATTCGAACCCCCGATCTTCGGGTTATGAGCCCGACGAGATACCTCTTCTCCACCCCGCGATTGAGCCTCCAAGATACGCGTCTGGGCACCCGTCCGTCAATACCTTCGTCAAACCCTGATGATGAAGACCTCGCTTGTCCGCTTTTGGCTGCTCGTCGCCTTGGCCTGGGTGGATGCGGGGTGATCGAGGCCGAAAGGTCTGGATCGTCCACCAGGTGAGGCGGCGGCACATCGCTTCAGCCCCACTTCCCCGATGGTCTCTGTGCAGCCGTGTTCGTTTCGGTATCGTTTATAGCGCCAGCGACGGGGCTACGCCGAGCGTGAGCGGGCTGGGGCCGTCGGCGGCAAGGCGGTGTTGCGCGGCGAGGCCCATCATTGCCGCGTTGTCGGTGCAGTAGCGCAGCGGCGGGATGGAGAGCGTCGCCCCGTGCTTTAGGCACAGCGCCTCGGCGGCGGCGCGAAGGCCGGTGTTGGCACTCACCCCGCCCACCACGGCCACCGCCTGCGCGCCGGTGTCGTGCATCGCCCGTTCGAGCGGGTCGAGGAGCATGTCCACCACCGCCGCTTGGAAACTCGCCGCCACATCGGGCAGGTGCTTTCCCAGAAGCGCGTCGCGGTCGGGCTTGGGCGCGTGCGCGTGGATCGGGTCGAGGGTGTAACGCACCGCCGTTTTGATGCCGGAGAACGAGAAGTCGTAGCCGGGCAGCCGGGTGCGCGGGAAGCGGATAAAGGCCGGGTCGCCGTCGTGCGCCAGCCGATCCACCACCGGGCCGCCGGGGTAGCCGAGGCCGAGCAGTTTGGCGACTTTGTCGAAGGCCTCGCCCGCCGCATCGTCGCGGGTGCGTCCCAGCACGGTGTGGCGGAAGCCTTCGTCCACCAGCACGAGCATCGTGTGGCCGCCGGAGACGGTGAGCGTGAGGAACGGAAACGCAGGCGGGGTGTCGGCGAGGAACGCGGAGTAGAGGTGGCCTTCAAGGTGGTTGACGCCCACGAACGGCACGCCGAGGCCGAAGGCGTAGGCCTTGGCGAAGCTCAGCCCCACGAGCAGCGCCCCCGCGAGGCCCGGCCCGTAGGTTGCCGCCACGGCGTCGAGGTCGGAGGCCGACGCGCCCGCCTGCCGCAGTGCTTCTTGAACGACCGGCACGACGGCCCGCTGGTGCGCCCGGCTGGCCACTTCGGGCACGACGCCGCCCCACGCCGCGTGCTCCATTTGCCCGGCCACCACCGACGACAGCACCCGGCCGCCGCGCAGCACGGCAGCGGCGGTGTCGTCGCAGGACGTTTCGAGGGCAAGAAGCAGCGGGCCGTCGGCGTTCATCGGAAAGGCGGGGATGCCGCACGAACCGCCCGGAAACGGCTCCGGTTCGGCCCGCACCGCCGCAAAGGTTGCGGCTTTTCCGTCACAGCCGAACCGTCGTCCCCCTTTTCGCGTACCTTTGCCCCGTCTTTCGCCCCGTTCGTCGATGCGTCTCGTCCTTGCCGCCCTGCTTCCGCTCGCCCTCGCCGCGCCCGTTGCTTCGGCGCAGACGCTTGAACAAGCCGCTGCCTTGCAGGGCACGCAGCGCGTGGCCCTTGGCGCGTCGCAGGTGCCGCAGAGCGGCTTTACGCTCGACAAGCTGTTCGACCCGCAGCACTTTCGGATGTCGCACAGCATCGAGTATTCAACCGGATCGGGCTACGGCGGCGCGTACTCGCTCGGCGTCTACACGAACACGATGCAGTGGCAGTTCGACGAGAAGCTGGCGGCGCGGCTGGACTTGGCCGTCGCCACGTCCCCGACGGGCATTGCGCCCAGCGGCCTCGGCGTGTCGCGGAGCCAAGGCGTGCAGGCGTACGTCCGCAACGCCGAAATCGCCTACCGCCCGACGCGCTCGACCGAGCTGCGCGTGCAGTTTCAGCAGAACCCGTACGCGCAGGGCGTCTACGGCGATCCGTACGGCTACGGGCTGACCGGCTACGGCTACCAGCAGAGCGGCTACGTCCCGGCCAACCGCTCCAGCCGCATTACCGCTACCTTCGGCAGCGGCACAGACGGCGACCTGTTCTGGCGCTCGTCCGGCCGGTGACGGTGCGCGGCGAACCTGACGGCGCTGGCGCGTAAAAGGCGTCCCGTTCTGCGTTTCGTTACCGATGGCCGCAACTTCGTCTCGTCAGGTGTTCAGCGACGTGCTGCTCGTGATCGTCGGGCTGCTCGTGGTGGCGCTGGCCTACGGCACGTTCACGCGGGCGCTGCGTCCACCGCAGACGCTCGCCGAGCAGGTGCAGCAGGATCAGGTGCCCGTGCACGGCGAGGTGCAGGTCGAGGTGCTCAACGGCACGATGGAAGACGGCCTCGCCGCCCGCACCAAAGCGTACCTGCGCAGCCTCGACGGCTTCGACGTCGTGTTGACCGGAAACGCCCGTCGCCGCGACACCGATTCGACGGTTGTGCTCGACCGCGTGGGCAACCGCGAGGCCGCCGAGCGCGTCGCTCGCGCCTTTGGGTTGCCGGCCTCCCGCGTCCGCTCCGAACCACGCAGCGACCTGTTCGTTGACGCTACGGTTATCCTTGGGGCCGACTATCCGACGCTCGCCCCGTTCCAATCGTCCAACTGATCCGCCGTTTTGTCCGATCTGCCCGTTCCCGCGCCGACTGGCCCGCGCCAGCGCACCGCCACCACGCCCGCTCGCATTCTCGCCCAACACGCTGTCGAGGCGTTGCTGTCGAAGAAAGCCAAAGACATTCGCGTGATCGATCTGCGCGGCCTCTCCGCTCCAGCGACGTACTTCGTGATTGCCACGGGCGAGTCTGAACTCCAGATTCGGGCGATGGCCGATGCCGTGCGCGAAACGATTCGCGACGAGGCCGACGAGAAGCCTTGGCACGTTGAGGGCACCGATTTTATGCAGTGGGTGGTGCTGGACTACGTCGATCTGGTTGTTCACCTGTTCCTGCCGGAACGCCGCGCTTTCTACGGGCTGGAACGCCTCTGGGGCGACGCGCCGTTCGAGGACGTTTCGGAAGACAGCACCGGCGACGCCGTGGTGCTGCTCCAGCCTGACGGATCGACCGATCCGTCCTGATTCCTCCGCTTCGATGCGTCCCGCCGTTGTGCTTGCGGTGCTGGCTGCCGCGTTTCCCGGGTGCTTTCTGCTGCCCAAGCCGCGCCTCGCGCCCGAACAGCGCTTCGGCAACCGCCCTCCCGCTGAAAATGCGCAGGAGGCGACGATCTGGACGGTGACGCCCGCTGCGCCGGGGCAAATGTACTTCTACTTCGACGTGCCGGTGAGCGAGGTTGTGCCCCGTGTGGAGCCGCGCACGACGGCACCCGGCGATTCGGCGCGCGTCGAGCTGCTCGTCAAAGGCTCGGTGCCCAACGATTGCTACGAACTGGAGTCGGTGACGGAGACGCGGCAAGCCCGCTTTGTCGACCTCACGCTCCGGATGCGTCGCCCGCAAGGCGTGCCCTGCCGCACGGTCATCCGAACCTATCGCTACTACCACATGCTGCGCGGCGTCTTCGCCCCCGGCCCCTACGTCTTCTCCGCCAACGGCGCATCGCGGCCCTACGAGATCCGCCTGCGCACAATGCTTCCCCGCCCCTCTTCCCGATGAATACCGACCGTCGTGCTGCTCGCCTCGTGGCTCTTGGGGCGTTGGTTGTAGGAGCCGCCGTGGCTGCCGGAGCCTTCGGAGCGCACGGATTAAAGGCGATGGTCACACCCGAGCGGCTGGCGGTGTTCGAGACGGGTGCGAGGTACGCGATGTATCACGGCCTTGCGCTTGTGCTCGTGGGCATGCTCGTGCGGCTGTGGCCGGAACGTTCGTCGGCGTTCGGTCGGGTGGCGGTGCTCTTGGGCCTCGGCGCGGCGGTGTTCTCTGGGAGCTTGTTCGCGCTCGTTTTGCTCGACCTGCCGGTGCTGGGGGCGATTACTCCGGTTGGCGGCGTGGCGATGATCGCCGGGTGGGCGCTGCTGGCGTGGACGATGGCGCGGGCGTAGCTGCTACCGAGCGTCACGGTCTTTGCGCGGGCCGCTCAGCACGGGCGCGAAGCCACGGGCGCGCAGCGCGGCGTCGAGCGCGGGCACGAACGGGCGGGCAAGGCCGGGTGTGAGGTACGGAAGGAAGGTGCGCATCCGGGCGGTGTAGCGACGCACCGGCTGGTACTGCACCCGCACATGATCCGTACCGATGGGGAAGACCGATACGGCCATCCGGTTGCGGTAGATGAGCCGGTCGGAACCGTCCCGGAATGCCGTTTGCAGCGCGGGGGCAGTAGCGACGACCGTCCACCCCGATGCGAGGAGGGCAGATTCGGTGCGGGCACGAACGCTGTCGACGGCATCCGCGCGGGCCAACGATGCCGGCACGGCATAGTCGCGGTAGACCGGCCCAAGGCGTGGGGCACATGCGGCCAGTACGGGCGCAAGGACGACGAGGGTGAGAGCAGACGAACGCATCGGCAAGGGGCAAAAAAAGTCGGGCAGGGACGCTCACCCAACGTCCCCGCCCGGCTGCGTGCCGAAGCACGACGGTGCGGCGGGGCGTTTGGCAAAGCATCCGCCGCCTCGTAGGTACGAAGAACGGCGGAACGACACCCAATCGTGTGCTCGCCTCAGCAGCAGAGCAGGGCGGCCGGCTACAGCGTACGGCACCGGGGACTCGGCTTTCCAGTCCCTTTGCGATACCTCTTGACGAACGCTTCGCGGGCGGTGGAGGGACCCGATGGGCTGGACGGTCGTTGGTGTCGTATCTTTCCCGGCTCTGCCAGAACCCGAAACCCTCTGTTCCTATGCCCTGCGGACGCAAGCGCAAGCGCCACAAGATTGCCACCCACAAGCGCAAGAAGCGCCTCCGGAAGAACCGGCACAAGAAGAAGGTTCGGTAACGGCTTCTTCGCCCCCATGCGGAGCGAAGAACATCTCGGCCTACGCAGCCGCTCCTGCCGTCGTTGTGCGGGAGCGGCTGCACTACGTCGCGGACGTTGGTGTAGCACGTTCTGCGCCCCGGCGCGTTTGGCGTTGAACCAGCGGCCCAGCAAGGCGTAGATTGCAGCATCGCTCCCACGCCTGCCCGATGAACGTCTTTCGCTCGCCCGACCTCTTCCGCGCCAGCCTCCTCGGCCTCGTTGTGGGCGGAAGCGCCGGATTTCTGACCGGCCTGCTTATGGCCCCCGACCGAGGTGAACGGCTGCGCCGCCGCCTCGCGTTTCGCATTGACCAGGCCGCTGCCGACGTGGAGCAACTGGTCGACCGTATGCTCGGGGGCGAACACGCCCGCGTAGCCCGCGACACGGGGCGTGCACTCGTCTCCGATGCCGAAGCCGAAGCCGCTCGCATTCGCGGCGACATCGACCGTCTCCTCAAAGAGCAGCGCAGCAAACGGTAGATGGAGGAGGGCGCACCTGCTCCGCCCCGCATCGTTGGGGGCAAGACCGTCCCCAAACCGAGAGACGCTTGAAAACAGCGTCGGAGTCCTCAGTATCCGGAAACCCGAAACCCGCACTCGGTATGCATCCTGTTGTCATCGGCATCGCTGGAGGGTCCGGATCGGGCAAATCCACGGTGCTGCGCCGCATCATCGAGGCGTTTGGGCCAGAGCAGATCGCGATGCTTGACCACGATGCGTACTACCGCGACCTCGCGCATCTGCCGCACGACGTCCGCGCCGGGTACAACTTCGACCATCCCGACATCTTGGAGACGTCGTTGATGGTGGAACACCTCGACGCGCTGCGGAGCGGCAAGGCCATCGACAAGCCGACGTACGACTTCGTCACGCACAGCCGCCGTGCCGAGACGATCCGCATCGAGCCGCGGGCCGTTGTGATTGTGGAGGGCATTCTCGTGCTGGCCGAGCCGGAGCTTATCGAGCGGATGGACGTCAAGATTTTCGTCGACACCGACGACGACATCCGCCTCGTCCGCCGCATTCGCCGCGACATGGAAGAGCGCGGGCGTTCGATCCACGCCATCCTCGACCAGTACGAGAAGACCGTGCGTCCGATGCACATCGAGTTCGTGGAGCCGAGCAAGCGCCGTGCCGACGTGATCATTCCACGCGGCGGCCACAACCAAGCGGCCATCGAGATGGTGCTGGCACGGATCGAGCTGGCCTTGTGGAAGGCCAGCGGAGAAGCGCCCTCCGCGTGAGGCCTTGCCTCGGCGTCGGATGCTGCTTGGGATCGAGCGAGTTAGAATAGTCCGAGATCGAGACGAGCCTCCTCGCTCATCAGCCCCTTGTGGTAGGGCGGATCCCACACGAGCGCAACGTGCGCCTCCTCGACACCGTCCACCGTCGACACCTTCTCTTCCACTTGCCCCGGCAGAAACTGCGCCGCCGGGCAACCCGGCGCGGTGAGTGTCATCGTCACGTCCACGCGACCCGTGTCCTCCTCCACGGCAATCCCGTAGATCAGGCCAAGGTCGTAGATGTTGACCGGCAATTCCGGGTCGTAGACCTGCTTGAGCGCCTCGATAACATCGGCTTCGAGGACGTGGCGCGGCTTCTTGGGCGTTTCCATCGGCGGAGGCTTTTCCCGGTGAACGCCCCGCCGCCGTCGCGGTTTTGCCGCGCCGCGCTGCGCCGCCCGTCGCCAGACGAACCGGGTCTGCATGGGGACGGATTGACCCTATCTTGCGGCGTTCCTGCTTCGTTCGGATATGACCTTTCGCCTTTGCACGCGTCTGGTTGGGGCGCTGCTGCTGCTCGCCGCTGACGTCCGCGCCCAAACGGCCACAACTACCCGCGAATGCGTGGCCGTGGCGCTGCCCGGCGCGACCGAGGCGCTTGGCGTTGTCCCGGCGGCTTCGTCGCTGCCGCTTCGGGTGGAAGACGACACCGACCTCAACTACGCCGCCGTTTCGTGGCAGGGCGCGGCGGCGTATGTGTCGCGGTCGTGCCTGAGTCTGGGCTTTCTTCCGCCCAACTTTATCGGGTTTCGCGCCGACTCGCTCACCGTGCTCGCGGCGTGGCTCTCGGCCAGCCCGCCCGCCAAGGGCGAGTACGAAACCACGGGCGAATACGGACGACGCTTGGCCAATTGGCGCAGTACTGTGTCGGTAGATGGACGCACCGGCGATAGTACGTTCGTCGTTACTGTGCCGCTTACCAACGACGAAGTCTCGTACGACGCCGACCGTGCCCGCATGACCGTTCGGTTGTCTCAGCATGCCAGCCTGTCCGTCGATCGCTACCTTGACTCTGCTCCTGCACCCTCTGGACACTGGGCCTACACGTACTTTCGCGATGCCTCGATGCGCAACCGCGACACGCGCGGGCGTTTGCGGCGTGGGTCTTGGGAGTTTACCGCCTATCTTGCCTTTCCCGTAGAACGCTACCCGTACGAGACGCGCCACCCGCTGTTGGACGAACTGACGTTCTACATGCCGCGCCGTGAAGCCCGCACTGTGGCTCCACGGCTGCGCATGGCCCTCACCGTCCGGATGGAACTGCCGTATTTGAGTGCTGGGGTAAGCTGGGGCGCACGCCAAGAGACGATCGTTGGGCTGCATGCCACGCTGGAAAAGGCCGAGGTCTTTAACCCCGAAACCGGCAAGGTCTACGCCCGCGTCGAAGCACCGCTACGTTCAGACGACGTGCACCCCGGCAGCGAGCCAGCCCCTGTAGAGTCAGGTGCCTCTACCTCTTACTCCCTCGGTATTCCTCCACCTGATAACATCACGGTTGAGCGGCAACCTGAAAAAGTATCAGGAAACGACCCCGAATACCCTGACGTCCTACGTAGGGCAGGGATCGAAGGGCGCGTCGTGGTGCGGGCGTGGGTCGGCAAGGACGGTCGTGTCAAGGATGTGCAAGTCTTGCGCTCGGACGACGACCGCTTCAACGAGAACACGATCCGAGCCGTACGATCGTGGCGGTTCAACCCGGCCATCAAGGATGGCAATCCGGTAGATGTCTGGATGACGATCCCGGTGCGTTTCCGACAGCGTTAAGCGCCAAGCGCCCGGCATTGCGGGCAGGTGCTGAGCAGCGACCCGAGCGGAAGGAGGTAAAGCGTCTGCCGTAGCGGGCGAAACCGCCCGGCGTGCGCGGCCACGGCGGTCTTCCTCCGCAGCCAACCGGCGTTGGCAAGGCGCATCCTACGCGCGTCCGTCGCTTTCGACGAGGGGCCGGGGGCGTCAAAATGGAGCGTGGATGCAGGATGTAGTGGAAACGGGCGACGCGATAGAAAAATCTAAGCGAGGGCTTGCACACATATTGCACAGGTGACAGCGTTACGCGCATCTTGCGCCTCCATCGTCCCACTCCTCGTTCCGGACTATGGAAGCTCCTCGACGCTACCTCCCCGACGCCCTCCCGGGCCTGGCCCTGTGCCACCACAACGTGCGGCTGCTCGCCCCCGTGGAAGCGGGACTGCCGGGGCACGTCCCGCTCGTGGCCGCGCTGCTCTCCTGCGGCTTTCCCAGCCCCGCGGACGACCACGCCGTCGAGGTGCTCGACCTGCACGAACTGCTCGTGCGCAACCCGCCCGCCACCTTCTTCATCCGCGCCTCCGGCGAGTCGATGGCCCCGCTCGTGGACGACGGTGACCTGTGCGTGCTCGACCGCAGCCTCACGCCCAAAAGCGGCGACCTCGTGGTGGCATGCGTGGACGGTGCCTTCACGCTCAAGCGGCTGGTGAAGCGCGGCCCGGTGGTGGAACTGGTGCCGGAAAACCCCGCCTACCCGATCATCCGGCTCCGGGGCGAGATGACGCTGGAGGTGTTCGGCGTGGTGACGTTCACCGTCAAGACGCTCCGGCGGCATGGGTAAACCGCTGATCGGGGCCGGGGGCGACGAGGCGGTGGCGGCGGGGCAGACGCGGGAGGCCGTGGCGCTGGTGGACTGCACGAGCTTCTATGTGTCGTGCGAGCGCCTCTTCGATCCGACGCTGCGCGGCAGGCCGATGGTGGTGCTCTCCAACAACGACGGCTGCGTGATTGCCCGGTCGAAGGAAGCCAAGGCGCTCGGCATTGCGATGGGCGTGCCGCTGTTCAAGGTGCGCGATCTGGTGCGGCGCGAGGGCGTGGCCGTGCAGTCGAGCAACTACGCGCTCTACGCCGACCTGAGCCGCCGGGTGATGGAGACGCTGGAGACGTTCTCGGACGACGTGGAGGTCTACTCGATCGACGAGGCGTTTGTGCGGGTGCCTCCGCTGCGCGTGGCCGAGCAGCAGGCGCTGGCCGAGGCGATGCGCGACCGGGTGGCGCAGTGGGTGGGCGTGCCGGTGCACGTGGGGGTGGGGCCGACGAAGGGGCTGGCGAAGCTGGCGAGCGAGGCAGCGACGGCACGGGGCGACGCCTACGCGCTGGCGCTGGGGCCGCAGTTGGACGCGCTTTTGGAGGCGACGCCGGTGGGCGAACTGTGGGGCATCGGGCGACGGCTGGCGGCGCGGCTGGAGGCGGCGGGGGTGACGACGGCGCGGGCGCTGCGGGACGTGCCGCTGGCGTGGGCGCGGCGGGAGCTGACGGTGACGGGCGAGCGGCTGGTGCTGGAGCTTCGCGGCGTGCCGTGCCTCGGCGTGAACGACGTGGCGGGGCCTCGGCGGACGATCTGCCGGAGCCGGAGCTTTGGTGAGCCGGTAGAGGATGTGACCACGCTCCAGCGGGCGGTGGCGACGTACGTGGCGCGGGCGGCGGAGAAGGCGCGGGGGCTGGGGCTGGCCCCGTCGGGGCTGACGGTGTTCGTCTCGACGAAGCACCACGGGGTCGGGCCGCACCGGAGCGCGGCGCTGGGCGGGACGCTGGCGCGGCGGACGGCGTTCACGCCAGAACTGACGGCATCGGCGGCGGACGTGGTGCGTCGGCTGTGGCGTTCGCACAGCCCGGACGGGCGGGCGTACCGCTTGTAACACGTCATGTGGTTTGACACAATCCCGGCTTGGTGGTGGGATGAGGTGGGACGTGCCGGGATGACGTGGGACGAACGAGACCGAGAGTGTATGCAGCAGCCTCCTGTTCGGGCTGCACGGTGCCATTCTGACGGAAAACGCCCGCTCGCCCTGTGGATGGGCGGACGGGCGTTTTTGTGCGTTCAACGGGCGTTGGAAGAGGCCGTACGGGCGTGGGCGCTACGTCGCGTGGTTTGGCACAGATTCCGGCCAGTTGACGAACGGCGTCGCGTGGTTTGTCACAAGCCGTTGTTACGCTCCGCCACGCGAGGCTCGTACCAAACGTTGAGGACGCGTCCCCCTGAACGAAATGTGACGTGCTGCAGCTCGATGATCGTTCCATCGAGCATCCACGTGGTTTTGGAGAGCCAGTCTTGCTCGTTCTCCAACGACGGCTGCCCGTACTTGTCGGTGAGGGCCTGACGAAGTGCTTGATACATGTGAGTGCTGTTCGACGGGTCAAGTCGGACAGTCTTCACGTCCACAGCCACAAGGTGCTCGCGAGCGCTGTCAAAGATTAGTCGGGCGTAGTAGTCCTCCCCTTCGATTCGTAAACCTCGAACTTCGGCAAGTGCGTACCAAGCCTCGCCACGCACGGTGTAATCGCGCGGTGGGTCGAGGCGCACCGCATGAGAATCGAGCACCGCGAAAACTTGCTCCGGGGTCATGCCCCAGCGTGTATTTCCCCATCCTGGTACACTTTGAGCTGTAGCTGCAATGGCGATGGCAGCCCAAAAAAGGAAAGCAGCGAAAGCATTACGCATAACGGTCAGACGGTGAAGGTGCGGCGCTTGCCGAGGGGACGACTGTAGCGCATGACAGCCAGGACGAGCGCGATCTGGTCGCCGGGTTCGATGGTGGTGGTGAACGGCGCGTAGGCGGGGTTGAGCGGCAGCAGTTTGATGCGGTGCGCCTTCGTGTCGAGTCCGTCGAGGCGCTTGATGGTGCTCTCGCCGGTCCTGGCGCGGTAGAACGCGACGTCGTCGCCGACGTCGGGCTTGCGGAAGGCGCTGCACACGGCCACGTCGCCAGGCAACATAAACGGGGCCATCGAGTCGCCCTCCACCAGCAAGCCGAACGGGCGATCACCCGCGTCCGACACATCCTTCGGGTCGAGCGGCAAAAGCCGGTCGTGCTCGGCGTAGTGCTCGATCTCGTAGAACGTGCTCAGGCCCGCACGAATGCGGCTCACGATGGGAATGCCGACGCGGCCCTGCCCTTTCGCGTCGCCGAGGCCACTGTCGTACTCGATTCGGTACGACTCGTCAAGCATCGCCCCTTCCCCCGTCAGGAGCCAGCGAACATTCACGCTGGGATAAGCCGCCGCGATACCAGAGATGACGTCGGCTTTGGGAATGTTTTCGCCTTTTAGGTAGCCGTAGACCTTGTTGGGTGCCTGCCCGATGGCTCCCGCAAACGCCTGCGCATGAGGCGCAAGCGCATCGATTAGCTGCCGCAGTCGGTCAGAAAAGCCTTCCATGAGACGCTACCCCAAAAAATTGGGGTTGACCCCTTGACTTGAATCAAAGGATTGAGTTAGACTGTTGCAACTCCGAAAGATCGGGTTCGACAAGATAAACCTTCCTGACGCATGGACAAGGGCACGCTCCTCCGAATCGCGCTGCAAGTGCGCGGGGAAACGCTCAAGGACTTCGCCGCTCGGCTCGGCGTGACGTGGCATACGGTGGACGGGGTCTGCCGGGGGCGCATCACGAGCGCCCGCGTGCTGCGGGCCATCGACGACTACACGCACGAGGCGCTTCCGGCGCTCGAACCGCACATCCGCGAAGCCAAGGGCGCGATGCGTCTGGCGGCCTGACCTCCTCACGATACGGGGCGGTCATGCGCCCCACGATGCAAAACCGATGCGCTACTCGCACGCCGAACACACGAAGGGGCAGATTCACCTCGCCCTCCTCCAGCTCGTCGGGGAAGACAGCTTTCCCGTCTCCACCCTGGCCAGCCTGGCGGGCTGCTCCGAGAGCCTCGTCTACCAGTGGACGCAGGGCAAGGCGATTCCGAGCGGCCACTACCTGCTGGCGCTCGCCTACCGCCTCGCCGCCGAGTACTCGAACTACCGGCTGGCCACGCTCGCGCTGCCGCCGGGCCTGCGCCTGACGCGGGTGAAAGTGGCGACCGAGGCCAACGGCTGCCTCAACGACGAGGCCGCCGACCTGAGCCTCGCCATCGCCAACGCGCTCGTGGCGCACCGGGGCGGCGACGCCGACGGCATCGCCCAGGCCCGCGCCGACCTCCGCGAGGTCGAGCGTCGGATGGAAGCCGAGGAGCTGCAACTCCGCGCCCGCCGCGACCAGGTCTGACGGTTCCGACTTCGCTCGCTCAAACTCGGAACTCAACTCGGAACCGCAATCGGCCCCTCCCGCACGGATTTGCACTATGGCTCCCGCAAACTCGGAACTCCAGAAGCACGTGACAGCCGTCCAATTGGTGGACGCGCTGGGCATCACCGAGCGTGCCGTACGGAAGCGTGCAACACGGGAGGCGTGGCCGTCGCGGGCGCGTGCTGGGCGGGGCGGCGGCGTCGAGTACTGCGTGGCCAAGCTCCCCGAAGACGTGCGGATCGCACTGGCGAAGAACGCCGCGAGCGACGCCGCCGAGGCGGGCCGGGCGGTGGCTGCGCGGATCGATCTGACGGCCAAACTGGACGCCCGCGCCGACGACGCCCGCCGCGAGGAAGCCCTCGTGGAACTGCCCACGCTCGACGCTGCGGCGCAAGCCCGGATGGCCGCGCGCCTCGACGTGCTCGCCCGGATGGCCGCGTTCCAGCGCACCCTTGGCGTGAGCGAGCGCAAGGCGGCCGAGGCGTTCGCACTGGCCTACACGCGCGGCGACGTGGACGTGCCCGCCGAGGTGAAGGCGCAGATCGGCGAGAGCGTGTCGTGGCGGACGCTCGCCCGCTGGCAGGAGACGCTGCGCCGCACCGGCCCGGCGGCGCTCGGCGGGTCCTACGGCAAGCGCGGGCGGCGGGTGTACCTGAGCACCGTCGAGGCCGACCCGCACGTCCACGACTTCGTGGTGGCGATGGTGGCCGAGACGCCGCACGCGACGGCGCGGCACGTCGAGATGGGCCTGGAGGCCCGCTTCCCCGAGGCGGCGCTGCCCAAGCTTCGCGCCATCGAGCGCTTCCTCGCGCGGTGGAAGGCCGACCACGCCAGCCTCTTCCTCAAACTCTCCAACCCCGACGCGTGGCGCAGCAAGCACATGGCCGCGTTCGGGAGCGCGAGCGAGGGCGTGGTGCGGCTCAACCAGCGGTGGGAGCTGGACTCGACACCCGCCGACGTGCTGCTCGCCGACGGCAAGCGCCACACGATCCTCGGCTGCATCGACGTGTTCACGCGGCGTTTGGTGCTCTACGTCAGCCGCACGAGCAAGGGCACGGCGGTGGGCGCGACGCTGCGCCGGGCGCTACTCGCCTGGGGCGTGCCCGAGGAGGTGAAGACCGACAACGGGGCCGACTACGCTTCCAAGTACGTGACGGCGGTAATCCACGGCCTCGGCATCCAGCAGCGGCTCTGCACGCCGTTCTCGCCGTGGGAGAAGCCGCACATCGAGCGGGCGCTGGGGACGTTCAGCCACGGCCTGCTCGAGATGGCGGCCGGGTACGTCGGGCACGACGTGGCCGAACGGTCGGCCATTCGGTCGCGCCAGAGCTTTGCCGACCGGCTGATGAAGCGCGGCGAGGTGGTGGAGGTGCGGATGACGGCGGACGAGTTGCAGCAGTTCTGCGACACCTGGTGCGCCCGGATCTACGAGCACGAGACGCACGGCGCGCTCGGCATGTCGCCGTTCAAGGCCGCGGCGGCGTGGCGCGAGCCGGTGCGCCGGATCACGAACGAGCGGGCGCTCGACGTGCTGCTGCAGACCGCGCCGGGCGACGGCACGCGGGTGGTGCAGAAGAAGGGCCTCGTGGTGGATGGGGCGGTGTACCTGCACGAGGAACTGGGCGCGTACGTGGGCGAGCGCGTGGCCGTGCGCTACGACGAGGCCGATTTGGGCCGCGTGTTCGTGTTCACGGTGGACGGCGAGTTCGTGTGCTGCGCCGAGAACCCCGAGCGCACCGGCATCAGCTTGGCCGACGTGGCCGCGCGGGCGAAGACGCGCCAGCGGCAGATCATGGCCGAGGGCCTCCGTGAGATCAAGACCCTTCAGCGCGAGGTGAAGCCGGGCACGGTGGTCGAGGAGATCTTGGAGAGCCGCGCCTACGCCGACGGGCTGCGCATCTTGCCGCCGCCCGCCGAGGCGCACGAGACGCCCGCCCTGGTGGCCGCCGCCGAGGCTGCCGACGCGCGTACGGCGCAGATCGAGCGACCGGCGCTGCGTCCGGTCGCGATCACCGACGCGCAGCGGGCGCAGGCGGCGGCGTGGGAGGCCGAGCAGCAGGAGGCCCGCAACCTGGCGGCGCGGATGGAGGCCGAGGCGATGGAGCGCGCCCGCGCCCTGATGGCCGAGGACGCCAACCGCCCGCGCATCTACCACACCGACTTCGACCGCTACGCCGATTTGCGCGACCGCCGCTTGGGCGGCGAGCGCATGAACGACGCCGACGTCGCCTTCCTCGCCGCCTTCGAGGCCGAGTACGTGACGGCCACCGGCACCAGCTAAAAAACCGGCGGGCGCGGGGCCGCCGTCGGAAGCACCCCGCGCCCGCCCTCTTCACAGGTCGCACCGCAAGTCTACGGCGCGGCCACGTCTCTCACCATCCAAAACCGATAGAGGTTTTCCATGAGACATACCACGGTCGTGACAGACAACGTCACCCGCTTCCGCCTCGCCA
>Ga0209369_1000553_pt1 | contig 41023 bp, 43 predicted proteins | sample EBPBio142010_DNA_FD_185865 | JGI IMG/M metagenome (GOLD analysis project Ga0209369, IMG submission 185865) | Wastewater treatment Type I Accumulibacter community from EBPR Bioreactor in Madison, WI, USA - Reactor 1_10/4/2010_ DNA (SPAdes)... | ecosystem: Engineered > Bioreactor > EBPR >... | reverse complement strand
GCAGCGGTTCGGGCGGCAGCGGTTCGGGCGGCGGCGGTCAGGGCGGCGGCGGCAGCCGGGGCGGCTATGGCGGCGGTTCGGGCGGTGGCCAGGGCGGCGGCGGCCGGTCTTCCGACATGGATGACGAGATTCCGTTCTGATCGCGGGCTGAATCTGGGCTCCAAGGCAGAACGAGGCGAGCCCGAGCATGGCCGCAGGACGCGCACGCGCGGTCGATCTGGTGAAACTGGCGATGGCGCTTCTGGTCGTGGGCATCCACGCCAATCCCTTCGCCGATCTCGGCCGCACCGCCAATCTTCTGACCGGCGAGGGGATCTATCGCCTCGCCGTGCCGGTGTTTCTGGTCTTCAACGGCTATTTCCTGCATGCGGCGATCATGTCGGGCCGCGGCTGGCGGGTGGTGCGTCATGTGCTGGCGCTCTACCTGATCTGGATGGCGCTTTACCTGCCGGTCTACTGGAAGCTCCTGATCGGGCTGGAGCCCTGGCGGCAGGGTCTCCTCTTCGCCCTGGGCTACTGGCATCTTTGGTATCTGGTCGGTCTGGCCATCGCGGCGGCGATCCTGGTCGCGCTGCGCCACGCCTCGGACCGCGCGCTTTTCGCTTTGGCTGTCGTGACCTGGGCCATCGGCGTTGCCATCCCCTGGCTGCGGGCGCTTGACCTGATCTCCTTCGCCGCGATCTTCGCCGATCCGCTTTCGCCCAACCGCAACGCGCTGTTCCTCTGCCTGCCCTATGCCGCCTTCGGCCTGCTCATGGCCCGGCGGGACTGGGTGGCGAAAATCCCGAACCGTGCGGCGGGATGGGCCGCCCTTGCCGGCATGGCGGCGGTTGTCACGGAATCGCTTCTGATGGCGCGGCTGCCGATTGGCGTCTCGCATGACACGCTGGGCAGCCTTGGCCTTGCCGCCCCCGCCCTTGCCCTATGGGCGCTGACCACGCCCGGCGCGGCACGGGGCCGCCTGACCGCCGATCTCGCCAATGGGCTTTATTTCCTGCATGTCGGCTTGGTGGCGCTTCTCTTCCGCCATACCGACCTGTCGAACCCCGTGGTCTGGCTGCTTGCCGCGACCGGATCGGTCGCGCTGACGCTTCTGCTGCGCCGCACCGGCCTTGCGCGCCACCTGCTTTAGGCCCGCATCTGGACCTCGGCGGCACATTCCCTATATAATCGCTCAACTACCCACCGCATTGCCGCAGGATCCGAACCCATGGACAGCCAGGTCGAAGGCGCGCCGCTCATCCGGCCCTCCACCACGGACCACCCGCTTTACGACCAGGTGGTCGAGGCCTGCCGCACCGTGTTCGACCCGGAAATCCCGGTGAATATCTACGATCTCGGCCTGGTCTATACGATCGAGATCAGCCCCGAGAATGATGTCGATATCACCATGACCCTGACCGCGCCGGGCTGCCCCGTGGCGGGCGAGATGCCGGGCTGGGTCTCGGATGCGGTCGAACCCATCGCCGGGGTCAAGCAGGTCGAGGTGCATATGAGTTTCGATCCGCCTTGGGGCATGGACATGATGTCCGACGAGGCAAGGCTGGAACTGGGCTTCATGTAGGGCCGGATCGGCCACCCACGCAAATCTTCTGGCTTGCATTTTCAAAAAGCAAACATTTTTCCTTGCATCAAGGTGAGGCAAAGTAAATACTTTGCACCATGACGCAGACCGTGGCAATCCTGACCGGCGATCTGATCGGCTCGACCGCAGCCCCACCTGCAGCGGTCGAGGCCTCAATGGCCATCATCCGCGGCTGTGCCGCGCAGATCGGCCCCCGCACCGATTTCACCCGCTACCGCGGTGACGGCTGGCAGATCCGCCTGCTTCAGCCCGCAGATTTTCTCTGGGCCAGCCTGCTGATCCTCTCCCGTCTGCGGGCCGATGACTCCACGTTGGGCAGCCGTATCGCCATCGGCATCGGCGAGGAATACCCGACAGAGGCGCGCGACCTCTCGACCGCCATGGGTCCGGCATTCACCGCCTCGGGCCATGCGCTTGACGCGATGCCGCAGGGGCGATTGCTGGCCATGGCCGGCGACGGGGTTGACAGGTTCCGTCAGCTTGCCCTGACCGTCACCTCCGAACTGGTCGCCCGCTGGTCGCGCGGCCAGGCCGAGGCCATCGCATTGAAGCTCGACCCCGCGACGCCCGCCGACGAACGGCTTTCAAACGAGGCCATAGCCCGCCAATTGGGCATCACGCGGCAAGCCGTGGATGCCCGCCTGAAGGCGGCGGATTACCCGCTGCTGGACGAGACCATGGCGGCCTTCTTCGCGGCCTATACCCCGGCAGAGGCCCGCCATGGCTGAGACGCTCGCCGCTCTCCTCATTGCCCATGTCCTTGCCGATTTCGTCTTCCAGACCGGCTGGATGGTCGCGAACAAGAACCGCTGGCAGGGGCTGGCGGCCCATGGCGCGATTGTCCTGGCGACAGCCATCGCCGCGACCGGGGCCTTCACACTCTCACTGCTCTGGCTCACGGCCCTCCATGCCGCCATTGACCTTGGCAAAACCCGGGCGCGCGAAGGCCTGGCCGCCTATCTCGCCGATCAGGCGCTCCACATTGTCACGCTCTGCTGCCTCGCCTTCTGGCAACCCCAGCTTTTCGCCTCTGGCCTTTGGGCCGACCTTTCCCTGCTGCCACCGCTGATGGCGCTTGTCGCGGGCGGTGTCCTGGCCACCCGCGCAGGCGGATTTGCCGTGGGCTACCTGATGGCGCCCCTGGCCAAACGCCTGCCCGCAAGCGTCACCGCCGAAAGCCTGCCCGGCGCAGGGCGGTTGATCGGGCTGATGGAGCGCGGGCTGATCTTCGCCTTCCTGATCCTGCACCAGCCCGAGGGCGTCGGCCTTCTGATCGCCGCCAAGTCGATCCTGCGTTTCGGCGCGGTGCGCGATGACCGGGCGCTGTCGGAATATGTCATCATCGGCACGCTGGCCTCGGTCGGCTGGGCGCTGATCGTAGGCTATGCCACGCTTGCCTTGCTGACCTCGCTGCCCCCGCTTGGAATTCTGCCTGCAAACCCCTAGATTGGACCGGACAAGGAGAAATCGCATGTTCGGCATTCCCGGCAAGGCCGCCGTCACCCTGACGCCCACCGCTTCCAGGCAGATCGCCCGGCTGATGGCGCGCGATGGCAAGCAGGGTCTGCGCATCGGCGTCAAGAAGGGCGGCTGCGCGGGGATGGAATACACCATGGACTATGTGTCCGAGGTCAACCCGCTGGACGAGGTGGTGGAACAGGATGGCGCCCGCGTGCTGATCGCGCCCATGGCGCAGATGTTTCTGATCGGCACCCAGATCGATTACGAGACCTCGCTTCTGGAATCGAAATTCACCTTCCGCAATCCGAACGTGGCCGAGGCCTGCGGCTGCGGCGAGTCGATCAAGTTCAAGGACAGCCCCGCCGCCTGAGCGGGGACAAGCGTTCTCGAAAACTCCGCCCCAGAGCCTTCGACGGCTGGGAACCGATTTCTGTTAAGAAATCTCCGCCTGCCCCGCAGCCAGCCGCCCCAGAGCGTTGCCACCACCCGCCGCGCCGGGCTAGGGTCGCCCGACATCGAAAGGCGGGAGACCATGATGCGCAAGCTGGCGGCAGGGAACTGGAAGATGAACGGCACGGCGGCATCGCTGGCCGAAGTGAAGGCGCTTCTCGGCGCCCATCCCGATCCCGCCTGCGACATGCTGCTCTGCCCGCCCGCCACGCTGCTCGCCCAGGCCGCCTGGGCGGCCAAGGGGTCCGCCCTGAAGCTGGGCGGCCAGGATTGCCATCCCAAGGCCTCGGGCGCGCATACAGGCGACATTTCCGCCGCCATGCTGGCCGATGCTGGGGCATCGCATGTCATCCTTGGCCATTCCGAGCGCCGGGCCGATCATGGCGAGACGGATGCACTGGTGCTGTCCAAGGCCCGGGCCGCCTGGGATGCCGGCCTGACCGCAGTGATCTGCGTGGGCGAGACCGAAGCCGAGCGCGACGATGCCCGCACGCTGGACGTGGTGGGCAGCCAATTGGCCGGATCGGTGCCCGAAGGCGCGACCGGGGCCAACACGGTCATCGCCTATGAACCCGTCTGGGCCATCGGCACCGGCCGCACCCCGACCCTGGCCGAGATCGCCGAGGTCCATGCCTTCCTGCGCAACCGGCTGACCGCGCGCTTCGGCCCCGAGGCCGCCGAGATGCGGCTTCTCTATGGCGGTTCGGTCAAACCCTCGAACGCGGCCGAGATCTTCGCCCTCGCCGATGTCGACGGCGCGCTGGTGGGCGGGGCCAGCCTGAAGGCCGCCGATTTCGGTGCGATCGTCGCGGCCCTCGCCGCAGCATAAGCCCGACACGACCTGTCGCGCCCGGACCAGACCCGGGCGCGGGGCCATGCGACCTGCTGGACATGTCGCTCAATCCCGCCGCCGCCCCGCTTCCTGTCGCCACCCCGCCCCGTCTTGGCCCGGTCGGCGCAAATATGCTCTGCCTGCTGTCGATGCTGACCTGGTCGGCCGGCCTGCCGGCCGCCGATCTGGTGATTCCGCATCTGCCGCCCCTGGTGCTGACCGCGCTGCGCTGCCTGCTGGCGGGCGGTGTGCTTGTCGCGTTGTGGATTGCGATCGAGGGGCTTCGCGCCGTCACAACCGCGCCCTGGCTGCGCGGCATGATGGTGGGCGGCGTGACGATCGGGCTGGCCTCGGTCTTTCTGGTCACCGCGCAGGCCGCCACCGATGCGGTCACCGTCGCGGTCGTCTCGGCCACCATGCCGGTGATCGGCATCGCGCTGGAATGCCTGCTCGACGGGCGCAAGTTCACCCTGCGGCTGGCCCTGGGGTTGGCGCTTTCGCTGACCGGGGGCGTCCTGGCATTTGCCGCAGGCCTGGGCGGTCTGTCGCTGGGTCTGGGCGCTGCTGCGGCCCTCGCCTCGGTCATGGCCTATACTTGGGGCTCGCGCGCGACGGTGAAAAGCTTCCCCGACCTGACGCCGCTGGGCCGTTCGGCGATCACGGTGATGGGCGCGGCGATCTGCGCCACGATCGCGGCCTTGACCCACGCCGCAATGGGGGCGCCCGCGCCGGACTGGGCGGCGATGGGCTGGCGCGAGATCGGCGGGCTGCTGGCCTTTTCCATCGGCTCCCTGGCGATCAGCCAGCTTCTGTGGATCATTGCCGTGGGCCGTATTGGCATCGGCGCGGCTTCCATGCATATGAACGCCGTGCCTTTCTACGTCATGCTCATCGTCTTCCTGATGAACGGGCCGTGGAACTGGGCGCAGACGGCCGGCGCGGCGGTCGTCGTGCTGGGGGTGATCATCGCCCAGAGCCGACCGCGTATCCCCCACGGACCCGAGAAATGACCCTTCCTATCCTGTCCCAAAACCCTGCCGACCCCGATTTCGTCCAGAACCCCTACCCGTTCTACGACCTTGCCCGCAAAGCCGGGCCCTTCTTCCTTTGGAAGGAATACAATCTCGTCTGCAGCGGCAACTGGGCCGCCGTGAACGCGATTTTCCGCGACCGCCGCTTCGGCCGCGAGGCCCCGCCCGAGTTTGCCCCTGCGATCCCGCCGCATCTGGCGCCTTTCTACGCGGTCGAGGCCCATTCCATGCTGGAACTGGAGCCGCCCCGCCACACCCGCCTGCGCAGCCTGGTGCTGCGCGCCTTCACCTCGCGCCGCATCGCCGGGCTGGCGCCCGAGATCACGGCCCTGTCGCATGAGCTGATCGACAGCTTCCCCGCGGGCGCGTTCGACCTGCTCACCGCCTTCGGCCAGCCCCTGCCCGTGCGGATCATCGCCCGGCTCCTGGGCGTGCCTGAGGAGCGCGCGCCCGATCTTCTCGCCTGGTCCAATGCAATGGTCGCGATGTATCGCGCCGGGCGCAGCGCGGCGGATGAAACCGCCGCCGTCGCCGCGACCGAGGCTTTCGTCGCCTTCCTGCGCGACTATGTCGAGGCGCGCCGCGCCAAGCCGGCCGATGACCTGATCACCCATCTGATCGCCGCCGAGGCCGAGGGCGACAAGCTGACCACGGACGAGCTGATCTCGACCTGCATCCTGCTGCTGAATGCCGGCCATGAGGCGACGGTGCACACCATCGGCAACGGGATGAAGGCGCTCCTGTCGCGGCCCGATGCCGCCGCCCTGCTGGCGCCGGACAAGGTCGAGGCCACGGTCGAGGAAATCCTGCGCCACGACCCGCCTTTGCACATGTTCACCCGTTGGGCCTATGACGAGATCGACGCCATGGGCCATCGCTTCAAGCGCGGCGACCAGGTCGGGCTGCTGCTGGGGGCCGCGAACCGCGACCCCGGCCAATGGGACGAACCCGGCGCGTTCCGGCCGGAGCGGCCGATCAAACCCTCGTCCAGCTTCGGGGCGGGGCTGCATTTCTGCGTCGGCGCGCCGCTGGCGCGGCTTGAATTGCAGGTCGCCCTGCCGATCCTGCTGCAACGCTGCCCGGATCTGCACATGACCGAAGCGCCGCAATATGCCGATGTCTACCATTTCCACGGGCTGAAGCGGCTGATGGTGGCGCGCTGAAGGGGGGCTCTGCCCCCCGGGCCTGCGGCCTCCCCCAAAGTGTTTCCGACAGGATGACGGGGGGAGGCGTCAGAGCGGCAGGACGGTGGTCGACTTGATCTCTTCCATGCTCAGAAGTGCTGTGACGTTGTAGATCCGCACTTCCGAGATCAGCGCCTGATAGAAAGTGTCATAGGCCCGCGCATTCTTGACCCGGACCTTCAGGATATAGTCGATATCGCCCGCCAGCCGGTGCGCCTCGAGCACTTCGGGGCGTTCCTTCAGGGCCTTGAGGAAGCGGCGCTGCCAGTCGGCCTCATGTTCCGAGGTGCGGATCAGGACGAAGAAACAGGCTTCCAGTCCAAGAGCCTCGGCATCGAGGATGGCGGTGGTGCGGGCGATGACGCCCTGCTCCTTCATCCGGCGGATGCGGTTCCAGACCGGGGTCTTGGACGAGCCGACCTTGCGGGCAATCTCGTCCAGCGATTGTTCCGCATCCTTTTGCAGTTCGGACAGGATTTTCCGGTCCAGATCGTCCAGCGCGGCTGCCATTCCCGAAATCCCCCTTGTGGCGGAACTCTGGTTCCCGCAGGCGAAAGTATCAGAACAATCATCCTTATCTGCAAGGGGTAATGGCGTGGATACGGGAAAATGTCCTATATTCTGCACAAGCAAAGGGCCCTGATATGACCATGACCTTCCCCATCCTTTTCGTCGGCGCCGGCCCGGGCGCGGCCGAGCATCTGACGCTGGGCGCCCTGGCCGCGCTGCGGGCGGCCGATGTGGTGGTGCATGACCGTCTGGTCGGGACCGAGGTCCTGGCGCTGATCCCCGAAGCCACGCGGCGCGTCGATGTCGGCAAGGAAGGGTTCGGCCCCTCGACCGCGCAGGCCGAGATCCATGCCGTGCTCCTGTCCGAAGGTCTGGCCGGCCGCAAGGTCGTGCGGCTGAAAGGCGGCGATCCGGGCATTTTCGCCCGCCTGGATGAAGAGATCGAGGCGATCACCGCCGCCGGGCTGACCTATCGCATCCTGCCGGGCCTGACCACGGCCTCGGTCGCCGCCGCGGCCATCGGCCAGGGCCTGACGCAGCGCGGCCGCAACACCGGGCTGCGCATCCTGACCGGCCATGTCATGGAAGGCTTCGCCGAGCAGGACTGGAAGGCGCTGGCCCGCCCCGGCGAGGTGGCCGCGATCTATATGGCCAAGCGCGCCGCGCGTTTCCTTCAGGGCCGCCTGATGATGCATGGCGCCCGGCCCGAGACGCCGGTGACCATCGTGGAAAATGCCGGGCGCGCCGACCAATGTATCCGCGCGGCGACGCTGGCGAGCCTTGCCGCCTCTGCCGCCGCCGCGACCGGCCCCGCCATCCTTCTTCTCGGCCTCGCCCCACGCGCGGCCATCGATACACTTTCTCAATTGTCCGAGGCCCAGGCATGAGCCGCCGCTACATCCCCAAAGTCATCACCGCCAACCGCCTGCGCGAAGGCGATGTCGTCTATCAGACCGCTGATGACCGCTGGTCGCCCTTTCACCATGAGGCCGAGCTGATCGAGGACGAGGCCCATGCCCAGCTTCGGCTGCTGCATGCCTCGGCCCAGAAGCTGCAGGTTGTCGGCGCCTATCTGGCCGATGCCCGGCCCGGTCCGAACGGCCCGGAACCCACCCATTTCCGCGAGGAATTCCGCACCCGCGGCCCCTCGAACTATGCCCATGGCAAACAGGCGGATTATCGCAATGTATGACTATGCCGATTTTGACGAAGCCTTCGTCCGCGCCCGCGTCGCCCAGTTCAGCGATCAGGTCGAGCGCCGCCTGGATGGCAGCCTGACCGAAGACGAGTTCCGCCCCCTGCGGCTGATGAACGGGCTCTATCTGCAGCTGCACGCCTACATGCTGCGGGTGGCGATCCCCTATGGCACGATCAACCCGCGCCAGATGCGGCAACTCGCCTATATCGCCGACACCTGGGACAAGGGCTACGGCCATTTCACGACGCGGCAGAACATCCAGTTCAACTGGCCGAAACTGCCCGATGTGCCCGCGATCCTGTCGGCGCTGGCCGATGTGGGGATGCATGCCATCCAGACCTCGGGCAATTGCGTGCGCAACGTGACGGCCGACCATTTCGCCGGTGCCGCCGCCGACGAGATCGAGGACCCGCGCCCCTATGCCGAACTCTTGCGGCAATGGTCGACCGATCACCCGGAATTCCAGTTCCTGCCGCGCAAGTTCAAGATTGCCATCACTGGCGCGCCGAATGACCGCGCCGTGACCCGCGCCCATGACATCGGGCTGCGCATGGTGCGCAACGCCGCTGGCGAACCGGGCTTCGAGGTGCTGGTGGGCGGCGGGCTTGGCCGCACGCCGCTGATCGGCCAGGTGACCCGCGATTTCCTGCCGGTCGAGGATCTGCTTCCCTACGTTGAAGCAGTGCTCAGCGTCTACAACACGCTCGGCCGGCGCGACAACAAGTACAAGGCGCGCATCAAGATCACCCTGCATGAGACCGGCAAGGAAGAGCTTTCCCGGATGATCGAGGAACGCTTTGCCGAGCTGCGCCCGCTGTTCGGCGGCAATGACCAGCGCCTGCTGGACGACATTCGCGCCGCCTTTGCGACGCCTGCCTTCCGCAATGCGCCGGACGGGGCCTATGACGATTTCTACAAGGCCGATCCCGCCTTCCGGTCCTGGGCCGACACCAATCTCGCCGCGCATCGTGCGCCGGGCTATGCCATCGTGACGATCAGCCTCAAGGCCCATGGCCAGACCCCGGGCGATGCCTCGTCCGACCAGATGCGCCTGATCGCCGATCTGGCCGAGCGCTATGGCCATTCGGAAATCCGCATCAGCCACGAGCAGAACGTGATCCTGCCGCATGTCCACAAGTCGGACCTGCCGGCGCTGCATGCGGCGCTGTCGCAGGCCGGGCTTGCCACGGCGAATGTCGGCCTGATCTCCGACATCATCGCCTGCCCGGGCATGGATTACTGCGCGCTGGCCACCGCCCGCTCGATCCCGATCGCGACCGAGATTGCCGAGCGTTTCAAGGCACTGGATCTGGAGCATGAAGTCGGGCCGCTGAAGATCAAGATTTCCGGCTGCATCAATGCCTGCGGCCATCACCATGTCGGCCATATCGGCATTCTGGGCCTCGACCGCGCGGGGGTGGAGAATTACCAGATCACGCTCGGCGGCGACGGCACCGAGACCGCCGCCATCGGCGACAAGATGGGGCCGGGCTTTGCCTATGATCAGGTTGTGCCTGCTATCGAACGGCTGGTCCGCACCTATCTGGACAAGCGCGATGGCGCGGGCGAGACCTTCCTGATGGCGGTGCGCCGTCTGGGGCTGGAGCCGTTCAAGGAAGCTCTCTATGGCGAAAGCGCGCGCGATGCCGCGTGATCTTCACCCCGGCCCGGTGGCCGAACGGGTGGCGGCGCTGAATGCGCGCTATCGCCACCATTCGGCCACGGCGGTTCTGGAACATTCCCTGAAGGATGCCGATCTGGGCCGGGTGGCGCTGGTCTCGTCCTTCGGGGCGGAATCTGTGGTGCTGCTGCATCTCGTCTCGGTCATCGCGCCCGAGACGCCGGTGCTGTTCGTCGACACGCGGATGCTGTTTCAGGAAACCCTGGACTATCAGCGCCAGCTGGCCGAAAGCCTGCCCTTGTGCGACATCCGCACCATCCGCGCCAATCCGAAGAAGCTGGATTTCGAGGATCCCGACAATACCCTGCACCAGTTCAACACCGACAGCTGCTGCAACCTGCGCAAGGTCGAGCCGCTGGAGCGCGCCCTGGCAGGCTTTGACGGCTGGATCACCGGGCGCAAGCGGTTCCAGAATTCCGAACGCGGCACGCTCGACTTCTTCGAGAATGAGGGCGATTTCCGGATCAAGGTGAACCCGCTGGCCCATTGGGGCCGCGAGGACCTTGAGGAATATATCGTCAACAACCGCCTGCCCCGGCACCCGCTGGTCGCCAAGGGCTATCCGTCGATCGGCTGCGCCCCCTGCACCAGCCCGGTGAAACCCGGCGAGGATCCGCGCGCGGGACGCTGGCGCGGGCAGGACAAGACAGAATGCGGAATTCATTTCATCGACGGCAAAGCCGTAAGATTACCGAAGGAGAACGCGGCATGAGCGTCATCGTCACCGATACCGGCTTTGCGCCCGCGCCCGCGCGCGACATTCCGGCGCTGGCCGACTGGGCGCCCGGCGCCCCGGCGCTGGATCTGGCCCATACCGACGATCCCGCAGCGCTTGACGGCCGCCTGGACGGCATCACTCTGATCCGCGTGGCCTTTCCGGCCTTCAACGATGGCCGCGCCTTCACCATCGGGCGACGGCTGCGCATGATGGGCTATGCCGGGCAGCTTCTGGCCATCGGCCCGGTCATCGCCGATCAATATGCCATGCTGCGCCGCGTGGGCTTTGACGGGGCCGAGATCCCCGACGAGGTCGCCGCGCGCCAGCCGCAGGACCAGTGGCTGTTCCGGGCCGACTGGAAGGCGCATGACTATCAGGCCAGGCTGCGCGCCTGACGGATAGACCTGTCGTCCGAAATATCGTATGCATGCAAATGAAATTTGCCGCAGGTGAACCGGCTGGCGCTGGTTTGGCCTGCGGCCTATGAAAGAACGGCCTGATGACGGAGCTTGCCCCGATGAACGCCCCCGCCGAACGCCCCGCCAAGCCGCATCTGCCCGACGCCCAGACCGTCACTTCGGTCAAGCACTGGACCGACCGGCTGTTTTCCTTCCGGGTGACGCGGCCTGCGTCGCTGCGCTTCCGCTCGGGCGAGTTTGTGATGATCGGGCTGATGGGCGACAACGGGAAACCCTTGCTGCGCGCCTATTCCATCGCCTCGCCCGCCTGGGATGACGAGCTGGAATTCTATTCGATCAAGGTGCCGGACGGGCCGCTGACCTCGAAGCTGCAACATATCCAGCCGGGCGACGAGATCATCCTGCGCCCCAAGCCGGTCGGCACGCTGGTGCATGATGCGCTTCTGCCGGGGCGGCGGCTGTGGTTCCTGGCCACCGGCACCGGCTTTGCCCCCTTTGCCAGCCTCCTGCGCGAGCCGGAGACCTGGGACAAGTATGACCAGGTCATCATGATGCATACCTGCCGGGAAGTGGCCGAGCTGGACTATGGCCGCACGCTTGTGGAAAGCCTCAAGGACGATCCGCTGATCGGCGAGATGGTCGGCGACAAGCTGAAATACTATCCGACCACGACGCGCGAGCCGTCGCAATACATGGGCCGGATCACCGACAACCTGACCTCGGGCAAGGTCTTTGCCGATCTCGGCCTGCCGCCGATGGACCCCGAGGAAGACCGCGCCATGGTCTGCGGGTCCCTGGCCTTCAACCATGACGTCAAGAAGGTGCTGGAAGGCTTCGGCCTGCAGGAAGGCGCCAATTCCGAGCCGCTGGAATTTGTGGTCGAAAAGGCCTTTGTCGGCGACGGCATCTGACCCCAGCGGTCGCAAGCCAAAGAAAAAGGCCGCAAGAATGGATCCTTGCGGCCTTTTCCTATTCTATCGCGCGAAGATCACATGCCGAGCGCGGTCTTCACCTGGGCGATCGTGTCGGCCACCAGCGCCGGGTTGGCCTTGGCGGCTTCGACGGCAGTCTTCAGCGTGGTCTTGGTGGCCACATCCAGGCTGGACCCGTCAATGACCGCGATCACCGCATCGGCGTTGAAATTGGCCGGATCAAGCGCAGCCGCCGGATCGGCCGCAGGGGCAGCAGTCGGTTCAGTGGCGGGGGCAGCGGTCAGTTCTGCGGCGGGGGCAGCCGTCGGTTCAGCCGCAGGAGCAGCGGTCGGCTCAGCGGCGGGGGCAGCGGTCGGCTCGGCGGCAGGAGCGGCGGTCGGCTCGGCGGCGGGGGCAGCCGTTGGCTCAGCCGCAGGAGCGGCGGTCGGTTCTGCCGCAGGCTCGGCGGTCGGCGCGGGCGTCGCTTCTGCGGCGGCCTTCTCGGCAGCGGCCTTTTCTTCGGCTGCCTTCTTCGCAGCTTCCTCAGCCGCAGCGGCGGCTTCCTGCGCCGGCTTGTAGCTGAACTGATAGTAGCCACCTGCCGCCAGGATGATGACGATGGCCCCGATGATCACGCTTCTGTTCATGTGTCATGCTCCCTATCCCGGCAGGAGGGCCGGATGACACAGCATATGGCATCTGCGGGGACGGTTGAAAAGACCGGAAGTCCAGATGCTTGCCGGGCGGGGCCCGAGGAAAATCCCCGATTTCGCCACTTTTCCCCAAGGAACGCGGGTTGAAAGGCCCGGGCGGCGGGGATAGATTGCGCCGACCCTTGCAACGAACGAAGGACGACCGCCATAGGACGCAGACCTCACAACGCCCCGCCGCAACGCGAGACCGGACCGCGCATCAACGACCGTATCCGCGCACCGGAGATCCGCCTGATCGGGGCAGACGGCGAAAACATCGGCGTGGTGACACCGGCGCGCGCCATGGCGCTGGCCGAAGAGGCGGGGCTGGATCTGGTCGAGATCAGCCCGAACGCTGAACCGCCGGTCTGCAAGATCATGGATTTCGGCAAGTTCAAATACGAGACCCAGAAGCGCGAGGCCGAAGCGCGCAAGAAGCAGAAGATCATCGAGATCAAGGAAATCAAGTTCCGCCCTGGCACCGACACGCATGACTATGACGTGAAGATGCGCTCGGTGATCAAGTTCCTGGATGAAGGCGACAAGGTGAAGGTCACCCTGCGCTTCCGTGGCCGCGAGATGGCCCACCAGGAACTGGGGCTTGAGCTGCTGAACCGTGTTGCCGCCGATGTGGCCGAGAAGGGCAAGATCGAGTCGATGCCCAAGCTCGAAGGTCGCCAGATGGTGATGATGGTCGCGCCGCGCTGATCGAAGCGTGCAGTTCCGGCGCAAAATTCGGGGCCCTTCGGGGCCCCTTTTTGCTGCGCGCTGGCAATCATTCACAAAATATGTTGAACGACGGCGCGCCCTGCTGTAATTCACACATATGGTTGAACGAATCCCCCCTTCCCCCGAAACCGATCCGCTGGGCGATGTCCTGCGGGCCGCCGCCGACCCGACACGCCGGGCGATCCTGACCTATCTTGCCCAGCACGGCCCGACCCGGGTGACCGAAATCGCCGCGCAATTCGCGCAAAGCCTGAACGCCATCTCGCGCCATATCATGGCGCTGGAAAAGGCGGGGCTGGTGCGGCGGCGCACGGTCTGGCGGACCCATATGATCGAGATCGACCTCGCGCCGCTGGCGCAGATGGATCAATGGTTCGCGGGGCTGCGTTCGATCTGGGCGCTTCGGCTTGAGGCGCTGTCCACCGCTTTGACAGAGGAGTTTTCCGATGACCCAGATCGCGACCGCCGAGCTGAGCCTGACCTTGGATCAGCTGCTTCCCGCCCCGCCCGCCCGCGTCTATGACGCCTGGCTCGACCCCGGTTTCCTGGCCCGCTTCATGTCACCCTGCGCGGGTGGATCAGTGCCCGAAGCCTCGGTCGACGCACGCGTGGGCGGCGCCTATCGCATCGTGATGAATGACGGGTCCAGGGACATTCCGCATCACGGCACCTATCTGGAAATGCAGCGCCCGCATCGGCTGCGTTTCACCTGGCAATCGCCCCATTCGGTCGAGGGCAGCGTGGTGACCCTGACCCTGACGCCCGAGGGCGAAGGCACGCGGCTGGTCTTGCGGCAGGACCGTTTCGCCCATGAAGGCGCGCGGGACGGGCATATCAAGGGCTGGACCTCTATCCTCAACCAGCTTGCGCAGGCACTTTAGTCCTGCGGTTCGCGCGGTTGCGGGCGGACCGGGCTTTCCTTCAGCAGCCCGCCCACCCCCATCGCGGATATCGCATCGCCATCCAGGCGCAAGCCGCAGGCGGTGCGCTCCAGCACCCAGTCAGCCCCGTTCAAGGCGGGGCTGCGGGCGCAGCCGGGCAGGCCGATCACCGGGCGCGCGTCCAGATGGCCCAGGAACAGCAGATTGCCGGGATCGACCGGCATTCCGAAGCGTTCGACCACGCCCCCGGCCCGGCGCAGACCTTCGGGCGCGGTGTCATGGGCGTCGGATGTGGCCGACCCGGTCAGGATCAGCAGCATCTCGCCCGACATATCCTTCAGCGCCGCCGCGATCGCGGCCTCGTCATGGGCGACGCTGCGGCAGTCGGCCAGCGCCACGCCCAGCGCCTTCAGCCGCGTCTCGATGGCGCGGCGGCCCTTGCGGATCAGCTTGTCATCCATGCCCGGCACTTCGGTCAGCAAAAGCCCCGCCGAACCAAGGCTGACCGGCCGGATGCGGATCGCGGCGCGGGCGGCGGCACGGGCGGCGGCAAGGGCTGCATCGGGCACAGCATAGGTGATGATCTTGACAGTGCCAACAAGCATCCCCGCCTCGACCCGGTGAAGGGGCGGCAGCGTGGCCAGCGTGATCGCCGGATGGATCAGGTTCAGCGCATGTATCGCCGCCACATCCAGCTCCACCACGCCCGGCCCCGTGGCGTTCAGGTTCACCCGCCCGGTGAAGGCGACCGAAGGCGAAAGCCCCTGCCCCGCCGCGTCCGGCACCAGCGCGCCCGCCAGCCGCGCGGCGGCAAGGTCTTCGGTCACATCGCCCGCCTCAAGCCGGGCCACGACGACCTCGGCAATCCCGGCCGCATGCAGCGCGGCGATTTCCTTTGCGCCCAGCACCTGTCCCTTGCGCAACCGTCCCTGCGGCAGATGCTCGGAATGGGCCAGGATCGCGCCTTCGGCCTGATCGAGGGGAACGGGTCCGAAGCGCATCTCAGCCCTGCCGCAGCCGCTGGGTGATCTGCGCAAGAATCGAGACGGCAATCTCGGCCGGGGTCTTGGCGCCGATGTCCAGGCCGACCGGCGCATGGATGCGGGCGATCTCGTCCTCGGTAAAACCTTCGGCCCGGAGCCGTTCCACCCGCTTGGCATGGGTGCGGGTCGAGCCAAGGCAGCCAAGGTAGAAGACCGGAGACCGCAGCGCGAGGCGGATCGCCGGATCGTCCAGCTTGGCGTCATGGGTCAGGGTGACCACCGCCGTGCGCGCATCGGGGGCAAGGGCAGCCAGGGCCTCGTCGGGCCAGTCCTCGACGACCGTTTCGCCGGGAAAGCGCGCCGCGCTGCCAAAGGCCGCGCGCGGGTCGATCAGGGTCGGGTCATAGCCCGCCAGCCGCGCCATGGCCAAAAGCGGCTGGGCGATATGCACCGCGCCTACCACGATCAGGCGCAAAGGTGGGTTGTGGATGGCGGTGAAGCGACCGTCTTCCTCCATCCCCGACCGGTCAGAGCGGAACCGGGCATCCGCCGCCGCATCCTGACCCGGCCGCAGGATCTGCCGCGCCCAGGTGCCGGGGGTGATGCCATAGGCCAGGGCCTGCCGTTTCGCCCGCGCCGCGACCAGTTCGGCCAGCATTTCCTCGGGCAGCGCCTGCGCGCCCTGCCCCACGGGTTCGACCAGCACCCGGATCGTGCCGCCACAGGCCAGACCGACGGCGAAGGCCGTGTCGTCGCTGACGCCAAAGGTCAGAAGCCGGGGCCTGCCATCGGCCAGCGCCTCAAGCGCCTCGGTCACCACCGCGCCCTCGACGCAACCGCCCGAGACCGACCCCATGATCTCGCCCTCACCGGAAATCGCCAGCTGCGAGCCGGCCTGGCGCGGCGCGGAACCCCAGGTCTCGACCACGGTGGCCAGCGCCGCGCCTTTGCCAGCGCGGTGCCAGGTCAGGGCGATTTCGGGAATGCTGTCGTGATCGGCGCTCATGGCGGGTCCCCCTTGCCCGGAGAATATGGGCGTTTGCCCCCCGTTTCACAGTGCCAAAAGGTCGAAGGCCCCGCGCCTTGACGGGGCGGGGCCTTCGGATCTTGCTTGATGCCGGTCCTTACAGGTCGGCGGTGCGCATCAGGGGCGTGATCAGGCGCACATTGACGCGGCGGTTCGCCCGTTCGTCACCCAGCGACTCGACCTTCAGTTCCGACTCGCCATAGCCCTGCACGACCAGGTTTTCCGGCGGCACGTCGAAATATTCTGTCAGCGCCTTGGCCAGCGATTCCGCGCGGCGGTCGGACAGAAGCAGGTTCGACGAAGCCGAGCCCACGGCATCGGTATGGCCTTCGATCAGGAAGACATGGCGCGGGTTCTGCGCCAGGAGCTGCTGCATCAGGCGGCCCAGATCGGCCAGCTTCTTCGCCTCAGTGGTGCGGATGACCGACGAGCCGGTGTCGAAGGTGATCGAATCCACCTCGACCGTCGCGGCCAGGGCGCGGACTTCGCGGATGTCGCGGATCTGGCGCAGGCTGAACTTGCGGCCGATGTTCTCGGCATCCAGCGCGGCCAGCTCGGCCTTGAGCGCGGCATCGCTGTCGGACGTCGAGATCGTCACCCGGTCTTCGCGCGGACGCGGCAGTTCCGAGATGATGATCGGCTCTTCCGTGGCCAGATCGTCGATCAGGATCCGCTCGATGCCCTGCCGGTCAAAGACCGACCGGCGCAGCACGCGGCCCGAGGCGTCGCGCACGGTGACGACCTGGCTGCCATCCTCGCGCGTGACGATGGTGCGGGTCGATCCGTCACGATAGGTCTCGGTCCGGGTCTGCACGCCGGGCTGGCGCAGGATCGCGTCATCGTCCTTGTAGACGGTGTAGCTGCCATCCGGGTTCTGCACGATCACGCGGTCGCCGGTGTTCTGCACGACCTCGCGCTGGTCCTTCTTGCCCTGGTTGATCACCGCGCCGACGACCAGCGCACCAAGGGCCAAGAGGCCGACCTTTTCCAGATCCGACAGCTTGTCCTTCTTCTTCTTGCCATCCGCAGCGGCAACCGCCACCGGCGCGGCAGAGAATTCCTCGTCCGAGGAACGCGCGGATTCGGCGGTCACGGTTTCTTCCTGCACCGAGACCGGGGCCGCCACAGTGGTGTCGGTGGCAGCCGTGCCCTCCGCTGTCGTGCCCTCGGCCGGGGCGGGTTCAGAGCCCGGAGCGGCCGTGGCGGCGGCGGCAACGGCGGCGGCAGCGGCCAGGCCTTCGGCGCCCGCAGCCGGTTCGCCCTCTTCCGAAGAGGGGATCGCGAAGATTTCCGACAGGGTCTGGGCGGCTTCCTCCGAGACTTCCGGCACATCGACCGGCTCGGTCGGCACGGTGGCCTCGGCGGTGGCCTCCGCTTCGGTCGAGACCGCGCCCTCGCCCGTCACGGCGCCTTCGGTCGCCACTTCCACGCCGGGCGTGGGTTCAGCCTCGGTCGTGGCTTCGGGGGCCGGGGTCGGCTCGGGGGCCTCGGCCGTGGTTTCGGGGGCCGGGGTGGCCTCAGGCTCTGCGGTCGTGGTTTCGGGGGCCGGAGTGGCCTCAGGCTCGACTGCCGGAGTTTCGGCCGTCACCTCGGGCATCGGCGTCGGTTCCGGCGCGGCTTCGGGGGACGGGCTGGCCTCGGCCTCGCTGGCCGCCGTCGCGGCATCCGCCGCCGCCTTGGCATCGGCTTCTGCCTGGGCCTGCGCTTCGGCATCCGCAGCCGCCTGGGCCTCTGCCTCGGCCTGCGCTTCCGCCTGGGCCTTGGCTTCGGCCTCGGCCTGAGCCGCAGCCTCTGCCGCCGCCTGGGCCTCGGCCTGCGCTGCCGCATCCGCAGCAGCCTGGGCTTCCGCTTCCGCCTGGGCCTGGGCCTGCGCTTCGGCCTGCGCCGCCGCATCCGCAGCCGCCTTGGCCGCAGCATCCGCCTCTTCCTGCGCCTTGGCGGCGGCTTCAGCCGCAGCCTGGGCTTCGGCCTCGGCCTGGGCGGCAGCTTCCGCTTCGGCCTGGGCAGCAGCCTCGGCTTCCGCCTTCGCGGTCAGTTCTTTGGTGATCGCGGCAAGATCGCAGGGCGCATCGGTCGTGGGCACGCAGAGCACCGCCCCGTCCGGGCCAATCACAGAGCCATCTTCGGCAAGGGTCTGGGCGCTGGCGGGGAGGGTCGAGAAAGACGACAGCGCCATCGACAGGGCCGTCGTGCAGGTCAGAAGCTTGCGCATTCCATATCCTTCGTTGCTGGGGCGGACAGAGGGCGAGGGGTCGCCCGCCGACCGCCCGGCTGATTGCGTGTTTGCCGGACAGACCATGGGCCGCGGGCGGTCGCTATGCGATATCAACGCCTAAACTTGCAGTGGGTTCCAGCCCGTTATCGCCTAACCGTGATCGCGCAGCGCCGCCATAAGCCTTGTCTTGTCGCCGCTGTCGCCCGCCTGCGAGATCGCGGCCCCCAGCGCCTGAAGCGAGGCGATGGAATGGCCGGCGCGGAAACAGTCGACATGGGGCAGCATGGTGCGGATGCCCACGGCTTTCGGCGCGAATCCGGTCCAGCGCAGCAGCGGGTTGATCCAGATGAGGCGGCGGCAGGACAGGTGCAGCCGCTCGATTTCCCGCACGAGAAGCCCGCTGTCGTCGCGATCCAGCCCGTCGGTGATCAGCAGCACCACCGCGCCCTGCCCCAAGACGCGGCGCGACCAGTCGCGGTTGAAGGCGTGCAGCGCCGCACCGATCCTTGTGCCGCCCGACCAGTCCTGCGCCTCGGCCCCCGCCGCCTTCAAGGCGGCATCGACATCGCGCGCGCGCAGGTGGCGGGTGATGTTGGTCAACCTTGTGCCGAAGGTGAAGGCATGGACGCGCGCCCAGCCCTGGCCCTTGCGGTTGGCGACGGCATGGACGAAATGCAGCACCATCCGGCTGTAATCGGCCATCGAGCCGGAAATGTCGCACAGGACGACAAGGTTGGGCCAGCGCTCGCCCGGCGTCTTGCGGGCGATTTCCGCGATCTCGCCCCCCCGGCGCAGGCTTTGGCGCAGGGTGCGGCGCAGGTCGGGCAGCGCGCCCTGCGCCGCCGCTCTGGCGCGGCGGGTGCGCAGCGGATCGACCGGCAGCGACAGTTTCGCCAGCATCCGCTTGGCTTCGGCGATCTCGGCCCCGGACATCTGTTCGAAATCGAGCGTCCTGAGCCGTTCCTCGGCCGAAGCCGTGGCCGTGGCATCGACCTCGATCTGCTCGGGCGGCTCCTGCTCGGCCCCCGGCAGGTCGGGGCGCGGCGCATCGGCCAGAAGCGCCTCGGCCGCGCGTTTCTCGGCCGGGGCGGCGGGGCGGTCCTCCTGCACGCCGCGCACCTGGGGCAGCATCAGCGACATCATATGTTCCAGATAGCGCGGGTCGCGCCAGAACAGCCGGAAGGTCTGGGCGAAGAGCGTGCGTTCCTCGGGGCGCGAGACGAAGATCGCCTGAAGCGTGTGGAAGAAATCCTCCCTTTGGGTGAAGCCCGCCGCCGCGACGGCGCGGATCGCATCCAGCACCCGGCCAGGGCCGACCGGCAGCCCTGCCCGGCGCAGGGCGCGGGCGAAATGGGCGATGTTCTCGGCCAGCTTGCCGTCTTCGGGAAGGGGAAGGTCGCGGAAATCTACCATGGCGCTTGTGGATGCCCCGGGGGTTTCACACCCCCGGACCCCCGTGGGATATTTGCGAACAGAAGAAGGGGCGGGTCCCGGTCATGCCGGCGCGAGTTGCTTTTTCACCTCGTCAAGCAGGCGCTTGGCCTCGGAGCCTTGCAGCTTCTGGATGTCATCCTGGTATTTCAGGATCGCCCCCAGCGTATCGGCGATGACTTCGGGCGAAAGCGAGATGACATCCAGCGCCAGAAGGCATTTCGCCCAGTCGATGGTTTCGGCGACGCCGGGTTTCTTGAACAGGTCTTCTCCGCGAAGCTTCTGAACGAAAGCAACGACTTCCCGGCTCAGCACCTCTTGCGCCTCGGGGGCGCGGGCGTGAAGGATCTGCAATTCGCGCGCGAAGCCCGGGTAATCGACCCAGTGATAGAGACAGCGGCGTTTCAGCGCGTCATGCACCTCGCGGGTGCGGTTCGAGGTCAGGATGACGATGGGCGGTTCGGGCGCGCGGATCGTGCCCAGTTCGGGGATGGTGACCTGGAAATCGGACAGGGCTTCCAGAAGGAACGCTTCGAAAGGTTCGTCGGTGCGGTCGATCTCGTCGATCAGCAGGACCGGCGCGCCGCCGGGCTGCGGGCGCATGGCTTCCAGAAGCGGGCGGGCGATCAGGTAATCTTCGGTAAAGAGTTCCGTCTGCAACTGGTCGCGGTCGGCGCTGCCCCCGGCTTCGGCGGTGCGGATCGCGATCATCTGGGCGGCGAAATTCCATTCCGCGACGGCAGTCGTGGCATCAAGCCCTTCATAGCATTGCAGCCGGATCAGGCGGCGGCCCAGGGCGGCGGCGAGGGTCTTGGCGATTTCGGTCTTGCCGGTGCCGGCCTCGCCTTCCAGGAACAGCGGGCGACCAAGCTTGAGCGCGAGGAATACCACCGTCGCCAGCGCACGCGAGGCGACATAGCCCTGGCCCGACAGAAGCGTCTCGGTGGCGTCGATGGAGTGCGGCAGGCTGGTCATGGCGGGCTCCTTGCGGCGCGATGCTGCGGCGGGCCTGCGGCGCGGTCAAGGCGGCAGATGCGCCCTTGCGACCAAGGTGTCATGAGGCGGCGTCCTGCGGGGCCTCCTGCGCCAGCCAGTGCCGGAACGAGGTCAGCGGCGCCCGCTCGGGCCGCGCCTCGGGCCAGACCAGCCAATAGGCATGGGCCGGGATCGGGCCGCCAAAGGCCGGGACAAGGCGGCCCGCAGCCAGATCTTCTTCGATCAGGAAGGTGGGCAGCAGGGCAAGGCCAAGGCCGTGGATCGCCGCCTGGGCCATGGCCGCATATTGGTCGAACAGCATGGCGGGCGGGCGCGGGCGGGCCGCCCCTTGCGCCGCAAGCCAGCGCGCCCAGTCGCCGCTGCGGCTTTCGAGCTGCATCAGGGGCAGGTCGAGAACCGCTTCGGCCCGGGCCAGGGGCTGCGGCACCAGCGCGGGCGCACCAACGGCGAGGATCGATTCGTCCATGAGTTTTAGATATGCCGCGCCGGGCCAATCCTGCCGCCCGTAATGGATGGCGGCGTCAAAGGGGCTTTGCGCGAAATCGAAGGGGCGCAGGCGGGTGGACAGGTTCACCGTCACCTCGGGATGGGCGCGGGCATAGCGGGCCAGGCGCGGGGCCAGCCAATGCATTCCGAAGGCGGGCAGGATCGCCAGGTTCAGCGTGCCGCCGCGCGGATTGGCGCGCAGGGCCAGCGAAGCATCAGTCATTATTTTCAATGCTTTGCGTGTCTCGCTCACGAATTCCCGTGCGGCCTGCGTCAGGACCAGCCGGTTGCCGTCGCGCAGGATCAGCGCCACGCCCAACTGTCCCTCCAGCACTTGCAGCTGCTTGGAGATCGCGCCCTGGGTCAGCGACAGTTCGGCGGCGGCAGCGGAGGCGGTGCCGAGGCGGTCGAGGGCTTCAAGCGCCAGAAGCGAGGGCAAGGATGGCAGGTAGCGGCGCGGAATCATATGAGCTTTCCTCATAGTGATGTGACGCGGTTTCGATAGCCTTTCCGGCGGGGATGCGGCAAGTCTATCCTGAGAGTGACTGACATTCCCTGCCGGAGCGCACGCCAATGACCGACCGTCCCAAGCTGAAATCCAAGGATGCCCCCGATCTGGGCCGTTTCGACTGGAGCGATCCGTTCCGGCTGGAAGACCAGTTGACGGAAGAAGAACGCATGCTGCGCGATGCCGCCCGCGCCTATGCCCAGGAAAAGCTGCAACCGCGCGTGATCGCCGCCTTCCGCGAGGAAAAGACCGATCCGGCGATCTTTGCCGAAATGGGCGGGATGGGCCTTCTGGGCGTGACCATCCCCGAGGAATATGGCGGGCTGGGCGCGGGCTATGTGGCCTATGGGCTGGTCGCGCGCGAAGTGGAGCGCGTGGACAGCGGCTATCGCAGCATGATGTCGGTGCAATCCTCGCTGGTCATGTATCCGATCTATGCCTATGGCACGGAAGATCAACGCAAAAAATACCTGCCCAAGCTTGCCTCGGGGGAATGGATCGGCTGTTTCGGCCTGACCGAACCGGATGCCGGATCGGACCCGGCGGGGATGAAGACCGTCGCGAAGAAGACCGCGGGCGGCTATGTGCTGAACGGCTCGAAGATGTGGATCAGCAACGCGCCCATCGCCGATGTCTTCGTGGTCTGGGCCAAGTCCGAGGCGCATGGCGGCAAGATCAAGGGTTTCGTGCTGGACAAGGGCACCAAGGGCCTGTCGGCGCCCAAGGTGGGCGGCAAGATTTCGCTGCGCGCCTCGGTGACGGGCGAGATCGTTCTGGACAATGTGGAAGTGGGCGAAGAGGCGCTGCTGCCGCATGTCGAGGGGCTGAAGGGCCCCTTCGGCTGCCTTAACCGCGCCCGCTATGGCATTGCCTGGGGCGTGATGGGCGCGGCGGAGTTTTGCCTTGACGCGGCAAGGGCTTATGGCCTGGACCGCAAGCAGTTCGGCAAGCCGATCGCCCAGACGCAGCTGTTCCAGCTGAAGCTGGCCAATATGCTGACCGAGACTTCGCTGGGCCTGCAGGCCTGCCTGCGTGTCGGCCGGCTTCTGGACGAGGCCAATGCCGCGCCCGAGATGATCTCGCTGATCAAGCGCAACAATTGCGGCAAGGCGCTGGATATCGCCCGCTGGGCGCGCGACATGCATGGCGGCAACGGGATTTCCGAGGATTTCCAGGTGATCCGCCATATGGTGAACTTGGAGACGGTGAACACCTATGAGGGCACGCATGACGTTCATGCGCTGATCCTGGGCCGGGCGATCACCGGGTTGCAGGCGTTCTACTGATCCTGAGGCACCGGATGGGGGCATGAGGAAAGCTCATGCCCCTGCCCCCGGAAATGGCGGGACGGCCCGGTTGCCGGCCGTCTTGCTTTCGTCTTCCTTCCGTCTTCCTTTCGGGAAGACGCCGGTCATCGGCAAATTGCGTCAGGCGGCGTCCTCGCCATCGTCCTCATCCGCGCCATAGCCCGCATCGCCGGGCTTGAGCGGGATGGGGGCCGCGCGCGGGTCGATGCCGTGCTTTTTCAGAAGCTGCCCGAACAGGCTGCGCGGGCGCGGGATGCCGCCCTCATGCGTGACCAGTCGCCGCCGCATCCGCCGCCCATAGAAATGGATCGAGAAGGTCTCGTCGGTGATCGCTTCGCTGGCATCCCAGCCGGGCCGCAGGATCAGGCGGCGGTCCTTGAAGTGGACCGGGTATAGCGCCGAGACCGGCAGGGAATGGCGCACCTCTCCGGTCTCGTGCAGGAAATAGGTCAATGCCTTCGGTCCCCAGACGCCCCAAGGCATTTCGCCGGCGTGCTTGGGCTGCCCTGCCGTGGCCGCGTCTTCCAGCGCGCGGGTTTCTTCGGGTTTCAGGAAGGGCGGGATGCGGTAAGGGTCGGAGGTGAGGTCAATCAGCCGGGCCAGGGTCTCGCTGTCGGCTGGCAGGCCAAGGACGCCGTTGTTGACGGAGCGACGCGATTCCCAACCGTGGAAATGGCCGTTGGCTGTGGTGAAGGGTTTCACGCAATAAGCATCGGTGTCGGCCCAGATGGTGCGGTCGAGCTTGGCCAGCATCCTGTATCGGAAAGCATCGGCCTGGGGCGCGGGACTGCCCGAGGCGCTGTGACGGACCTCGACCGCGACGGGCATGATCTCGCGCGCATCGGCCAGTTCCACGCCCGTGGGCGCGTTCGGCACCGGGTCGTAGCTGAAAAGCGTCACATGCTGGCCGGCATGGACGAAAGAGACGAGGCAGAGCTGTTCGAGAAAACTGAGCGGCCCGCCGATCCAGAGCGCGGCGACGCGGTATTCGGGGGTCATGATCGGGTGCGGCCCTTCGGGCATTGTTTCCTTTTGCGGCACGATAGCGGGCGGACCCGGCAGCGCGAAGGGGAAATGCGCAGGGATCGGCGCGATTTTCGGCGGGTTTTGCGGGCTTGGATTGGCAAGATGCTGGGACGGCGGCGCGGTTGGTGCTAGGACGGGATCAGGGCGGCGGCAGATCGCCCGGTCGGACAGGGGGCGGGCCGGTGGCGGATCAGGGTGACAGGGAGGCAGGGTTTGGCGTCGACCGGGCGCCGTCCTTTGTCCTGGATGTGCCGGGCCTGCCGCGCTTCATCGACGGGCTACTGTGCTGCGACGGGCGGCTGCGGCTGTTCTTTGGCGGCGGGGCGCAGTCTTCCGCGCTGCTGCCCGCCGGGATTGCGGAACTGCGCGAGATTTCCGGCGGGCTGATGGCGGTGCTGCCGGGGCACGAAGGCGCGCTGCGGCTGGGACTGGCGGATGGCTCTGATGTGGTGGTGCCGGTGGCCAGGGCACAGGACGGGCTTTTCGCGGGCAAGCGGGTGCTCTTGCTCTTGCGGGTCTCCGAGACGCCGGGACAGATCGCCGAAAGCCTGCGCTGGCATGGGAAAATGGGGGCCGAGGCGGCGCTGGTGGTCAATCGCGCGCCAGAGGGGGATGGCTTTGCCGAAGCGCTGTGCGTGGCCTGCGCCGGGATCATGCCCCTGCGGCTGTTGCAGCTGACCTTGCCTTCGGGCAAGGCGGGGACCGGGCCGGAGACGCATCCGTTCCTGGCGCCCGATGCGCCCGGCAAGGACCGGATGGCGCCGCCCGAGCCGGATGAATGGCGATCGCCGCTGGACGAGGCGGTGCTTTATGAATGGATGAAATGGCGCTACCTGGCGCGGGCGCGGTCGGTCGTCAGTCTTGAAGCTTGCGATATCCTGCCCGCGCCTGAAGGGCCAAGCGCGTTCGAGGCGGCGGAAACGGCGGGGATGGTGCTGCTGGCCGGGCGGCGGGCCTATCCCTGGCGGCTGCGGGCGGGACAGGCGGCGGGGTTCGGCGATCATGTCTGCCGCCCCTTCGACACGCGGCGAGGCAGCGCCCGCTGGGCCTGCGCGCCGGAAAAGCTGGGGCTGGAAAAGACCTGGCGGCAGACGCGGATTTCCTTCGCCAATCCCCGGCATGTGCTGCCCTTCTGGCGCTGCATGGCGCTGCGGGTTGTGGCGGCCGACGGCGCCCCCCTGGCCCCGAAAACCGCGCTGATCGAGGATGCGGGGCTTCTGGCCCTGGCCGAGGCCCTGGGCGCGCGGCCGGTGCGTCCCCCGGCCTCGGCCCGCAGGGCGGCCCCTGCCCCGGATTCTGGCCAGGCGCCCGCCGCGCAGCGGGTGGCGATCGTCACCACGATGAAGAATGAGGGGCCGTTCATCCTGGAATGGCTGGCCTATCACCGCGCCATCGGGGTGACGGATTTCCTGATCTACACCAATGATTGCAGCGACGGCACCGACACGATGCTGCAGATGCTGGCCGGCAAGGGCCTGTGCCAGTGGCGTGAAAACCCGTTTCGCGAAATGGACCTCAAGCCGCAGCATGCGGCGCTGCAAGCGGCGGAGGGTGAGGCGGTCTTGCAGGCGGCGGATTGGGCGATCTGCATGGATGTCGATGAGTTCATTGACATCAAGTTGGGCGACGGAACGCTGAAAGCGCTTTTCACGGCGATGGAGGCCGCCCTGCCCGGCGCCAATATGATCGCGCTGACCTGGCGGCTGTTCGGCAATGGCGAGGTGCGGGATTATGCGGACCGCTTCCTGCTGGAGCAGTTCACCCGCTGCGCGCCGGAACTGGTGCGCAAGCCGCATCAGGCCTGGGGCTTCAAGACGCTGTTCCGCACGCTGGAGATTTACAAGAAGCTGGGCGTGCACCGGCCCAAGGGGCTGAAGCCCGATCTCTGGGATCAGGTGCGCTGGCTGAACGGGTCGGGCCGGGAAATGCCGAAAGAGATGTTCCGCAATGGCTGGCGCTCGACGCTTGAGACCTATGGCTATGACTGGGTGCAGCTGAACCATTACGCCGTGCGTTCGGCAGAGAGCTTTCTGGTCAAGCGCGACCGCGGGCGGGTCAACCATGTCGACCGCGACCAGGGGCTGAATTACTGGTTCCGCATGAATCACAACGCGCAGGAGGACCGCTCGATCCAGCGGATGATCCCGGCCTTGCAGGCGGAATGGGACCGGCTGATGGCCGACCCCGAGATCGCCGCCGCGCATGCGTATTCGGTGCGCTGCCACAGGGCGAAGATCGCGGAATTGCGCGCGACCGAGACCTATCAGCGCTTCTATGAGGAACTGACCGGGCCGCGCATGGAAAGGCTGTGCCGGATGCAGGCGCATTTCGGCTCGGCCGTGTTCAATGCCGGACCGCAGGTGATTCCGGCGGATCTGCATGAGCGCGAGATCGCGCCGGATTTCTTCTTTACCGTGCAGCATGAGGGCGAGGCGCAGCATTGACCATCGGGCGCAAATTTGCGGCGAATATCCGGGGGGCGGCGTGATGCGCTGTCTGGCGGTGACGGTGCTGCGCAACGAAGGCGCCTTCCTGCTGGAATGGCTGGCGCATCACCGCGCCTGCGGTTTTACCGATTTCCTTGTCTTTTCCAATGATTGCAACGACGGCACCGATCTGATGCTGGACCGGCTGCAAGAGATGGGCTGGCTGACCCATATCCGCAATGACGGCCCGCATGAGGAAGGGCCGCAATGGGCCGCGCTGAAACATGCCGACCGCCATGCCCAGACCCGCGCCGCCGATTGGGTTCTGGTGCTGGATATCGACGAGTTCGTGAACATTCATGCCGGGGACCGCACCGTCCGGGCGCTGATCGCGGCGGCGCCGCAGGCCACGGCCTTTCCGTTGACCTGGCGGCTTTTCGGCAATGGCGGCGTGGTGGCGCAGGCGGACCGCCCGGTGACCGAAACCTTCCTGCGCGCCGCGCCGCGCGTGCTGCACTGGCCCTGGCGGGCGATGCTGGTGAAGACGCTGTTCCGCAATGACGGGGCTTACGGCAAGCTGGGCGTCCATCGCCCGCGCGCGCCGGACCGGGCGCGGATGGCGGGGCAGCGCTGGATCGACGGTTCAGGCGCGGAATTGCCCGCGGCCTTCCATACGGCGCGCATCTTCTCGGATCTGGGCGAAGATCACTATGCGCTGTGTCAGCTCAATCACTATGCGCTGGGGTCGATGGAAGGGTTTCTGGTCAAGGCCGACCGGGGCCGGGCCAACCGCGATTCCTCGGTCGCCGATCTGGGCTATTGGGTAGAGCGCAATTTCAGCGCCGAGGAGGACCGTTCCATTCTGGCGCTGGACAGTGCCGGGCTGCGCGCGGCGCTGCGGGCCGACAAGGTGCTGGGGCCGCTGCATGAGGCGGCCTTTGCCTGGCGGCGGGCGAAATTCGCCGAGCTGATGGTGCAGGAGCCGTGGCGGGCGTTTTTCGGCCGCCTGCTGATGGCCGCGCCCAGCCGCGTGCTGACGGCAGAGGCGGCGCGGCTGGTCTGGTCGCATGGCGTGGCGGCGCGGGAAAAGGCAAGGCGCGACGACCCCGCCGGGGCTTAAGGCAAGCGAAACAATTTTGCGCGATTGTCTGGGCGGCGATCGGCCGGACGGGGTGCAAATGGCTTGCCGTCAGCCTGCCGAGTTGCGAAAAGGGCAGCACGCCCTGCCCCGTCCGGACCTGCAAGACCGAAAGCGTTATTGATGGCCGATCTAGTGGAGAAAGACATCGAGACCCCCGACAGCTGGATGTCCGCCATGGAAGAGGTGGCCGAGGAGGATGGCTATCTCGAACGTCTGGGCGGCCGCCATTGGGCGTTTTTCGCCGAGACGGGCACCAGCCTTCTGGTGACATTCGAACGGGCCGAGGATCTGCGCGCGCGGGAGGGCAACATGCCCGCCGCCTGGTCGCTGTGCCAGCGCCATGGCTGGTCCCTGCTGACCATTCTGGCCGAGGGCGAGACATTCTGGCGCGACCGGGCAGTCTGGGGCTATTTCGACCGTCTGGTCGATGACGCGTTCTTCGACGATTTCGACCAGGTCCTGTTCCATGGCGCAGGCGCGGGCGGCTATGCGGCAGCGGCCTATGTGGTGGCGGCTCCGGGGGCGCGGGCGCTTCTGGTCGCCCCGCGGGCGACGATGGACCCCTCCATCGCAGGTTGGGACCGGCGAGACCTTGCGGCGCGGCGGCTGGATTTCACCTCGCGCTATGGCTATGCGCCCGACATGACCGAAGGCGCGGCGCAGGTCTGGCTGGTGCATGATCCGCTGAACCGCGACGATGCCGCCCATGCCGCGCTGTTCCGCCGCAACTGGGTGACAGTGTTCAATGCGCGCCGTACCGGCGAGGCGACACAGGCCACGCTGGCGACGATGGGCATTCTGGACCCGCTGCTTGAGACCGCGATGACCGGAATGCTGGATATGGGCGGATATGCCCGGCTGTGGCGGGCGCGACGGACCAATCCGGCCTATCTGAAACAGATCCTCGCCGATGCGGCGGCGGCGAAGCGGCCCGGGCTCGAGGCGATGATCTGCCGTTCGGTCACGCGGCGGATGAAGGCGCCGCGTTTCGCGAAGCGTCTGGCCGAACTGACCGGCGGCTGAGGCCCCTAGCGATAGGCGGCCACCATCTCTTGCAGATCCTTGGCGCGGGATTCAGTCAGGCGCGCCATGCAGCCATAGACCAGCAGCGGTTCGGCCGATCCGCCGCGCATGGCATAGCCTTCGACGGCGCAGGCGGCATCGCGATAGGTGATCCAGGCCCGCTGCCCCTCGCGCAGCTTGACCGCGCCGCCCTGAAGCTCGGTCGGCAGGTCAGCATCCCATTGCTTCAAAAGCGCCATGGCATCGGCATAGGCGTCGTTCAGAAGCGCATCCTGGGTTTGCCAATCGGCATAGGCGCAGTCGTTCATGCCTGCCTGGGTGGTGACATCGTCGCAGGTTGGGTCCAGCGCGAGGGCGGGCATGGGCAGCAGCAGGGCGACGGCAAGCAGGGCGAGGCGGGTCTTTCGCATGGCGGCTCCGGTGGCGGTTCCGGCATATCCTGCCCCGGATCGGGGCCGGGGCGAAAGGGCGGGCAGACCTGACCTTGCCGGGGCGCGGGGCGGCATTTGCCTCTCGCCAAGGAGGCGCGATTGCGCTAGGCGGGCGGCATGCAAGAGATCACGATCCGCCGCCCCGACGACTGGCATCTGCATCTGCGCGATGGCGCGATGCTCAAGGGCGTTCTGCCCGAAAGCGCGCGGCATTTCGCCCGCGCGATCATCATGCCCAACCTGGTGCCGCCGGTGGTGACCGGGGATCAGGCCGCTGCCTATCGCGACCGTATCATGGCCGCCCTGCCCGAAGGTGCGGCATTCGAGCCCCTGATGACGCTCTATCTGACCGAGGGCACCGATCCGGCCGATGTGGCGGCGGCGGCGGCCTCCGGGCTGGTCAAGGCGGTGAAGCTGTATCCCGCCGGGGCCACGACCAATTCGCATGGCGGGGTGCGCGATCTGAACAAGGTCATAGCCGTGCTGGAGAAGATGGCCGAGATCGGCCTGCCCCTGTGCACCCATGGCGAGGTGGTGACGCCGGAGGTCGATATCTTCGACCGTGAGGCGGTGTTCATCGACACCGTGCTCGACCCGCTGCGCCGCCGCCTGCCGGAGCTGCGGGTGGTGATGGAGCATATCACCACGCAGGAAGGCGCGGATTATGCGGCTTCAGGCGGGGACAATCTGGCGGCGACGATCACCACCCATCACCTGATCATCAACCGCAACCATATTCTCGTCGGCGGCATCAAGCCGCATTACTATTGCCTGCCGGTCGCCAAGCGCGAAAAGCACCGGCTGGCGCTGCGGGCGGCGGCGACCAGCGGCAAGGGCTGCTATTTCCTGGGCACCGATTCCGCGCCGCATGTCGATGCGCTGAAGGAACATGCCTGCGGCTGCGCGGGCTGTTTCACGGCCACGAACACCATGCCCTTGCTGGCGCATGTCTTCGAGGAAGAGGGCGCGCTGGACCGGCTGGAGGCTTTCGCCAGCCGCAACGGCCCGGCCTTCTACCGCCTGCCGGTGAATGAAGGCACTCTGCGGCTGGTGAAGCGCGAAGTGGCGCCAGGCTTTCCCGAGAAGATCTTTACCGAGGCCGGTCCGGTGACCGTCTTCGATCCCGGCTTTTCCGTGCATTGGCATGTGGAGAGCTGAGGTCTGATTTTCTGCGAAAATCAGTGTTTTGCGAGTTTCCTGCGACAACTCGAGCCAAACCGGAAAGGACGATGATGATCCCCGCCAGCTTCCCGCCGAAAGACGAGATCGCCCGTCTGACCGCGCGCGCCTTCCTGGAGATCGGCGCGGTGCATTTCAACGCGCGCGAGCCTTTTACCCTGGCCTCCGGCCTGCCCTCGCCGACCTATATCGACTGCCGCAAGCTGATTTCCTATCCGCGCATCCGGTCGATGCTGATGGATTTCCTGGCGGTGACGGTGCTGCGCGAAGCGGGGTTCGAGGCATTCGACAATATCGCGGGCGGCGAGACGGCGGGAATTCCCTTTGCCGCGCTGGTGGCCGAACGGCTGGCCCTGCCGATGACCTATGTGCGCAAGAAGCCCAAGGGCTATGGCCGCAATGCAAGGATCGAAGGCGCGATGACCGAGGGGCAGCGGGTGCTGCTGGTCGAGGATCTGACCACGGATGGCGGCTCGAAACTTTCGTTCGTCGATGCGATCCGCGAGACCGGGGCCAGCTGCGGCCATACGGCGGTGATCTTCTATTACGGCATTTTCGACGGCGTCGAGGCGCGCCTCGGCGAGCATGGCGTAAAGCTGATCCATCTTTGCACCTGGTGGGACATGCTGGCCGAGGCACGGGCGCAAGGGTCGTTCGATGCCGAGACGCTGGACGGGGTCGAAGCCTTCCTCAAGGCGCCGCGCGCCTGGCAGGACGCGCGGAAACCCGCCTGAGCCGGGATCTAACTGAGCGCAGGCCCGCACTGGCCCTGTGGAAAGATTGTGGGCAAATCGCGAGTCGCCGCGCTGCGGCTTGCGATCTTTACAGCAGGCAGCCGCAATCGCTTGTGGCCGACTCGGGCGATTTCGCCTAAATTCAACCTGTCCCCGGACTTATCCCCTGACTTATCAGCGGTTGTCCCGGCGGACGGATCAGAGCATCACAGGGCCCGAGGCGCGCGCGTGAAAAGACGCGCCAGGCGGGAGTTAGGGGTCAAGGCATGAGCGAAGTCGCAACCCTGCGACCGGGTGTTCCGGCAGTTCCGGACACGTCGGCAACCGAGGCGCTGCCGCACAATATCGAGGCAGAACAGCAGCTTCTGGGCGCGATCCTGGTCAATAACGACATTTATGACCGGGTGGCGAGCCTGATCAAACCGGCGCATTTCTTCGATCCGGTCCATCAGCGCATCTATGAGATCGCCGCCGCGCGCATCCAGAAGAACGCGCTGGCCTCGCCCGTCACGCTGAAGGCCTTCATGGAAGAGGATGCCGGGCTGAAGGAACTGGGCGGGCCGGCCTATCTGGTGCGTCTGGCCGGGGCGGCGATTTCCAGCTTCGCCGCGCGCGACTATGCGCAGATGATCTATGACCTCGCGGTGCGGCGCGAGCTGATCCAATTGGGCCGCGACATCTCGGACCGGGCGGGCAAGGTCGATCTTGACAGCGAGCCGCGCGAACAGATCACCGAGGCCGAGCAGCGGCTTTACAAGCTGGGCGAACAGGGCGTGGCCGAGCGCGGCTTCCAGTCCTTCCTGAAAGCCGTCACCGATGCGGTGAATGTGGCGAATGCCGCCTATCAGCGCGGCGGCGGGCTGGCGGGGATTTCGACCGGCCTCGTCGATCTGGACAAGAAGCTGGGCGGTCTGCATGAAAGCGACCTCCTGATCCTGGCGGGGCGGCCCTCGATGGGCAAGACCTCGCTGGCGACGAACATCGCCTTCAACGTCGCCAAGGCCTATCGCCGCGGCCGCAAGCCGGACGGGTCGGAAGGCGCGGTCGAAGGCGGGGTGGTCGGCTTCTTCTCGCTGGAAATGAGCGCCGAGCAACTGGCGGCGCGGATCCTTTCGGAAGCGTCCGAAGTACCGTCGGAACAGATCCGGCGCGGCGACATGACCGAGACCGAGTTCCGCCGCTTTGTCGATGCGGCGAAGGATCTGGAATCCTGCCCGCTGTATATCGACGACACCCCCGCCCTGCCGATTTCGCAGGTCGCGGCGCGGGCGCGGCGGCTGAAGCGGACGCATGGGCTGGACGTGCTGATGATCGACTATCTTCAGCTTCTGAAAGGCTCGTCCAAATCGTCGGAAGCCAACCGGGTGCAGGAAGTATCCGAGATCACCCAGGGGCTGAAGGCCATCGCCAAGGAGCTGAACATCCCGGTGATCGCGCTGTCGCAGCTGTCGCGTCAGGTCGAAAGCCGCGAGGACAAGCGGCCGCAACTGTCGGACCTGCGGGAATCGGGTTCGATCGAGCAGGATGCCGATGTGGTGATGTTCGTTTTCCGCGAGGAATATTACCGCGAGCGGGAAAAGCCCGCCGATCACGAGCTGGACAAGATGGCCGCCTGGCAGGAGATCATGGAGAAATGCCATGGCGTCGCCGAGGTGATCATCGGCAAGCAGCGCCATGGCCCGATCGGAACGGTGCCCCTGTCCTTTGAGGGCCGTTTCACGCGCTTTGGCAACCTTGCCCGCGAATGGCAGGGTGGCGGCGCGGAATATTGATCCCGGGCGCCTGCCGCTGCGGTGGGAGCCTCCGGCGGGGATATTTGAGGAACAGAAGAAAGCCGCGCGGCAGAGGCCCCCTGCCCCGAAGTCCCGGCGCGGCGCGGCCTTGCTGCGGCGGTCTGGGGCTTAGGGCCCGTAGACGGTGATTTCCGGCAAATCGGTCAGCGCGATGCCAAGGGCCTGATAGGCGGCAAGCGACATCAGCGCGCCGCCCGTGCCCGGGCGCAGCTCGACCGCAAGCGACTGGCCGTTGGCGGCGGTGACACGGCCCTTCGTCGGCGCGCTGACCAGCGCGGTCTGCACCCAAAGTCCCTGTTCGGCGGGCGCGCCCAGCGCCACCACCGCCTTGCCCAGCGCGCGTTCGCCGCCTTGCGCGGGAGCGGCCAGGGCGGCGGTCTTTTCGGCGGCGCTGGTCTGGTCCAGGGCCGCGACGGATTGTCCTGCCCCCATGCCTTCGAGCGACGTGGTCTCGACCGGGGTGGCGAATTCGGTGGCGAGATCGCTGGGTGGGGCTTTCTCCGCCCCTTTGCCCAAGGATTTCAGGGCCTCGCAGCCCGGCAGGGCGGCAAGGAGCACAAGAAGGGGGGCGATGCGGCTGATCATGGCCGCGACGATAGTCGCAAGCCCCCTGCCCCGCAACCACAGGCTTTCCTCTTGTGGCAGCGCCCCGCCGGGCCTACCTTTCCCGGCATGACCAGCGCCCCGCTCATCGATCCTTTCGCCCGCGCCATTTCCTATCTGCGGGTCTCGGTCACCGACCGCTGCGATTTCCGCTGCACCTATTGCATGGCGGAACATATGACCTTTCTGCCCAAGGCCGATCTTCTGACGCTGGAGGAACTGGACCGGCTGTGTTCCAGCTTCGTGCGGCTGGGGGTCGAGAAGCTGCGGATCACCGGGGGCGAGCCTTTGGTTCGCAAGGGAATCCTGACCTTCTTCGAGGCGATGGCGCGGCATCTGCAATCGGGCGCGCTGCGGGAACTGACCCTGACGACGAACGGCAGCCAGTTGGCGAAGTTCGCGCAGCCGCTGGTCGATCTGGGGATGAAGCGGATCAATGTCTCGCTGGATACGCTGGATCCGAAGAAATTCGCCGAGATCACCCGCTGGGGACGCCTGGCGCAGGTGATGGACGGGATCGCGGCCGCCAAGGCGGCGGGGTTGCGGGTCAAGATCAATGCGGTGGCGCTGAAGGGCTTCAACGAGGATGAGCTGATCCCCCTGACCGAATGGTGCGCGCGCGAGGGCCATGACCTGACCTGGATCGAGGTCATGCCGATGGGCGAGATCGAGCCGGGGCGGCTGGACCAATACTGGTCGCTCAAGGATCTGCGGGCGCGGCTGGCGGAATGCTACACGCTGGCGGATCTGGACGAGCGGACGGGCGGCCCGGCGCGCTATGTGCGGCTTGAGGAGACCGGGCAGAAGATCGGCTTCATCACGCCGCTGACCCATAATTTCTGCGAAAGCTGCAACCGGGTGCGGCTGACCTGCACGGGTGAGCTGTATATGTGCCTCGGGCAGGAAGACATGGCCGATCTGCGCGCACCGCTGCGCGCGCATCCTGCCGACGATGCGCCGCTGGAAGCCGCGATCCGCGCCGCCATCGCGCGCAAGCCCAAGGGCCATGACTTCGACTATTCCCGGCAGGTGATCCGCGGCCAGATGACCCGGCACATGAGCCATACCGGGGGCTAAATGCCCTTTTGCGCCGCCCCGCGCGGGGGGCGCGACATGTTGACGGTTGTCAGGCGGGTCAGCATTCCTTAACCGCTGGGGGCCACCCTTGGGATGCGCCAATGAAACCGCCAATCCGCCTTGGCGACACCAGACAGGCCTTGATGACCGACACACCCGAACCGCCCCGCTCTGCCCGCGACTGGCTTTCCACGCTTGCCCGCTACCGCGAACCCTCGACCCGGCGCAGCCTGTTCGAGCTGGCGGCGACCCTGACGCCCTTCCTGGCGCTCTGGGCGCTGGCCTGGATGGCGCTGTCGGTCAGCCCCTGGCTGGCGCTGGTCATCGCCATGCTGAACGGGGCGTTCCTGGTGCGGATCTTCATCATCCAGCATGATTGCGGCCATGGCAGCTTCCTGCGCAACCGCAAGGCACAGGACTGGCTGGGGCGGGTGCTGGGCGTCCTGACGCTGACCCCCTATGCGGTGTGGCGGCGGTCGCATTCGATCCACCATGCCCATGCCGGCAATCTGGACCAGCGCGGCATCGGCGATGTGCTGACGCTGACGATCGCGGAATACCGGGCGCGGTCGCCCCTGGGGCGGCTGGCCTATCGGCTGTATCGCCACCCGCTGGTGCTGTTCGTGCTGGGGCCAAGCTACCTGTTCATCCTGCAGAACCGCCTGCCCTATGGGCTGATGCGGGAAGGCTGGCGCTACTGGACCTCGGCCATGGGCACCAATGCGATGATCGGCATAGCGCTGGGGCTGATCATCTGGTTCGGCGGGCTTTTGCCGGTGCTGTTGATCTTTCTGCCGACCTCGGTGATCGCGGCGACGATCGGGGTCTGGCTGTTCTATGTCCAGCACCAGTTCGAAGAGACGCATTGGGCCAAGGGCGAGGACTGGCAGTTGCATGACGCGGCGCTGGAAGGCAGCTCGCATTACGTCCTGCCGCAGCCGCTGCGCTGGCTGACCGGCAATATCGGCATCCACCATGTCCACCACCTCTATTCGCGCATCCCGTTCTACCGGCTGCCCGAAGTGCTGCGCGAACATCGCAGCCTGGCCGAGGCGCAGCGCCTGACCATCCGCGAGAGCATCGCGCAGGCGCGGTTGCATCTGTGGGACGAGGCGCAGGGACGGCTTCTGTCCTTCGCCGAGGCGCGGCAGAGATACGGGCTGGCGTAAGCGCCGCAGGGTGCGTGCGACCGCGCATTTTACAGATCGGACGCGGGGGATGGGCGGGTCTTTCGACCCACCCCTTGCCCTCTCTACTCCGCCTCGTTGGCGGGTTTGGCGTTCAACTGGCCATACATCTGCGGGCCGATCTCCTCCAGCAGCGCAAGCTGGGTTTCAAGGAAGTCGATATGGCCTTCCTCATCCGCGATCAGGTCGTCGAACAGCGCGCGGCTGACATAATCGCCCACCTTGTCGCAATGCTGCCGGGCCTCGATATAGAGCGTGCGGGCATCGTGTTCGCCCGCCAGATCGGCCTCCAGCGTCTCGCGCAGGGTCTGGCCGATGCGCAAGCTGTCCAGCTTTTGCAGGTTGGGATGGCCCTCGAGGAAGATGATCCGCGCGATCAGCCGGTCGGCATGATGCATTTCCTCGATCGATTCGGCGCGGGTCTTGGCGGCGATGCGGCCATAGCCCCAATCCTCCTGCAGCCGGAAATGCAGCCAGTACTGGCTGACCGCAGTCAGTTCAGACCGCAGCGCCGCGTTCAGAAATTCGATGACTTTCGGGTCGCCCTTCATGCTGCCCTTCCTTTGTCCTGCGAAGCATTGGAATCGGCTGGGGCGCATCCGCGAGGGCGCCCGTGGCTACCGCAAAACTCGCACAGCCGCGCATCGTGTCAAGGAAAAGGGGCAGGCAGCCGCCACAATCGGCGCGCTTGCCCAGGGCGCGGTAAATCTTGCCGGGGGTGATGATCGTCGCCGGGTCGGCGGCCCGCATCCAGGTGACCGCTGCCGTGATGTCGCGGTCCGAAATGGTCCTGCAGTGGCAGACGATCATCAGAAGCCCCCTATTTCGTCAGGATCAGCTTGCCCTGACGGGTGATCCGCAAGGTGTAGACCTGGCCGTCGAGCAGGATTTTCGCGAGACTTCCGCCTTCGGTCAGGACCCGCGCCTCATGCACGGGCGCGGCATCGGCGGTCAGCCAGGGGGTCAGCATCGGTTCGGGGCGCATGTTCATTTCACCCCTCCCGCCGACAGGGCCGGCCTCTGGCTGCGCTCGATCAGCGCCTCGATCAACGACAGCGGGAAGGCCCCCGCCGAAGGTGTCAGGTCCATCAGCATCTCGGCCAGCGGATGGCTCCGCCCGGCGCTTTCGGTCTTGGTCATTGCCGCTCTCCATCGGGTCCTGGTCTTGCGCGTTCGGGCCTTGCTTGACCGGGACGGGCATGGCTGGGCGGTTCGGTCAATTCCTGACCGATTAACTTGGGTTTGTCAATCCCGAGTAAAAGACTTTGGATAACGGCGCGGAGAGTGGGGCGTCAGCCGCCCCAGCTCAGCTCGAGATGGGCAAGCCAATTGTCGAAGGCGATCTTGCGGATCAGCGCTTCACCATAGCCATGCGCGCGCATGGCCTGGATCAGGTTGGGCAGGCCCGCGACATCGGTGATGCCCTGCGGCACGGTCGCGCCGTCGAAATCCGACCCGAGCGCCACGCCGCCCTCGCCCAGCCGGGACAGAAGATGGTCGAGATGGCGCATCACCGGCTCCCAGCCCATCTCGGCCGAATCGCGGCCATCCTCGCGCAGGAAGACGGTGGCGAAGTTCAGCCCGACGATCCCGCCGGTCTCGGCGATGGCGTCAAGCTGCCAGTCGGTGAGGTTGCGGGTCGAAGGGGTGACGGCCCAGGCATTGGAATGGGTGGCGGTCAGGGGGGCGTCGGACAAGCGCATCACGTCGCGGAAGCCCTTGGCGTTCATGTGGCTGAGGTCGAGCATGATCTTCAGCGCATTGCATTCGCGGACCAGCGCCTCGCCTTCCGGCGTCAGGCCCGCGCCGGTGTCGGGGTCGCCGGGAAAGCGGAAGGGCACGCCATGGCCGAAAATGGTCGGGCGGCTCCATACCGGACCCAGCGAGCGCAGGCCCATGGCATGGAAAACATGCAGCGCGTCAAGGTCGGGGCCGATCGCCTCGGCCCCTTCCAAATGCAGGACGCCCGCGACGGCGCCTTCAGCCACGGCCTTGCGGATGCCTGCGGCGGTGGTGCAGGCGCGGAAGCCGCCCGCGCTGGCCCGCGCCATCCAGTGGAACAGCCCGGCCTGGCCAAGGGCGCAGGGCTGCGCCGCCTCGGCTCCGATCAGGTCGGGCAAGGCCAGGTCATAGGGCGGGTTGTCCATCATCTCCAAATAGTCGGGCGCATCGCCCTCATGCGGCGAGGGGATGTAGATGGCGAAAAGCCCGCCCGCGAAGCCGCCCGCCTTCATGCGCGGCAGGTCGAGATGGCCCTTGCCTTCGCCGGTCAGGAAGATCTCGTCACGCCGGGCCTGATCCTGCCAAAGCCGCAGGAGAAGATCGTTATGCCCGTCGAAAACCTGGACCGCGTCCATGAAACACCCCTTTTGCTGGTTGCCGCCATTCCTGACAGGCCGGGCGGCAGAGGCAAGATGGAATGCGCCGACGCAGCCGCGATCAGGGGCCGGGCCAGAGGCCGATCAGGGGTTCGTGCAGATGGAAAGCCACAGTCCACAGCAGCAGCGCCAGCGCGAGGCGGCGCCAGGGCGGGTTGAGGCGCGGGCGCCAGCGGCCCGACAGCAGCGCCGCGCCGGGGATCAGCGATGTCCGGGCCGTCAGGCGCTGCCAGTCGGCACCCAGCCTGCGCCGGGCCTGACGCTCGACCAGGGCGATGCCGCTCAGCGTCAGGGCCAGCATCGCGCCGAACAGCACGACATGGGACAGATCGCCATTGGCGATGAGATGCACACCCGCCCAAAGCGCCATGGCCCAGAGAAGCGGCTGGCGCGTCAGGCCCGCGATGCCGGGATGCGCCGGGTCGAAGCCCTGTTTCCTGCCCTCGAAGGCAAAAGGGTTCGCGGCGGCGACGGCGCAGCTTCCCAGCAGGAAGACCGCGGGCATGATCAGGTTGACCAGCCAGCGCATCCAGCCCTGCTGGTCCCAGAGCACCACAAAAGGCGCGCGGCCCGCCGCCGCGATGACCCAGGCGAAAAGCGCCAGCGACAGAAGCGAATAGGCCATGCCATAGGCCCGCCGCCCGAAGCGCGCGATCAGGCGGTCCTTGATCCCCAGCAGCGCCGGCAGGCGGTGCGACAGCAGGAACAGCGCCAGCGCCAGCCCGAATTCCAGCCAGTCCATCCAGAACCTCCCTGCCCCGCCTCCCGGCCTGCGCCGCCCTGCCTGCCCCAGAGCGCGCCCGGCGGCAAGACCGGGGCTGGCGCTGCGGCCCGGCCTGTGATCATCTGCCGCGGAACCGTAGGAAGACCATGTCCCCCGATACCGCCTCCGACGCCTTTTCCGACATCCTGTCGCACCCGCCGCCGCGCCTGTCTCAGGCCGAGATTCTTGCGCATGTCGCGCGGCACTGGGGGGTTGAGGGCGATCTCAGCCCGCTGACCGCCGAACGCGACCTGAATCACCGGCTGGACAGCCCGCAGGGGCGTTTCACCGTGAAACTGGCCAATCCGGCCGAGCCGGTGGCGCTGACCGGCTTTCAAAGCCGCGCCCTGCTGCATGTGGCCAAGGCCGACCCCGATCTGCCGGTGCCGCGCGTGGTGCCGACGGCGATGGGCGATCTCTGGGTCGACCTGCCCGAGGGGCGGCTGCGGCTGATGAGCTGGCTTGAGGGACGGCCGCAGGCGCAGACCGCGTTTTCCGCGCCCCAGGCGCGGGCCATCGGCGCATTGCTGGCGCGGCTGACGCTGGCCCTGGCCGATTATGACGGCGCCGGGGAAGATCCGGTGATCCTGTGGGACATCCGCCGCCTGCCGCAGCTTGCGGCCATGCTGCCCGAGCTGCCCGACCGCGCCTTCGCGGCCCAGGCCACCGCCTTCATCGCGCATTTCGAGGCGCAGGTCGCCCCGCAGCTTGCGCTTCTGCCCCGGCAGGTCTGCCACAGCGATTTCAACCGCCACAATATCCTGACCGCGCCGGATGACCCCGACCGCATCACCGGTGTCATCGACTTTGGCGATATGGTGCGCACGCCACGCATCTGCGATCTGGCGGTGGCGGCAGCCTATCAGCTTGATCCCGCCGATCCGCTGGGCGGCCCCTGCGCGCTGGTGCAGGGTTATGCCGCCCGGATCGCGCTCTCCGCGACGGAAGTGGCGCTGCTGCCAGACCTGATCGCCGCGCGGATGGTCACAAGCCTGGTGATCTCGGGCTGGCGCGCGGCGCGCTATCCCGCCAATGCCGAATATATCCTGCGCAATTCCGCCAATGCCCGGGCCGGACTTGCCGCTTTCGACACTTTGGGCCGCGACGCGATCAGCCGTGCGCTGACCCTTGCCGCCAGACCGGAGGAATGATGACCGACCGCCCCGCCCAGATGGTGAACGCCTTTGTCCCCGGCACCGCCCTGCCGCCCGAGGAAGCCGCGCTGGTCGAACGCCGGGCGCGGCTGCTGGGCCCGGCCTACCGGCTGTTCTATGAACGCCCGCTGCATCTGGTGCGCGGCGAGGGGGTCTGGCTTTACGATGCGGCCGGCCGGGCCTATCTGGACTGTTACAACAACGTGGCCTCGGTCGGTCATGCCCATCCGCGCGTGGTGCAGGCCATGGCCGGGCAGGCCGCCGTGCTGGCCACCCATACCCGCTATCTGCATGACACGGTCCTGACCTATGCCGAGCGGCTGCTGGCGCATTTTCCGGCTGAACTTTCCAATGTCATGTTTACCTGCACCGGGTCCGAGGCCAATGATCTGGCCTATCGCATCGCCCGCGCGGCAACCGGCGGGACCGGGGTGATCGTGACCGACAATGCCTATCACGGCGTCACGCTGGCCACGGCGCAGATGTCGATGTCGATCGGCCCGGCGGTCGCGCCGGGGCCCGAGGTCTTTGCCATCCCCGCCCCCTCGCCCGCCAATTACCCGCAGGGCGTGGCGCAGGGCTTCGCCGCCGCCGTGACGGCGGCCTGCGCGAAGATGCGCGAAAAGGGCATCAGGCCTGCCCTTCTGATCCTGGACACGGTGTTTTCCTCGGACGGGCTGTGGCTGGACCCGCCGGGCTTCCTTGCGACGGCGGCGGCCACGATCCGGGCCGAGGGCGGGCTGTTCCTGCTGACGATGCACCCGCATGTCATCGGCCATCGCAGCCGCATCTCGCTGCTCGACCGCCTGGTCACGCTGATGAAGGGCACGCCGGGCGTATGGTTCGGCACGCATGAGGAGGTGGCACGCTGGT
>Ga0209369_1000552_pt1 | contig 41260 bp, 30 predicted proteins | sample EBPBio142010_DNA_FD_185865 | JGI IMG/M metagenome (GOLD analysis project Ga0209369, IMG submission 185865) | Wastewater treatment Type I Accumulibacter community from EBPR Bioreactor in Madison, WI, USA - Reactor 1_10/4/2010_ DNA (SPAdes)... | ecosystem: Engineered > Bioreactor > EBPR >... | reverse complement strand
AAGCGCCGCGCCGCTCGTTGAAGAGGGCTTACACCCACTCGTAATGAGCGTTTAACGAACTCCTTGTCTGCCCGTACGTTGTGCCAAACCACGCGACGCGCTGTGCCAAACCACGCGACGCGCAACAATCATCTTCAAGCCGCCGTAGGAGGATGAGGGCCGTTTTCTTGGTACGGGTGTGAAGGGGAATCTGCCTCCGTTGAGGAGACTGGTGTTTAGCGAAGAACTGAGCGTAGAAGAGTCCTCGCTGTTGAATGAGAGACGCCATAGCGCAACCTCGTGGAAAAGGGTTACGCGGCGCATTGCGTCGTCCGTCAGCAACAGGTCAGCACTAGAAAGGGGGAGAGGCTGCTTTGGCTTTACGGAATTCAGTCCAACTCGCTTCAACGAGAAAGTCCCAAAACCGCGTTTTCTGGCGATCTTGGGACTCCCTTGAAGCGTGCCCGGAAGGATTCGAACCTCCGACCTGCTGATCCGTAGTCAGCCGCTCTAATCCACTGAGCTACGGGCACATACCGCGCTTGGCGCGGATGACCAGTATACGGCAACGCCAACGCCCGGTGCCACCTCGCCCGGTGAAGCCGCGTTGAATCGGTTCACACCCGCAGCCGTCCGCCTTCTTTCCCCAGCACGGTGGCCGGGAAAACCGCACGGGCGTCGGCCAGATCGTGGTCGCTGAGGCCGGGCGGCAGGTGCACGAGCACCAGCAGCGGAACACCGGCCTGTTGGGCCACGGCAGCGGCCTGCGCGGCGCTGCTGTGCCCCGGCCCTTCGCCGGTGGCTTCGTGGACGAGCAGCCGCGCCCCTCGCGCCAAATCCACCACGGCGTCGCACGGCTCGGTGTCGGACGAGTAGGCGAGCGCGTGGCCGTCGGCTTTGGTTTCGATGCGCAGCCCGACGTTGGGAAGGGCGTGGACGACGGGCGATGCGACCACCCGGAAGTGCGCGTCGTCCACCACCTCGGCCCTCGGACGCTCGGGGATTTCGGTCCAGACGATCTCGAACAGACCCTTCCACTCGGGCGCTCCAAACAGGTCGAGCAGCCTCCGCGCCACGTCGAGCGCGGAGGCGATGCCGTAGACGGGCAGCGGGGCCGTCCGCCCTCCCAGCCACAACTTCTCGACGAGCAGCGGTAGGCCGCCGAGGTGATCGGCGTGAGCGTGGGTGACGATCAGCCCGGTAAGATGCGCCGGGTTGAGGCCGGAGGCTTGCATCCGCTCCACTGCGTCGCCGCCGCAATCCACCAGCAAAACGGCCCCGTCGGATTCGACAGCCAGCATCGTGGTGGTGCGGCCTGCAACGAGAAACGGCGCGCCGGTTCCGAGAAGATGGAGCATCGAGATTTGCCGGATCAGTTTTGTCCGCCCAGTCGCTGAAAATACCGCCGGATCAGGGCTTCGACGTCGGGGCTGTACGGTGCGTCGAGGGCGCGAAGCAGGTCGCGTCGGCGCTGCTCGTCGGCGTTCACCGGCGGCGGCGTGCCGCCGGGCGGCTGGCCGGTGGTGGTGCCGGGCGGGCTGGCCTCGCGTCGCTGCTCTTCGCCGCGCTGCTGGAGCGACCGCTGGGCTTCGAGCATCCGCGAGAGAATCTGCCGTTGCTGCTCTTGCAGTTCGCGGGTGACGCGCCCGCGCCGCAGCTCCTGCGCCACCGCGTCCATCTGCCGCGCCATCGTCTGGAGATCGTCCATCATCCGCCCCCGGCTCTCGGGATTGCGGGCGAGGTTGCGCATCTCGCGCTGCAACTGCTGCTGGCGCTCGGCCATCTGCCGCGCCTGCGATTGCCCGTCGGGGCTGAGGCGCTCGCCCTGCTGGCTGTCGATCATCCGCTGCGTCTGGGCGTTCATCTGCTGCTGGTTGCCGGCCATCTGCTGCATCTGCTGAAGCATCTGCTGGAGGCTCTGGCTGCTGCCGGACTGGCCGCCTTGCCCGGACTGCATCATCTGGGTGAGGCGGAGGGCGAGTTCGTTCAGACCTTCCATCGCGCTGCGCTGCGCCCCGACGGCGGCTTGCGGTTGGCGTCCGGCCAGTTGCGCGGCGGCGTCGCGCATCTGACGCTTGGCGGCTCCGGTCTGCTGCTGAAGGGCACGACTGACCACCGGCGAGCGCTCGGCAATCCGCCCAAGGGTGTCGGCGACGGCGTCGAGGCTGCGCTCCAACGCCTGTTGCTGGCGAGCGGCGTCGGCGAGACCGGGGCTGTCGGGAGATGTGCGTTCGGTGCGCTGGCGAAGGGCCTCTTGTTGCTGCGAAAGCCGCAGCACGTCGTCGAGGGCGCGGCGCATCGCGGCGGCGTCCATTTGCTGCTGACGCTGCTGCATCTGCTGTTGCATCTGACGCATCTGCTGCTGGGCACGCTGCGCCGCCTGCGCGGCTTGCTCGGCGTTTTCGGCCGCATCGTCGGGGCGATCCTGCGCCAGGTCGTCGGCGCTCTGCTCGATCTGCTCCGGCACGTTCTGCGCCTCCATCTGCTCGCGTGCGTCGCGCATCTGCTGGCGCGGGGCACCGGGCGTCTGCTGCATCCGCTGTTCGAGGTCGCGCATCTGCTGCTCCAAAGCCTCGGCGGCTTCGGCGTTGTCGCGCTGCTGCTGTTCGAGCGCGTCGGCGCGGCGTTCGGCCTCGGCTTCGCGCTGCTGCCGCTCGGGGTCGGATTCGCCGGGCTTCGGCTGCTGCTGCTCGGCGATCTCCCGCGCCTCCTCGGCGGCGTCGCGTTCGCGCTGGGCGAGGTCTTCGGCCTGCTGCGCCGTCTGGTCGAGTTGCTGCTGGGTGCGGAGGCGTTCCATCAGCCGCTGCGCCTGCTCCAGCCGTTCGCGGAGCGCCTCTTCCTGCTCGGCGTAGCGCTCGGCGGCGGCATCGGCCTCGTCCACCCGCTCCTCCCGCATCGCCTCTTCGAGCTGGCGAAGCGCCTCCTGCATCTCCGGGTCGAGAAGCTCTTCGAGCGTCTGCTGAAGCTGGCGGTACTGCTCGCGGATCTCCGGCGACGCGTCCTGCCGCGCCAACTCCTGACGCAGTTCCTGCGCCTGCCGCCGCGCCTCGTCGGCCTGTCGCTGCATCGCCGCCTGCCGCTCGCGCATCTGCTGCATCAACCCGTCGCGGGGCGCTCGTCCGCCGCGCAGGGCCTCGCGAACTTCCCGGACGGCGTCGCGGGCGCGCTGGGCCTCGGCCTGCAACGTCTGGACGGACGATGCGGCGGAGTCTTGCCGGGCTTCTACCGCTTCGGCGGGATCGGGCGGCGGCGGCGCTGCGGAGCCGGTGCGGAGGCGCTGCACGGCGCTGCGGCCCGTCTGCCCGATGGCATCGCGGGCTTCGACGTAGAAGGCGACGGTGGCCCCGGTGGGCGGGCGCGGCGGCAGCCACGGGGTGCGGATCGCGCCGTCGAGGCGGCTGGCCGGACGGGGCAGGGCGCGGCGCTGCCACGGGCCGCCCCGGCTGCTGTCGCGCTCGATCCGGTAGACGAGCGACGCGGCAGCCACGCCGTAGTCGTCGGTGGCGCGGACATCGAGGTCGAGACGTCCGTCGGACGGATACACGGCATCCCCGGACGGCGAAGCCACGAACACGTCGGGCGGATGATCGGGCAGAAGCGCTACGCGGTAGGCCACCGGCGCTTCGTTTTCGAGGCCGTCTTTCGAGACGACGACGACACGGTACGATCCCTCACGGGCAACGGTGAAGCCGCCTGTGGCGCGTCCGTTGGATAGATTCAGCGGCACCTTGCCGTTGCCAAAATCGAGGTACGCGGCTTCGAGGTCGTCGCCCTGCACGTCCACCGACACCGACACCCGCGTGCCGCGCAGGCCCGTCACGTCGCCTACGCCGGGAGCCAGCGCCGTGGCGGCCTCGCCGGTGTACGACGGCGGCGCGACAGTCAGGCGCAGCGTCTCGACCGCCGGGCGGCGGCGCACGTTCACGCGGTACGTCTCGGTTTCGACCGGATCGGCGGCGATGCGGTAGCGCAGCGGGCGGCGCACGTCGCGGACGGTGTGGACGAACGCGCCGAGGGCGTTGGGGGCGAGCTGGACGGTTTCGGTCGTGCCGTCGCCGTAGATCAGTTCGGCTTCGACCGTCGCCGGGCGCAGCCGTCCTTCGCTCGTCACCACGATCCGCAGCGAATCGCCGGCGGCGAGCGTCGCGTCGCCGGGGTGGACGGTCAGAGCGAACGGCGCGGGGCGTGAGAATGCGGTCAGCGGGGCAAAAAGCCGCGCCGTGGCCGAGGCCATCGGGCCGGGAGCGGCGAGAAACGCGGCGGCAAGCAGCACCGGGCCGATCCACGCTACGCGGGCCACGCGCCTCGTCTCGGCAAACGTGGCGGCGCGTTCGAGCGGGACGGCGTCGAGGCTGGTCACCAACTGCGACGTTGCGCGCTCCATCAGCGGCGACGGGGCAACGGTCGGGGCGGTGGCGAGGTCAAGGGCGGTGAGCAGCCGGTCGCCGTCGGTCGGGGCGAGGGCGTCGGCCACGCGCCGGGCCACGGCGGTCAGCGACGCTGGGCGACGCAGCGCCCGCACGACCGGTGCGGCGAATGCGGCAGCGACCAGAACCGTGAGGACGGAGCGGCTCGTCGGCGGAAGCCACAGCCATGCTTCCATTGCAGCGGCCAGCGTGAGCACGCCCAAGCCCAGGCCGAGCGTCCCCACGAGCGCCGCGCTTCCGTCGGCGACGGCAAACTGGCGTCCGGCGGCCCGCAGGCGTTGGGCGAGGGTGTCGGCGGCAGAGGGCATGCGCGAGGAAGCCACGAGGTGCGGTTCCCTACCGACGCGTGGCCTGTGCGGTTTCGTATAGCCGAGGCTTCCCGTTGCCGCGCGGCCTGCCGTCTACCTGGCGGCTCAGAACATCGTCGTGTAGACGCCGACGAACGCTTGCGCCATCATCAGGCCCATCAGAATGAGCGTCTGGAGGCCGTTGAAGTGGCGTTCCGGCTCGAACGCGCGGCGCATCTGCCCGGATCGCACGAAGCCCTTGGTGTCGGACATGTGGATCGCCCATATCGAATAGGCCACCGAAAGCAAGAGGACGATCACCCCGAACGGCTTCCAGAGGTAGCAGACGGCGAGGCTGGTTAGGGCCAGAACGGCGGCGAGGCCAAAATGGAAGTTGGTAGCGTGCCGAATAAGGGGCATCTGAGATGGGCGAGGCAGGACGATAGCCCGAAAAGGTAGGACGAGGGCGGCGGCAATGCGCACAGGGAAAGCGAAGGTCGTCTAAAATGCACGCACGAGGGCGTGAACGACGCCGCTAAACGTATGCTCGTTCCCGTGCCAATGCCCAACGTATCACCGGCGACGTTTGGGTTTTCCGCGCGGTGCGTGCCGTTCGCCGCGCCGGGCGAGGTGCTTGGCCGCTGGCTTGGTCGTCGTTTGGGGACGTGACACAGGCGGCGGTGGCCCGTCGTCGGCGAGGGCGAGGTCGATCTGCCGGGTGTCGACGTCGGCTTTCACCACGACCACGCGCACCGGTGTGCCGGGGCGGTAGGTTTGGCCGCTGAACCGCCCTACGAGCGCAAGACGGCGTTCGTCGTAGTCGAACCGGTCGTCGCGGAGTTCGCGCACATGCAGCAGCCCTTCGGCCATCACGGCAGAGAGTTCGACGAACACGCCGAACTTGGCCGCGCCCGTCACCACGCCGTCGAACGCCTCGCCCACTCGGTCTTGCAGGTACTCAACCTGTTTGAGCTTGACGGACTCGCGCTCGGCGGTCTCGGCTTCACGCTCTTGGGTGCTGCAATGCGCGGACTGCTCCTCCAGCGTGGCTATTTCCGGGCCGGGCTTCCCGGCGAAATACCGTTTGGAGAGGCGATGGACGATCAGGTCGGGATAGCGTCGAATCGGGCTGGTGAAGTGCGTGTAGTTCGAGAAGCCGAGGCCGAAGTGACCGGCGTTGTGCGGCGAATACCGCGCCTTCGACATCGCCCGCAGCGCCGCCTGCGTCACGACGGTCCCTTCGTCGGTGCCGCGCACCCGGTCGAGCAGACGGGCCAGATCGTGCGCCTCCACGACGCCGTCGTGGTTGGGAAGCGACAGGCCGAAGGGCTTGACGTAGTCGGCCAACGCGACGATCCGCTCGGGCTTGGGCGGCTCGTGCACGCGGTATACGAACGGGCGCGCGCGCCACTGCGTGGCGACGGCGCGGTTGGCCAGCAGCATAAACTCCTCGATCAGCCGGTTCGTGGCCTGACGCTCCTTGCGCTGCACGCCCACGGCGTGGCCGTTCTCGTCGAGCAAAATCTTGACCTCCGTCTGCTCGAAGTCGATGGCCCCCTCCGCCATCCGCTTCTGGGTCAGCGCCTGCGCGGTTTCGTTGGCGAGGCGGAGATCGTCGGCGAACGGATGGTCTTCGCGCCCGTCGAGCACGGCCTGCGCGCCCTCGTACGAAAAGCGGTGGTGACTGTGGATGATGCCCTCGTGGATCGTCCAGCGCACCAACTCGCCGCCGGGCGTCACCTCCATCACGCACGAATAGACCAGCCGGTCTTCGTGCGGCACGAGCGAGCACACGCCGTTGGACAGGTGTTCGGGCAGCATCGGGATGACGCGGTCGACGAGGTACACGCTGGTGGCGCGTTCGTATGCCTCGCGGTCGAGGTCGGAGCCTTCGGGAATGAAGTGGCTCACGTCGGCGATGTGCACGCCCACCTCGACGTTGCCGTTGGCGAGGCGCGTGACGTGGATGGCGTCGTCGAAATCTTTGGCATCAACGGGGTCGATGGTGAACACCCGGTGCTCGCGGAAGTCGGTGCGGCGGGCGATTTCGTCCGTCGGAATGGCGACGGGAATGGTCTCGGCCTGCCGTTCGACGGCCTCGGGGAAGTCGGCGCGGATGCCTTGGGAGAGCGCGAGCGCGAGCACGCGCACGGACGGATCGCTGGCACGGCCAAGTACGCGTGTGACGAAGCCCTGAAGGGCATCGTCGGGCGTCTCGCCGTAGTCGCGGATCGCGGCGGTCACCTTGTCGCCGTCGGTCGCGCCGCCGAAATCGCCGTCTTTAATCCACACGACGCGCGGCACGCGGGCGTCGTCCGGCGTCACCTGAGCGCCTGCGCCGCGCGTCGTGAACGTCCCGACGAGTTGGCTTCGCCCGCGCTCGACGACGTTTGTGACGATGGCTTCGGTGCGGGTGTCTTCGCCCGTCACGCTGCGGCCTCGGCGCGGGTCGGCAGCCCGTACGGCCAGTTCCACGAGGTCGCCGTCGAGGGCGTTGCCCATCGCGGAGCCACGGACGAAGTAGTCGTCGGACTCGCCCTCCACCGAGACGAACCCAAAGCCCTGCGGGTGGACGATGAGCCGTCCAACGATAGCGTTGCCGTCCTTGCGGCGACGCAGCGGGGCGTAGCTGTAGAGCTGCCCCGTTTTTCGCACCTTTCCCGCCGCCGCAAGCCGGTCGAGCAGTTCGCGGAAGGCCACATAGTCGTCGCGTTCGCGCAGGCCCAGCCGCCGGGCCAGTTCTTTGGCGCGGAAGCGGTCGGTGCCGTGGTTTTGGAGGTAGTCGAGGAGGCGCTGTTCGAGATCGTCCACAGGGGCGAGGGTGTAGGGAAGGGCCGAAGCCGTCCCGAAAGAGGTAGGGGACGACCTCGGTCGTCCCGGCAGTCCCAAGATGCGGCAGATCCGCGCCGGTTGCGACGGGCCGCGCCATGTCTTCCCTCATCGTCCCAATCGGGCTGGGCAAAAGGGCGATTCGATCACGCAATCAGCACGCGATAGCCCCACGCGGGCAGGTCGAGTGCGTCGCCGTCCGCAAGCGTGGATATCTCGCCGGTGATCGCGTCGGCGTACGCTCCGATGACGAACGGGCCGGTGAGCACGACGCGCCGCGGCGCGGCGCTGAAGTTGAACACGGCCAGCACCTTTGCGGCGTCGTTCTGCCGCACGAACGCGAGCACATGCGGTTCGCCGTCGGTGGGGACGCGCTGCATCGGTGCTCCAGCCGCTCCGGCGTGCAGGGCCGTCGTGGCGCTGCGCAGCGCAAGCAGCCGCCGGTAGAGCGCGCCGTGCGGGTGTTCGGGATCGGCGTCGCCCGGCCAGACGAGCGGGGCGCGGTCGAAGAACGGCAGCCGCCGATCCAGCCCGATCTCTTGCCCGTTGTAGACGAGCGGAATGCCCGCGCCCACGCACGAGAGCGCGATGGCGGCGTCGTACACGGGGCCGAGCAGGTCGTAGGGCGTGCCGTCCCACGCGTTTTTGTCGTGGTTGGTGGCGAACGTCATCCGGAGCGCCTCGCGGGGCCACGCCGACGTGTTCCACGCGTAGAAGAGCCGCAGCGCATCGGCGGTGGCCTCGCCGCGCGCGATGCGGTGGATGGCCTGCTCCCACGTCCACGCGTACGAGGCGTCGAAGGCGTCGGCGTGCAGGTCGCGGTCTTCCCACTCGGCCAAGAGAAACACCGGCTTGACGGCTTCGAGGTGACGGCGGGCTTGCGCCCAGAAGTCTAGCGGCACATACCCAGCCACGTCGCAGCGGAAGCCGTCCACGTCGGCCTCGTCCACCCAAAAGCGCATCGCCTCGGCCATCGCGCGGCGCAGGGCCGGGCGCGTGTAGTCGAGGTCTACGATATCGTCCCAGTCCCACCACGGCGTCGCGCGCATCTGCCCGTCGGAGTCGCGCCGGTACCAGTCCGGGTGCGCCTCGGCCCAGACGTGGTCGGGGGCGGTGTGGTTGGCAACCCAGTCGAGGATCACCTTCATGCCCAAGCGATGCGCCTCGGCCACGAAGTCCCGCAGGTCGCCGAGCGTGCCGAATTCGTCCGAAACTGCGCCGTAGTCGCGCACGGCGTACGGACTGCCCAGACGGCCTTTGCGGTTTTTCTGCCCGATGGGGTGGATCGGCATCAGCCACAGGATCGTCGCGCCAAACGCGGCGAGTCGAGGCAGGTGCGCCTGCGCGGCGCGGAGGGTGCCGTCTGCGGTGAATTGGCGGAGGTTGATCTGGTAGATGGCACCGTCGTGCGCCCACGCCGGGGTGGCGACCCGAACGGGCGGCTGTGGAGCGAAGGCGTCGGTCATCGGACGAGGGCGAGGCGGAGAGCGTCGCGGCGCTCGGCGTAGTCGTCGCGGACGGTGAGCGTGATCTTGCGTCCGGTGGAGACGACGGCGCGGCGGCGGAGGTTGTCGTACCCGTGGGCGCGGATTTCGTTGAGGATCTCGCGGTACATCCGGGCGGCGGCGCGGATGGCGGGCTGAACGATGGGCAGCAGCCGATCCACGGCGGCGAGGCCGGCGACGAACCGTGCTTCGGCGAGCGCCATCAGGTCTTCGAGCAGGGCGGCGTAGGCAGGCGTAGGCGTGCCGAGTGTGGCAAGGTCGACGCCTGCGGCGCGGAGACGGTCGGCGGGCAGATAGACGCGTCCGAGCACGTCGCGGTCTTCGCCGACGTCGCGGAGAATGTTGACGATCTGCATGCCGATGCCGAGGTCGCGTGCAGGAACGTCGAGCGCGGCGGTTCGCGCGTCGGGGGCTGTGAGAAACGGCAGCATCATTGCCCCCACGCATCCCCCGACGAGGTCGCTGTACCGGATCAGATCGGCGTCGGTCTCGGTCGTGCATCCTTCGATGTCCCAGCGAGCGCCTTCCATAAGTTGGCGTAGGGCGTCTTCGGGGAGTCCGAAGCGCGCGTGGACGCGGGCCAGACGCGGCCAGAGCGGCCCCTCGGGCGGTTGCCCGTTGAGCGTAGCGACGAGGCTCTGCTCCATTGCATCGAGGGCGTGGCGGGCGGCCTCGCGCCCGTGCTTGGGAAGCAGCACGTCGGCGACGCTGTCCACGCTGCGGCAGTAGAGGTAAAGCGTGGCGACGGGGAGCTGGACGTCGCGCGGGAGCAGCCGCGTGGCGAGCGAGAAGGTGCGCGAATGGGCACGGAAGTCGTCCCAAAGGGCACGGTCGTCCAACAGGAAGGCATCCATCGGTTCAGGCGGCAACCGGCTTGGGGGGGGGCCGGCGCGGCGCACGGCGGAGCAGGTTGGGTGGCAGGAGCGCTACGCCTTGGGCGCGCACGGCGAGCAGCGGCATCGCCACCGCGACGGCCCCGATGGCGGCGGCCTCGGGCAGTCCGTGCAGCAGGCTCACGAGGAGCGGAAACAGGCCGTTGAGCGCGTAGAGCAGCGGTGCCCACGCCGTGGTGGCCCGCAGGCCTCCGCCGATGACCTCGTAGCCGAAGGCGATGACGAGCGCCACGCCGAACCATCCCGCCCAGTTGGAGATCGGCATCCCGAAGAAAAACCCGCCGCCGGGGTACGTCCACATCGGGAAGGCACGGCTCATCGCCGGGTCGAGCGCCACGTCCCACAGCGTCATGAACACCGCCGCCACGACGATCCGTTCGGCGCGGCGCGACGTTACGCGGCTGGCCAGGTCGAGCGACAGCAGGCTCATTGCAAACCACGACGGCGGAATCAGGTAGGGCACATGGTCGAGGAACTTCGGCCCCAGCCAGTCGCCGTACGCGTAGGCTCCAAAGGGAAAGCCCGTTGACGTGCCCATCAATTCGCTCATACCGCCGCAAAACGTGCCCCAGAGGGCAAAAAACGCCAGTTGCGCCTTCGGATGCGTGCGAGCGTAGGCCAAGAGCGGCAGCAGTGGCAGCAGGCTGTTGTACAGCCACGTCGGGCCTTTGACGAGGCTCGGATAGGCAATGCCCATCCGGGCGAACACGAGGAGAATCGGCGGGTAGGCCTTGAGGGCGAGGGTGCCCAAGGTGGAGAAGACGATGGTGCCGACGAACGTCCAGAAGACGATGCGGAACAGCCGCTCGCGCCGGGCGTCGGCGGCGGGATCAAGCAGCGCAGGGGCATCGTCAGGGAGCAAGGCCGCAGGGGAATGTCAACCAACCAGAAGTGCGGGGACGAAAGACCAATCGTCGCGTTTTGATCCGGTTATTCCCCATCGGGCTGATCCGTCCGCCTCCCGCTCTCCGCCAGCCCCTTTTTTTCTCGTGCGCCTCGTCGTTTGTCCGCCCCTCTACTTCCCGCCGCTCTCCGTGCTGGCACTCGCTGCCCGTGCCGATCGGTTTGCCATGGGCGACACCTTCGTCTACAGCCGCCAGTCGGGCATGAACCGCATGCGCATCCGCTCGACCGCCGGAGCGATGTGGTTGACGGTGCCTGTCGGGACGGCCCACGGTCGCCGGGTGGACGAAGTACGTCTCGACGGCTGGCCCGAGGCGGCGCGGCACGCGAAGAAGGCGCTGCGCTTCGGCTACGGCAAAGCGCCGTTCTACGAGCATTACATCGACGACCTGCACGCGCTGTTCGACACGCCCTTCGCCACACTCGCCGACCTCACCGTCGCCTCGACCGCGTGGCTGTTCGAACGCTTCGGCTTGGATGCGCCGCTGCGGGCCTCGGCGCTGCCCGGTGCTCCCGGCGACCTCGCTGCGGTGGTTGAAGCCGTATCGCCCTCGTCGCTCGTCGCGCTTCCCGAAGCCCTCGCGCACGACCGCGCCGCCGTGGCGACGCCGGTGGAGGCGATGGCGTGGACGGAGCCAACGTACCGCCAGCCGTTTCCGGGCTTCGTCTCCGGCCTCTCCGCCGTCGATGCGCTGCTGATGCGCGGCCCGCGCGCGCGCGACCTTCTGGGCGGCTAATTGCGGTACGCATCCACCCACGAAACCGTGCCGCCGCGTGCGAGCAGCCTAAGCGCCGCCGGCGTCAGCGCGACGCGCACCTCCCCGCGCTCGACGGAGACGGTGAAGTAGGTGCCCGGCGGGACGAGCGTCGTCCGGCCTTGCGCGTCGGCGACTTCTTCGTTCGCCGCGCCCAGCGACGTGGCGGCGCGGCCCAGCGGCCCCGACACTTCGAACCGCTCGAGCATCGGGTGCGACGGGTTGGACGGGACGAGGGCGACGACGTAGCGGTCGGGCAGCGATGCGGCGGTGCGAACGACCCGGTAGGTGGCAATCTCTCGGTTGAAGCGGACACCCGGCAGCGCCGGATCGTCGCCGAGCGGCCCCGAGGGCGTCGTCTCGACAGGGCGGAGGCCGCCTCCGCTGGCCGCCGTGCGCTCGAACCGAAACGGGGCATCGCCGGAGGACGGGCGATGGGAGACGCAGGCCGAAGCGGCGAGGGCGAGCAGCAAAAACAGGCGCATGGAACGACGGATACGCCATGGCAACGCGCCACCCCGGCGGTTGCGTATGAAGGAGGCGTGCACCGTCTAAGGAAAAGCGGGCAGGATTTCGGGCGCAACGGGGCGTCGTCTCGTTACCTTCCGGTTTCGTTTCACCACCCCGAGCCGTCTCCCATGACCCTCACTCCGTTCGACTGGGCGCTCGTCGTCGCCTACTTCCTGTTCTCGTTCGGCATCGCCATCTACTACACGAAGCGGGCCGGGCAGAACACGTCCGAGTTCTTCCTCTCCGGGCGCGACATGCCGTGGTGGCTGGCCGGGACGAGCCTCGTGGCCACAACGTTCGCCGCCGACACGCCGCTGGCCGTGACCGAACTCGTCGCCAAAAACGGCATCGCGGGCAACTGGCTGTGGTGGAACGCGGTGGCGGGCCTCGTGCTCACGGTGTTCTTCTTCGCCCGGCTCTGGCGGCGCGCGGGCATCCTCACCGACGTCGAGTTTGTGGAGTTGCGCTACGACGGCAAGGCGGCGGCGGCGCTGCGCGGCCTCAAAGCCGTGTATTTCGGCCTGTTCATCAACGTCATCATCATCGGCTGGGTCAACCTCGCGATGGAGAAGGTGATGTCGGTGCTGTTTCCGAGCCTGACGCTCTTCGGCCACGCCTCGTTCAACATCGCGGGTTTTGAGTTCTCGGCGCACCTGCTGCTCGTGGCGCTGCTCACGCTGATGGTGGCCGTCTACTCGCTGCTCTCGGGCCTGTGGGGCGTGTCGGTGACGGACGTCTTCCAGTTTGCGATTGCGATGGTGGGCTGCTTCGTGCTGGCGTGGTTCGTGCTCGACGATCCGCGGGTGGGCGGCATCGCGGGCCTGAAGGCGCAACTGCCCGCCGACACCTTCCGCCTCTTCCCCAAGATCGGCGCGCAAACCGCCGGCCAGACGGCCACGCAGGTGGGCGTGCTCGCGCTCACCGTGCCCGCGTTCATCGCCTACATCGGCGTGCAATGGTGGGCGTCGTGGTACCCGGGTTCCGAGCCGGGCGGCGGCGGCTACGCGGCCCAGCGGATGATGTCGGCCAAAGACGAGCGCCACTCGATGTTCGCGGCGCTGTGGTTCGCCGTAGCGCACATCTGCCTGCGCCCGTGGCCGTGGATCATCACCGCCCTCGGCAGCCTCGTGCTCTTCCCCAACCTCGCGGAAGCCGACAAGGGCAAGGGCTTCGTGATGGCCATCACCGAGACGCTCCCGTCGGGTCTCGTCGGGCTGCTCTTCGCGGCGTTCCTCGCCGCGTTCATGTCCACCATCGCCACGCAGCTCAACTGGGGCGTGTCGTACCTCGTCAACGACTTCTGGCGGCGGTTCGTCAAGCCGAAGTCCACGGAAAAGGAACTCGTCTTCACGTCGCGGTGGATGACGTTCGTCTTGGCCGTGGTTTCGGTGTTCGTGACGAGCAAGCTCGGCACCATCTCCGGCGCGTGGGCGCTCGTGCTGACGGCCTCGGCGGGCCTCGGCCTCGTGCTGATTCTGCGGTGGTACTGGTGGCGGCTCAACGCGTGGAGCGAACTCGTGGCGACGGTTTTCCCGCTGTTGCTGCTGGCCGTCTCCGGATGGTTCCACTTCGACCTGTCGGGGCCTGCCGGGATGCTGGTTTCGCAGATGCAGGCCAACCTCAGCCCGAAGGATTTCGCCGAGATCAACCTCGCGGCGGTGCCGCTGAGCGACCTGCTCACCAAGACGTTCCCGATCAACCTGTTTGCCATCACCGCGCTCAACATTGCGGCGTGGCTGACGGCCACGTTCCTCACCCGCCCGACCTCCGCCGCCACGCTCGACCGATTCTACCGCCGCGTTCGTCCCGGCGGCAATGGCTGGAAGCCGGTAGCTGCACGTAACCCGGACATCCGCCCCACCGACAACCTCACGGCGCTGTTTGTGGACTGGATCGCGGGCATTGCGCTCGTCTACGGCATCCTTTTGGCCGTGGGCGAATGGCTCTTCGGCTCGTTTGCGACGGGCGTCGGCTACGCCGCCGCAGCCGCAGTGGCAGGTTGGTGGCTGTGGCGCTCGCTGGCGAAGGTGCAAGGCGGGACGGTCGGTGAGGACGACGCGCCTGCCGCGCCGCTCCCAACATCCGCCCCGGCTCCCGACGTCTTCCCGTAACCGCGATGCGCTACGTCGCCGCCGTGGCCGCGCTTTGGCTTGCCGCCGAAGCCGCGCTCGTGCACCGCGCCGTCGGGCTGCTGAAGGCGCTGCCGTCGCCCGGAACGCTTCCGGAGGCGGCGGTGCTGGACGTCGTCGCCGCGTTCGACCGCGTGTACGACGCGGCGACGTGGGGCGCGTGGCTGGGCGCGGCGGCGCTGCTGGCCGCGTCCGTCTGGGCGGCGCGGCAGGGCAAGGCTCCGCGCTGGACGGTGGGAATCGCGCCGGTGCTGCTCGTGGCCGTGCGGGCCGTGCTGGCGTTTCACGTCGGCGATTTCCGCGTCCATGTGGCGCAGGAGCAGGGCGTGTGGAGCGGCGGCGCACCGGTGGGCGACGTGCTGGCCGTCGGGCTGGCCGTGCTCGTGGCCGTTGGCGCGGGGATGTGGGCGTGGAGACGGGCGATCCGTTCCACCGTTGGAACGTAGGCCGTACCTTGCAGCATCTCGCCCGACCGATGTCTGAAACCGTTGCCCTCGACCCTTCCGTGACCCTTGCCGACGTGCAGGCGGCCCGTACCCGCTTGAACGGCCTCGTGCTCGACACGCCGGTCGTGCCGGACACACGGCTGTCGGAGCGCACGGGGGCGAACGTCTTTCTGAAGGCCGAGTGCATGCAGCGGTCGGGCGCGTTCAAGGTGCGCGGTGCCTTCAACCGCCTGCTCACGATGCCCGACGACGAGCGGCGGCGCGGCGTGATCGCGCAGAGCGCCGGCAACCACGCGCAGGGCGTGGCCCTTGCCGCCCGCCACCTCGGCATCCCGGCGGTGATCGTGATGCCCGAGCACGCGCCGCTCACGAAGGTCGTCGCCACCCGCCGCCTCGGCGCGGAGGTCATCCTCTCGGGCGATACGTTCGACGCCTGCTCGGAGAAAGCCGCGGAGGTGCAGGCCGAGCGCGGCCTCACGCTCGTCCACCCGTTCGACGACCCGGCGGTGATCGCGGGGCAGGGCACGCTGGGGATGGAACTGCTCGACGTGCTTCCCGAAGTCGATCTCGTGGTCGTGCCCGTGGGCGGCGGCGGGCTGATCTCGGGCATCGCCACGGCGATGAAGGCGCTGCGGCCGTCGGTGCGGATCGTGGGCGTGCAGGCCGAACGCAACGCCGCCACGGCCCGCAGTTTCGCCGAAGGCCATCCGGTGACGGTCTCGGGCGGACGAAGCCTCGCCGACGGCCTCGCCGTCAAGAAGCCGGGACGCCTCACCCTCCCGATCATCCAGCAGCTCGTCGACGACATGGTGACGGTCTCGGAGGACGACATCGCCGCCGGCATCGCCCACGCGGCGATGCACCCTAAGCTCGTGACCGAAGGCGCGGGTGCGGCGGGCCTCGCGGCGCTGCTGGCCGGAAAGATCGCGGTTGCGCCGGGGCAGACGGTGGCCACGCCGCTGTGCGGCGGCAACATCGACGCCAACATCCTCGCCCGCGTGCTCGAAACCGTGCTCGTGCGCCAAGGGCACTACCTGCTCCTCAAGCTCACCGTCGAAGACCGCCCCGGCGAGCTGGCCAAGCTCGTCGAGGTGATCGCCGCCACAGGGGCCAACGTGGTGGAGGTGCTGCACCGCCGCGCCGCGTGGCTTGTGCCGCTCGACCGCGCCGGGCTGGAGCTGGTGCTGGAAGTCAAGGACGATGCCCACGCCGACACGGTCGTGGCGACGTTGCGGGACACCGGCTATCCGGTGGCGACGGGGGCGGCGCACGTCTGGCCGACCTGAACGAGCAAGGGACGAGCGAACGTTTGCGGCGTTGGCGCATTGCAACGCAATCCACGAGCCTTTACCCTTGCTCCGATGCGTCTACTTCTTCTCCTTCCCGTGCTCGCCCTGGCCGCCTGCCAAGAGGCCCCCACGCTGGCCCGAACCGTTTCCGCGCCCACCGAGGCCTCGGCTGTTCTCAACGCGCCCGAACCGGAAGGCGCGGTGGCCACGCCCGATACGTCGCATCTGGCCCCGGCAACGGTGGACGCCAGCCTGCCGGTGGCGACGGTCTGGAAGACGCCCGCATGCGGCTGTTGCGCGGCGTGGATTGCCCACCTGCGAAGCGCCGGTTTTCGCGTCGACGTGCGCGACACGCTCGACCTCGCGCCGATCAAATTGGAAACCGGCGTGCCTTCGGGACTGGGATCGTGCCACACGGCGCGCATCGGCGATTATGTGGTGGAAGGCCACGTCCCTGCCGACGACATCAAGCGTCTTCTGGCCGAGAGGCCGTCGGGCGTGAAGGGGATCGCCGTGCCGGGTATGCCGACCGGGTCGCCGGGGATGGAGGTGCCGGGCCGACCGGCGGATCCGTACGACGTGATCGCGTTTGGCGACGGCGGACAAACCGTCTTCGCGTCGCATCGGTAATTGCGGGTCGCCGGATTTCGGTTGCCGCGTTCAGATGGGAGACGACCGCCCAGCGTCGCGTGAAAACCGTCGCGCTGGGACGACCGCCCGGCGTCGCGTGAAAACCGTCGCGCTGGGACGACCGCCCGTAGAGACGCGCCACTGGGGCGTCTCTACGTCGGATTGGCGGCGTTCGGTCGATGCCACGCCCACCGGCGCGCCGTATCCTACGCCTTCCGGCCACCGGGCCTCGGCGGCTGACAACCTTTCACACCCCCTATGTCTGCGCCCCCGCCCGTCGTTCCGCCCGAAACCGACCTGCCCGAGTTCACCGTCAAGGCCATCGTGCTGGGCCTCGTGCTCGCCGCCGTACTCGGCGCGGCCAACGCCTACCTCGGCCTCAAGGTCGGAATGACCGTGAGCGCGTCCATTCCGGCGGCCGTCGTGTCGATGGGCGTGCTGCGGCTGTTCAAGACGTCCAACATCCTCGAAAACAACCTCGTGCAGACGAGCGCGAGCGCGGGCGCGGCGGTGGCGGCGGGCATCATCTTCACCCTGCCGGCGCTTCTGCTGATGGGCTACTGGCAGGCGTTTCCGTTCGGCGCGGTGATGGCGATTGCCGCGCTCGGCGGCGTGCTCGGCGTGCTCTTCACCATCCCGATGCGGCGGGCGCTGCTCATCGAACGTCCGCTGACGTTCCCCGAGGGCGTGGCCACCGGCGAAGTGCTGAAGGCGGGCGAGGAGCGCGGCGCGGGCGTCAAGGCGATCCTCGTGGCGGCGTTGGCAGCGGCGGCGTTCAAGGTGAGCCAGACGGGCTTGAAGATCGCGGCGGCGAGCGCGGGCTACGGCGTGCAGGCCGGGCGCAGCGTGTTCGGCATCGGGACGGATCTCGGCGTGGCGCTGCTGGCCGTGGGGTACATCGTCGGGCTGAACATCGGCGTGCTGGTGGCGGGCGGCGGCGCGCTCGCGTGGCTCGTCGGGATTCCGCTGTGGATGGCGACGGCCTCTCCCGCCGACTACGCCGCCGTGGTGGGCGAGGCCACGGGCTACGACGCGGCCTTCGAGGTGTGGAGCGCGCAGATCCGCTACCTCGGCGTGGGCGCGATGGTGGTGGGCGGCCTGTGGGCCATCGTGAGCCTGCTCGGCCCGATCCGCGACGGCGTTCGTTCGTCGATCCGCACGCTTCGGGAGGCGCGGGCCGCGCGGGCGTCGGGCGAGGCGGCAGTGCTCGCGCCGCGCACCGAGCGCGACGTGCCCATCGTGTACGTCCTCGGCGGGGCGCTGGCGCTGGCTGTGCCGCTGTTCGTGCTGTTCTTCAGCCTGATTCGCCAAGACGCGCTCGGCATCACGAGCAGCCTCTACTGGCCCACCATCGCGATGGCCGTCGTGTTTTCGCTGGTGGCGGGCTTCCTGTTTTCGAGCGTCGCCGGGTACATGGCGGGCCTCGTCGGGTCGTCCAACAACCCGGTTTCAGGCATCACCATCGCCACGATTTTGTCGATTTCGGGCTTGTTGCTCGTCGTGCTCGGCAGCCAGATCGACTTCGCCGTCGACACCGCGCAGGCGGCGGCCGCGGCGGCGACCGCCGTGCTCGTCGGCGCGGTCGTGTGCACGGCGGCGGCCATCGGCGGCGACAACCTCCAAGACCTCAAGGCCGGGCAGATCGTGGGCGCGACGCCGTGGAAGCAGCAGGTGATGCTGATGCTCGGCGCGGTGGCGGGGGCGCTGGTGATGGGGCCGGTGCTGCAACTGCTGTTCGACGCGTACGGCCTCGGCGACGTGCTGCCGCGCCCGGGAATGGACCCGCGCGAGGCGCTTCAAGCGCCGCAGGCGACGCTCATGGCCAGCGTGGCGCGGGGCGTGCTCGGCGGCAGCCTGCCGTGGGGGATGATCGGCATCGGCGCGGTGGTGGCCGTCGTCTTGATTGCGATCGACGAGACGGTGCTGGCCCGCCGCGAGGCGCGGCTGTCGGCGCAGGGCGTCAAGGGGGCGTTCCGCGCGCCGATCCTCGCCGTGGCCGTGGGGATGTACCTGCCGCTGGAAGTGTCCGTCCCGATTTTCCTCGGCGGCCTCGTCACCTACGCCGTCAACCGGACGTTGGCGCGGCGGCAAGCGTCCGAGGCCGAGCGGTCGGCGAGCGAGCGGCGCGGGCTGCTCTTCGCCTCCGGCATCATCACCGGCGAAGCGCTCGTGGGCATCCTGCTGGCCATCCCGTTCGCCATCTACCAAACCACCGACGTGTTCGCCGTGTCGGGCGTGCCTGGTGCGCTCCAAACGCTGCTCGGCCTTGCCGGCGCAGGCGCGTTCCTCGCATGGATCTACCGCGTTGCCGCCGGACGCTCGTAACGAAACCGCCGGGCGTTGTTCGGCGTGCTGTGCTTCGGGATACCGCCTTGATGTCCGACTTGCTTCATTCAAGAAGACGATCCAAGTGTCATTGGGCTGGTGGAACCTTCACCTGATGGCTGTGCCTTGAGCAAGGCCCGCCATCACTGCTCGTGGGGAAAGGTGTTTTCAAAAGAGGGAGAAGTCGTATACCCACGAACTTTTTAGTGGACCATATCCAATCCTGGACTCGGAACTATGTCTCGCATGACACATGACGACCTGACTGCTATTAGTCTATTCAGTGGAGGAGGGATTGGTGATCTCGGCTTGAGGCAGGCAGGTGTTGAGACCTTGTTAATGAACGAGATCGTTCCTGAGCGCGCCTTAATGGCATCTGCTAATTTCCCAGACAGTCTTGTTGTTGCTCAAGATATTTATCATGTCATTGATCAAATTAAGTCAGAAGCAATACGGCTTCTTAATGGGCGAGAGCTGTTTATGATTTTGGCGACTCCTCCATGTCAGGGAATGTCTGCCAATGGAGCGGGAAAGATGCTGAGTAATTATCGAAAGGGTCTTCGGCCTCGTCTTGATCCTCGAAACCAACTCATTTTGCCCGCTCTGTCGCTCGTGAAAGATTTGCGCCCAAAATGGTTTGTGATTGAAAATGTCACATCTATGCGCAATACCTTAATCGAGTATGATGGTGAATTGAGACGCATCATTGATGTTGTGCGAGAGTTTTTATGTGATGAATACGAAGGTGAGTCCTATGATGTTCAGTTTGCTGACTACGGCATCCCTCAGCGTCGGAAGCGACTCATTACAATCTATACGCGAGATTCTGAGGTTAAGGCATGGCTTCGGGCATCGGGTAAGACCTTGCTTCCTACCCCGTCGCACTCTTCGAATACCGAGCCAAACAGGCTGCCATGGGTGACACTGCGCGAGGCCATCGGGCATTTTCCTCCTCTTGATGCGCGCTCCCCTGAGACAGCTACCGATCCCGAAGATCCGCTTCATACCGTCCCGATTTTAGATAAGCGTAAGTATTGGTGGGTCGAACACACGCCTGAAGGAGAGACGGCCTTCTCGAATCAGTGTGTTGCTCCAGGCTGTGGTTTCCATAGCAATGCACGCCATGGAACTTCAAGAGTTGATGGCGTCAACCAATCGTTGAAGGACACTCCTATTTATTGCGAGAAATGCGGAAGCCTTCTTCCACGACCGTCCACCATTGATGCGGACGGCTCGATTCGCTTAATGTCGGGTTATACCAGTTCCTATAAGCGAATGAGGTGGGATGAACCGTCTTCGACGCTTACTCAGAATTTTATGTACGCCTGCTCAGATAATAAGATACACCCATCTGAGAATCGTGTTTTGTCGATCTCTGAGGCGCTTTCGATTCAGACTATATCAGAGTATCATCTTGTAGTGCCAATGAAGCCTTTGGCTAAGAAGATCCCCTTAGGTCTTCTGAAGGATGTGATAGGTGAGAGTATACCGCCCCGATTTGTTGAGATTCTTGCCAGGCATTTAATTGATATTCATAGTCAAGACGTGAAGAAAAGTCATTCGTATTTACGTCAAGGATCGCTATTTGATGTTGTTGTTTGAAGGGCGGATTTTCCTGGAAACGAACCGTCATGAAATCCACAGGCTCGGGCTATTGAGGTTCGTTCGTTGAAGTCTGATGGGAGTATAATCCACCCATCTCCCATTTTGCGAACTCCGCTTCGGGTCATAACAGACACGCTTGTCGTATGGCCTCCCCCTTGACGAGGAGCAACAACAGCCCCCCAGTCGTCTTCTGTAAGATCGGGACGAAAAAATAATGCCCGGATGCTTGGTAATCCATCTACAAAATCCCAGAATAGGCCGATTAGGTGATTGGTCTTGCGATGATGCGCTTTCCAGTCTAAGCTTTTGAGCAATGCAATCCGTGTATCGCCAACTCCAGGTTTAGGAGTACCTGAAGAAGCTGGGGGAGTAGTTCCACAGGTCGCTTTGACCTCAACGCCTCCAAAAGCGTAGCTGCTCCAAGCTCCTTTGGAAGTGGTCAAGCCTTTTGCTTCGACTTCATTGATATACTTTCTGCCTTCAGGTGTGAGGGCTAACAAATCCGGATACCCATCTTGGTGCGGATTAGGCATCAAGATGTCTGGCATGCAAGAAGCAAGTGTGGCCTTGAAAACTTCGCCAACGAAGCTGCTCAAATTTCGAAGCCCCAATATCTCAAATACAGGAATCTGCTCTCCTATAGTCTCCTGCATGTCACTCAGTCTGCGGTTTGCTTCGACAATGGCGCGCTCCAGATAGTCGGGAACAAGCTTATGTCTGACATCGCCTTCGCGCGCAAATACGAGCGCGTCGTCGGGAAGGTCTGTTCTTTTCAGCCACGTTACCTCTGAGGCGGCTTCTTCTTCGGCTGGGCTTGTCGAAGCCTCAAATTCCTCCAGCTCGAATACGAATTCCGATAGCGCCTTTTCGAAGGCGTTCGCGATGCGGATTAGCGTATCAAGGGTCGGTATTTTCAGCCCTCTCTCCAGCTGACTTATCGTCGTCTGGTGGACTCCAGACGACTCGGCGAGTTGCTGCTGCGTCCATTCCTGTGCCTGACGGCGTGACTTGAGGAATGGGCCAAAGTGGCTGACAAGGGTATCCATGCTTCCACGATATCCCAATGGTCGCCCCCAATTCCAAAGACTATAGTCTTATTCCTGTTCTTGGGCATGGTGGTACGCCTCGGCGCGGTAGGCGAGCAGGCGCAGGGCGTTGAAGACGACGACGAGCGTGGAGCCCTCGTGCAGCACGACGGCCGGGCCCATCCGCAGGCCGAAGAGCGCCGCCGGGATCAGGAAGGCAACCATCGCGAGGCTGAGCCACACGTTCTGCCGGATGGTACGGGCGGCGCGGCGCGACAATCCGACGGCGAACGGCAGCGTCGAGAGGTCGTCGGCCATCAACGCCACGTCGGCGGTTTCGAGGGCCACGTCGGAGCCGGCGGCGCCCATGGCGATGCCCACGGTGGCGGCGGCCAGCGCGGGCGCGTCGTTCACGCCGTCGCCGACCATCGCGACGCCGCGCCCGTTTTGGGCGAGCGAGCGCACGGCGGCCACCTTGTCCTCGGGCATCAGGTCGCCGCGAGCGCCGTCCAGTCCCACCGATTGCGCCACGGCGTCGGCCACGCCCTGCCGGTCGCCGGAGAGCATCACCATCTCCTCCACGCCCAAGCCGCGCAGGCGCTGCACCACGGCGGCGGCGGTGGCACGGGGCGGATCCATCACGCCGAGCGCGCCCAAGTACCGCTCGCCACGCTGGACGATGAACGTCGTCCGTCCTGCCGATTCAAGCTCCGCCACGTCGCGGCGAACGGTGTCGGGCAGGGCGGCATGGTCGGGTTTGCCGACGTACACGACGTCGCCGCCGAGACGTCCGCGCAGGCCCTTGCCGGTGAGCGCTTCGACGGCTTCGGCCCGCTGCGACGGTTCGCGCCCGAGCCGTTCGATGCCGCTTGCGACAACGCCGCGGGCGATCGGGTGGTCGATTTCGCGCTCGACGGCCACCGCCGCCTCCAACAGATCGGTTTCGTCGACGCCCGGCGCGGGGCGCACGTCGGTGAGTTGCGGGCGGCCCTCGGTGAGTGTGCCCGTCTTGTCGAAGGCGATTACCGAGACGCTGCCGAGCGCTTCGAGTGCCGCGCCGCCTTTGACGAGCACCCCGCCGCGTCCGGCCCGCGCGACGCCCGCCAGCACGGCGCTGGGGGTGGCGATGGCGAGGGCGCACGGGCTGGCTCCGACGAGCACGGCCATCGCCCGGTAAAACGACGTCTGCCACGGCTCGTCGATCACGACCCACGCGAACAGCAGCACGAACACGCGCTCGACGCGGGCGGCGAACTGCTGCGTGGGCGAGCGGCCCGTCTCGGCTTCGGCGACGAGCTGGGCCACGCGGGCGAGGGTGGACTGCGACGCCAGCCGCGTCACGACCACGTCCAGCGACCCGCTGCCGTTGAGCGATCCGGCGAAGACCCGGTGCTCGGCGTCCAGCCGTGCCGGGTCGGCCAAGGCCGAGGCCACGTCGGCCACGGGCCGCTTGTCGACCGGAACGGATTCGCCCGTCACGGGGGCTTGGTTGACGGCGCTTTCGCCGGATTGCACGAACCCGTCGGCGGGAAGACGCTCGTGCGGACGGACGACGACCACATCGCCCACGGCCAGATCGTTGACCGATACTACGGTCTCCGTGCCGTCGCTGGTTCGGCGACGGGCGGTGTCTGGAGCAAGGTCGGCGAGGGCTTCTACGGCGCGACGGGCGCGTCCCATCGCGTGGTGTTCGAGGCCGTGCGCAAGGGTGAACATGAAGAGCAGCAGCGCGCCTTCGCGGTATTCGCCCAGCAGCGCCGCGCCAAACGCCGCGGCCACCATCAGCACGTCCACGTCGAACCGTCGGCTGCGAATGGCCTGCCACGCGTCCTGAACCGGAAACCATCCCCCGGCGAGGTAGGCGACGGCGAACACCCCGACGGCGACCGCCTGCGGAACGCCCGGCACGAACGTTTCGAGCGCCCAGCCGCCCGCGGTGGCTATCCCGGCAATGGCGGCGGCGACGAGTTCAAGGGTGGCGGAGCCGTGGTCGTGGCCGTGATCGTCGGCTTTGCGCGGCCCGTACTTCTCCGCGCAGCAGTTGACCCTCTCGTCGTGGGAATGACCGTGAGGGTCGTGCGTGGTGACGGGCGGCGGGACGGTGGCGGTAGGCACGGCAAGGCGAGGCGGATCGTGCGGTGAACGGCGGGCGTCGGCAGGGGTTCAGCCGCCGCACCTCGTCTCACCCAACGCTCATGCCGCGCCGTCGCGCTCGAGCAGGTGCCGCATCAGTTTCTCGTGGCGTTCGTGCAGCTGGTCGTGGGATTCGAGCAGCGCGTCGTACTTGTCGTGCAGCGCGTCGAGGCGGGCACGCAGGGCGCGGATTTCGGATTCGGAGCGGAGGTTGACCTCGTAGTCGTGCTCCACGGCGAGGCGGTCTTTGGCCGCTTGCCGGTTCTGGCTCATCATGATGATCGGGGCCTGAAATGCCGCGAGCGTGGAAAGCATCAGGTTGAGCAGGATGAACGGGTACGGGTCGAAGTGGTCGCGCAGCGGCAAAAGCTCCGTGTTGAGCGCCATCCAAAAGGCCAAGATGCCCATAAAGAGCAGCACGAACGTCCACGACCCGCCGAAGGCGGCCACCTTGTCGGCGGCGCGGTCTCCGAAGGTGAGGCGATCCTCGAACTCGTCGTTCGTGTTGGGCAGCTTGGGCCGTCGCAGCTTGGAGGGCATGTGCCGCACCTGGTGCGAGAGGCGTCGAACATGCGAGGTGAACGGCATCGGGGCAGGGGGTTACAAGGAATCTGCGGAGCGCAGGGCTTTGTCGAGGGCCGTTTGGAAGACGTCGTCGGGCTGCGCCCCGGAGACGGCAAACCGACGGTCGAACACGACGAGCGGCACGCCGGTGATGCCGAGGTGTGCGGCGGCTTCCAGCGCCACGTCAACATCGGCGTCGTAGGCGTCGCCGTTCAGTACGGTCGAAGCGTCTACGCTCTCCTCCGCAGCGATTTGAGCGAGCGTGGCGTCGTCGGAGAGGTTCGCGTGCTGCTCGAAGTGGGCGCGGAAAAACCGTCGAGCCAGATCGAACCCGCGGCCGTCCGCCGCCAGCACCAGCCGGTGCGCCTTTCGGGTGTTGGGCGAGACGGTCATCCGGGAGAAGTCGAAGGCGATGCCCTCTTCTCGCCCGGCATCCTCTACTGCCCGAAACATCGCCTCGGCCCGCGCCGCCGAGCCGAACTTCCGCACGACGAACGTCTCCCACGGCTCGCCGTCTTCCGGGATCGTGGGGTCGAGCAGAAACGGCTGCCAGTAGCGAACGGTGTTGGACGCATCGCGCCCGGCCTCGCGTAGCACGCGGTCAAGGCGCACCTCGGCGAGGTAGCACCACGGACAAACCAGATCGGCGAACAGGTCGAGACGGGTCATGGCGGTTGAGGTTGCAAGGGTGGAACCGGACGACTGACGTAGGTTCCAGCCACCCCGCCACTCGCCCTCCGTCTTCCTATGCTTCGTCTCGCCGTCCTCGGTTCCACCGGCTCCATCGGCACGCAAACGCTCGACGTGGCGCGGAGGCACCCCGACCGGGTGCGCGTTGTGGCGCTCGCCGCGCACCGCAGCGTAGACGCGATGGAGGCGCAGGCGCTGGCCGTCCGCCCCGACGTCTGCGCGATGGGCGACCTTGACGCCGCCCGCGACCTCGAACGCCGCCTCGCCGGGACGGGCATCCGCGTGCTTGGCGGGATGGAGGCGTTGGACGATCTGGCGGCGTCGCCGGAGAACGACGTCGTGGTGGCGGCGCTCGTGGGGGCTGCCGGGCTGTCGTCTACGCTCGCGGCGGCGCGTGCGGGCAAACGCATCGCCCTCGCCAACAAGGAAAGCCTCGTCGTGGGCGGTGCGCTGGTCACCGAAACCATCCGGCAAAGCGGCGGCCAGTTGCTGCCCGTCGATTCCGAACATTCGGCGCTCTTCCAATGCCTCGCGGGCGAGCGTCCGGAGACGGTCGAGCGGCTCGTGCTCACCGGCTCGGGCGGGCCGTTTCGCACCCGCGACCTCGCCACGTTCGAGACCATCGCGCCCGAAGAAGCCCTCCGGCACCCGACGTGGGCCATGGGCGCGAAGATCACCATCGACTCGGCGACGATGATGAACAAGGGTTTGGAGGCCATCGAGGCGGCGTGGCTGTTTGGCGTCGATGCCGACCGCCTCGGCGTGGTGCTGCATCCGCCGAGCATCGTCCACAGCCTCGTCGTCTTCCGCGACGGCTCCACCAAGGCGCAGCTCGGCCCGCCGTCGATGCTTGTCCCGATTCAACTGGCGCTCTCGTGGCCCGACCGCTGGCCCGCCGATTTTCCGCGCCAAGCCTTCGACGTGCCGTTTGCGCTGGAGTTCACCCCGCCCGACCCCGCCCGCTATCCGGCGCTTGGCCTTGCCTTCGACGCGCTGCGTGTCGGCGGCGCGGCCCCCGCCGTGCTCAACGCCGCCAACGAAGCCGCCGTGGCGGCCTTCCTCGACCGCAAACTGCCGTTTCCCGGCATCGCCCGGACGGTCGCGCTGGCGCTGAATGCCGCGCCCGGGTTCGACGCCACGACGTTCGACGGGCTGATGGACGCCGACGCGTGGGCGCGCCGCTTCGTGGAAGATCGCCTCGGGTGACGGCAACGCGGAGACGGTTGCGTCTGCCGCTTTGGCGCAACACACGCGCCGTTTCATCGTTGGCGCGATGATTGCCCCTGCCTTTTCGCTCCTTCGGCCTTCCGCCCCCGTCCTTTTCTTGATGCAGGCTATTCTGAACTTCCTGCCGTACGTCGGCTACATCGTACTGGCCCTGATGATCCTCGTGTTCATCCACGAGTTGGGCCACTTCCTCGCCGCCCGCCTGTTTAAGATGCGGGTGGACAAGTTCTCGATCGGCTTTCCGCCCAAAATCGTCGGCAAGACGATCGGCGAGACGGAATACGTCATCGGCGCGACGCCGCTGGGCGGCTACGTCAAGATCGCCGGGATGGTGGACGAGAGCCTCGACACCGACGGCCTCGAATCCGAGCCGCAGCCGTGGGAGTTCCGCGCCAAGCCCGTGTGGCAGCGCATCATCGTGATCGTGGCGGGCGTGGTGTTCAATATGCTGCTTGCGTGGGGCATCTTCGCCGCGCTGGCCTACACCAACGGCGATGCCTTCGTGCCTGCCGACAAGGTGACGGGCGTGTATGTGATGGAAGGCAGCACGGCGGATAAGATGGGCATCCAAACCGGCGACCGCATCGTGCAGGTGGGCCAGCAGACGCTCGTCAAGTACGACGAGCTCGAGCGTCTGCTGCTGCTCGCCGACCCGCTCACCGTGACGGTCGAACGCAAGGACTCCACCGGCGCGGCGCAAACCGTCACGCTCACCGGCCCGGCCGACATCATCACCCAGATGAACCGCTCGCAAGGCGACTTCGGCCTGTCCATCGAGCCGCCGCTCATCGGCAACGTCGCCGAAAGAAGCCCCGCCGACAGCGCCGGCTTGCAACCGGGCGACCGCATCGTGGCCGTGGACAGCGCGGCGGTACACTACTGGATGGAACTCGGTCAGAATGTGCAGGCCGCCCATGGCGCACCCGTGACCGTCCGCATCGCCCGCGCCGACACGGCGGCGGCGGACACTGCGAAACTGACGCTCGTCTCCGACACCCTCGGCGTCAAAACCTACGATGCGACCGTCACTCCGCGCTTCGAAGCCGCCGACAGCACCTACAAACTGGGCGTGGGTAGCCCCACGGGCGAGCAGCTCATCGCGGAGTTCGGCGTCCAGCGCACCCGCTATTCGCTGTCGCAGGCCATCGGCAAGGGCTGGACGCAGACCGGCACGGCCAGCAAGCTGATCGTCACCAGCCTCACCCGCGTGTTCTCTGGGCGCGACGCCGCCCGCGAAAACCTCGGCGGGATGTTCCAGGTCGCCAAGCAGACCCGCGAGGCTGCGCGGGCGGGCTGGGGCGCGTTCTGGGGCATCGTGGCGATGCTCTCGGTGACGCTCGCGGTGATGAACATCCTGCCCATCCCGGCGCTCGACGGCGGCCACCTGATGTTCCTGATCTACGAGGGCGTGATGCGCCGCAAGCCGAGTCTGAAGGTTCAAACGGTGATGCAGTACGCCGGGATGGCGATCCTGCTCGTGCTGATGGCCTTCCTGCTCATCAACGACGCTGTGCGGTTGTTCGGCGGCTGAGGCTTGGCTTCGGCTTCCCCCGAAATTCCACGCCGGAAGCGTCCGGGCTTCGGTAGATTCAAGGCTGCGCGTTTCCCGCCGCCTTCCCCCGTCGATTCCGTGTCCGAACCGCTCCTCGATCCTGCCAGCCCCGAAGGCCGCGCCGACGCGGCCCGCCAAGCGGCGCTGCGCGTGGCCGGGGCCATTCCCAAGCATGTGGCGGTCATCATGGACGGCAACGGTCGCTGGGCGAAGCAGCGCGGCCACCACCGCGTCGTCGGTCACCACGAAGGCGTGGTGTCGGTGCGGGACGTGACGGAGGCCGCCGCCGAACTCGGCATCGAGGTGCTCACGCTCTACACGTTCTCGACCGAGAACTGGCAGCGCCCGAAGGAGGAGGTGGAAGGGCTGATGCAGCTCTTGGTGGACACCGTCGCGGCGCAGCGCGAGACGCTGCTGCGCAACGGCGTTCGCCTCGAACTGCTCGGCGATCTCGACGCGCTGCCCGATGCAAGCCGCGTCGCTCTCGACGCGCTTTGCGACGAAACCGCCGCGCTCAGCCGGATGACGCTCGTGCTCGCGCTCTCGTATTCGGGGCGCTGGGAGATCGTAGAGGCCGCCCGTCGCGTCGCCCAAGACGTGCAGGCCGGACGGCTCCTGCCCGACGCCGTCACCGAAGAGACCTTCCGCGAGCGGCTGCCGTCGGGGCATCTGCCCGACCCCGACCTGCTCATCCGCACCGGCGGCGATGTGCGGGTGTCCAACTTCTTGCTTTGGGGCATCGCCTACACCGAGATCGTCGTAACCGAGACGCTGTGGCCGGATTTTCGCCGCGCCGCGCTCTACGACGCCATAGCCGAATTCCAAGGCCGCGAGCGCCGTTTTGGGCGCGTCCTCGACTCCGCCTCCCCGTCTGCACAATAGCCCCGTTGCGCGGTGCGTTGCCGAAAGAGGCCACACCCGCGCCGTTTCTCGTCTCCGTTCGTCCGTTACCGATGCGCCTTCTGCGTCCGTCTGTGTTTTGCTCGCCCCGCGTGCTCGCCTCCCTCCGAGGCACCTCGCTGGCCCTTGTGCTCCCTGCCGTCCTCGCCGTACCTGCCGTGGCGCAAGACGGTGGACTGGGCGTCTCCGCTCCCGTTGTTGCCGCGCTGGATAGTGTGCGCATCCTCGGTGTGTCCGTCACCGGTACGTCCAGCGAGGCGATGCGCGGCGTGGTGCTGCAAGCCGCCGGGCTTCAGACCGACCAGCGGCTCGTGTTGCCCATCGATCCGGCGCTCAGCGAGGCGCTGCGCAAGGTCAACCGCTTGGCCCAGTTCTCGGACGTGCGGCTGCTCGAAGACCGACGCGTTGGCGACGGCGTGTTCCTCATCATCGAGGTCACCGAGGCGCCTCGTATCGCCGAAGTCGTCGTTCGCGGCGTCAAGGACGACGACAAGACGGCGCTGCAGGCGCGGCTGCCGTTCGTGCGCGGCACGCGGCTAACCCAAACCGACTTTTCGGAGGCGGCATCGGTGGCGCAGGCGTATTTCCGCAACCAAGGCTACCCCACGGCCACGGCGGCCATTACCCGGCAGGACGTTGAGGGCGGCGTGAACGTGGTTGTGACGGTCAACAAAGGGCCGCGCTCCCGCGTGGGCGGCGTCGAGATTGAAGGCAACACCGCCATCTCCGACCGCACGATTGTCTCCCGGCTGCGCAAAACCCGCCCGCCCGGCTGGCGCTTCTGGGTTCGGGACTCGTACCGTCCGGAGCTTTTCGAGGAAGACAAGGGGCGCATCCTCAACCTCTACCGCTCGCGGGGCTACTACGACGCCCGCATCGTCTCCGACACGGCCCGCATCGTGATGCGCGGCGGCAAGCCCCGCGCCATCGTGACGATCCGCGTGGACGAGGGCCGCCAGTACCACGTCCGCAACGTGGCCTTTGAGGGCAACACCCGCTACAACGACCAGCAGTTGCAGCGCGTCATTGGCATCGTCAAGGGGGACGTGTTCAACCTGCCGCGCATCGAAGAAAACCTCTACGGCAACAAAGCGCAGAACCACCTCGGCGCGCTCTACCAGAACGAAGGCTACCTCCGCTTCAACGTCGAGCCGCAGTACAACGTTGTCGGGCCGGATTCGGTCGATCTTGTGTTTGACATCGCCGAGGGCGATACCTACGATTTCGGCTCCGTCACGATTGCGGGCAACACGAAAACGAAGGAGCACGTTGTCCGGCGTGAGCTTTACACCATTCCAGGTCAGGCGTTTTCCCGCGAGGCCATTATGGAGAGCCTACGGCGGCTTCAGCAGCTCGGCTACTTCAGCCCCGAGAGCCTGAACAAGGGGCCGGACATTCGCCCCAACGACCGCACCCGCGAGGTCGACATGACCTACTCGCTGGAGGAGGTCGGGTCGGACCAGCTTGAGCTTTCTGGCACCTATGCGGGCACGGTGGGCCTGATCTTGCAGCTCGGCGTGACGTTCAAGAACTTCTCCGCCCAAAACCTCTTCGACCGCAACGCATGGCGTCCCGTGCCGATGGGCGACGGGCAGGAGGTGTCGGTGCGGGTACAGACCGCCGGAACGCGTTACCAGACGTACTCGCTCTCGTTCACCGAGCCGTGGTTGCGTGGCCGGCCGACGCCCGTGGGCTTTGCCGTGAGCTACACGCGCTACAACTTGGGGCAGACCGTCACGGCGGCGTCCGACACGGTAGACAACCGTATTGCCTTTTTCTCCAACCGGGTGTTCTACAACCGGCGGTTGCGTTTCCCCGACGACAAGTTCGATCTCTCCACCGGTCTTGGTTATCGGCGCTACTACTTCACCCAGGCGCAAAATGACCTTCCCGCCGGTTCGACGAACGAGCTTACGGCAAACTTCAGCCTGAGCCGCAACAGCCTCGACAACCCGCTTTTCCCGCGTCGGGGCGCGCTCACTCGCCTGAGCCTCGACGTGGCACCGCCGCTGCCGGGCTTTGAGCAGTACCACAAATGGGGCCTCTCGACGCAATGGAATGCGCCGCTGCACGAAAAGATTAGCGTCGGGCTTGCCGGGCAGTTTGGCTACATCGGATCGCTCACCGGCGACCCCGTGCGGTTCCAACGCTTCCTCGTGGGCGGTTCGCCACTCGACAACTCCGGCGGCATCTCGGGCCAGAGCTTCATCGGTAAAGACATCGTCTATGCCCGCGGCTACCCGACGCAGGTGATTGGCCCGCGCCGCTATGTGGCCTCCAGCGGTGCCAATGTGCCCGTAGGTGGGCGCATCCTCAACAAGTACGCGGCGGAACTGCGCTGGCTCGCCGTGCAGTCGTCGCAGCTGCAAGCCGCGCCGTACCTCTTCGCCGACGCTGTGAACACCTGGGACGGTTTCGACACCTACAACCCCGCGAGCCTCTACCGGTCGGCCGGCGTGGGCGTGCGGCTGTTCCTGCCGATCCTTGGGATGGTGGAACTGGCCTACGGCTACAACTTCGATCGCTACATTCCGCTCTCCGGCTCCGAAAAGACCGGTGCGTCGGCGTGGGGGTTCCAGTTCTCCATCGGTCAAGGGTTCAACCAGTAAGGGTGACGTGCTTCTGGCGGCTGGCTCCGGGCCAGCAGCGAGAGGCATGCAGCCCGCAGCCTACCGCTTCCCTATGAAACGCTATCTTCTGCTTTTGCTCGTCGTTCTTTGGGCTGCCGTGCCTGCCGTAGCCCAGCAGCGCCTCGCCTATGTGGACGTGCAGGCCGTCTTGCAGCGGCTGCCGGAGTACACCGGCGTGCAGCAGCAACTGGAGCGTCAGCAGCAAGAATGGCAGGCTGAACTGACGCGCCGCCAGCAAGCGCTGGATGCCAGCTTCCGCGAGTACCAAACCCGCGAACTGCTCTATACCAGCGAGGAGCGTACGCGTCGTCGGCAAGAAATTGGCCAAGCCGAAGCCGACTTGGAGCGCCGCCGCGCCGAGTACTTCGGCCCCGAAGGCCAGCTCTTCTCCCAGCAGCAAGCGCTGATGCGGCCCTTGCAAGAGCGGTTGCTCGCTGCCATCGAACGGGTGGCTACCTTGGACAACTACGACTACGTGTTCGACAAGTCGGGGGGCGTTTTGATGCTCTTCGCCCGTCCGCAGAACGACCTGACCGAACGGGTGCTGCGTGAACTTGGCGTGACCACGCCGTCGGGTGGCAACTAACTATACGGATGGGGTTTCTCCGTCGTTTGTCCGATCTCCCTCCGTTTTCTACTCTACTCCCTATGCTTCGTCGCTTCGCCTTCCTTTTCGCCTTTGCTGTGACGACAGTGCTTCCGGTCTCGGCTCAGACCAAGATCGGCTTTGCCGACCACGAGGGGATCCTCCAGGTAATGCCGCAGATGGTGCAGGTACGCCAGGTGCTTCAAGCGGAGTACACCCAGCGCCAAGGGGCGCTGCAAACACAAGCCCAGGAGCTGCAAACCAAGGCTGAAGACTACCAGCGCCGCCAAAGCCTGCTTACCGCCGACGTGCGGCAGGCCGCCGAACGCGAACTGGGCGTACTGCAAGACTCGCTCCAGCGGGCGTCGCAGATGGCCGAGGCCGCGATGCGTCGCCGCGAGGCCGAACTGATGCAGCCGGTCTTCCAAAGCCTCCAAAACGCCATCGATGCCGAGGCCGCCTCGAGGGGCCTTGATCTCGTGTTGCCAACGCGAATCAGCAACGACCCGCTGCTCCTCTACGTCAACCGCAACACCGTGGTGGATATCACCCGTGACGTGGCGGTGCGGCTGGGCATCAGCCTCGAAGCGCCTGCGGCTGCGCCGGCTCCGACGGGCGGCAACTAACGCGCTGCGCCTGTGCCTGCGAGCGGCCTGCCTTCGGACGGGCCGCTCGTGTTGCATTCACGCCGACGCGCTCCCGCGCGCGTTCGTTTTTGCCGGATTGCGAAGCACGCGTGTAGATGCCCGTCGGGTGGCCTATATTCCACGTCGCATCCGCACGTCTTTTTCCCTTCACCCCGGCTCCCCACCGATCCTATGGCGACCGCTTCCGAACCCTCGGACCTCCGCATCCTCGTGGTAGACGACGAGGAGGACAACGTCGAGATCATCAGCCACTTCCTCCAGCAGGAGGGTTACCACGTCGAGCGCGCCTACGACGGCGAGCAAGCGCTGGAAGCCATCCGTCGGGCGAACAACGGCTTTCATCTCATCCTGCTCGACATTATGATGCCGGGCAAGGACGGCTACGAGGTGGTGCGCACGCTCCGCCAGCGCGCCGAAACCGAGCACATTCCGGTCATCTTCCTCACGGCCAAGACCGAAGAGGAAGACCAAATCAAGGGCCTGCTCCTCGGAGCCGACTCGTACCTGACCAAGCCGGTGCCGCCGGCGGTGGTGGTCGCCAACGTCAAGGCCGTGTTGCGCCGTTCGGGCGTGGAAGAGAGCCGGATTATGCAAGTGGGCGACCTCACGATCTACGAGGACGAGTACCGCGCCAGCTTGGAGGGCCGCGACCTCGGCCTCACGCTCACGGAGTTTGAGCTGCTGCGTTACCTCGTGCGCCACCCGCGCAAGGCCTTCACCCGCCAGCACCTTCTCGAGACGATCTGGAAGGACGCGATGATGGTGACCGAACGCACCGTGGACGCGCACATCAAAAACCTGCGCGAGAAACTCGGCCCGTTTGCGATCCACATCCAGACGGTGCGCGGCGTCGGCTACCGGTTCGTCGAAGACGCCGAGGGCGCGTCGGAGGAAGCGTAAACGCACCGCGTGACCGTGCCCTCTGGTGAACGTCGGTAGTGGGTAGTTGTCAGAAACAGGCTTGTGCCTTCTGACAACTACCCACTGTCCATTCCCCCGCCCTTATGCGCCTCGTGCCCGCCCGGTTGCCCACGCGGCTGTGGATGCTCGCCACGGCGGCACTGTTTGTTGGGCTGGCGGCGCTTCCGGTGGTGCTCTACACCAACTACGTCCTGCAAGAGCAAGGTCGCGACGCCCTTCGCGTCACCCTTGCCGCACAGGCCGCCCGCGTCGCCCACGAACTCGACCGCGCCACCAACGCCGAGGCCCGTCGCCTTGCTTTTGAGCAAACCTCGCGGCTGCTCGACCTTCGGTTTGCCCTGATGGATTCGGCGTGGGCGGCGGGCGACACGGCGCGTGGCATGCGGATGGACTACGCCGACGGCAAGCCGCTGCTGCGCCCCGACCCCGAAACGCCGACGTTTGCCGAAGGCGACAGCGCGGCCTTCCGCACCGTCCGCGACGCCACGGGCGCACGTATCCGCTACGCCGCCGTCCGCCTCGCCACCGGCGGCATTCTCGAAGTGGGGCAGCCCGAACCGGTGCTCTACACCCTGTTCGAGCGTGCCCGCTGGCTGGTGCTCTTGGCCATGCTGCTGGCGCTGTTTCTGGCCGGCATCGGCGCGTACGTGTCTACCCGCAACATCGTCCAACCGCTCACGGCCATCCGCGACTCGGCGCGCGCCATTGCCGATGGGAAGTACGACGAACCGATCCCGGCGCGCAGCCGCGCCTCGGAGTTTCAGGACGTGGCGGCGAGCCTGAACAAGATGTCGGACGCCTTCCGCGCCAAGATCGCCGAACTCGAAAAACTCGCCCACATCCAGTCCGAGTTCATCGGCAACGTCTCGCACGAAGTGCGCAACCCCATCTTTGCCATTGGCGGCTACCTGGCCGCTCTGCGCGACCCGTTGCCCGACGAGATGCGCACGCGCTACGCCGGCAACGCCATCGCCAGCCTCGGGCGTTTGGAGGGGCTGTTCAAGGATCTGATTGAGATCGCCCGGCTCGAATACCGCGAAGACTTGCTTCGCCCAACCGTGTTCGACCTGCAGGCGCTCGTGGAGGAGGCGGGCGAGATGCTGCGCCCCAAGGCCGAGGAGAAGGGCCTAAACCTTCACCTCGACAACCCGCATCTGACGGTACGCGCCGACCGCAACCGCATCCGGCAGGTGGTGGTCAACCTGATCGAAAACGCCATTGCCTACACCGACGAGGGCGACGTGTGGGCGCGAATTTCGAGGCGCGGCGACAAGGTGCGCTTCGAGGTGGTCGACACCGGCAAGGGGATCCCCGACGAGCATCTCGACCGCATCTTCGACCGTTTCTACCGCGTCGATCCCGACCGGGCACGCAAGAGCGGCGGCACCGGCCTCGGCCTCGCCATCGTGCAGCACATCGTGCAGGCCCACGGAGCGGAGATTCACGTCGAGAGCACCGTCGGGCGCGGCACCCGCTTCTGGTTCGACCTCGACTACGCCGAGAAAGACGCCGCCGCGGCGTGATGCGGGCGTCGTCCGGCCAGTTCGCCGTTTGAACTGGGGTAGGGGAGTGCGGCTTGGCGCGGGGGCGGAGAGCGTTGCCGCAGCGAAGGAAAGACGCTCCTCCGCACGCACGGTGCCTTGGTGCGCCGTAGAACATAAGGGATACTTCCCATCCTTTCCCGTCGCTTCAACCTCTTCGGGGCTTCGCGGTACTACCTTGCTGACAGACCGTGTTCGTTCCGATGGCCCGTACCAACCGCTACGTCCAGCACTTCGCCGCGCCGCAAGGCGAGCTGTTTCCGTCCCTGCAAAAAGGACTGGCGTACGTCGTGGTCGAAGGCGTGATCGGCGCGGGCAAGACGACGCTGGCGCGGGAGATTGCGCGGCGCTTCGGCGGGCGGCTTGTGCTCGAACGGTTCGAGGAAAACCCGTTTCTCGAACGGTTCTACGAAGACGCCGAGCGGTGGGCCTTCCAGACGCAGCTGTCGTTCCTCGCCGACCGCTTCAAGCAGCAGAAGGACGTGCTCGAGGACGACCTGATGCACCCGTTCACGGTGTCGGACTACGCCTTCGACAAAGACCGCATCTTCGCCCGCCAGACGCTCACCGGCGACGATCTCGGCCTCTACGAGACGATGTTCGCCATCATGCAGCCGGCCACGCGGACGCCCGATCTCGTCGTCTACCTTCAGTCGACTCCCGAGCGGTTGATGCGCAACATCGCGCGGCGCGGACGGGCGATGGAGGCCAACATGGATCCGGCGTACATCACATCGCTGCACGAGGCGTACACGCAGTATTTTGTGTCGTACGACAAATCGCCGCTGCTCGTCGTGCAGGCCGCCGAGGCCGACTTCGTCGCCAATCCGGTGCACCTTGAGCGCATCGTCCACGAGATTGCGTGGGGCGATCACCGGGGTCGCCGCACCTTCAATCCGGTCACGGGCGTGCGCAAGGCCGACGCCGTGGCGGCGTGACGGCAACCGCGCATCTTCCGTGAAGGGCGGAACGTCTGCCGAAGAGGGCGTTATCTTAAGGCATTCCCTGCCACACCACCACGACGATGCGCCGCGCCCGACGCCAGCACAGCCTTCCGCCTCGTGGATCCGGTGTTTCGGGCCTCGCCTGTTGAACGCGCCTTCCGGTCCACCGGGGGCGCTTTTTTTTGACCCTGTCCGCTTGTTCTTGCCCATGCCCGACCCGTTCCAGCCAGCCCTCCTCGCCCTCGCCGACGGCACGGTCGTGCGTGGCGTCGCCTTCGGCGCGCGCGGCACCTCCGGGGGCGAACTCTGCTTCAACACGTCCATCTCCGGCTACCAAGAGATCCTCACCGACCCGTCGTACCACGGGCAGATGATGGTGATGACCTACCCGCACATCGGCAACTACGGCACCTTCGCCGACGCCGACGAGGCCGACGCTCCGCATGTGGCGGCGCTGATCGTGCGCGATTACACGGAGCACTACTCCAACGCCCTCGCCGAGACGTCGCTGCACGACTACATGATGCGCCACGGGCTGGTGGGGATTGCCGGCGTGGACACGCGGGCGCTGGTGCTGCATGTCCGCGACGCCGGAGTGATGAACGCCGTCGTGTCGACCGAAATCACCGACGAGGCCGAACTCGTCCGGATGGCCCAGAACTGGCCCAGCATGGACGGCCTCGAACTGGCCTCGAAGGTGACGGTGGAGACGGCGTTCGACTACGCCACGCACGCGGGTGGCCCGAAGATCGCCGTCTACGACTTCGGCGTCAAGCGCTCAATCCTGCGCCACTTCGACCGCCTCGGCGCGAACGTGCGCGTCTTTCCGGCTGGCACGCCGCTCTCCGACGTGCTCGGCTGGGATCCCGACGGCCTCTTCTTCTCCAACGGCCCCGGCGACCCGCGCGCCATGCCCGAGGCCATCGAAAACGCCAAGGGCGCGCTCGGCTCCGGCCTCCCGACGTTCGGCATCTGCCTCGGCCACCAACTCCTCGCGCTCGCCGCGGGCTTCGACGTGTTCAAGATGAAAGTCGGCCACCGCGGCGCGAACCACCCGGTCAAAAACCTCGCCCGGCGGCACGTCGAGGTGACGACCCAGAACCACGGCTTCGCCGTCGATCCCGGCAGCGTGGACGCGTCCATCGCCGAAGTGTCGCACACCAACCTCAACGACCGCACCGTCGAGGGCCTTCGGTTCATTGGCAAGCCCGCGTTCTGCGTGCAGTACCACCCCGAGGCGTGCCCCGGCCCGCACGACAGTCACTACCTCTTCGACGACTTCCTGAGCCTCATCCGCACGCACGCGCCCGTCGCGGCGGTGTGAGGGTCGGTTGCGATCGAACCCTTCCGCTTCTCCTTGTCTGAATTCTGCCGCGACGCGACCCGAAGGGGAGCGGCGCATTCCAAGAAAATGCCCAAACGCACCGACCTTCGGACCATTCTGCTCATCGGCTCCGGCCCCATCGTCATCGGGCAGGCGTGCGAGTTCGACTACTCCGGCACGCAGGCCGCCCGCGCCCTTCGCCAAGAGGGCTACCGCGTCGTGCTCGTCAACTCGAACCCGGCGACGATCATGACCGACCCGATGACGGCGGACAAGGTCTACCTCGAACCGCTTACCACGGCGTCGATCAAGCAGATTGTGGAGCGCGAAAAGCCCGACGCCGTCCTCCCCACGATGGGCGGCCAGACGGCCCTCAACCTCGCCCAAAAACTCCACGAGGAGGGGTACTGGGCCAAGATGGGCGTCGAGATCATCGGCGTGGACATCGACGCCATCGCCATCACCGAAGACCGGCAGCAGTTCCGCGACCTGATGGAGCGCGTCGGTCTCGACCAAGCGCGCAGCCGCGTGGCCCGTAGCCTGCTTGAAGCCAAGGAAATCGCCCAAGACCTCGGCGGCATCCCCATCGTCATCCGCCCGTCCTACACCCTCGGCGGCACCGGCGGCGGCATCGTCTGGAACGCGCACGACTTCGACCGGATGGTGACGCGCGGCCTCGAACTCAGCCCCGTCCACGAGGTGCTGATCGAAGAGTGCTTGTTCGGCTGGAAGGAGTACGAACTCGAACTCCTGCGCGACGCCGACGAGAACGTGATCATCGTCTGCTCGATCGAAAACCTCGACCCGATGGGCGTGCACACGGGCGACAGCGTGACCGTGGCCCCGCAGCAGACGCTCACCGACGGGCAGTACCAGCACATGCGCGACTCGGCCATCCGGGCGATGCGCTCCATCGGCACGTTCGCGGGCGGCTGCAACATCCAGTTCTCCGTCGATCCGCGCACGGGCCGCCAGGTCGTGATCGAGATCAACCCCCGCGTGAGCCGCTCGTCGGCGCTGGCGAGCAAGGCCACCGGCTACCCCATCGCCAAGGTCGCGGCGCGGCTGGCTGTGGGCTACACGCTCGACGAACTCACCAACGAGATCACCGGCACGACGAGCGCGTGCTTCGAGCCGTCGATCGACTACGTCGTCACCAAAATCCCGCGCTTCAACTTCGACAAGTTCGAGGGCGTCGAGGAAATCCTGACGACGCAGATGAAGGCCGTCGGCGAGGTCATGGCCATCGGGCGGACGTTCGAGGAGAGTCTCAACAAGGCGTGGCAGAGCCTCGAAATCGGCTACGCGGGCCTCGGTGCCGACCGCGAGTTGCCCGATCGCCACCACATCCGCGAGCGCCTCGCGATGCCGCGCTGGGACCGGACGCTTCAGATCCGAAACGCCCTGCGCCTCGGCGCGAGCGTCGAGGAAGTCGCGGACGTCACGAAGGTGGACGCGTGGTTCCTCCACAAGATCGCCGGGATGGTGCGCCTTGAGCGCGAGATCGAACGCTACGCCCTTGCCACGCTCCCCGACGACCTGCTGCGCCGCGCCAAGCGGATGGGTTTCTCGGACGTGCAGATCGCGTGGCTGCTCGAAGGCGACGTCACGGAGCGGGACGTGCGCGCCCACCGCATCGCTCGTGGCTTCACGCCCACGTTCGGCCTCGTCGACACCTGCGCCGGCGAGTTTCCCGCCGTGACGCCGTACTTCTACTCGACCTACGAATCCCAGAGCGAGTCCGAAGTGACCGACCGGCCCAAGGTGCTCATCCTCGGCTCCGGCCCGAACCGCATCGGACAGGGCATCGAGTTCGACTACTCGTGCGTCCACGGCGTGCTCGCCGCCCGCGAGATGGGCTACGAGGCGCTGATGGTCAACTGCAACCCGGAGACCGTCTCCACCGACTTCGACATCGCCGACAAGCTCTACTTCGAGCCGGTGTTCTGGGAGCGCGTGGCCGACGTGGTGGAGCACGAGCGGCCCGAGGGCGTGATGCTGCAGATGGGCGGCCAGACGGCCCTCAAACTCGCCAAGCGCTTCGCCGAAGTGAACTTGCCGATTCTCGGCACGCCCTTCGAGAACATGGACGTGGCCGAAGACCGTGGGCGTTTCTCCGAGCTGCTCAAGCGGCTGGAGATTCCGTTCCCCAACTACGGCATGGCCACTACCGCCGACGAAGCCGCCGCCGTGGCCGACAGCATCGGCTACCCGGTGCTCGTGCGGCCCAGCTACGTGCTCGGCGGGCAGGGCATGCGCATCGCCATCAACGCCGAGGAAGTCCGCGAGTACGTCGACCGCATCCTCGACATGCTGCCCGGCAACCAGATCATGCTCGACCTCTTCCTCGAAAACGCGATGGAAGTGGACTGCGATGCCCTCTCCGACGGCGACGAGGTCTGGATCGCCGGCATCATGCAGCACATCGAACCGGCGGGCGTCCACTCCGGCGACTCGACGGCCGTGCTTCCGCCGTACAGCCTCAGCGAGGACGTGCAGGCGACGATCCGCCGCTACGTCACCGACATCGCCCGCGAGATGGGGGTCGTCGGGATGATCAACGTGCAGCTCGCCATCAAGGGCGATACCGTGTACGTGATCGAGGCCAACCCCCGCGCCAGCCGCACCGTGCCGTTCGTGGCGAAGGCCACCGGCGTCCCCGTGGCCAACCTCGGGGCCAAGCTGATGCTCGGCGCGAAGATCGCCGACTTCCGCGCCGCCGGGCTGCTCAAGTCGCGCTTGAAGGGCTATGCGATCAAAGAGCCGGTGTTTTCGTGGGACAAGTTCCCCGAGGTGTCGAAGGAACTCGGCCCCGAGATGAAATCCACCGGCGAGGCCATCGCGTTCGTGAACGAACTGACCGACGAGCACTTCGCCCGTCCGTACGAGATGCGCAACCTGTACCTCTCGCGGTAGGCCTGCACCAACCTGAACGGTTGCCTTGCTGCGCCCCCGTCTGGCCGATGCGCCGGGCGGGGGCGTTTTGCGTGGCGATTGTAACGAAGTCCGAGGCCGTTTCCAAGCGTGGGTGGACTGACAGGTTCTCCCAACCTATCAGGTTGATTTGCATAGCGGGATCCACGGGTCGGAAGGCGTGCGCGACCCGCCAGCCCCGTCGCGAGAAACCAAAAGTGTCACGGTTCAAGACGTTATGCAGGGTTTTTTTCCGGATAGGCCCGTGTGACCAATCCAGCTTCTTTGTACACTCCCTCCTGACTTGACTGGTCTGACCTTCTGCCCCACACCGCTATGCCCACCGCTACGATCCCGCCCCAACGCCTCCGCTCCATTGTCCGTACCGGCCTGAAACGCGCCTCTGGCCTGCGCCTGGCGCTGCTGGCTGCACTCGCGGTCGCCGTCACGCTCGCGGCCTCCGTCGCCCCGGCCCGGCCTGCGCGTTCCGCCCCGGCAGTGCAGCGGCTGGCGCTGGCGGCTCCGGTGGGGGCCGTGACGAAGGCGTATGTGGACGCCGTGGCCCCGGCCCCGCAGCCCGAATCGTCGAACACGCCGTCGTTGGAGACGGTGCTGAACCCGGACGGATCGCTTCGGGGCGGGCTCTCGGGCAGCTTCAACGCCGAGGGGTATGCGATCGCGTACGGGGCGGACGGCGGGCCGCGGTTCGTGCCGAGCGGGTCGTCGGCTGCGATGGCCGACGGCTACGCGAACTCCGTCGACAACCTGCCCAACAACGCCGTGCGAGCGATCGCGGTGAGCGGTAGCGACGTGTACGTCGGCGGCCTGTTCGCGGACCTTGCGGGCATCGCCGAGGCGGATCGCATTGCCAAGTGGGACGGGAGCGCGTGGAGCGCCCTCGGCGGTGGGGCGCAGAACACCGTGTTTGCGATCGCGGTGAGCGGCAGCGACGTGTACGTCGGCGGCTTGTTCACGAGCGTGTACAGCAGCGGCACGACGGAGGTGGACGGCACACTCCGCATCGCCAAGTGGAATGGGAGCGCGTGGAGCGCCCTCGGCGGCGGGGCGCAGAGCGACGTGCGTGCGCTGGCGGTGAGCGGGAGCGACGTGTACGTCGGCGGCTTGTTCACGAGCGTGTACAGAAGCGGCAC
>Ga0209369_1000550_pt1 | contig 41432 bp, 46 predicted proteins | sample EBPBio142010_DNA_FD_185865 | JGI IMG/M metagenome (GOLD analysis project Ga0209369, IMG submission 185865) | Wastewater treatment Type I Accumulibacter community from EBPR Bioreactor in Madison, WI, USA - Reactor 1_10/4/2010_ DNA (SPAdes)... | ecosystem: Engineered > Bioreactor > EBPR >... | reverse complement strand
CCAAGTTACGCGAGGCAGCCAGTGCGCATATGCGGATGCTGGACAACAATCCTGAGCGTGTGATCAGCTACTTTCAAGACCCTCGCGTGCGCTATGCCGCTTAAAACTTCATTGGGCCGGATCAATAGGCACATACCTCAGACTGGGCCGCGAACCCTCACCCCCATCCATTTTTTCGCCCGTGCGCTGCATGTGTTCGGTGAACTTCAGGCCTTGGAGCATCTGCTGGACACGCCCAAGGATGAAATCGGCCTGGCGCTGATGGATGAGCAGCTGCCCAAGCGGGTGCGCGGCAAGTCGGGCACCCCCTCGGAAGCCCTGTGATGGCGCCCCCCACGGCGCTACAACAGGAGTTTTAGGTCGGCACTGGCAAGGCGGGGCTGGCGCTGGGCACGCTGGTGTACGCCCGGCAGGGGCGGCGCGAGCACTCTATGACCAGGCCTGGCTGAACAACCCGGTGCGCTTTGGCGTATCGGCCGATCTGCCGCTGGTGGCGGGCTACCAGGCGCACAAGGCGGCCAGCGCGCACGATTCAGTCTTTTACGGCGCGCTGGCCGATATCGCCCCGGATGCCTGGGGGCGGAGCGTCATCGCCCGCGACCACGCCAAGCGCCGCCGCGCCGCCCGCAACTGACAGCGCTGGACTATGTGCTGGCGGCCGAGCCCGTGACTAGCGACACAGGCAGGCCCGCAGCCTAGACCGTCCGCCCTGAAAAATCCCCAACCTATTGATTCACATAGGGAATTTCCTGTTTTCTGAGCGTCAGATTTGCAAGATGATGAATGGCAGATATTGGTTTTCTTGCAAATTTCTCCACGCATCCCGATGGGCCCTCAACCTTCCCAGCCGCAAACCGCCGAGTTGTTCCGTCCACGCCTGGATGAGCTGCTGAACATGCAGCATCCCCTCATCCGCCTGATCAAGAGGGCGAGCTGCGAGCAGGTGATCGTGGACACCACGGTCATGCCCAAGGCCATCGCGCACCCCACCGACGGCCGCTTGCTGGAGAAGAGCCGCCAGCATCTGGTCAAGGCCGCCAAGGCCCATGGCTTGAAGCTGCGCCAGAACTACAACCGCTGCGCCCCCAGGCTGGCCGTACAAGCAGGGCGCTACGCCCATGCCAAGCAGTACAAGCGCATGCGCAAAACCCTGCGCAGTTTGCGCAGCCGGGTGGGCCGGGTGCTCCGCGACATTGAGCGCCAACTGCACCAACTGCCCGAGCAGGCGCGCATCAAGGTACGGGAGTTGCTCCAGCGCACGGGCCGCATCCTCACCCAGCAGCGCAAGGACGAGAACAAGCTGTACGCGCTGCATGCCCCCGAGGTCGAATGCATCGCCAAGGGCAAGGCCAGGACGCCCTACGAGTTTGGCGTCAAGGTCAGCATCGCCACCACCTTGAAGGAAGGCCCGGTGGTGGGCATGCGCAGCATGCCGGGCAATCCGTATGACGGTCATACCCTGGCCGAGACGCTGGAGCAGGTGGGCATCCTCACCGGAGCGGACAAGCCCCCGAAGACGGTCATCGTGGACAAGGGCTACCAGGGCGTTGAGGTGCCAGGGGTGCGCATTTTGCGCTCGGGCCAGAAACGAGGCATCACCAAGACCCTCAAGGCGATGATCAAGCGGCGCAGCGCCGTGGAGCCCACTATCGGGCACATGAAGGTGGATGGCCGATTGGCGCGCAACCCGCTCAAGGGCGCCCTGGGCGATGCCATCCATGCCGTGATGTGCGGCGCAGGCCACAACCTGCGCCTGATCCTGGCCGCGCTGCGGCTTTTTTGCGCCCGATTGGGGGTGGCGGTTCAGGAAATTATCGGGCTATTAGCCGACCGGCTGCGCTTTGCGGGGGCGGTCTTTGCTTGAAAACTGAATTGTTCAGGGCGGACTAGACCAGCGCATCAGGAGTGAATCTCATCGCGGCTGTGCTGTTCCAGGTGCTGGGTGTCCGCCCAGCCCACCAGCGTCAGGCCGTTGCCGCCCGTCCACAGCAGGCGGTTGATGGCGGCGTTGGTCAGCTGCCAGGTGCGCGGCGCCTGCAGGTCCAGGCGCGTGGCCAGGCGGTACAGCACGTCCATCACGCCGCCATGGGCCACCAGCACGACCTGCTGGCCACAGTGTCGCGCGGCGATCTCATCGACGGTGCAGGCGATGCGCTCGCGCAGCGTGACGAGGGACTCGCCGCCGCCATCGGGCACGAAATGTGGGTCGCGCTTGCGCCAGCGCAGCGCCTGTTCGGGCGATTCGCGCTCGATCTGCTGGAAGGTGCGGCCCTGGAAGTCGCCAAAGCCGCGCTCGCGCAGGCCGCGTTCGGGCGTGAGGGGCGCGCCCGTGGCCTGGGCCACGGCCTGGGCCGTGGCGTAGGCGCGCTGCAGGTCGCTGCTGTAGATGGCGGCCACGGGCTCGTCGGCCAGCGCCTGGCCGACCTGGCGCGCCTGCCACAGGCCGGTGTCGTTCAGCGGAATGTCCAGATGGCCCTGGATGCGCGTGTCCACGTTCCAGGCGGTCTCACCGTGGCGTATGGCGATGATGCGGGTGGTCTGCATGGTGGCTCTCGGGTGTTCAGATCAGCGACCTGGCGTTGTCGAGCACGTAGTCGCAGGCCTTTTCTTTCAGGTCGCCCTTGACCTTGTCCAGGCTGAAACTCTTGCCGCCCGAGCCGGTGACCATGCCCGACAGGCCGCTCAGGTAGCCCTCGTCCTTGGGTTCTTCCTTCTGGCCCAGGCCCATCTTGCCCAGCAGCTGGTTCTTGACCTGGGCGGCCTTGTCGGCGTTCAGGTAGTTGTTCTTCATGCAGTAGGTGATCACGCCGGCCGCGTTGCTGGCCGTGCCCGAGCTGGTCAGACCCAAGGCCGACAGGGCCGACAGGTCGGCGCCGCCGCCGAGCGCGCCGCCGAGCGCCGAGCCGCCGGAACCGCCCGCGCCCCCGATCTGGCCGCGCAGGGCGTCGCCCAGGCCGGCCGCCTGGGCGTGGGTGGCCAGGGCGCACAGGCCGGCCAGCAGCAGGCCGCAGAGGGTGGTGTTCTTCATGGTGATTCCTTCCAATGGGGTAGCGAGCGATTCGTCGCGCGCGGGCGCGAAAAAATCACGGTACCACGCCATGGCGGGCGTGAATGTCGCTGTTTGCAAACTATCGTGCGCTCGCCGGTGTGGCAGCCGGTGCCGCGCTGGCGGGCGGCGGCGCCGGGCGGCCGGTATCGGGCATGACCTCGGTGCGCACACGGCGCTGGCCCTGCGGCGGCTGCGGAAAGCCGCTCAATGCCTGGTCGAACAGCACGCCGTAGATGGCGGGGTCGCGCGTCCAGACGTCCTCGTACGTGGCTGAGGTCTCGTAGACCACCTGCTGCGACGCCGCATCGCGCAGCACCAGGCTGACCTTGCGGTGGTACAGGGTGGGCGGGGCGTCCATCATCCAGTTCATGCCCCAACCCCAGCGCCCGCCGTAGCCCAGGCCCCAGCCCCAGCGGCCGTAGAACGGATCCGGGCCGTAGTAGGGCCAGTTGCGCGGCATGGCGTAGCCGCCCTCCACGCCCAGCAGGGCGATCAGGCGCGGCTGGGTATCGTCGCGGCGCAGGCCGACGCGGGCCAGGGCGGCTTCGGCCTGCGTTTCGATCGCGGCGAAGGCCGTCGCGTGCATCTGCTGCGAGGGCAGGCGCTCGAAGCGGTAGGTGGGCGGGCTGGGCAGGGCGGTCAGGGTGGAGTAGCTGCTGACGTCGCTTTGCACCAGGCGCGGGCCGGCGCAACCGGCCAGCAGGGCCGCGGCAAACAGCAGCAATGCGGCAACAGGGCGTGACCAGGGCATGGCGAACCTCCTATGCCAGCACTATGCCACCGCGTCCGCGCGCCTGCGCACCACCTGCAGCGGCATGGGCAGCTCTTCCTCGTCAAATGCCGTGTCGCCGTTGGGGTCGGCAATGCCCGTGGCGCGGGCGTTCCTGAAGTCGTGCAGCTTCGGGTCCATCAGGTGGGTGGTGACCACATGGCCCATGGCGCGCAGCATGCTTTCGATGCGGCCGGGGTGTTTTTTGTCCCATTCGCGCATCATCTCGCCCACCACCACGCGCTGCAGGCCCTCCTGGCTGCCGCACAGGTTGCAGGGGATGATGGGGAACTGCTGGTACTGGGCCCAGCGCGCCGTGTCTTTCTCGGGCACATAGCACAGCGGGCGGATCACCACATGCTTGCCGTCGTCGCTCACCAGCTTGGGCGGCATGCCCTTCATGCGCCCGCCGTAGAACAGGTTCAACAGCAGCGTGGCGACGATGTCGTCGCGGTGGTGGCCCAGGGCTATTTTTGTGCAGCCCAGCCGGTCGGCCACCGAGTACAGGATGGCGCGGCGCAGGCGCGAGCACATGCTGCAGGTGGTCTTGCCCTCGGGCACCACGCGCTTGACGACGCTGTAGGTATCCTGGTTCTCGATGTGGTACTCGACGCCTATGCTCTTGAAGTACTCGGGCAGCACATGCTCGGGGAAGCCGGGCTGCTTCTGGTCCAGGTTCACGGCCACGATGTCGAACTTGATCGGGGCGCGCTTTTGCAGCTTGCGCAGGATGTCCAGCAGCGTGTAGCTGTCCTTGCCGCCGGACATGCAGACCATGACGCGGTCGCCCTCCTCGATCATGTTGTAGTCAAGCACCGCGCGGCCGACCTCGCGGCACAGGCGCTTCTCCAGCTTGATCTGCTCGCGCTCGATCTTGCGGTTGTCGGTGGCGGGCTCTTCGCCAATCCAGTCGGCGGCCTGCAGGGGGGTGTTTTCGGTGATGGTGTTCATGGGGCTTACCACTGTCCGGTTTCGACGCGAATGGCAACTTCGCAGTCATCAAAGATTTCGAGTTTGGCGATTTTCACGCGCACGCCCAGCACGCCGGGCAGCTGCATCAGGCGCTGCGCCAGCTTGCCGATCAGGCTCTCCAGCAGGTTCACATGTTCGGCCGTGCATTCGTCGATGATGATCTGGCGCACCTTGCGGTAGTCCAGCACATGGCGTATGTCGTCGTCGCGCGGTGCCAGCGGCTGGGGGCCCAGATGCAGCTCGGCATCCACCTGTATCGGCTGCGGAGCGGCCTTCTCGTGGGCCAGGATGCCCAGGTTGGCGTCAAAGCGCAGGCCGGTCAGCGTGAGGGCCTGCCGCCCCTCGCCAGGGCGCGAATGATAGGGAAGTTCGGTCACGGCTTCACCAGGGCTTGATGCATACCCGCTCCACGCCGATGGATGCGCTGTCGGGGTAGATGTCGGGCTTGCGCGTGGCCACGCGCACGGCGTGCACGCCAGTTTGTTGCAGCAGGGCCGCGGCGATGGCGTCGCACAGGGTTTCCTGCAGCTCGTGGTGCTGGCCGCCGACCTCGCGCGCGATCACCTCGCGCACGAAGTCGTAGTCCAGCGTCTGCGAGATATGGTCACGATCCGCCGGCGCCTGGGCCAGCTTGACGCACAGATCCACGTCGAACCACATGCGCTGCGCGCCCTGGCGCTCGTGCGCATGCACGCCGATGCGCACCGGCACCTCGTGTCGGCGCAGGCTCAAGGCGCGGCATTGCGTGGCCAGGCGCGCGTCCAGGGCGCCGAAGGCGAGCAGTATGGAATTCATGGGCGCGGATTTTCGCCGATGGCAAACATCACGTCGCGCGCCAGGGGCACCAGGTGCTGGCCGTTGTCGGCCTGCAGCGTGCAGCCGTTCAGGCTGGCGTTGCTGGCGATGAACACCGCGCAGCGCGCCACGTCCAGCGGCGTAATCGGCTCGCGCAGCAGGTTCACGCGGCTGGCCTGGTCGAAGTTGTCCTGGGTCTGCGGGCCGCTCAGGTACATCAGCCCCGGCGACAGGCCGCATACGCGCACCAGCGGCGCCAGTGCCTGGGCCTGTAGCTGCACGCTGCGCTCCAGGGCCAGCTTGCTCACGGTGTAAGAGAAATAGTCGGGGTTCAGGTTGTGCACCTTCTGGTCCAGCACGTGGATCACGCTGTGCTGCCCGTGCGTGGCCTCGCCCTGCGCAATCAGCCACGCATGCAGGGCATTGCCCAGCAGCAGCGGCGTGGCGGTGTTGGTCTGGAAATGCCGCAGCAGCGCCTCGGCGCTGGCCGTGCGCGCGTCGTCGGCCTCGAAGATGGAGGCGTTGTTGACGATGCAGCGCGGCGCCCGGCCGGTGACGGCCACGCACTGCTGCAACAGGGCAGTGGCGGCATCGGGCCGCGCCAGGTCGGCCGGCACTAGCAGGCATTCGCGCCCCAGGGCGCGCACTGCGGCTTGCGTGCCTTCGGCGCCGGCGAGCGAGGCGCGGTAGTGGCACAGCACATCCCAGCCCGCGGCCGCGAAGGCCAGGGCGATTTCGCGCCCCAGGCGGTGCGCGGCGCCGGTGACGAGGACCCAGTCGGTGGGGTTCATGCCGTGGCTCCTTGGGGCCTATGGCCGGGAAATACAATGCCCGTCATGCCGCGCAGCCCGGCACGCCATGGGCGCCACTGCCCCCACCGAGGCGAGGGTCGCGGGGGAAATGAGTTGAAACAATCGCTCATCAGACCAGCGCATGACGCGCGCAAAACCGCAAATTATGACCACCCCCACCGACGCGCTTATCCACCATATCCACCAGCAGATCACCGCCGCCGGCGGCTGGCTGGGCTTTGACCGCTTCATGGAGCTGGCCCTCTACACCCCCGGCCTGGGCTATTACGCGGGCGGTCTGCGCAAGCTGGGCCGCATGCCCGAGGACGGCAGCGACTTCGTCACCGCACCGGAACTGTCCCCCGTCTTTGGCCAGGTGTTGGCCGCCCAGGTGCGTGAGGCGCTGGACGCCACCGGCACGCAGGAGGTCTGGGAATTCGGCGCCGGCAGCGGCGCGCTGGCCGAGCAAGTCCTGGGCGAGCTGGGCAGCAGCCTGCGCCGCTACACCATCGTCGATCTGTCGGGCGAGCTGCGCGCGCGCCAGCAGGAGCGCCTTGCGCCCTGGGGCGACAAGGTGGCCTGGGCCGAGCGCCTGCCCGCGTCCATCGAGGGCGTGGTCGTCGGCAACGAGGTGCTGGACGCCATGCCCGTGCAGCTGCTGCAGCGCACGGACGATATCTGGCACGAGCGCGGCGTGGTCACGGGGCAGGATGGCGGCTTTGCCTGGGAGGACCGGCCCACCGATCTGCGCCCCCCCGTCGAGATCGAAGGCGGGCACGACTACCTGACCGAGATCCATGCGCAGGCCGAGGCCTTCATGCGCACCCTGGCCGCGCACCTGAAGCGCGGCGCGGCCTTTCTCATCGACTACGGCTTTGGCGAGGACGAGTACTACCACCCCCAGCGCCACATGGGCACGGTGATGTGCCACCGCGCCCACCGCGCGGACGACGACCCACTGGCTGACGTGGGCCAGAAGGACATCACCGCCCACGTCAACTTCACGGCCATGGCAGTGGCGGCGCAGGACGCGGGCCTCCACGTGCTGGGCTACACCAGCCAGGCGCGCTTTCTGCTCAATTGCGGTTTGCTCCAAAAAATGGAGCTGTTGACGCTTGTCCAGCGTGCGCCAACGGCCAAATTGATACTAGAACATGAAATGGGCGAGCTGTTCAAGGTACTGGCCGTGGCGCCGGGCGAGCCCTGGACGCCCATGGGCTTTGCCCAGGGCGACCGCACGCACAGGCTGTGATCTGGAAAGGATGACCCCATGACCCTCGAAATCGACCGCATCGACCACATCGTCCTCAACGTCGCCGACGTGCAGGCCAGCGCCGCCTGGTATGCCAGAGTGCTGGGCATGGAGCGCGAGGTGTTCGACTCGCGCACCGGCCCGCGCGTGGCGGTGAAGTTCGGCCGCCAGAAGATCAACCTGCGCCCCATGGGCGAGGACACCGTGGCCTGGTTCACCGGCGCCAACCCCATGCCGGGCAGTGACGACCTGTGTTTCATTACCGCCCAGCCTATGCGGCAGGTGCTGGATCATTTCGCCAGCGTAGGCGTTGCGTTGGAGGTAGGGCCCGTGGAGCGCACGGGGGCGTTGGGCGCCATGCAGTCGGTCTATTGCCGCGACCCGGACGGCAACCTCGTCGAAGTTGCCGTTTACTGAATGCTGCGCTGGCTCATCGTCGTCTTTCTGGCCCTGGTGCTGATCAACGGGCTCACGCCCTGGCTCAAGCGCCTGGGGCTGGGGCGGCTGCCGGGGGACTTCCAGTTTCGGCTGTTCGGGCGCGATTGGTTCATTCCGCTGGCCAGCACGCTGCTGCTGAGCTTTCTGCTGAGCCTGGCGGTGAAGTGGCTCTGAGCTTGAAATCCGTGCGATCTGGCCGCAGTTAGGCTGGCAACACGTTGCCAACCCACAGCCATGACCACAGAAGCCCTGCACATCGTCTGCCCCCATTGCCACACCACGAATCGCGTGCAGGCCGCGCAGCTGGCAAGCAGCCCCGATTGCGGCAGCTGCCACCGGCCGCTGTTCACCGGCGCGCCCCTGGAGCTGGGCGCTGCCAGCTTCGACAAGCATGTGGGGCGCAGCCACATCCCCGTGGTGGTGGACTTCTGGGCGCCCTGGTGCGGGCCCTGCCGGCAGATGGCGCCGGCCTTCGCCCAGGCGGCGCGCGATCTGGAGCCGGGCATGCGCCTGGCAAAACTCGATACCGAGGCGCATCCAGCCATCGCCGGGCGCTACGGCATTCGTAGCATTCCGACGATGATCATGTTCCGTGGAGGGCAAGAGGTGGCGCGCGTCTCGGGCGCGCTGGGCGCGGCCGACATCGCGCGCTGGGTGCGTTCTGTTTAGCGAGTGGTGAGGGGTGAGGGGTGAGTGGTCGGGGCGCCGGCGTCCAGCCATGCCTGCAGCGCCCGCACGCGTGCGGCGTGGATGCGCTCGCCCACCTTGGCGCCTTGCAGGCCCTGGGCGGCGGCCTGCGCGGCAATGCTGCTGGTGACGACCGACTGCACTGCCGCCAGCGCCGCGTTGATGCGCGCGCGCTGCGGGTAGGGCGCGTCTTCATAGCCCAGGCGCCCGCGTGCGTCGCACTCGCAGGCCAGCAAAATCTCGTCCAGCCGCGCCGGCTTGCGGATCGCGTCGCAGCGCTCCAGTAATCGCACCAGCGCGGCCGCGCCCAGCTCGCTGCTGCGGTGGATGTTGCCGTGCTCGCGCGCCACCACGTCGGCCAGCTCGCGGCAGTCCACGGGCACGCGCAGGCGCTCGGCCACGGCCTGCAGCAGTTTGCTGCTGCGCTGCTCGTGGCCGATGTGGCGCGGCAACATGTCCTGCGGCGTCGTGCCCTTGCCCAGGTCATGCACCAGGCAGGCAAAGCGCACGGCCAGTGGCGCCGAAAGGCGCGCCGCCATGTCCAGCACCATCATCACGTGCACGCCGGTGTCCACCTCGGGGTGGTATTCGGCGCGCTGGGGCACGCCCCACAGACGGTCGAGCTCGGGCAGCACCACGGCCAGTGCGCCACATTCGCGCAGCACCGCGAACATGCGCGACGGCTGTGCCTCCATCAGCCCGCGCGACAGTTCTTGCCACACGCGCTCGGCCACCAGATGGTCGGCCTCGCCGTGCTGCACCATTTCGCGCATCAGTTGCATGGTCTCGGGCGCCACCGAGAAATCGGTGAAGCGCGCCGCAAAGCGCGCCACGCGCAGGATGCGCACCGGGTCTTCGCGGAAGGCGTCGGTCACATGGCGCAGCAGGCGCTGCGCGATGTCGCGCCTGCCGTCATAAGGGTCAAAAATGGCCTCTACGCCCGTCTCATCAGCGCCAACAGCTATCGCATTGATAGTGAGGTCGCGCCGTGCCAGGTCTTCCTCCAGCGTCACGTCGGGCGAGGTCTGCACGACAAAGCCGCGATAACCGCGCCCGTTCTTGCGCTCGGTGCGCGCCAGGGCGTACTCCTCATGCGTTTCGGGGTGCAGAAAGACCGGAAAGTCACGCCCCACGGCCACAAAGCCCTGTGCCACCATTTGCTCGGGCGTGGCGCCCACCACCACCCAGTCGTGGTCATTGACCGGGCGGCCCAGAAGCCGGTCGCGCACGGCGCCACCCACCATGTAAACCGAGTATCGGGAGTCCGCGCCCATCAGTTCACCTGGCATGGCTGATGCGAACGAAGTGGGAGGGGTACGCCTGCTTGCCGCGCCGCCCCACCCCGGCAAGGATGGAGTGGGGCAAGCGTGGCGGATAGGTGCTCGGCGGGCTGCTCATGGGCGCAGGCATCCTGCAGGTTCGGACAAGGCATGTCCGCCGAGAGTATCAGAGGCCGGGAGGCAAGGCGGGCATGGGCAATTGCCTCTCAGACAGTCAGAGGGGGGGATAGGAAGTCCTCCTGGACTCGCAGCGGGCCGAGCGTTTGCTTCGCGTCAGTCGTGCAGGCAGAAGTACTTCTGTCCGCCCAGCGCCAGCACCTGCTTTTCCATTGAATACCGCGGATTGCGCGGATCCGCCACGCCGTGGAACGTGTCCGCTGCCGTCGATATCCTGAACTGCAGCTTCCCATCGGGCCGCTTCTTCAAGACGTCCACCTGCGCTGCATCGCGGTTGCCGCTGCATTGGACATGCCGGGCCGGGTCTGGCGGCCCTGCATCGGCCCGGGTCGTCGCGAACGCTGGCAGGGTGATGGCGGCGCACAGCGCCGCGGTGACTAAGTGCTTCATGGAAACCTCTTGCTGGAAAACAGGCTTCGCATGGTGCGCGCCATGGCAGTGGGGCCGCAACGTGAAGAAGGTCATGGCTGCGTTCTGGCCCTGGCGTCTCGGCGCGCGGCGACCGGGGCGCCGATGTGACCAATTTCACCCCCTTGGGGGTATTGCCGCCGGGCCGCGCCGGGCGTAATGTGGCGCGCATGACCGCTGATCACCGCCTGCCCGATGCCGCCACCCGTGCGCCCACGATCCTGATCGCTGACGACCATGATTTGGTGCGCGACGGCGTCAAGCTGATGGTCACAGCGATGTGGCCCGGCGCCCGCGTGCTGGAGGCGGCCGATGCCGGTGCGCTGCGCCAGCAGGCGCGTCTGCTGGCGCAGCCAGCGCTGGCCCTGGTGGATCTGAACATGCCAGGCATGGACAAGGGTGCGGGCCTGGCGCTGCTGGCGCGCGATTGCCCGCAGTTGCGCGTGGTGGTGGTGTCGGCGTTGACGTCGCCCGACGTGATCCGCCGCGCGCTCGATCTGCCCAACGTGTACGCCTTCGTGCCCAAGAGCGCTGGCGCCGCGCGCATGCAGCAGGCCATCGATGCCGCTTTGGACGGCCTGCGGCTGCCCTACCAGCCGACCATGGCAGCCGCGCCGCTGCCCGAGGCCGGTCTCACGCCGCGCATGGAGGAGGTGCGCGCGCTGCTGCGCCAGGGGCTGTCCAACAAGCAGATAGCACGGCAGCTGGGCTTGTCGGAGGGCACGGTGAAGAACTACCTGTCGGAGATCTTCCGCGTGCTCCAGGTCTCCAACCGCACCCAGGCCGCGCAGTACGATCCTGAAGTCGCCTGAAAGCCTGAAAGCCCCCCCATGAAGGCGAACGCCGGCCGCATCGCTACGCAGCCGGTGTCACTGGTGCTGCTGAGCCGCCTGTGCGAGTTGCTGGGCGCGTTGCTGTTCCTGCCCGTGTTGCCATGGTGGAAGCCGGCGCTGTGGTTCGTGCTGGTGGCCAGCGCCGGCACCTGGGGTTTTTTGCGCGTGCGCCGGGCGGACTTCAAGACACTTCCCCTGCGCCAGCGGCGCGGCATTTATCGCCGCTACATTTGGCAATCGTCGGCGGCGGTAGGCAGTGCGTGCTGGCTGCTGTACGTTCCAGACAGCCACAGCTTTCACTCGCTGCTGGGCGTGTACATGGTGGCGACGGCGGGGCTGATCGCCATGTGGGGCGTGCGCGACATGGAGCGCACAGCGCTGGCGGTGACCATGATCCTGGGTCCCACCTCGCTGCGCTTCATGGTCGATGGCGTGCTGGAGCGGCAGTCCATGGTGTTCTTCCTGGGCGCAAGCGGCGTGGTGATGGGCGCGATGATCGTCTATACCGCCGCCGTGCATGCGCAGCGCATCGGCCGCGAAGCGGTGCGCCGCCGCCAGGCCGAGCGCGCCTCCGACGCCATGGCCGACCTGAGCCTGGCCAAGTCGCGTTTCTTCGCCACCGTGAGCCACGATCTGCGCCAGCCGGTGCATGCTATTGGCCTGTACCTGGAGCCGCTGGCGCGCGCGCTCGGCCCGAGCCCTGGCCCCGAGGCGCTGCGCGCACTGGGCGGCATACGCCAGTCATGGCGCGCGCTTGACGACCTGCTATCGCAGGTGCTTGACTTGACGCAGGCCGACGCCGGTTCGATGCAGGCGCGCATCACCGTGGTCGATCTGCACCCGCTGATCCGCGGCGTTGTGCAGCAGCACGGGCCCATGGCCGAAGAGGCGGGCGTGCGCGTCGTAGCGTTGATGCGCGAGCGCGCCGGCCGGTACGTGCATGCGGACGAGATCATGCTGCGGCGCGTGCTGTCCAACTTGCTGGACAACGCCATCAAGTTCTCGCCGCCCGGGCGTTGCGTGGCCATCGCCGTGCGGCCCGGCGCGCTGACCTGCCGGGTACAGGTGCGCGACGCCGGGCCGGGCATCGCCGAGGAGCAGCAGGAAGACGTCTTTCATGAGTTCGTGCAGATCGACAACCCGGCACGCAACCGCCAGCACGGCTACGGCCTGGGGCTGGCCATCTCGCGCCGCTTCGCCGAGCTGATGCTGGGCAGCCTGGCGCTACGTTCGGTACCCGACGGGGGCTCCTGCTTCACGCTCACGCTGCCAGGGGCGGAGGCCCCGCCGGCTCTGGCGCCCGAGTCCGCGCAGGAGGCGCCCGAGTCCGCGCCGACCGAGCCGGGTCAGCCCGATGCGCAGCCCCTGCCGGCGCGCGACATTCTGCTCATCGAGGACGATGCCCTGGTGGCCGACGCCATGTGCCAGCTGCTGGGCATCTGGGGCCAGAACGTGCGCCATGTGGAGACGGTGGCCGACGCCTGGCGCCTGCGCGGCTTCGGGCAACTGGCCATCTGCGACGTGCGCCTGCCCGATGGCGGCAACGGGTTCGACCTGGCGCTGCGCCTGCGCGCACTCGGTAAACCGGTGTTCCTGCTCAGCGGTGAAACCGACGCCGACTTGAAGGCCCGTGCCATGGCCGCCGGCCTGCCCTTGATCACCAAGCCCGTGTCCGCCGCACGCATGCGGGCGCTGCTGCGCACCCTCTGAATTTCTGACCGGCAGGTGACCTTCTTCACCTGTGCGCGGCGCAGTGCAATTCCTACAGTGCCTGACATCGCCCCGCGTGTTGCGGAGCGAGTCCACCCAAGGAGAAACCGCCGTGTACCGTCCTGATTCCTGCGTCGTGATGAACCCGCCTCAGGGCCTTGCCGAGCCCGCGCCCCATGGGCAGCCCAAGGCCGGGCGCTTTGTCGAAACCCCTGCCGTGAAGTGGCTGCGCCAGGCGTTCGCCGTGCTCCATGCGACGTCCCCCGCCGCGGCCGCGCACCTGGCCTACGTGCTGCTGACGCGCCCGCCCCGCGTGGCCGAGCGCTCATGGCAGGCGAGCCTGCGCGAACACGCCAGGCAAAGCACCCTGCCTTTTGGCAGCGGCCACCTGGCGCTGTACGACTGGGGTAGCGGCCCGACGGTGCTGCTGGTGCATGGCTGGGGCGCGCGCGGCACGCACCTGGGCAAGCTGGTGCCGCCGCTGGTGGCCGCCGGCTATCGCGTGGTCGCCTTCGACGCGCCGGGCCACGGGCAGTCCAGCGGGCGTTCGGCCACGCTGCCGCAGTTTGCCAGCGCGATTGCCACCGTTGCCGCGCACATCGGCGAGATCCACACCCTCGTCGCCCACTCCTTCGGCGTCGCGATGGCGCTGTGGGCGCAGGTCGATTGGGGTCTGAAGGCGCGGCACCAGGTGCTGTTCAGCTCGCTCGATCATTGCAAGTGGGTGACCGAGGAGTTCGGCCGCCTGATGCGGCTGCCACCGTCGGTGCTGGCACGGGGCCGGCAACTGATGGTGGAGCGCTGCCACGGCGTCATGGACTGGGAGCGGCTGTCGGTGGGCGACATGCTGGCGCAAACCGCGCAGCCTACCCTGCTGGTGCACGACACCGAGGACCCTGAGGTGCCGATCGAGCATATGTACAACCTGATGGTCGCCTGCTCCCTGCGCCCGCTGGAGCTGCATGTCACCGAAGGGTTGGGGCATCACCGCCTGCTGGGCAATCGGAAGGTGATCGAACGCCTGGTGGACTTCATCGGCGCGCCGCAGGCAGCGTGATGCCATGCCAATCATCGCCGCCCCCTCCTTCTGGACGTCGCTGTCCATCGTCCTGCCCCTGGCCTGCCTGGGCGCGCTGGCGTGGCTGCACGTGCTGATCCGCCGGCTGGCCCGCTGTCTGCCCGATCGCAATGAGGACATGGTGCTGAATGATCAGCTTCGGCGCTGATGCCGATGGGCCTTCGGGCAACCGGTGCTGCCTGCCATGTGGGTTGTCATGGCGTCGCGTGTAAATTCAGCGCCCTTGCCCCGGAGCCCCACCATGTCGTCCAGCCAGATCACCATCGTCCAGCCCAACCTTGACGGCAGCCTGCCCATCCCCGCGCCGCCCGAGCCCAGTGCGGCCGAGCAGGCACAGGCCCAGCTCGCGCAGCAGACCGAGGCGCTGCAGCAGCGCCTGCAGGATCTGCAGGCGCTGCTGGACAAGCCGCTGTCCGCCATCCTGTCCGAGCACGACAAGGCGCTGGAGTCGGCCGCAGCCTGGGATGCCTTTGGCGCCCAATGGCTGCTGGCCCAGCGCGCCATGCGCCGCGTGGCGCTGGACCTGGCGGCGGCCCAGGGCCTGGACGAGGCGGCGGTGGTGGCGCGCGCCATGGGGTATGCCAACGCGGTGTTGAACAGCGAGGAGGAAGACCTGGGCGGCTCCATCGCCCCGCAGCAGCTGGCGCATATCGCGCGCCACAAGGCCCATCTTCGCAGGCAGTTTCGCCCGGGGTGACGGGGCATCGCTGGTAGTCGGCCTCGCGCTGGGCGCGCGGGGCCAGCACAAAGACGGTGTCCACGGCCGCGACATAGTGGTACAGCGCCACATAGCCACGGGCGGCGCGGCCGATCACCAGCTCGCGCATGCCGTCCTGGACCGGGCGCCCGATCTGTGGGCTGTGGGTCAGGATTTGCAGGGCGTCGATGATGGTGGCGATGCGCTGCGGCGCCGCATCGGGGTCGTACCGGGCGATAGGCTCAAAAAAGCGATCGGAAGTCGTCAAAGACCTCGAGCGCCATTTCAATCCGGGTCATGCCGGGGCGCTCTCATGCGCCCAGCTTGCGCGCCTTGGGCTTCTTGGCGGGCTGGCCCTGGGCGCGGGCGCTCAGATAGGCCCGGGCTTCGTCCCAGGCCACGGTCTGGCCCGTGGCGCGTATGCGCGCCCAGCGCTCGGCGGCCAGGGCCTGAAAGGCATTGTCTTGCTCCACCTGATCGAGCTTTTGCGTCAATGCTTCCAGGATGAAGGCATGCGCCGTCTTGCCCGCCTGCGTCGCGGCGCTGCCGATGCGGGCCTTGAGCTGTTCGTCGATGCGTATGGTGGTGGTGGACATGGGGCCTCCTGTGGCGCAATGCAGCACGTGAGTGCTACTTTTGGGAGTGGCTGGCTGACCGTGGCCGGCCGCCGGCCTGCGCGACGTTGACCACCAGCCGCGCGTCGAACAGCGCGTTTTCCACCTTGCCCTCCTTGGCGTAGCCGCGCGGGTTGCACAGCACGCGCGTGCCCTGTACCTGGTAGTCAAAGCTGTCGTGCGTATGGCCGTGTATCCACAGCCGCGCGCCGCTGGCCGCCACCAGGTCCTGCGCGTCCGAGACGAAGATGCCGTTCAGCGGCGAGCCGGCAAAGCGCGGATGGATGCTGTTGAGCGTGGGCGCATGGTGCGTGATGACCACCGTGGGGCCGTCAAACGGCTCGGCCAGCGCCGCGCGCAGCCACAGCAGGTTGGCGTCGTACAGGGCTGCTGCGTCCTGCGGGGTGAACAGCGCGTCGCCGGGCTCGGGGCCCATGCGGATGCGGCTGAAGTCGTACATGAAGCGCTGCGCCTGCTCCATGGCCTGCTGGCGCTGTTCTTCGCTGGCAAAGATGCGAAAGTCGCTCCACAGCGTGGAGCCCACAAAGCGCACGCCGGCCAGCGTGACGCTGCGGTTGTCCAGCAGTTGCACCCGCGTGCCCTGGCTCAGCCGCTGCAGTTCGGCCAGCACCTGGGCGTGGCTGGCGCCGTAGAACTCGTGGTTGCCCGGTACATACAGCACCGGCTTGCCAAAGCCCTGGGCCCAGGCGACGGCCTGCGTGGGGCGGGCAATGTCGCCGGCCAGCACGACGATGTCGGCGTCGGTCTGCGGGTGCTCCATGCCCTGCACGCCCAGGTGCAGGTCGGAGAGGATGTGCAGTTTCATGGACGATGGGCCGTCAGGCGCGGCGGATACGGTAGGGTTCCTCGAAGTCCAGGAAGTCCCGCTCGGCCAGCGCGCCGTCGATCCAGGCCTTGACGCCGGGCAGCTGCTGCACGCGCCGCACATAGTCGGCGATGGGCTGCGGCACGGGCAGGGCGTAGGTCGCCAGGCGCATGCACACCGGCGCGTAGAAGGCATCGGCAATCGTGAACTGGCCGAACAGCATGGGCCCGCCATGCTGCGCCAGCAGCTCGCCCCACATGTCCACCAGGCGCTGCACGTCGGCGCGCACGCCGGCCTGGTCGCGCCAGAGGATGGCGCCGACCTCGGGCAGCCGCGCCTCGATGTTCATGCCGCAATGGCTACGCAGCGCGGTGAAGCCGCTGTGCATCTCGGCCGTCACGCTGCGCGCGCGGGCGCGTGCGGCCTTGTCCTGGGGCCACAGCTGCTTGTCGGGGTAGGTCTCGGCCAGGTATTCGGCAATCGCCAGGCTGTCCCAGATGGCGGTGTCGCCATCCACCAGCACCGGCACCTTGCCCGCGGGGCTGACGGCCTGCAGCTGGCGCTTGAACTGCGAGCCGGCATCAAAGCTGTCAAAGCGCACCGACACCTCCTCGAAGGCAATGCCGGCCTGGCGCAGCAGTACCCAGGGCCGCATGGACCAGGAGGAATAGTTCTTGTTGCCTATGTAGAGCTGGAGCATGGGGCATCCCTTTGTGTTGACGCTTCAAAAACAAGAGCTGTCGGCGCTTTGCTGTATTGCCCTACAGCCACTTTTCTTTCACACCGGCCAGACCACGCCGTTGTCATTCAGTATGGCGTCCAGCGGCAGGTCGTGCGCCTCGGGCTCGAATTCGTCCAGGTAGCCGTGGGTGTATCCCAGGCCCACGGTGGTGGGGCGCGGCTGCAGCGTGGCCAGGGTGCGGTCGTAGAAGCCGCCGCCATAGCCCAGGCGGTAGCCGCCGGGCCCGTAGCCCACGCAGGGTACGAACAGCAGCGTGGGGTGGATGGGTTCGGTGTCCTTGGGCTTGGGGATGCCGTAGGCGTCCTCTTCCATCGGGCAGCCGGGGTACCAGGCGTGGAAGGTGAGCGTCTTGTGCGCCTTGTTCACCACCGGCAGGCCGATGCGCCGCAGCTGGGGCTGGTCCAGCAGCTCGCCGTCCTCCTTCCAGCGGTGCAGGGCCGGTAACGGGTCGAACTCGCCCTTGATGGGCCAGTAGGCGCCGATGACGGTGTCTGGCCGGTCCACCAGCCAGATGCGCATGACGCTTTGCAGCTGGTCGGCGCGCAGCAGCCGGTCGGGCAGGCTCAGGCGTTGTGCAATCAAATCGCGGCGTAGGGCTGCTTTGTCCATCCGATAATTCCCCCCATGCAATGGCTCAAGATTCTGACACCCCTTCTGACCACGGCGGTGCTCGCCGCCTCCGCCCCCTGGGCGGCGGCGCAAAACCGTGGCGACGACACCTTGCTGGAGATGCAGCAGGCCTTCCGCAAGGGCGACAAACAAAAGCTGACCACGCTGCTGCCCGGCGCGCGCGGCCATGCGCTGGAGCCCTGGGCCGCCTATTGGGAGCTGCGCGCGCGCCTGGACCAGGCGCAGGGCGATGAGGTTAAGGCCTTCCTGCAGCGCTGGGCTGGCAGCTACCAGGAGGATAGGCTGCGCAACGACTGGCTGCTGCTGCTGGGCCAGCGCCGCGACTGGGATCAGTTTTCCGAGCTGCACCCGCACTACCGCATGAACGACGACCGCGAGGTGCGCTGCTACGCGCTGGCCATAGACCAGATCAAGGGCCAGGCCGCGCAGGACGCCGGCGCCGAGGTGCTGCGCAACTGGTACGCCCTGCGCGACATGGACGACGGCTGCGCCAACGCCGCCGCCGAGATGCTGGCCGCCAGGCAGGTCAAGCCGCTGGATATATGGCGCAAGGCGCGCCTGGCCGCCGAGGCCAACCGCCTGCGCGTGGCGCGCAAGGCGGTGGAGGTCGTCGCCCCCGAGGCCCTGGCACCGCTGCGCGAGGCGCTGGACGCGCCCGCCAAATACCTCAAGGGCCACGCCACGGCACGCGGCCGTGAGCGCCAGGAGCTGGTGGTGCTGGCCCTGATACGCATGGCCGTGAGCGACGCCGGTGCCACCGCCAGCCTGCTGGAGAACAAATGGGGCGTGCACCTGTCGGCCGAGGAGCGCAACTGGCTCTGGGGTGTGATTGGCAAGCAGGCGGCGCTGGCGCTCTCGCCCGATGCCGCCGGCTACTTTGGCAACGTCAGCCGTGACGCGGATCTGAACGATGACCTGCTGGCCTGGAAGGTGCGCGCCGCGCTGCGCGCCGGCCAGTGGAAGCAGGTGGGCCGCGCCATCGACGCCATGGGCCCCGCCGCGCGCCAGGACAGCACCTGGACGTACTGGAAGGCGCGCTCGCTCACGGCCGGCCGCGCCGGCGACGAAGAGCGTGCCCAGGCGCGCCAGCTGTACGAGCGCATCGCCGGCAGCACGGGCTTTTACGAGCAGCTGGCGCTGGAAGAGCTGGGCACGCGCGTCACCGCGCCGCCCGCGCCCGAGCCGCTCACCGACGCGGAAAAAGCCGCCGCGCGCGCCAACCCCGGCCTGGGCCGCGCGCTCTACGCCATCGCCATGGGCCTGCGCAGCGAGGGCGTGCGCGAGTGGAACTACAGCACCAACCTGCACCAGGCCGGTGGCATGCCCGAGCGCGAGCTGCTGGCCGCCGCCGACCTGGCCTGCCAGCAGCAGGTGTGGGACCGCTGCATCAACACCAGCGAGCGCACCAAGACCGTGATCGACGCCGGCCAGCGCTTTCCCATGCCGTTTCGCACCGCAGTGGTCGAGCGGGCGCAGGGCGTCGGCCTGGACCCGGCCTATGTCTACGGCCTGATCCGCCAGGAAAGCCGCTTCATCATGGACGCGCGCTCGGGCGTGGGCGCCTCGGGCCTGATGCAGGTGATGCCGGCCACGGCGCGCTGGACGGCGAAAAAGATCGGCCTGACGGGCTTCACGCCCAGCCAGATCAACGACCGCGACACCAACATCACCATAGGCACGGCGTATTTGAAGCTGGCGCTGGATGATTTCGATGGCTCCATGGCGCTGGCCGCCGCCGCCTACAACGCCGGCCCGGGCCGCCCGCGCAACTGGCGCAACGGCCCGGTGCTGGACGCCGCCATCTGGGCCGAGAACGTGCCCTTCAACGAGACGCGCGACTATGTCAAGAAGGTGCTGGCCAACACCGTGAACTACGCCGCCATCCTGACCGGCGCGCCGCAGTCGCTCAAGAGCCGCCTGGGGCAGGTCGGCCCTCGCGGATCGGGCGAGCCGGAGCCGAACAAGGATTTGCCTTGATTGCTATTTAATTAATAGCTTTTGGCGCTTTGTGAGCGGACGCTGCGCCTGGTTTCAAGCCACATCGTCGCCGCGCGCGGCGGCCTTGCGGCCGGTGAGCATGGCGCGCACCAGGTTCTCGTGGTGCGCGCGGCTGGTCCACAGCATGCCGGCGATGTGCAGGGCGGCGAGCGCCAGCAAGGCCCAGGCCAGCGCCTGGTGCAGGTCGGCCAGCCAGCCGTAGCCCCAGAACATGTCGGTGGTGTAGAGCCAGCCGGTGAAGCCCAGCGCGCCCAGGTTGGCCAGCAGCGCCAGCACCATCCAGCCGCCCAGCGGGTTGTGGCCTATGTAGCGCGGCGCGCGGCCGGCGATGGCGGTGCGGGCGTAGGCCAGCGTGACGCGCGGACTGCACACGAACTGGGCAAAGCGCGCGTAGTGGCTGCCGGCAAAACCCCAGGCCAGGCGCGCGGCCAGCAGGGCGATGGCGCCATAGCCTATGTATTCATGCAGCGGGCCGGTGTCGTCGCTGCACCACCAGGCCAGGGCCACGGCCGCCACCTGGCCCCAGTGCAGCAGGCGCACCGGGGCGTCCCAGACGCGCATCACTCCTCGACGCGCTCAAGCGTCTTGGGGTCGAAGAAGGCCTCCACGCGCTTGCCGTCCGGGGTCTTGGCGTAGACCTCGTAGCAGCTGTCGGTCTTCTCCATGCGGCGGATCTTCCAGCCCTCCTTGACCAGCTTTTGCTCCAGCTCGGTGTGCGGGCGCCATTCGGACTTGGGGTGGGGCGGGCATTCGACCTTGCCGTGGGCAAAGGCGGCGCTGGCGCTGGCGGTCAGCGCCAGGGCGGCGATGGTGTGGATGATGGTTTTCATGGGATTTCCTTGTGGGGTCAGGGCCTGGCCCAGCGGCGCAGCAGGTTGTGGTACACGCCGGTGAGCTGGATCAGCCGCATGTCATCGGGCGCGACCAGCGGCGTCATCTGCTGGATCGACTGATCCAGGTCGAACAGCAGGGTGCGCTCGCCTTCGTCCGCCACCAGGCTCTCGATCCAGAAGAACGAGGCCACGCGCGCGCCGCGGGTGACCGGCGTCACGCGGTGCAGGCTGGTCGATGGGTAGAGCACCATGTCGCCGGCGGCCAGCTTCACGCTTTGCACGCCAAACGGGCCTTCCACCTCCAGCTCGCCGCCCTCGTATTCCTCGGGCTCGGCCAGGAACAGCGTGCATGAGAGGTCGGTGCGCATCTGCTGGTTGCTCCCGGGCAGATACATCAGCGCGCTGTCCACATGTGCGCCATAGGTGCCGCCGCCTGCATAGCGGTTGAACTTGGGCGGGTAGATGGTGCGCGGCAGCGCGGCGCTGATGAACAGCGGCGTGGCGCCCAGGCGGCGCAGTATCTGCTGGCCCAGGCGCTGGCAGAGTTCGCTGCGGTCGTCGATCTGCTGGTTGTGCTTGACGGCCTTGGACAGCGTGCCGGCGGTGCGCGCGCCGTCATCCCAGGCGGCGGCGTCCAGCTCGGCGCGAAATTGCGCCACTTCTTCCTTGGTGAGTACCTGGTCTATGGAGATCAGCATGATGGTGTGAGGCAGTCGGGGGTGATGTCGGAGGGCTGGGCGCAGCCGGCCTGGGCCATGGCGGCGTGCAGCTCCTCGACGAGCAGTTGCAGCATATGCGCCACGCCCAGGGCGCCGGCCACGGCCAGGGCGTAGATCTGCAGGCGGCCGACGAGCACGGCGTTGGCGCCCAGGGCCAGGGCCTTGAAGGCGTCCTGGCCGCTTCTCACGCCGCCGTCGAGCAGCAGCGGGTAGTCCGCGCCCACGGCGGCGCGGATGGCGGGCAGCTGTGTGAGAGAGGCCGGCGCGTCGTCCAGGCTGCGCCCGCCGTGGTTGGAGACGATGAGGCCGGCGCAGCCCGCGGACTGCAGCTGGCGTGCGTCGTCGGGGTGCAGCACGCCCTTGACCCACACCGGCAGCGGGCTGGCTTGCAGCAGCCAATGCAGATCGTCCCAGGTGGGGGCGTGGCGCATGGCGCCCTGAAAGATGCGGCTGCTGCCATCCTGCAGCGCCACCGGGGCGCTTTGCGGGTAGCCGCGCAGATTGGCCGCCACGCAGTCGGCGGGCAGCACAAAGCCGGCCGCCAGCGCGGCGCGGCTGGCCAGCTGGATGCTGGCGTCCAGCGTGACGACGATGGCGCCGTAGCCGGCGGCCTGGGCGCGCGCCAGCAGATCCAGCGTGTGCGCGCGTTCGGGCTGCAGGTACAGCTGGAACCAGCGCGCCGGCCCACTGGCGGCGGCAATTTCTTCGAGCGTGCAGGACGAGAGCGTGCTGGCCACCAGGCAGCTGCCGGTGGCGGCGGCGGCGCGCGCCGTGGCGATTTCGGCGTCGGCATGCGCCAGGCGCTGGTGCGCCACCGGGGCCAGCAGCAACGGGTGGGGCAGATCCAGGCCGCCCAGCGTGATGCGGCTGTGGCCGGAGCGCATGTCGCGCAGCAGGCGCGGCAGTACGGCCCAGCGGGCAAAGGCGGCGCGGTTGGCGGCCACCGCCCGGTCCCAACCGCAACCGCCGGCCACATAGGCGTAGCGGCCGGCGTCCATGGATTGGACGGCCAGCCGCTCGTAGTCGATGGCGTTCCAGACGCCGGGGGGAATGCTGTTCATTCAGGTTGGGCGTTCAGCGTCTTGCGTTGAGCGGTATTGCGCAAAACGCCCAACGCATCACGCTTAACTATCAAAAAAATAGCCTTTAGCGGTTATCCAGCAACCGCTGGAAGCCGATTCGCCTGACTATGGACATGTCGCAGATGCCCCTCACCCCTCCCTCTCCCCAAAGGGGCGAGGGCGACCGGTTGCGCCGGCATTACTCCCTCTCCCTCTGGGAGAGGGTGGCGGTGAGGGCTCGCGGCTCCGTCTGAGACATGTGCCTAGTCAGGCCGATTCGATCTTAGAGATCCAGGTTGAGCGTCAGGCGCACGGCGCGGGCGTCACCCTTGTACAGGAAGGCGCCCGAGCGGTACACGGCGGTGTAGTAGTCCTTGTCGGTCACGTTCAGCACGTTCAGGCGCAGGTCGGTATGCTTGTTGATGCGGTAGGTGGCGAACAGGTCATAGACGCTGAACGACGGCACGGGCTGCGAGCAATGGCCCTGGGCGTTGAAGCCGGCGCCGGTATCGGGCTGGCCGCCGCAGCGGTTGCTCTCGTAGCGCGCCACCGCGCCCAGCGCGAAGTTGCGCGTGAACTGGTACTTGCCCTGCACGGCGAAGCTGCGGTCGGCAAAGTTGGCCAGCGGCCGGCCGACGTTGCTGGCGGTGGCCGACTTCAGCACCTTGGATTTCATGAAGGCCGCGCCGGCCTGCACCTGCAGGTCGCGCGTCAGGTTGCCGGCCAGACCGAACTCGATGCCGCGCACGCGGTTCTTGCCGGTGTTGAAGGTGCCGGCGGTGTTGTAGTCCGCCCCCTCCATCACGTCATCCTTGGTGGTCTGGAACATGGCGACGGTGGCCAGCAGCTTGTCGTCCAGCAGGTTCCACTTGGTGCCCAGCTCGATGTTCTGCGAGGTCTCGGGCTTGGCGCCGGCGGCGCTGCCGTTGAAGATCACCAGGCCGCCGTAGCCGGCGCTGGTGCCGGTGTCGGGCTCGCCGCCGTTGATGTCCTGCGCCGTGCCGTAGCTGGCGTAGACCATGCCCATGGGGTTGATCTTGTAGCTCACGCCCAGGTGGCCGTTGACCAGGGTGTCGTTGAAGCCGTAGTTGCCCGTGATGGCGCCGGTCTGGTTGTTGCGCGTGTCCAGCGTCAGGTCATAGTGGTCGGCGCGCAGGCCGCCAAACAGCGTCCACTTGTCGGTCAGATCCACCGTGTCCATGGCCGACAGGGCGAAGGTCTTGACGCGCCAGTCGCGCGTCCAGCTGCGGCGGTCGTAGCTGCGGCCGGCCAGGTTGCCCAGGTTGGGCAGGACGTTGCCGCTGGCGTCGGTCAGGCAGAAGCCATTGTTGGGGCCGGCGCCTGCGGCGGTGCGGCAGTTGGGCGTGCCGCTGGTGGTGACGCCGTAGTTGCCGGACACCACCTTGTGGTCGGTGTACTCGAAGCCGAAGATGAATTCATGCTTGAGGCCGGCGATCTCCTTGTCCCAGCGCAGATTGTCCTGGTGGGCAAAGTACTTCACCTCCTGCCAGCCGGTGTGGCCGCCGTCCAGGGCCGGGCGCTGGGCGTTGGCGTTGAACGAGGCGCCGGTGGTGGCGTAGCCGTTGTCCGACTGGCCGTAGCGTGTCAGGCTGGTCAGCTTGAGGTTGGGGGCGAAGCGGTAGGCGATGCGCGCGGTGACCGTGTCCACGTCGGAGTTCACGAAGTCGTTGCTCTGCGCATAGACGGGCACGCCGGTGGCCGGGCGGCGGTTGGGCGTGGTGCCCACCAGGAAGCCGCCCAGGTCGGGGCGCTTGTCCTTGGCGCGCAGGCCGTAGTAATCCAGCGTGACCGACAGGTCGCTGTTCAGCTCCCACAGGCCGGACAGCGCCAGGCCGTCGCGGCGGCGGCGCGACGGCGAGCGGTCGGGCACGTCCTCGCCCGCGGTCAGCACATTGGCGCGCAGGGCGAAGCTGTCGCTGAAACCCTTGTTGGCGTCCATCGTCAGGCGGTGGTGCTTGTCGGTGCCCACGCCGGCCGAAATGCGCGTGAAGTCATAGTCCAGCGTGGCCTGCTTGGTCACGGCGTTCACCGCGCCACCGGCCGAGCCGCGCCCGGCAAAGCTGGAGTTGGGGCCCTTGGAGATTTCGACCTGCTCGATGGCAAAGCTCTCGCGCGTGGTCATGCCGGGGTCGCGCAGGCCGTCCACGAACACGTCCGAGCGCGCCTCCTGGCCGCGGATGATGTAGCGGTCGCCAAAGGCGTTGCCGTTCTCGCCCGTGCCCAGGGTGATGCCGGGCTGGGTGGCCAGAATGCTCTTCAGGTCGGTCTGGCCCGAGTCGCGGATGGCTTCGCCCGTCACCACCTGGATGGTCTGCGGCGTCTCGGCCAGCGGGCGCGTGTGGCGCGTGTCGGCCGAGGTCCTGGCCTTGTAGGGCGCGCCCACCTCGGCGTTGGGGTTGGGGTCTATGGCCTGCTCCTGCACCGTCACGGCCGGCAGGGTGTGCACCGGCGCGGGCGCCGGTGCCTGCTGGGCCATGGCCGACAGCGGCAGCAGCGCGGCGGCCATGCGCAGGCTTTTGGGTTTCTTCAGGGCGGAAAAGGGTGGCATGTGCGTCTCAACAGTAGCGGAATTTCGGGCCGGATTATTATTGCAAATCAATCGCATTTGTAATAATCGACGCGAAAAAGTCGCATTCACCGGGTGATGGCTGGTTCGTCGGCGGTGTGATGTTGCTGTCAGGCAACGTGGGTTGACGCCTGGGGTGCTTGCTTTGATTGCCGGTTAATTGGAATCTGACCCCAATTTAATCAGTTCCAGGCAATCGGCCAGCACGCGTGGGTCAAAGGCCAGCTCCACATGCGCCAGGCTGGCGACGAAGCGGTTGTCCGCGCCCGCCAGCGTGGCGGCAGCCGGGGGATAGACGGCGTTGTCGCCGTTGCTGTACCAGCACCGGAACAGCGCCCTGCGCGCGGGCGGCTCGTGCGCCGCAAGCTGCTGCACCCAGGGGCCGTGCAGGCGCATCTGCTGGCCGGGGATGCTGCGCGCATGGGCGGCAGGCCAGGTGCCGTGGTGTGGCGAACCAATCGTGACCACGCGGTGCACGCGCGCATCGCCATCGGGCGTGGCGCGCAGCCAGGCGCGTATCGCCAGGCCACCCATGCTGTGGCCGACGATGAGCGGGGCCTGACCGGTGGCCTCGGTGACGCGGCGTACGGCGGCTTCTATGGCTGGCGCGTAATCGTCGATGGAGCCGAAGGCCGGCTCCAGCGTCACGGCGACAAAGGCATGGCCGCGCGCGCGCAGCGGTGCGAACCAGGGCGTCCAGAAGGCCCGGTTGCACAGAAAGCCATGCACCAGCACCACGCCGCGCGGCGCAGGCCTATCGGCCGCACGCGGCGGCAGCCAGTCGGGCACGGCATGCATGCGAAACGGCTGCCACCAGCCAAACACCAGGGCGGCCCAGCGCGACTCGGCCCACCAGGCGCGCAGCAGCCGTGCGGCGCCCAGGCGTGGCGCCGCATCGTGCCGGCAGACCCAGGCCATGAGCAGGAATTGCGGCAGCATGGTCAACCGCGACAGCAGCGGCACGGCCACCAGCCCGGCCAGCGCCAGCGGCACCGAGCGCTGCCAGAAGCCCTGCAGCCAGACCAGCACCAGCACCCCGTGCCAGGCCACCAGCCAGCGCTGCCAGCGCGCGTTCGTCACCGGCTGTCTCCGGAGTGACCAAACATAGGACAAGCCCGGTAGGGCGGCGCGGCGCGCACTTTGACAATGCGTGCGATCTTCACAAGGCTCCTCATGGACAGAATCTGGCTCAAGAATTACCCCCCGGGCGTGCCCCACGATGTTGATGCCGACCAATACCAGTCGGTGGCGCAGATGCTCGACGAGTCCTTTGCGCGCCACGCCGACAGGCCGTTTTCGGTGTGCATGGATCGCTGGCTGAGCTATGGCGCGCTCGACCGCCTGTCCGCCCAGCTGGGCGCCTGGCTGCAGGGCCAGGGCCTGGCTCCGGGCGCGCGCGTGGCCATCATGCTACCCAATGTGCCGCAGTTCGCCGTGACCATGGCGGCCGTGCTGCGCGCCGGTTACACCTGCGTGAACGTGAACCCGCTGTACACCGCGCGCGAGCTGCAGCACCAGCTGCAGGACTCGGGCGCCAGCGCCATCGTGATCCTGGAGAATTTCGCACACACGCTGGCCGAGGTGGTAGAGCACAGCGCCGTGCAGCATGTGGTGATCGCATCGATGGGCGACCTGCTCGGCCCCTGGTACGGGCGCTGGATCAGCTTTGCCGTGCGCCACCTGGCGAAGATGGTGCCCGCCTATGAGCTGCCGCTGGCCGGCGGGCGCCAGGTGCTGAGTTTCAAGCGCGCCCTGGCCCTGGGCGCGCGCCGCAGGCTGCGGCCGGCGCAGGTCACGCCCGATACGCCGGCCTTTCTGCAGTACACGGGCGGCACCACCGGGCTGTCCAAGGGCGCGGTGCTGACGCAGCGCAACATCATCGCCGCCACGCTGCAGGCAGAAAGCTGGTTCAGCCCGGCGCTGGCCCGGGTGGGTGACGCCGGTCGCATCAACAGCATCGCCGCGCTGCCGCTGTACCACATCTTCGCCCTCACGCTGTGCCTGCTGGCGCTGCGCCAGGGCTCGCGCCTGACGCTGATTCCCAACCCGCGCGACATACCGAAGTTTGTCGAGGTGCTGAAGAAGCGCCCCTTCCACCTGCTGCCGGCGGTGAACACGCTGTTCAACGCACTGCTGCAGAACGACAGGTTCCGGCAGCTCGATTTTTCGCAGCTCTGCGTCTCCCAGGCCGGCGGCATGGCCGCCAGCGAGTCCACGGCGCAGCAATGGCACAGGCTCACCGGCAGCACCATGATCGAGGGCTGGGGCATGAGCGAGACCTGCGCCATAGGCACCAACAACCCGGTCAACGCCGCCAGCTTCAGCGGCAGCATCGGCCTGCCGCTGCCGGGCATAGACATCGCCATCAAGGACGACGCCGGCGCCAGCCTGGCGACCGGCCAGGCCGGGGAGATCTGCATCCGCGGCCCCAACGTCATGCCCGGCTACTGGAATCAGCCCGAGGAAAACGCGCGCACCTTCACGGCCGACGGCTTCATGCGCACGGGCGACATCGGCATCATGGACGAGGGCGGCTACACGCGCATCGTGGACCGCAAGAAGGACATGATCCTGGTCAGCGGCTTCAACGTCTATCCCAACGAGCTCGAGCAGGTGGTGGCGCTGTGCCCCGGCGTGCTCGAATGCGCGGCCGTGGGCGTGCCCGACGAGGCCCAGGGCGAGGCCATCAAGATCTTCGTCGTGCGCAGCGACCCGGCCCTGACCGAGGACGAGGTGGCGCGCCATTGCCACGACCAGCTGACCGGCTACAAGCGCCCCCGGTACATAGAGTTCCGCGACGAGCTGCCCAAGACCAATGTGGGCAAGATACTGCGGCGCGAACTGCGCGCCCACGCTTGAAATTTTACTATCTATTTAATAGCTGATGCCGCTTGCCCATATTGCCCTACCACCAGAAATCATTGTTATGGAGCGCAGCTGGCTGTCGGCCAACAACCTGCTGTTCCTGGGGCGCGACGCCACGGCCCTGGTCGATAGCGGCTATTGCAGCAACGCCGCGCAGACCGTGGCGCTGGTGCAGTCCAGCCTGGGCGGGCGGCCGCTGGATCTGCTGCTCAACACCCATCTGCACAGCGACCATTGCGGTGGCAACGCCGCGCTGCAGGCGCGCTGGCCGGCCGTGCAGACCTGGATCCCACCGGGCCAGTGGGATCAGGTGCAGGACTGGGACCCGGTGGCGCTGAGCTACGCACCCACGGGCCAGGACTGCCCGCGCTTTCGCGCCGAGGCGCGCCTGATGCCCGGCAGCGAGGTGCAGCTCGGAGATCGCGCCTGGCAGGTGCACGCCGCGCCGGGCCACGACAACCACGCCGTGCTGCTGTTCGAGCCGCGCGCACGCCTGCTGATCTCGGGCGACGCGCTATGGGAAAACGGCTTTGGCGTGGTGTTCCCCGAGCTCGACGGTGAAGACGCCTTTGCCGAGGTGGGTGCCACGCTGGATCTGATAGCGCGCCTGCAGCCGCTGACCGTCATCCCCGGCCATGGCGGCGTGTTTGCCGACGTGCCCGAGGCCATCGCGCGCGCGCGCCGGCGCCTGGCGGGCTTCGAGGCCGACCCCGTGAGACATGCCCGCTACGCCGCCAAGGTACTGCTGAAATACAAGCTGCTCGAATGGCAGCAGGCCCCGCTGACCCAGGTCCACGCCTGGCTGGCCGCCACGCCCTATTACGCGCGGCTGCACCAGCGCTACTTTGCCGATCGCATGGCCGGCCAGTGGACAGAGGAGCTGGTGCAGGAACTCATCGCCACCGGCGCCGCGCGACGCGAGGGCGAGACGCTACACAACGCTTGATCGCATTAATTGCGCATTAATTGGGGTCAGATCCATATTTAACCAATTAATTGGAATCTGACCCCAATGAGGCTTTCAGTGCCCGCGCATCTTGGTGCGCAGGCGGGCGATGGCCTGGCTGTGCAGCTGGCAGACGCGCGACTCGGTGACGCCCAGGACGGCGGCGATTTCCTTCAGGTTCATGTCGTGCTCGTAGTACATGCCCATGATGTGCTGCTCGCGTTCGGGCAGCAGCTTGATGGCGGCAACCAGGGCGGCGCGCAGGCGCTGGTCGCGCAGCACGGCCATGGGGTCGGCGTCCTCGTCGGCCGCGTGGCGGTCGAGGAAGCCTTCCTCGCCCTCGTCGCTGCCGCCCATGTCCTCCAGGTACACCAGCTGCGTGCCGCGCACCTTGCCCAGCAGCGACTGGTACTCGTCCAGCTGCATGCCCAGCTCGGCGGCGATCTCGGACTCCAGGGGGCTGCGCCCCAGGCGCTGCTCGACGCGGTGCATGGCCTGCTCGATGTCCTTCTGGCTCTTGCGCGCGCCGCGGCTCATCCAGTCGCCGCCGCGCAGCTCGTCGAGCATGGCGCCGCGGATGCGCTGGCTGGCAAAGGTCTCGAACTGCACGCCCTGCGTGACCTCGTAGCGTGTGAGCGCGTCGGTCAGGCCGATCAGGCCCACCTGTATCAGGTCGTCCAGCTCCACGTTGGGTGGCAGCTTGGCGATCATGTGGTGGGCAATGCGACGCACCAGCGGCATATGCTGGTGAAACATCGCGTCGCGGTTGAGCTGGCCTTTGGCGGTGTACATCGTCTCAGTGGCTCCAGTCCGGGTGCGTGGCCGTGGCGCAGGCGCCGGGCGGCTGCAGCAGGGGCGTGGCGGGGTCCAGGGTGGCGGCATTTTCCAGCAGCTGCAGCGCCAGGCGCTGGATGTCCTGGGCGCGCGCCGCAGCCACGCTGGTGGTGTGGATATGCTGCCCCAGGTGCTGGCGGGCACTGCGCGCCAGCGTGGCCAGGGCCTCGGCGGTCTGGCGCGGCTGCGCCTGGGCGTCAGGCGCCACGATGGCGGCGACCGTGCAGCGCACGCCGGCATGCAGCGCCATATGCTTGAGCTGGCGATAGCTGCGCACCATGCCCTGCGCGCCCGGGCCGGTCATGACCAGGGGCACGCTGGTGCTGCCGTGCAGCAGCGGTGCCAGCTGCTCGGGTGGCGCGTACAGCACCACGGCGGCATAGGCGCGCAGCAGTGGCTGCAGGCGCTGCAGGGCGCCGGCCTGGCCCAGCTCTGCCTGCCCGGCAAGCCAGGCCAGGCCGCGTGCGGCGGGCAGCACGGCCAGGGAGCCGTCGTCGCTCGCGTCGTTCAATGCCTCGGCACCGGGCCAGGGGCGGGCGCTCAGCAGTTGCGCAAGGCCCGGGCTGCGGTGGCTTTCCTGGGCCGTTGCGTCCAGCACCACCACGGGATAGCCCAGGCGCTGCAGGTGCCAGCACAGCTGCCACAGCATCTCCAGCCACGGGCCACCATCGGGCTGGCTGACCACGGGCAACAGGCGCAGTTCGCGCTGCGGTGTGATGCTGTTCAGGCCCATGGCCTGGTGGATGGCGGTGTCAAGCAACATGGGCCAGTCCCTGGTCGTGTGCCGCTTCGGTGGCGGGCGAGAAGAAGAAGTTGAGCTCGCCCACCTTGGGGTCGAAGGCCGAGCTGACCTTGCTGCGCATCGAGGTGGCGATCAGCTTGTGCGCGTCGGCCGCCTCCCAGTCCTCGGGCACGCGCTGGCCGTTGGTCACGCCGCGCAGTTCCAGCTGGTGGCGGATCAGCGCGTCCAGCGCCGGGCCGAGCTTCACGGCCTCGTCCACCTTGGACAGGATGGCCTGCTGCGCGCCGCTGGTCTTGAAGGCCGTCAGCACGTCGTCCAGCGTGTCGCCATGGCTGCTGGCGTTGAGCACCAGCAGGCGCTGCACCTCGGGCAGATCCAGCACGTCCAGCAGCTCGCGCTTGCGCGGGTCGCGCGGCGCCACGCCGGTGGTGTCGATCAGCACCATCTTCTTGCCCGCCAGCAGGCCCAGCAGGTCCTGCAGCGCGGCGCGGTCATGCGCCAGGTGCGCCACCACGCCCAGCATGCGGCCGTAGCTGCGCAGCTGCTCGTGCGCACCCACGCGGTAGGTGTCCAGCGTGATCAGGCCCACGCTGCCGGGGCCGTGAATGCGCGCGCAATGCGCGGCCAGCTTGGCCGCGGTGGTGGTCTTGCCCACGCCGGTGGCGCCGACCATGGCGTAGATGCCGCCCTGCTCGTACAGCGGCTGTGTCTGCGCGTCGGTGCGCAGGTTGCGCTCCAGCACCTCCATGAGCCAGCGCACGGCCTCCGGGGCCTCGATCTGCTCGGGCAGATGCTCCAGCACCGCACGCGACAGCGCCGGCGAGTAGCCTGCGCGGATCATCTTGAGCATGAGCTGGGTCTGTATCGGGTTTTGCCGTGCCTGGCCGAGCCAGGTCAGGGTGTTGAAGCGATCTTCGATCAGGTTGCGCATGGACTGCAGCTCCTGCATCAGCTGCTGCTGCCCGGCGCCGGCCGCCAGCGTGGGGGCGGCCTCGGTGCGGCGCGGCGTGAGCTGCTCGGCGCCAAGGGCGGCATGCATGGTGCGCAGCGGGTTGTGGCGCACCACGGGCATGGCCGCGGGTTGGGCGGCTGGCGCCTGCGGCGCGGCTTCGGCGTGGACTTCAAATGCGCGGTTCGGCGCGGGGTTCAGCGGGCGCTCGAACTGTGTCTCGGGCAGGCCGCGCTCCAGCGCGGCGCGCTCAGTCAAGGGCGTGGCACTGCCCGTGCCCTGCAGCGCCTCGTGGCGACGGCGCAGCATGCGCTCGCGCACATAGTCCTGGAACGACAGCGTGCTCATGGCCAGCTGCTCGGTGTCCTTGGCCACGCTGGTGCGCGCCGGTGCGGCGACGGGCGTGGCGGCGGGGCGGGGCTGGTCTTTCAGCCGGCGTTGCGGCTTGCTTGCGGCCAGGTCGTCGGCACGCTGCTGCAGGCGGCTGCCGGGCTCTGCATCGGCGTCGCCCTGCAGGCTGGACGACAGGGTTTCCTCGGCCGTGGCCATCACCTCCACGCCCTCGGCCGTGGGGCGGTTGGACAGGATCAGCGTGCCGTCGCCGAAGGCCATGCGCGCCTTGGCCAGGGCCTCGCGGGCGGTGGGGGCGGTAAAGCGTTTGATGTTCATGACGATGCACCTTGGAGGATGGGGCCGATGCGGATGGTGTGGGTTTCAGGAATCTCGCTGTGCGCCAGCACCTGCAGGCGCGGCGCCACGCGGCGCACCAGACGGGCGATGGGGCTGCGAATCACGTCGGGCACCAGCAGGCAGGCGGGCATGCCCAGTTCCTCCTGCTTGAGCGCCACCTCGGCCGCCTTGTGTGTCAGCAGGTCGGCCACGCCCGGATCCAGCGCCTGGCCATTGGCATTGGAGAGGGCCTGCACCAGCAGGCGCTCCAGCCCGGGTTCGATGGCGATCACGGCAAGCTCGCGCGTCGGTCCGTAGATCTGCTGCACGATGGCCGGTGCCAGGGCAATGCGCACGCGCCTTGCCAGCTCGGCGGGGTCGGTGATGCTGGCGGCATGCTCGGCCAGGGTTTCGATGATGGTGCGGATGTCGCGGATGTGCACTGACTCTTCCAGCAAGAGCTGCAGCACTTTCTGGAACGTCGTGATCGAGACCATCTTGGGAACCACTTCTTCTATGAGCTTGGGGGCCAGCTTGGCCACATGCTCCACGAGCTGCTGCACCTCGGTGCGACTCAGGAGCCTGGCGGCCTGTACTTGCATCAAGTGTGACAAATGGGTGGCCATCACGGTTTCCGGATCAACCACCGTAAAACCCGCCATTTGTGCCGCTTCCTTGTGCCCGGCATCGATCCAGTGCGCGGGCAGGCCGAAGGCCGGGTCGGTGGTGGGCGTGCCAATCAGCGGCGTGGAGATGCCGCCGGGGTTGATGGCCAGGAACATGCCGGGAAAGGCCTCGCCCTCGCCCACCACCACGCCGCGCAGCAGCACGCGGTAGCCGCTGGGTTTCAGTTCGAGGTTGTCGCGCACATGCACCGGCGGCGGCAGAAAACCCACCTCTTGGGCAAACTTGCGCCGCACGCCCTTGATGCGCGTGAGCAGGTCGCCCTGGCGGTTCTTGTCCACCAGCGCGATCAGGCGGTAGCCCAGCTCCAGGCCCAGCAGATCCACGGGTTGCAGGTCGTCCCAGCTGGCCTCGCCGTCGCCCATCGGGACGGGTGGTGCCTCGGGCTCGACGGCGGCCTGCTTCTGGCGCTGCAGCAGCAGCCAGGCACCCCAGGCCAGGCCGCTGCCGATCACCAGGAACACAGCATGCGGCATGCCCGGTATCACGCCCAGCAGGATCAGCACGCCGGCCGTCACGCCCAGCACGCGCGGCGACATGAACAGCTGCTGCACGATCTGCTGGCCCATGTCCTTTTCCTTGCCCACGCGCGAGACCACCATGGCCGCGGCCACCGAGATGAGCAGGCCCGGAATCTGCGCCACCAGCGCATCGCCCACGGCCAGCAGGATGTAGCTGTTGGCCGCGTCGCCGGCCGACAGGCCGTGCGAGAGCATGCCGATGGCAAAGCCGCCGACGATGTTGATGATCAGGATCAGGATGCCGGCCACCGCGTCGCCGCGTACGAACTTGCTCGCGCCGTCCATGGAGCCGAAGAAGTTGGCCTCCTCCTGCACCTCGGCGCGCCGGCGCTTGGCCTCCTTTTCGTCGATCAGGCCGGCGTTCAGATCGGCGTCCACCGCCATCTGCTTGCCGGGCATGGCGTCCAGCGTGAAGCGCGCTGACACCTCCGCGATGCGCTCCGCGCCCTTGGTGACGACGACAAAGTTGATGACCACCAGGATGGCGAACACGATCAGGCCGACGGCATAGTTGCCGCCGATCAGGAAATGCCCAAACGCCTCGATCACCGCGCCGGCCGCGCCCGGGCCGGTATGGCCCTCCAGCAGCACCACGCGCGTGGAGGCGACGTTCAGCGACAGGCGCATCAGCGTGGTGAGCAGCAGCACCGACGGGAAGGCGGCAAAGTCCAGCGGCCGCAGCATGTAGGCCGCGACCATCATCACCATCAGCGCCACGGCGATGTTCAGCGTGAAAAAGGTGTCCAACAGCCAGGCCGGAATGGGCAGCACCATCAGTGCCAATATGGCTACCACCAGGATGGGCGCCGCCAGGCCCTGCAGGGCCGAGCCATGGGTGCCGGCCCATTGCCGCATGGAGTGGAGCGGGGAGGGCGTGGTCATGTCTTATCCACCGCGTTCAGGGCCGCGCCGGCGTGCCGGGGCTGGTGGTGCGGGTCGAGCTCGGGCGGCACATAGGGGTCGGGCTGCGCGTCCGGCATGCGGCCTTCGCCGCGCAACGCCGCCTTCAGGCGGTAGACATAGGCCAGCACCTGGGCCACGGCCGTGTACAGCTGGGCGGGGATGGGCTGCTCCAGCTCGGCGTGGGCATAGAGGGCACGCGCCAGCATGGGCGACTGCAGCACCGGCACGCTGTGCTGCTGGGCCAGCTCACGAATTCTGAAGGCCAGCAAGTCCGTGCCCTTGGCGATCACCTGGGGTGCGCCCATGCTGGCCTCGTCGTACTTCAGCGCCACGGCGTAGTGCGTGGGGTTCATGACCACGAAGTCGGCCTTGGGCACCGCCGTGATGCTGGCGCGGTCGGCAATCTCGCGCGCCCGCTGGCGCTGCTTGCCCTTGAGCTGCGGGTTGCCGTCGGACTCCTTGTGCTCCTGCTTGACCTCCTCATGGCTCATCTTCAGGCGTTGCTTGAAGAAGAAGGCCTGCAGCGGCACATCGATCACGGCAAACACAAACACCACCAGCAGCAGCAAGGCCACGCCCGAGACGACCCACTGTCCCGCATGGCCCAGCGACAGCGGCGAGGGCTGCAGCACCAGCTGCGCCATCTTCTCGACGCTGTCGCTCATGTAGCGCCAGGCGACAAAGCTCAGGATGGTCGTCATCAGCACCATCTTCGAGACGTTGGTCAGCTGCTGCTTGGAAAACAGGTTGGCAAAGCCCGACAGAGGATTCAACCGGTTGAACTGCGGCGTGATCGGCTTGAAGCTGTAGATCCAGCCCCCCGCGCCCACGGCGGCCAGCAGCACGGCGCCGCTGGTCAGCAGCGCAAACGCCAGGCTGGCCAGTACGCCCACGCCGGCAATGGTCTGCAGCCGCTGCAGCATGGTGCCGGTGGCCTGCACCGTGGCGGCGTCAAACACCAGCTGCTGGCGCAGCGCGCGCTGCAGGTATTCCACGAACCAGGGCGCCAGCGCCAGCAGCCCCAGCGCGCCCACGCCCAGGATGGCCAGGTGCGACAAATCCCGCGAGCGCGCGGCCTGGCCGTCGCTGCGCGCCTTCTGCAGCTTGCGCTCGGTTGCGGGGAGTTGTTTGTCTTGGCTGGAGCTCATGGTGGCGTGACTGCTGGGTCACGCCATTGTCGGGAGCAGGGGCAGAAGCTAAAGCCCGAATAAAGGGGCCGGGGCGGCGCTATTCGTGAGGGCTGCCCGGGAATTGCTGGCGCGCATGCACGACGTTGACGATTTCTATGCGCCCGGCCGCGACGCGGTACATGACGATGTAGTTGGGGTGGGCGACGATTTCGCGCAGTCCCGGGGCGCGATCGCTGGAGGGGAACAGGTAGGGGTGTTCCGATAGCGGTAATACGCAGGAGCGCAGCCTGTGCCACATGCTTTCTGCGGCGTTGATGTTGCGTGCCCCGATGTAGTCGGTGATGGCTGCCAGATCGGCGTCTGCCGTCTCCAGCCAGAAAATGGGCAGCATCAGGACGCTTCGCGCTTGGCGCGCTCGCGCAGGCGTTGCAGGCGCTCAGCCATGCGGCGCTCTACTTCATCATGCGGGATCGCGGGCCGCGGGTCGGCCAGGCTGGCGGCGACCTTGGCCTGCAGCCAGGCCGTGTAGCTGGCCTCCTGCTCGGCGCTCTCGAATTCCGAAACCAGAGGGGAATAAGCGGCGTTCATGGGGCACAGTCTATTCCAGCCCCGGCATATAGGCCAACTTGAGTCGCGAGCTGACTCGGACGCATTCCCCGTCTGGACATGGGTATCCACACACCTTTTGTATAGCGTGCCACACAACATGTGCGTGGCCTTGGGGCGGTTTCTCCCTCTCCCCCAAGGGGGCGAGGGAGTTAAAACTGGCGCCAAATATGCGTTGCGCGCTATCGAAAGATGTGTGCATACGATAGCCCGCGATGGTAGAGGGAGAAACTAGCCGCAAGCGCCTCCACACTGCGCCTACACCGGCAGATGGCCAAAATATGGCCGCCTGCGACTCCTGGCGAACCAGCCAAGCCAGCGATCAAAACCCCAGGCTGGCCAGCAAGTCGTCCACCTGCGACTGATCCGTCACCACGTCGGTTCTGGACTCGGCGTCCACCACCGGCCCCTGCAGGGCTTCGCTGCGTACGGGGGTAGTCGGCGCCGGGGCGCTGCCCGCGGGTGCTGTCTGCAGCAGCAGCTGCACCAGCTGCTGCTCGATGGTGCTGGCCAGGTTGACCACGCGCGCAATCACCTGGCCGGTCAGGTCATGAAAGTCCTGGGCCATCATGATTTCGGTCAGGTGGCCGTCGGCCTCCTGGGTCACGCGCTCCACGTCGGTCAGAAAGTTGTAGATCTCGCCCCGGGCCACGGCGGCCACCGGGTCGGCCACCAGCGATGTCACCATGCGCCGTGTTTCGCTGGCGATGTAGTCGTGCTGGGCCTTGGCCTGTTCCACGCGGCCCAGCACCTTCTCGGCCGCCTCGCCGGTCAGGCGGGCGATGTAGGACAGGCGGCTTTGCGCATCGGGCAGCTCGCCCATGCTGCCGCGCAGCGGGTCGGCAAAGCCCAGCTCGTTGAGTGCGGTGTGCAGCTGGCGCGTGAGCGAGCCGATCTTCTGATGCACATCGTCCGTGCCAGTGCTTGCGCCTGCGCCTGTTGCCAGGCCTTGATCCGCCACCTCCATGGTCACAACCCCATTTTCTTGAGGATCAGGCCCACTTTTTCTTCCAGCGTGGCCTTGGTGAAAGGTTTCACAATGTAGCCGGCCGCGCCACCCTGGGCAGCGGCGACGATGTCCTCCTTGCGCGCCTCGGCCGTGACCATCAGCACCGGCAGGTGCTTGAGCTTGTCGTCCTTCTTGATCTCGGCCAGCAGCTGAAAGCCGTTCATGTTCGGCATGTTGATGTCCGAGACCACGAAGTCGAAATGGCTGTTGCGCAGCTTGTTCAGCGCGGCCACGCCGTCCTCGGCCTCGTCGGCTTCGGTATAGCCGCTCTCCTTGAGCAGGTTGCGCACGATGCGGCGCATGGTGGAAAAGTCATCAACGATCAGAAAGCGAAGGGCAGAGGACACAAAGGACCCTTTCGGTGCAAGTGGAGAGGTGATTGTCGTTAAAAAAATCAGTTACAAACAAGTAGTTACTGGTTTTTGGGGGGTTCGCCCACATTGTCAGGCTTTTCGGCACGGCTTTCAGGCGCCGCCAATACCGTGGTTTTCTTGCCCAGCAGCCGCTCCTCGGCCTCGTGCGTGAGTACGGTGATGGTGATGCGCCGGTTCATCGCCGCGCGCGGGCTGTCCGGCTCCAGCGGGTCGCTGGCCGCCAGGCCGACCACGCGGCCCAGCTTGGTGTCGGGCATGCCGGCGGCCACCAGCTCGCGGCGCGAGGCATTCGCCCGGTCGGCCGACAGCTCCCAGTTGCTGTAGCCCCGGTCGCCATTGCCATAGGGCGCGGCGTCGGTATGGCCGGCCAGGCTGATGCGGTTCTCCACGCCCCCTAAGGCCGCACCGATCTCGCGCAGTATGTCGCGCATATAAGGTTTGACCAGCGCGCTGCCGCTGTCGAACATGGGCCGGCTCTGGTCGTCCACGATCTGGATCTGCAGCCCGTCGGGCGTCACGTCGATGCGTATCTGCGAGCGGTATTCGTTGAGCTTGGGGTTGCCCGTAATCATGGCGTCGATCTTGGACTGCAGCGCCTTGATGCGCTGCGCATCCACGCGCGCGCGCTCGGCGCGCACCGTGTCTATGCTGCGCGGGTTGGTGTTGGTGTCCGACTCCGAGCGGCGCACCTGGCCATGCACCTTGGACAAATCGTTGCCGCCGCCAGGAATGATGCTGGAGCTGTTGCCCGAGCCATCGCCACCCTGCATTGCCACCTTGAGCGGCGAGGCGAAGTACGAGGCAATGCCCTGCAGCTCCCCCTTGGCCGTGGAGCCCAGCAGCCACATCAGCAAAAAGAAGGCCATCATGGCCGTCACGAAGTCGGCGTACGCAATCTTCCAGGCGCCGCCATGGGCGGCATGGCCGCCCTTCTTGATGCGCTTGATGATGATGGGCTGGAGCTTCTTCTCGGCCATGGCGCCAGACCCCGCTTACTTCTTGCCCTTGACGTGGTTCTCCAGCTCCGAGAAGCTGGGCCGGTCGCCCGAGAACAGCACCTTGCGGCCAAACTCTATCGCCGTGGCCGGGTTGTAGCCCTGCATGCTGGCCAGCAGCGTGCTCTTGATGCAGGCAAACTCCTTGGCCGCGTCTTCGCTCTTTTGCTCCAGCAGACCGGCCAGCGGCTCCACCACGCCATAGGCCAGCAAGATGCCCAGAAAGGTGCCCACCAGGGCCGATCCGATCATGCCGCCCAGCACGGCCGGCGGCTGGCCCACCGAGCCCATGGTGTTCACCACACCCAGCACGGCGGCCACGATACCGAAGGCCGGCAGCGCGCCGGCCAGGCGGGTCAGGGCGGCCACGGGGGCATGCGCCTCCTGGTGATGGGTGTCGATCTCGCTGTCCATCAGCGACTCGATCTCGTGTGCGTTCAGGTTGCCCGAGACCATCATGCGCAGGTAGTCGGTGGTGAACTCAATCACATGGTGATCCGAGCCCACGGTGGGAAATTTCTTGAAGATCTCCGAGTCCTTGGGCGACTCCACGTCCGCCTCGATGGCCATCAACCCCTCTTTGCGCGCCTTCTGCAGGATTTCATAGAGCATTGCCAGCAGCTCCATGTAGCGCGCCTTGGTGTACTTGCCACCCTTGAACAGCTGCGGCAGCGCGCCCATGGTGGCCTTGAGCACCTTGGGCTGGTTGTTGATGATGAACGCCCCGGCTGCCGCGCCACCGATGGTGATCATCTCGAAGGGCAGCGCCTCCAGCACCACCTTGATGTTCCCGCCATGGGCGATGAACACGCCGAAGATGCAGCCGAAGGTGATGAGGTAGCCGAGGATGACGAACATGGTGGATCCGGGTTGCTATGGCAGCCTTGGGTCAAGCGTGGCAGGCATACCCTGTATGAGGGATGTACTGTATCTGATTGTGAATCTGGTCAAGGCATGGGGAAGCGCATGGCCGATGCCTCAAAGGGTGCCTGCTGCCGATACGGCCGCCAGGCCGCTCAACCCTTGAGCAGGGACAGCACGCCCTGCGGAATCTGGTTCGCCTGGGCCACCATGGCCGTGCCGGCCTGCTGCAGGATCTGGGTGCGTGACAGGTTGGCGGTTTCCTGGGCAAAGTCCGCATCCTGGATGCGGCTGCGCGAGGCGGACATGTTCTCCGACGACGTGTTCAGGTTGGCGATGGCCGTCTCAAAGCGTGCCTGCAGTGCGCCAAAGCTGGCACGCTGGCCGTTCACGGCGGCCAGGGCGGAGTCGATGATCTTCAGGGCCTTGGTGGAGCCGTCCACGGTGGAGACGTCGATGGTGTTCACTGAGTTGAGCGTCGAAGCTGTGGCGGTCACCGGCGGTGTGCCTCCAAGGTTGCCGATGGAGAAGCCCTTGTCCGAATTCATCTCCAGATAGCCGCGCGCAGTAGCAAAACCACCTGCTGGTGCCGCCGCCACGCCGGGCACAAAGGTCGAGGTGCCCGAAGTGGCGGAGGCTGCGGCATCGTAGGCGCCCAGGGAGATAGTGTTGCCCGCAGCGGAATTGTTCTGAACCTGGATGTCGGCGCCCGACTCGTTGATCAGCACCACGCCATTGCCATTGGCATTGAGCTTGGCCGTGATGCCGGTCTGCGACGACGCGTCGTTGAAGGCCTTGATGCTCTCCGCCAGGCCCGCCGCAGTGGCGCCCGCAGCGCTGACGCTGAAGGTCACGTTGGCGGCCGTGCTGTTGTCGCCCTTGACGGCCAGGGAGTAGGAGCCGCCGGCGGCAAAGTTGCTCAGCTCGACCTGGTTGCGCGCCGTGGCGCTCACCCCCGTGGCCTCCGTCAATGCATTGATCTTGGCCGCGGCCGTCGCCATGGTGTCCGTGGCCGTCAGGGTCACGGTCTTGGTCTGCAGCCCCGCCACGTCGAAGGTACCGGTCAGGGCGGTGGGTGCCGCTGCTGCTGTGACGACGATAGGCGCCGACTGCTTGAGCTGCGTGCCATAGGTAGCAGTGCGAAAGTTGCCGGTGGTGGCAGTGATGGTCTGGTTGGCATTCGCCCCCACCTGGAAGGTGGCTGAGCCGAACGAGCCATCCAGCAGCTTTTGGCCGTTGAACTCGGTGGTCACGGCCATGCGATCCAGCTCCGACAGCAGCTGCCCGACCTCGGCCTGGATGGCCTTGCGGTCGCTGGCCGAGTTGGTGGCGTTGGCCGACTGCACCGACAGTTCGCGGACGCGCTGCAGGATGTTGCCGGCGCCGGCCAGGGCGCTTTCTGCCACCTGCGACAGCGAGATGCCGTCGTTGGCGTTGCGCGCCGCCTGGTTCAGGCCGCGGATCTGGGCCGTGAAGCGCTCGGAGATCGCCAGGCCCGCCGCGTCGTCCTTGGCGCTGTTGATGCGCAGGCCCGACGACAGGCGCTGGATGGAGGTATTGAGCGACCCCTGGCTCACGCCCAGGTTGCGCTGGGCGGTGAGCGAGGCGACGTTGGTGTTGATCGTGGATGCCATGGCGGAACTCCTGCGTGGCTGGGTAAAAGTGTGGTTGCCGGCTCAGGCCTTGCTCCAGCGGCCGACTTTGCGGGAACGATGGGGTGATTGTGGGCAGCTGCCGCCGCCGCGTTGGCTGGATAAACGGCGCAAAAGCCGCCCAATCCGCCGATTCGGCCGGACGCCCCTAAAGTTTTTCGGCCACAACCCGAAAACACATTCAACGGGCCGTTTGAAACAAGAAGTGACGACCCGCCGTTCAACAGGCAGCCTGGGTGGCACTGTGAACGCTGTGGCCAGAAGGTTCTGGGCCCAGTTGGCGGCAACGCCATATCCAATCGGTACTTTTCAGGAGATTTGCCATGGCTTCCACCATCAATACCAACGTCGCCTCGCTCACCGCCCAGCGCAACCTGGGCATCAGCCAGAATTCGCTCAACACCTCCATCCAGCGCCTGTCTTCGGGCCTGCGCATCAACAGCGCCAAGGACGACGCCGCCGGCCTGGCGATTTCGGAGCGCTTCACCAGCCAGATCCGCGGCCTGAACCAGGCGGTGCGCAACGCCAACGACGGCATCTCGCTGGCGCAGACGGCGGAAGGCGCGCTCAAGAGCACCGGCGACATCCTGCAGCGCGTGCGCGAACTGTCGGTGCAGTCGGCCAACGCCACCAACAGCGCCGGCGACCGCAAGGCCATCCAGGCCGAAGTGGGCCAACTGCTGTCCGAAATGGACCGCATCTCGCAGACCACTGAGTTCAACGGCCAGAAGTTGCTCGACGGCTCG
>Ga0209369_1000549_pt1 | contig 41504 bp, 34 predicted proteins | sample EBPBio142010_DNA_FD_185865 | JGI IMG/M metagenome (GOLD analysis project Ga0209369, IMG submission 185865) | Wastewater treatment Type I Accumulibacter community from EBPR Bioreactor in Madison, WI, USA - Reactor 1_10/4/2010_ DNA (SPAdes)... | ecosystem: Engineered > Bioreactor > EBPR >... | reverse complement strand
CGTTTGGCTGCGGCGAGGATGGAGGAGCGGGCGGCTTCTTCGAGCACGCGCTCACGCAGGTCGATAGAGAGGGGAGCAGGCATGGGCCTAAGCTACGACCTCACCTACCCTCTTGCGCTTGGCTATACACGCCGCCACTGAGCAACAAGCAGGGAACGAGATAGAGATGTCTAGGCGAGGTCGTACAGCCGCTCTTCCACGTCTTCAGTAAAGTCAAGCACGAGCTGAATTGGCTCGGTTTCTGCGCTTACATCGTTGTAGTGGTCTACATCTTGACGTAGTTGAAAGCAGTCCCCAACGATCTGCATCCGCCGCTGAGCAAACGCTTTCACCATATGCGCACGCGGCGCGGTGTCGATGTTCGCCCACATGGACAGTTGCTCTCCGTCCTTTGACATCGTTACCGCATGATTCACACGATAGCGCCGCCCTTTCTCGTCCGTAAGATACTCCTCGCGCAGGGCACGCGTAAGATCGCGCGCACAGCGTGAGACGAGATCCGTTGGCTGCGGCTCCCAGAGTTTCTTCCTGATTGCCCAAGCAGCTACTTCACGTGGATCAGCAGGCTCGTCTGAGACCTCTGTCCTGTAACGATGCATAAGTTGCTGCATCTGTTGGCTGTAGTTCATTTTGCCAAGGTTGTTAGGTTTCTACAGGGATAACGTCCCCCCAGCCGTCAACAGGCATAGAGGCCGTCACGATATCTCTCACCTTGACCTGTAGATCGCGGAGAAGAGAGAACTTGCCGAGCCGAAACTGAAGTTGTCCGACAACTAGTCCCGGATGAACCTTTATTCGATCGGCAAACACAAGTACATCACGACGCGAGAAGAAGGGATTCTTACGATGAAAGAAGCTGTCCATCTTAGAGGCTGGAACACAGAAATCCGTGGCGGCCTGATTCGCAAGAATCTCTTCTTTGGGTAGCCCTTCGATCGAAGGTGACACATTTTCGTCAATGATCGCAGCCAGAAGCCCATCTCCATTCAGGACGTGCTCGATCTCGTGCCGCAAGACAAACCAGAAGTTGTCAATACGGTCGTAGCGAAGACTCATTCCGATGACAGGTGACTGCCCGTCAAGCCATAGGCAGACCCCGTCGATGGAGCCTCCCGGCAGTCCTTCTACCACCACGAAGCGCACTCCACATTCAGCGAGGAGATGCGGGATGTGCCTGATCCCTTCCGGCGCGGCAAGCAACCCCTGCATTGCTTCGGCAGTATTCCTGAGCGCCTGCTCGCTGTAGCGGGGCACAACCATTTCCCGGGCGATCTGACGCACTCGATAAAGCCAGGCAAGCTGAGTTGGCTTAGTGTCTTCCTTGCTGTAGTCGCTCTTTCTCGCCGCGTGGCTGACATGTGGGATGTCTTCGACCTTTCCGACACCGAAGAAGCGAGCTACTCGCGCTTCGAGATCAGGCGAACGAGGAGTGGCTTCTTCGATCCATCCGCGCTTGATCATCTCGCGCAAGGGATACTCACGCTGAATCATCGCCCGCTGTTGTACTACGCTTGATGGCGCATTGGCTCGGTGTAGGTCGTATTCGACTTGGAGGTTCAGGAAGTAATCAGGTGGACATCCGAACGCTTCAGCAAGGGCGATGGAATCCGCAGCGGAGATCGCCTTTCTGCCAGATACGAGGTTGCTGATTGTGCTTGAGGCTAAACCTAGGATGAACGCCAAGTCCGATTGAATCCAGCCACGTGCTTCAATCTCATGTGCAATGGCGACTCCCGGATGCTCGAAGGCGGCGTGGGGCTGCATTTGGGAGAGCGGGATGGTAGGGGCGAGGGCCAATCTACGACAATCTGAAGCCTCGTGAAATCTGAATCTCGAAAATCGTGAAAATGATCCGAGACGATTTGCACATATGATGGCATATATATTGGACGCGGTGTGCCCCACACACACACCGGACACCGCACGTCCGGTACGGCGTTGACTGCGGCTCACCCGTGTAGATTTCCGGTGCTGGACACGCCCGAACGGTTCGGGTGAACCTTGCGGTTCGTCTACGGGCCGAACGTCCCAAGGCGAGACGTTCGGCCCGTAGTGCTTTTGTAGGCTCCGCAACCTCCGCAAAACGCTGCGGCTCGCCCGCGTAGGCGCGTGCGTGTGGGAACGCTATGCGTGGGAACAGGCGTCAGGTTTTCGACGACTCCGAACCGCCACGGCTCGAACCGCCTTCGGGATCGTCTTCACTGGGCGGCTTGATGCCCTGCATCCGCAGCTCGGCGACGATGGTATCCAGCCACGGACTGGCCGGGCGTCCTTCGGCAAGGGCGCGGGCCGTCTCCGTGCTCACGACGTAGATTTCCCGCCCCCGGCTGCGACGCTTTACGCCCAGCGGCGTCACGTCGAAACTGCGGCGCGTGGCCACGGCCCACACGGAGCGGTAGCCTTCCGGACGCACGGCCCGTGGGTACGGATGCAGCCCCGCAGGCGTTGGGTCGATGCGCAGCGGTTCATCGGGCCAGCGGCACAGCCCGCCGCCCGGACGGTGCGGGTAGGCGTACGCCCGGCAGTGGCAGCGCGGCCGCGTGGCGCATTCGTAGAACGGGCCTTGCATCCGCTGCACGCCCCGCGTCCGGCCAGCGTGCGGGGCGCACACCGGCCCTGCGGGTCGTCCCAGAGCGCGTACGCCCGGCAGCGCTCCCCACCCCGTGCGTGTTCGGGGCCGTAGACGTGCGTGCAGCGCCGGAGGGCGCGGGCTTGGGCGGTGTAGGCCATCGGCGTAGGTTGGGTTTTGTAGCAGTGCCTCGCGTGCGCGTGCGTGATAGAGCGTGGCCGATGCGCGGCGCGGGATGCCTTCGCGCACCTATCGAATCGACTCCAGTTGATAGATGGGCCAGAGACGCCCGGAGAGGCAGGTTTACACCAAAACCGGGGTAAGATGGCTCAAAATGGCCACGAAACCGCCCCGAAGTGCATACCAAACGTGCCCAAAATGGGGGATGCCTCTCGCAAAAGCGGCGATTCCGTGGCCGTATGGGCCGATTCGTCCGCGTTGGTATCCAAGTATCCGAAGTATCCGTGTGCAGGGATACCAAGAGAGAAAGGGGGGAGGAGTGTAGAAAAGAGAGACAGTAAGTAAGTATTGGTTAGATACCTATTAAGGACTTTCTACCTCCGTGCGTCTCTCCCTTGCTGCCCTTCCTCAGGGCCAGCCGCTCGAGTCGTCGGGAAGAAAGTCCCGATATAGTCCCGATGGAATGGCGGAAAGTGGCGGTTTCTGTCGGTTTGGGCCTTAGAAGGCTCTTAACGAGAACGGCCCCAGAAACGCCGTTTTCGAGGTTTCTGGGGCCGATTTTCGGGGTGGAGGTAAGCGGATTCGAACCGCTGGCCTCTGCAGTGCGATTGCAGCGCTCTACCAACTGAGCTATACCCCCAGGCAGACCCACAGGATACGGCAGTCGGACCGTGCGCATCAAGCCCTGCCAAGCGGAGGCACGGTGAAAATCAACAGGGCAGGGTGGGACGGAGGGGGCGGCGAAAACCGTGGACAGGTCGCGCCGTTGGCGCGCGTGCCCCGGTTGGGGGATGTCACCGGCGGAGCTGTTCCGCTTGGCGCTTCGCCCGCGCCGCCCACAGGGTGTCGCCAGCGGCTTCGGCGCGCGCGCGGATCCGGTCGTAGAGCGCCTGAGCGCTGTCGCGGTCGCCGGCTTGTATCGCCTGGGTGGCTTGGGTGTTGTACACGGCGTACACCCAAGGATGGCTCGGTCCCCACGCCCGCTCTTGGACGCTGCGGGCGTGCTCGAGAAGCGGGCCGGCGGCGGCTCCGTTGCCTTGTTCCAGCAGAAGCGAGGCCAGCTTGGTTTCGACGGCGGCGGTGTAGATGTGGTTGGGCCCCCGATGGGCGCGGTACAGGTTGAGGGCTTCGTGGAAGCGGGCGACGGCGTCGTCGAGGCGGCCTTCTTGCTGTTCGATTAGGGCCTGTTGGTAGAGAAAACCCGCACGGGCGATCGGGCCTTCGAGCGACGGCGGCCCGGCGTTGGGATGGCGTTCCAGCACGGCTAAGCCTTCGGCAATCAGGGCGCGGGCCTCGGCCAAGCGGCGAGTGTCGAGGTAGAGGTTGGCCAGGTCGGAGGTGCTTTCCACAAGGCCTGTGGGGTCGCCGGTTCGCCGTCGAACCTCCAAGACGCGCCGGTACATCGCCTCCGCTTCGTCGGTGCGGCCGAGGGCGGTGAGCAGGTACGCCAGATGATGCTCAGCGGCCAAGGTTTCGGGAGCGTCGCGTCCGCGAAGGGCGGTGTACAGGCGTACCGCTTGCTCGTGCCGGGGAAGGGCGCGGTTGTGGTCGCCAAGGGCGCGGTAGACCCGCGCCACCACGTCGAGCAGATGCGCCTTGGCCTCGGTGTCGGCCATTTTGGCGGTTTCCTCGGCCCCAAGGTCAAGCAGGTCGCGGGTGCTGGCTCCGCCTTCGGTTTGGCCGCCGGGGTCGATGCGCAAGAAGACGTTCTCGAGAACGGTGGCCACCTCTTCGGCCCGGTCGCGTTCGTGGGCAATCCGGCGGTTTTGAACGGCGACGGCGGCGGTGGCGGCCAGTACGGCGATGCTTGCTCCGGCGGCGACGGCAACCGGCCAGCGATGGCGGCGCACGAAGGATGCGACGAGGTAACGCCGGGTGTTTCCGCGTGCCCGAACGGGAAGGCCGGTCAGATGGCGGCGCAGGTCGTCGGCAAGTGCCTCGGCGGAGGGGTAACGGGCATGGGGTTCGGGGCGAAGGGCGAGATGGCACACCGCGTCGAGATCGCCGCGCAGCATCCGTTCCAACCGAGCAGGCGAGGTGGCGCGGGTGTGGGCAACGGCTTCGGCATCGGGGCGAGGCATGGTGCGGAGCACGGTGCTGGCACGCTCCGGCATCGTTTGACCGGGCGCAAGGCGGAGGGCTTCGCCTACAAGCAATTCAAAGAGCACCGCTCCAAGGCTGTACACGTCGGTGGCGGTGGTGACCGGCGCGCCGGTGGCCTGCTCGGGTGCGGCGTAGCGGGGCGTGAAGAGGCGGAGTTCCGGAAGGGTGAGCGCCTCGCCGTCGCCGGACGAGGTGAGCAGGCGGGCAATACCAAAGTCAAGCAGCTTGACGTGCGGACGGACATCTCCGTCGGTCACGAGGATGTTGGAGGGTTTGAGGTCGCGGTGGACGACAAGCCGCTGGTGGGCGTGAGAAACGGCGGCGCACACGTCGAGGAAGAGCCGAATCCGCGCCTCCACGGTGAGGCGACGGGCATCGGCATAGGCCGTGAGCGGCTGGCCGTCGACGAGTTCCATCACGAGGTACGGGCGTCCGTCGCCCGCCACGCCGCCGTCGATCAAACGGGCCACGCCTTCGTGGGCGAGCGTGGCCAGGAGCGTCCGCTCCTGCTGGAACCGGCGGACGATCTGCGCCGAGTCCATTCCTCGGTGCACCACCTTCACGGCCACGTCTTGGGCGTACGCGCCGTCGGCACGGCGCGCGCGGTAGACCGTTCCCATCCCGCCGCGCCCCAGCTCCTCGGCGATTTCCCACGGCCCCAGCCGCGTGCCTCGGGGCAGGTCGTCTTCTACCTCGTCGGCGTCGCCCAGATGGGGCGGGCGGCCGAAGAACGTGTCGGCCTCGTGCTCGGCGTCCAACAGCGCTTGCACCTCCGCCGCGACATCGGCGTCGGCGTGCGCCAGCAGGCGGGCGGCCTCGTCGGCATCGGCGTCCAAGACCGTGCGGAAGAGGCGTTCAACGTCGGGCCAGCGGTCGTGAGGAAGCATCGGAGGAGCAGCGGCTGACGAGATAGCGCAAAAGGAGACCAGAAGGTGCAAGCCCTACCGCATCGCGAGGTAGAGCCACGCCTTCGCCAGCCGCCAGTCTTCCTTCGCCGTGCGCACCGAGACGCCGAGCGCCTCGGCGGTTTCCTCGAACGTGAGACCGGCGAAGTAGCGGCACTCGACCACGCGGGCCTGCCGGGGCGAACGCAGCGCCAGCGCGTCGAGGGCGGCATCGAGCGCGAGCAGTTCGTCGGCGTGCGACGCTGCTCCGGCTATCGCGTCTTCGTGAAGCGTGTCCGGGCGGGCCCCGTCGCCGCGTTTGGCCGCGCCGCGACGGCGGGCACGGTCCACCAAGATGCGGCGCATCGTCCCGGAGGCGAGGGCGAAGAAGTGGGCGCGGTCTTGCCACGTCACCTCGGTCACGCGCACGAGCCGCAGGTAGGCTTCGTGGACGAGGTCGAGCGGAGCGAGGGTCGCGTCGTCGCGCTCCGAACGCAGCCGCGCCAGGGCGATCCGGTGCAGCTCGTCGTAGACGTGCGGCAACACCCGCGCCGCCGCCTCGGCGTCGCCGCCGGAGAACGCCCGGAGCATCTGCGTGACGTCGACATCGGCCATCGAAGGGGGCGAAACAGACCGCTTGGCCGCAAAGATAGCCGGGGCGGAAAAAATAACGACGCGACGCCTGCACGATTTGCGGTGCCGCTGCGCCTATTCCGCTGTACTCCCTCCCGCCTCGCCATGCGTGCGCCCGTCTACTCCCTTTTGGGGCTTTTGTCCCTCGTGCTGTTCGCCTCGTCCGTCCACGCCCAAACGCCGGTGGCCTCGGTGCGCTCGGGCAACTGGAGCGACCCGGCGATGTGGAGCACCGGCCGCGCCCCCGGCATGGGCGATGCCGTCACCGTTTCCTCCAGCCATACCGTCTACTTGGACGTGGGGGCCGACACCGTCGCGTCGCTCATCGTTGCGCAGGGGGCGGCGGTGCGCCGCGCCGAAGGGCCCAGCGGCCTGTGGGCGCTCGCCGTCACGGGGGCGATCGTCAACCGAGGGACGGTGCACGTCGGCAGCGAGAACAACGCGTGCTGCTCGCAACTGGCCGTGCATGTGGGCGGCGACCTGACGAACAACGGGCGCTGGGAGCCTGCCGAGACGCGCTTCACCGGCACGGGCACGCACACCGTGCAGGGCGATTCGGCGCTGGGCGGCACGTTGGTGGTCGATGCGGTGACCAGCGGCACGCCGGGCGAGGTGGTGCTGGGCAGCGACGTGCGGCTCAACGGCTACCTGCGTTTGGGGACGAGCCTGCTCCGTTTGGGCGTCCAAACGCTGACGGTGCAAGGCGGCGTGAACGCCACGGCCATCGAGGGCGGACGGATCGTGAGCGACGGAGGCAATGTGCACTTTCTCACAGGCCCGAACGCCTCGGCGTCGCTATGGAGCGTGCGCTTCGACGGCCCGGTCACCCTGAGCGGCGTGCTCCGCGTGGGGCTGGGCGTGGTCGTCAACGGCATGCTCACCATTGCGCAGGGCGCGACGATTCGCCGCGTCGAAGGCCCCAGCGGGCTGTGGCCACTGGTCGTCAACGGCTCGGTCGTCAACCGAGGGACGGTGCACGTCGGCAGCGAGAACAACGCGTGCTGCTCGCAACTGGCCGTGCATGTGGGCGGCGACCTGACGAACAACGGGCGCTGGGAGCCTGCCGAAACGCGCTTCACCGGAACGAGCACACACACGCTTCGGGCGGATTCCGCACTGGGCGGCACGCTGGTGGTCGATGCGGTGGCGGGCGGCACACCCGGCGAGGTCGTGCTGGGCAGCGACGTGCGGCTCAACGGCTACCTGCGGCTGGGCGATGGTCTTCTCCGCCTGGGCGTCCACACCCTTTCCGTCGAGGGCGGATCTCGGTACACGGCCATCGAGGGCGGACGGATCGCCAGCGACGGCGGCACCGTGCGGTTCCTCGCCGGTCAGAACAGCCCCGCGTCGCTGTGGGGCGTGCGCTTCGCCGGGGCCGTCACGCTCGGCGGCCCGTTGTTCGTGGGGCTGGACATCGTGGTGGACGGCACACTCACGCTCGCGCCCGATGCCGTGATGCGCCGCGTGGAAGGGGCGAGCGGGCTGTGGCCCGTCGTGGTGAACGGCTCGGTGATCAACCAAGGCAGCGTGTTTGTCGGCAGCTACAACAACCCGTGCTGCTCGCAGCTGGCCGTCCACATCGGCCGCAGCCTCACCAACACCGGGTACTGGGAGCCCGCCGTCACCCGCTTCGTCGGGCCGGGGCTGCACGGCATCGTCTCGCCCAACCACCGCCTCGGCGGGAGCCTCGAACTGGAGTCGCCCGCGACGCCCCTCGCCGAGGTTCGGTTCACGCGGCCCTTCGGCGGCGTCGTCACCCGCGACTTCCTGCTCGCCGAGGCGTCGGCGTCGGGGGCGGGGCTGGACTCGGTGCGGATCGTGGGCGCGGGCAACGCGCCGCCGTCCACGTTCGGCAACGCCGTGGCGCGGACGTGGGGCTTCGAGCCGTTCCCCGCTTCCGCTCGCGTCGCCTTTACCCGTTTGACGCTTCGCTACACCGACGCGACGCTCGGCTCGTCCGTCGAAGACTCGTTGCAGGTCTACCACAGCGACGACGGCGGGACGACGTGGACGCGCCTCTCCACCGCGTCCAACCTCACGCGCAACGCCGAGGCCAACACCGTGTCGCTCGTCAACGCGCCCGCCTACGGGATGTATGCGCTCTCGGCGCGCCCGATTGCTACGTCGGCGCGTTCCAACGTCGTGTTCGTCGTCACCGGCCCCGAGCGGCTGCGCGTGGGGCCGCCCAACCGCTACCTGCTCACCTACACCAACCTCGGCAGCGCCCCGACGGGCGAGTTCTTGGCCGGGCTGACGACCACCAACGGCATCTACGTCGAAGAGGTCGTGCCCAGCCCCGAGCGCCCCGGCGACGCGCCGCGCCCGCTGCGCAAGGCCAACTTCTCGCACCGCAGCGACTCGACGCACGCCGTCTTCTACGTGCCCAACCTTCAGCCCGGCGAGGAGCGCACGCTCGTGGCCATCGTCCGCGCCCGCGCCGACATCCAAGGCGCTGTGCACGGCGAGGTGCCCGTCTTCACCGACACCGACGCGTACGTTCAAGCCCGTGCCTCCGGGATGATCGCGCCCGCGCTGCTGTGGGGCGGGGCCGTCGCGGCCGGGGCAGGGGCCAGCTTCGTCAAAGACCTGTGGAAGGAGACGTTTACCGAGATGGTGAACAACCCCGAAGACGCCCGCAACGCGCCCGACCGCGCCTTTGGCAAGGTGGCGAACGACTGGGCGGGCGGCTTCGAGAAGGGAATGGGCGAACTCACCGGGGCCTTGCAGGGCGAACTGGCGGGTCTCGCCGGGAAGGGCACGGCCCTCGACCGCGCCAACACGCTCAAGGACGTGGCCGATTTTGCCGGGGCGCTCGCCGACGCCAACGCCGAGCGCGAGGAGCGCTGGCGGCGTGCCGACGAGGGCGGCCCGTTCGGGCCGGGCGGAAACTCCGGCCTCGGGCCGTTCCGCGTGCCCGTCGACTACCCCGACCTGCCCAGCGCCCCCGCCGCCACACCGTCGCCCGTGCGGTCGTGGGATCCGAACGAGAAGATCGGCCCGCGCGGCCTCGGCGACGCCGGGTTCGTCACCCGCTTCGGGCGCATCCCCTACGTCATTCGCTTCGAGAACAAGAAGGAGGCCACCGACGCCGCCTACGAGATCGTAATCGTGGATACGCTGGAGGCCGACCTCGACCCCGAGACGGTGATCAACGGGGCCACGAGCCACCCGATCTTTCGGTTCACCCGCACCGGCAACGTCCTGACGTGGCGGGCCACGGGCATCGAACTGCCGCCGAACGTGAACGCCCCCGAGGGCGAGGGCTTCGTCTCGTTCACCGTCGCCGCCCGGCCCGGCCTGCCCAGCGGCACACGGATCGAGAACCGCGCCACGATCACGTTCGACCTCAACGCGCCGATTGTCACCAACACGCACGTCAACACCCTCGACCTGAGCGCGCCGGTGACGACGATGGCGGCGCTGCCCGCCGAGACGACCACGCCCCGGCTGATGCTGCGCTGGACGGCCCGCGACAGCGTGGGCGCGGGCGGCGGCACGACCACCGTCTACGCCTCTCGCGACGGTGGCGCGTTTCTGCCCATCGGCATCGCGCAGGGCGATTCGTTGCTGGTGGACGGCGTCAAGGGCGTCACCTTCCGCTTCTACGCCCTCACCACCGACGCGCTCGGCAACGCCGAGCAAGAGCGCCCGGCGCTTGTCGAAACGCGCTTCCTGACCGACACGGCCACCGACGACGCGCCTCGCGCCGACGCCTTTGCGCTGCACGCGGTCTACCCCAACCCCTCGCGGGGCGTCGTGACGGTGCGCTTCGCCGTAGTCTCGCCCGAGCCTGTGCGCCTCGCCGTCTACGACCTGCTGGGACGGCAGGTGGCGCGGATCGCCGACGGCGTGCTCGCGCCGGGGCAGCACGAGGCCGTATGGGACGGGCGCGCGGTGGCCAGCGGGGTTTACGTCGTGCAGTTGGAGCAGGGACGGCAGCGGCAAAGCCTGCGTGCGGTCGTGGCCCGTTAGGACCGGCAGCCCACGCTTCGGCAGCGCCGATCTTCCGGGGGGGAGGTCGGTGCTGCCGTTTTGGTGCGGCGGGAGCGCCTCCGTTTTTCTCAAGCCCGTTGCGGCTTTCGGTGCGCGACCGGGCGAACATTGGGGCGAAACCGCGGGTTCGGTACCCATCGTTTTCCTTCGCCCCTCTCCGCACGCTATGTCCGACCGCCTGACGAATCCCTTCGGTGCCCGCGCCACCTTCGATACCGGCAACGGTTCTGCCTACCTCTACCGCCTCGACACCCTCGCCGAGCAGGGCTTTCCGGGCATCCGCCAGATGCCGTTCTCGATCAAGGTGCTGCTCGAAGCGCTCTTGCGCGAGTGCGACGGCTACCTCGTGACGGAAGATAACGTGCGCACGCTTGCGGCCTACAACCCGAAGGCCCCGGCGAAGGAGGAGATTCCGTTCATGCCCGCGCGCGTGCTCTTGCAGGACTTCACGGGCGTCCCGGCGGTGGTCGACCTTGCGGCGATGCGCTCGGCGATGGCGCGCCTCGGCGGCGATGCGGCCAAGATCAATCCCCGCGTGCCGGTGCACCTGGTGATCGACCACTCGGTGATGGTGGACCACTTCGGCACCAGCGATGCCGCCCACCTCAACTCGGAGCTGGAGTTCGACCGCAACCGCGAGCGCTACGAGTTCCTGCGCTGGGGCCAGCAGGCGTTCGACAACTTCCACGTCGTCCCGCCCGCGTCCGGCATCTGCCACCAGGTCAACCTCGAATACATCGCCCGCACCGTCTGGAGCCGTCCGGAAGAAGACGGGCAGGTCATCTACCCCGACAGCCTCGTCGGCACGGACAGCCACACGACGATGATCAACGGCCTCGGCGTGCTCGGCTGGGGCGTGGGCGGCATCGAAGCGGAGGCGGTGATGCTCGGCCAGCCCATCTACATGCTGATGCCCGAGGTGGTGGGCGTGAAGCTCACGGGCGAGATGCCCGACGGTGCGACCGCCACCGACCTCGTGCTGCGCGTCACCGAGATGCTGCGGCAGTACGGCGTGGTCGGCAAGTTCGTCGAGTTCTACGGCGCGGGCCTGAGCCGCCTGTCCGTTCCCGACCGCGCCACCATCGCCAACATGGCCCCCGAGTACGGCGCGACGATGGGCTTCTTCCCCGTGGACGAGGGCACGCTCGCGTACATGCGGCGCACGGGCCGCGACGAGGCGCTCGTCCAGACGGTGGAGCGCTACACGAAGGCGCAGGGCCTCTTCCGCACCGACGACACGCCCGACCCGGAATTCCTCGACACGCTTCACCTCGACCTCTCGACGATCGAGCCGGCGATGGCCGGGCCGAAGCGCCCGCAGGACCGCGTGACGCTCAGCAACGTCCAAGGCCTCTTCCAGACGAGCTTGACCGCGCCCAACGGCCCGAAGGGGTTTGGGTTGACCGACGAGGCGGCGCAGCGCGCCAGCCGCGTCAAGACCGGCCAGAAGTCGCCCACGGAAGCGACGCCCGAAGGCGACGGTGCCACGCTCAAGGCCGAGATTCGGATGGCAGGCGAGGGCGGCACGAGCGCGGGGATGGATGCCGGCGGAACGCTCACGATGCACCACGGCGACGTGGCGATTGCGGCCATCACGTCGTGCACCAACACCTCCAACCCGAGCGTAATGATCGGGGCGGGCCTCGTGGCCAAGAAGGCCGTGGCCCGTGGCCTGCGGCCCAAGCCGTACGTCAAGACGAGCCTCGCGCCGGGGTCCCGCGTGGTGACGGAGTACCTCGAACGCGCCGGGCTGACCGCGCCGCTCGACGCGCTCGGCTTCAACCTCGTCGGCTACGGCTGCACGACGTGCATCGGCAACTCCGGCCCGCTGCCGGAGGTGGTGACGAATGCCATCGTCAGCGGCAAGCTCGTGGCCGCGGGCGTGCTCTCGGGCAACCGCAACTTCGAGGGCCGCATCCACCCGAACGTGCAGGCCAACTTCCTCGCGTCGCCGCCGCTGGTGGTCGCCTACGCGCTCGCGGGCACGGTGGACATCGACCTGCAAAACGAGCCGATTGGGCAGGACACCGACGGAAACGACGTGTTCTTGAAGGACATCTGGCCGACGGCGGCGGAAATCGAGGCCGAAATCGCCCGGACGATCACGCCCGAGATCTACCGCAAGGAGTACGACGGCATCGAGCACTCGAACGCGGATTGGAACGCCATCCAGATCCCCGACGGGCAGATCTACGCGTGGCCGGAATCGTCCACCTACATCCAAGAACCGCCGTATTTCTTGGATTTGGCCGCCGAGCCGTCGCCGATCCCGCCCATCGAGAACGCCAACGTGCTGCTCGTCGTGGGCGACTCGACGACCACCGACCACATCTCCCCGGCCGGGTCGATCAAGTTTGACAGCCCGGCAGGGAAGTACCTGACGGAAAACGGCGTGCGTCCGTTCGACTTCAACTCGTACGGCTCGCGGCGCGGCAGCCACGACGTGATGGTGCGCGGCACGTTTGCCAACATCCGCATCAAGAACCTGATGATGGGCGGCGTGGAAGGCGGCGTGACGAAGTACCTGCCGACCGACGAGTCGATGCCGATCTACGACGCGTCGATGCGCTACCAAGAGGCCGGGACGCCGCTCGTGGTGCTCGGTGGCAAGGACTACGGGATGGGGTCGAGCCGCGACTGGGCGGCCAAGGGCACGGCCCTGCTCGGCGTCAAGGCCGTGATCGTGGAGTCGTTCGAGCGCATCCACCGCAGCAACCTGATCGGGATGGGCGTGCTGCCGCTGACGTTCCAAGACGGGCAGAGCGTGCAAAGCCTCGGCCTGACCGGGGAGGAGACGTTCTCGATTCCCGTGGCCGACGACGTGCAGCCGCGCCAGACCATCGAGGTGACAGCCACCCGTCCGGACGGCACGGCCGTGACGTTCCCGACGACCTGCCGCCTCGACACGCCGGTGGAAGTGGCCTACTACCGCAACGGCGGCATCCTGCACACCGTGCTGCGCGACTTCCTCGGCGGCAAGGCGTGATCTCGAAGCACCCTGTCAGGGGCTGTTGGCCCTGACAGGGTGCCGCGCTTCGGCTACCGCACCACCGGCAACAGCTGCGTGGCGACTTGGCCTTCGGCGTCGGCGCGGAGCACATACAGCCCCGCAGCCAACCCCGACACGTCGAGCGGGTGCGTGCCCGCCGCGACGTCGAGCGTGCGGACGGTGCGGCCGAGCGCATCCACGAGCGCCAGGCGCGCGGCGGTGGGGAGGCGCATGGTGACCATGCCGCGTGCGGGCAGGGGCGACACGTTGAGCGTGAAGGCGTTGGGCGCAGTCACCTCTTCGCCCGCAACGATGGCGGGCAGGTCGAACGCCGCCACCAGCAGCGACGTGCGGCCCGCCGTGCCCGCCGTCCAGCCTGTCACATACGCCCTTCGTCCGCTGCCCATCACCATCGCCTCGAAGCCGGTCGGTCGCCCGCCGACGGCGTAACGCCGCGCCGTCGTCTGGTACGGAACGGTGACGCCGGTGGCGTCGCCGCCGCTCTCGGTGTGCACGTCGTTGGAGAGGAGAAAGCCCAGTTGTCCGTCGGACGTGCCTGCCACAAGGGTGTAGCCGGTACCAGTGGCGTAGTAGCCCTTCGGAACGTCCACGCCGCCCGCGTCGAAGGTGCCCGTGTTTGTCCATGTGCCCCATCCCGAAAACGTCATCACCAGTACATCCGCGCCACTCCGCGCCACCGCGCCGTACGTTCCAATCTCATGCGTCAGGCCCCTCGGTCCCTCGGTCTCTGCCGTGAGCGTGAAGAGCTTCTGCCCTCCGTCGAGGGGGAACGTCTGCTCGTCGCCGTTCATGTCCACCGGAAAGAAGATCGCCGAAACGTTGGATCCGATCTGCCGCACCGCACCCACGGCCAACATCCCGTTTGGGGAGCGGGTTAGTGTCGTAGCCTCGCTGGCGTCGCCGGGGGTGAGATAGGCCACCCCATTGCGTCCAAATTCGGCGAGGCTTCCCGATGAGCTCAACCCCATAACGAAGGCGCTGCGGCCTTGCAAATACCCCGTTCCGCCGAACGTGACGTTCTGATTGCTGCCTGCGACGAACAGGCTTAAGTTGTCTCCCAAGAGCAAGCTCCGAACGCGGTCGTCGCCGCTTACATCGCGTCGAACGATGCCGTTGGTGCCAAACGAGGCGTCGCGCCGTCCGTCGGAGAGCAAGCGCACCACCAGCACATCGCCGCGGCCTGCCGCGCCGGTCGTCCCGGCGGCCACGATCCGTCCGTCAACGTCCACGGCGAGGGTGCGCAAGACGCTGCGGTTGGCCGGGTCGGGTTGAAGTTGCACGATGCCGTTCGTCCCGAACGTCGAGTCGATCCGTCCGTCGGCATGCAGCCGGGCGAACACGACGTTGTACGCCGCGCTTCCGGCCACGAGAATCCGCCCTTGGCCGTCGAGGGCGAGCGCAAAGGCCGAGTCGAGGCCGGTCGCGGCGATCTCTCGTGCCCATGTGGGCTGCTCGGGCAGCGGCGACGGCTGGGCGAGTGCGGGCGCGGCGGCCAGCCCGGCCAGCAGGGGAAGAACGAGGCGGCGCATCGACGGTGGGGGAACGAATGGGGCAAACGTACGGCGTGCCGAACGCCGAATCTGCAACGATCCGCGTCCCTCGCGGTTGGTAGGGACGTTTGCCTGCCGTTGCAATGTCCGCTCGTCGTTCTGCCGCGCTTCGTCGGTTGTATTCGCTGTACGCGCCGTTTTACGATGCGTTGCTGACCCGTTTCACCCGTCCGGGACGCGCGGCGTCGGTGCGGCTTGCGGCCTTGCAGCCGGGCGAGCGGGTGCTGATTCCAGGCTGCGGCACGGGGCTGGACTTCGCGCATCTGCCGAAGGGCGTCGACCTTGTGGCGGGCGATTTTGCGCCGCCGATGGTGGCCCGTGCCCGCCGCGCTGCCGAACGGGCCGGTTTCGATCCGGAGGCCGTGCAGACGCTGGATGCGTCGCGGCTGCCGTTCCCCGACGCTTCGTTCGACGCGGTGCTGCTGCATCTGATTGTGGCCGTCGTGCCCAATCCCGAAGCCGTTGTGGCGGAGGCGCGGCGGGTGCTAAGGCCCGGTGGACGGCTCGGCCTCTTCGACAAGTTCGCCCCCGACGATCAGCCGGTGGCGGCGTGGCGGCAGGTGGTCAACCCCTTGCTGGCGTTTTTCGTCACCGACGTGACGCGGCAGGCGGGGCCGCTGCTGCGCGGCGCAGGGTTCGCGAAGGAGGCCGACGTCCCGGTGCGGCTCAACGGCCTGTTTCGGGCGATCCGGGCGCGGTGACGCCGGGCGCTCGCCTCAACCTTTCCGCCGGTGCGTCGTTTGCCGTTTCATCTTCGACGCTCCGTATGATCCTTCGAACCGACGCGGTGGTGCTGCGCGCGATGCGCTACGGCGAGACGAGCCGCATCGTCACGCTCTTTACCCGCGACTACGGCAAGATTGCGGTGCTCGCCCGGGGCGCGCGGGCGACGAAGAGCCGCTTCGGCGGGGCCGTTCAGCCGCTGGCGTGCATCGAGGCGGTGCTGTCGACGAAGGAGACGCGCACGCTTCAAACCCTCCGCGAGACGTCCTACATCCGGCGCTTTCCCACGCTTGCCGCCGACCTCGACCGCCTCAGCGCGGGCCTGCGGATGGCGGAACTGGTGAATGCGCTCACCGAGGACGAGGAGGCGACGCCTGCACTTTTTGATCTGCTCGTGGCCACGCTCGACGGCCTCGACGCTCCGGGGACGCATCCGGCCAACGCGCTGCTCTTCTTCGAACTGCGCCTTGCCGCGCTTCTCGGCTTTCAGCCCCGCTTCACTCGCGAGGCTGTGGCGGCGCTCCCCGACGACGGCGGCGTTTTGCTCTTGGGTACGGGCGAGATTGTGGACGACGGGGCGTTCGATGCGCCGCGCCGCGCCAGCCGCGCCGCCCTCCGCGCCTTCGCCACCGCCGCCCGCGCCGACGGCAGCGTCGTCCTCCCGATGCAGATCGCGTCGCAGGTCTCTGTAGAGGCGTCCAACTTGGCCGAGGCGTACCTGCGCCATCACGTCGGCGATGCCTACCCGACGCGCTCCGCCGCCGTCCGTGCCGCCCTCGACGCACGGGGGTAACGGGGATCGCGATGAACGCCTACCTTTCGAAGGCGCGGAGCCGGAATCGACGAACGGTTCGGCCCTTCGCTGAGAGACGACTCCTGGGGGCGTCTCTACGTTCGCCCTTGCCCATGGCCCCGCTGGTTCAACTGCTCTCCACCGTGCAAGGCGCGTCGGCTCTCGCCGCGATGGCCGTGCTTCTGGCCGTGGAGGCGGCGCATCCGTTCTTCGCGTTCTGGACCAATCGCCGCGATCGCGCCGTCCACGCGCTGCGCAACCTTGCGCTGGGCCTCTTCAACGCCGTTGTGGTGGCGCTTGCGTTCGCTGCGCTGTGGCTCGCCGCCGCCGAGTGGGCGAGCGATCGAGGCGTCGGGCTGCTGAACGTCGCCCGCGACCGGGCGGGCCTGCCGACGTGGGCGCATGTGGCGCTGGCCGTGCTGCTTTTGGATGCATGGACGTATGCGTGGCACCGCCTCAACCACCGGATTCCGCTGCTGTGGCGCTTCCACCGCGTGCACCACGCCGATGCGCAGATGGACGTGACCACCGCCAGCCGCTTCCACATCGGCGAGATCGTGCTGTCGTCGCTGCTGCGCCTCCCGCTGATCGTTGCGCTGGGCGTGTACGCGTGGGAACTCGTGGCCTACGAAGCCTTGATGTTCGCCGTCGTCCAACTGCAGCACGCGAACGTCGCGCTGCCGCCGCGCCTCGAACGGCTGCTTCGACGCGTCATCGTCACGCCGGGGCTGCACAAGGTCCACCACAGCCGTTTCCAGCCGGAGACCGATTCCAACTACGCGAGCCTCCTGTCGGTGTGGGATCGGATGTTCGGGTCGTTTCGTGTCCGGGAGGATCTGGAAAACCTTCGCCTCGGCCTCGACGATTTCGATGCGCCGGACGATGCGACGGTGCGCGGGATGCTGGCGATGCCGCTGCGCCCGTCTCCGCCCGGTGCGCTGGACCGTGACGACGTGTAGAGACGTCTCACGGGGGCGTCTCTACGGCAGGTCGGAATCACCGCGTGCCCAGCAGCGACGGCTTGTTTCGGCTCGTGCAGGCCGTCTAACCGACCCGCATCACGATCTTGCCCGCCGTCTGGTTGGCCTCCATCCGCCGGTGCGCGTCGGCCACCTCGTCCCAGCCCACCACCGCATCGATCACCGGACGGAGCAGGCACGGCACCTCGCCGTGGCCGCCGGGCTGCACGAACGACGGCAGGCACTCGGCGGCAAATCGCCGAACGAGCGTCGTTTTGTAGGCGTCCGAGCGGTTGCGCAGCGTCGAGGCGGTGAGCGTGGCGCGGCGGGCCATCATCCGCCGCAGGTCAAGGCCGTCCACCACCGCGCCTCCCATTGTGGCGAGTACGATCCAGCGCCCATCCACGGCGATGCTGCTCAGGTTTGGGATTGCGTACGAGGCTCCGATGGGATCGACGATCACGTCCGCGCCGTGGCCGTCGGTTTCCGCCTGTACGACCGCCGCGAAATCCTCCGTCCGGTAGTCGATGGCCCGCGTCGCGCCCAGCGCCTCCACAAGCGCGTGCTTGCCCGCCGACGCTGTGGCGAACACGCGCGCGCCCTGCCAGCAGGCCAGTTGCACCGCCGCCGTGCCCACGCCCGACGCGCCCGCGTGCACCAGCGCCACCCCGCCCGGCTGCAACCCGCCGAGCGCGAAGAGCGCCTGCGACGCCGTCAGAAACGCCTCCGGAATCGCGGCGGCCTCCTCAAACGACAGGCCGTCCGGGATGGGCATCGCGTGGCCTTCGGGGACGACCGCGTACTCCGCGTAGCCGCCGCCCGCGAGCAGCGCCATCGCCCGGTCGCCCACGCGCCACCTCGCCACGCCTTCGCCGACGGCCTCCACCTCGCCCGCGCATTCCAGCCCCAAGATCTCCGACGCGCCGGGCGGCGGCGGGTAGTGGCCGCGCCGCTGGCTGCAATCGGCCCGGTTGAGCGCAGTGGCGCGGATGCGCAGGCGGATTTCGCCGGGGCCGGGCACGGGCGTCGGCGCCTCGCCGACGCGAAGCACCGACGGATCGCCGGGCGAGGTGTACAGGATAGCCTTCATCTTAGACGGTTGGACGAGAGGGAAGCGGTTTGCCCTTGACAACGGTTCCGAAGCGCACGATTCTACGGATGCTTTTTCCCTTGTGTACGATGCGTGCCCTTCTCCCCCTCGCCGCCGCCTTGCTCTTGCTTGTTTCCGCGCCCGCCGCGTCGGCGCAAACGATCGCGCTGGGCGTTCGCCGCAACGTCGAGCGGTTGCCTGCGCAGTTCGGCGCATCACTCGGCTGGCCCGTTGGGCCGGGTTCTGTGCGCTTGGGTGGTTCGTACGGTGCGCAGTCGAGCGTGGAGCCATCCGCATGCATTCACTTGGCCAGTTTCGAGTGTTCGGATACCCGTGCGCGTACGTCGATTGGCAGCTTGGTTGCGGCGTACGTCTGGACGATTCCCGTGCGGACGTCTCATGCCGCGCCATCGTCCCTCCCAAGCCGTGTCTCGCTGGTGATTGGGCCAGCGGCTGGGGTGCGGCAGTACGCCAACCGCTGGCGGCAGGAAGGTGCGTCTTCGATCCCTGAAAGCTCGGACGCGTGGCAAACCAACGAATCGGCGACGCTGGCGCATCTGGGCGTACTCGCGGGGGCGCAGGTGCGGCTCGCCGGGCCGATCCATCTGTTTGGCGAGATGGAGATGGGGGCTGAACGCGAACTGGCCCGCTCGCCGCAGCTTCCCGCGTGGCGACGCGCTCCCGGCCGCACCTACGGCGAGCTGGCATACACCTTCGGTGTGGCCGTGCGCCGCTGATGCGGAACCGCCGGGTGAACGGGAGAGCATAACCGCGCGGTCTTTCGCCGCTGCCCATGCCGCTCGTCGTTCCCCACGCCACCGGACGCTACACCGTCGCCGCCGACGCGCTCGACCGCCTCGGCGCGTACCTGCCCGATACCGGCATCGCCCCCGGCCCGTGCCTCGTTGTGACGGACGAGACGGTGCAGCGCCTCCACGGCGACCGGCTTCTCGGCGTCCTCGACGTCCTCGGCTTCGCGCCGCGTGTGCTGGCCGTGCCGCCCGGCGAGTCGGCCAAATCCCTCGCCCAACTCGGCGCGCTCTACGACGCCGCGCTCTCCAGCGACGGCCCGAAGGTGAACCGCCAAACCGCCGTGTTCGCCTTCGGCGGCGGGGTGATGGGCGACCTCGGCGGCTTCTTCGCCGCCACGCTGCTGCGCGGCCTGCCGCTCGTGCAGCTCCCGACGACGCTGCTCGCGCAGGTGGATTCGAGCCTCGGCGGCAAGACGGGCATCAACCACGCGACCGGCAAAAACCTGATCGGAGCGTTCTACCCGCCGCGCCTCGTCCTCGCCGACCCCGCCGTCCTCCAAACCCTCCCGCCTCGTGAGTTGGCTTCCGGGCTGGCCGAGGCTGTCAAGCACGCGCTCATCGCCGACGCCACGTTGGCGACGTTCTTCGAAGAGCATCTTGGCAACGCCCTTGCCGGCGACCCCGCCGTCCTCGCCGAAACCGTGGCGCGGGCGCAGCGCATCAAGGCCGAGGTGGTGATCGAAGACGAGTTCGAGACGGGCCGCCGCGCCCACCTGAACTTCGGCCACACGTTCGCGCACGCGCTCGAGCGCGCCACCGGCTTCAACCCGGCGGTGCTCACCCACGGCGAGGCCGTGGCCGTCGGGATGCGGTGCGCGCTACGGCTGTCGAAGGCACTGGCTCCCCATCTTGACGCCGAACGCCTCGACGCGCTCGTGGCGCGGCTGCCCGTGCCGCCGCTGCCGCCGCTGGACGTGGACGATCTGATGGCCGCGATGCAGGGCGACAAAAAGCGCGGGGCCGAGGGCCTGCGATTTGTGGTGCTGGAGGACGTAGGACGCGCCGCCGTGGTGCAGGGCGTGCCCGACGCGCTCGTCCGCGACGCGTGGACGGCGGCGCTGGACTAACGGCGCTCCGCTTGGTGCGGCGACCGGAAGATCGGCTGGTCTTGCTTCCACGCCAGCATCAGCACCGTGTTGAGCACCGCCAAACCGGCCAAGGTCGTCGCCATCTGCGTATGCCCGCGTGTGGCGAGGGCCACGCTGGCCGCCGCGAACACGACGAATCCCAATCCCATCCGAACGGGGCTGGACAGGACGATGCGGGCACGAGGAGCGACGAACATCCCCCAGAACACCGCAGCCACGACCGGCGCTCCGACACCCAAGACGGCCCGAACGGCGGGGCTGGCCGAGGCGGTTGCACCCCAGTAGCCGAGCGCGGCGAGGGCGGCGAGTTCCAAGCCGAAGCGAAGGATAAGGTTGATGGTTTTCACGTCGGTGTTCGGAGAAATGCGGTTTGCCGTGTCGGGCGGCTACGAAACGAGCAATCGGCGCATCCTAAAGATGCGTCTTTTCCTGTCGTATGCGCCGCTGTCGGCAGTCGACGCCAAACGCTCGTTGTGCGCTGATCGACGCCCGGACGCGCTTGACATCGTGCACGTTGCGTCTTAGATTGCCCTCGTCATCTTCCGCGAGGCCGCGATGCGTACGTTCGGACTGCTGCTTCTTGCCCTTCTGACGGCCCTGCCCGCCGCCGCCCAAACGCCCGACACCGTGGCGTGGCGGCGCTACTTCCCGCTCGCCGTCGGCAACGTGTGGGAGTATGTGCATGAGCAGAACAACCCGAGCGGCTCTTGGCACGAGCGTTATGCCGTCGCGAATCGCTTCATTCTGGAAGGCGATACGCTTTTTTCGGTAAACGTTTACTGGCTCAACACCGTAACCGAAGCGGTGGTGCGTGACACGTTGAGTGTGCGCTACGACGACACAACCGCTGCCGTTGTGAACGTTCGCACCCGTTCTCCTGCGCTCTTTCCCTTTGGCTGTGGTTTGAACGCCTCCGGCTCCGGATGGTGGGAAGCGCCGCGCTGCTTCGTTTTCGTTCATCCGCTCATTGACTCCTCGTATTACAACCCATGGCGCGGACGAAAGGGCAAGTATCTGGGAAGTTATGTTTACAGCGGTCTGTGGATTGCAGACCTCGGCATGGTACAAGGCGGAGGAGGGTGCGAGCCGTGTGGCTCGCTCGACTTTAGTGAGGGATGGACCCTTCGCTACGCCCGCATCGGCGGCGTGGAGTACGGCCAGCGCATCGTCGCGAGCGAAACCGCCGAGCGTCCTGAAGCGGCGGCGCTCCGTTTGTGGCCGAACCCGTCGCGCGGAGCCGTCACGGTCGAGGCCGCGCCCCGCGCCGCGGTCGTGGCCTTCGACCTGCTCGGGCGCGAGGCCGTTCGCACCACCGCAGGCGCGGACGGGCGTGCCGCGCTGACGCTGGCGCCGGGCGTGTACGTCGTCGCCGCCGGCAGCCAGCGCCAAACGCTCGTTGTGCGCTGACCGACGCCCGGACGCGCCTATCTTGCAGCGTCCCTTCCTGTCTTTACGTCTCTTGGCAGAAAAACGCCTCACCATCGAGCGGGCCGAACCGCTCCTGCTCTTCGGCTTCAACGACACGTACCTCCGCCGCATCGAAGCGGCCTTTCCGGACACGCAGATCACCGCGCGCGGCAACACCGTGATCGTGCGCGGCAACGACGACCGCATCGCCCGCATCGAGCAGGTGCTCGACGAACTGGTGATGGTGCTCACCCGCAACGGCAACCTCACGCCCAACGACGTGGACACCGTGCTGGCGCTCACCGTCCTCGGCGACGGCATGGGCGAGTCGGGCGCAGCGGCGTCGCTCGCGGGCGGGCGCGACGTGATCCTGTTCACGCCCACCGGTGGGATGGTCAAGGCCAAGACGCCCGGCCAGCAGCGCCTCGTCGAGTCGGCGCGGCAGAACGACGTCGTGTTCGCCATCGGCCCCGCCGGTACGGGCAAGACGTTCACGGCCGTCGCCCTCGCCGTGGCCGCGCTCAAAAGCCGTCAGGTGAAGCGGGTCGTGCTCTCGCGCCCGGCGGTCGAGGCCGGCGAACGCCTCGGCTTTCTCCCCGGCGACCTCCGCGACAAGATCGACCCGTACCTCCGCCCGCTCTACGACGCGCTGGAGGAGATGATGACCCGCGAACGCCTCCGGCAGGCGATGGACGACGGGACAGTCGAGATCGCACCGCTCGGCTTCATGCGCGGACGGACGCTCTCCAACGCGTTCGTCATCCTCGACGAGGCGCAGAACGCGACGGTGCCGCAGATGAAGATGTTTCTCACCCGGCTTGGCGCGGGCAGCCGCGCCATTGTGACAGGCGACGCCACGCAAACCGACTTGCCCAGCCGCGAGCTTTCCGGCCTGCTCCACGCCCGCGACATTCTCGACGGCATCGAGGGCATTGGCACGGTGGCCTTCAGCAAGGCCGACGTGGTGCGCCACCGGCTGGTGCGCGAGATCGTGGAAGCCTACGAACGCGACGGCGTAACCGTTGGTGGCTGACCGGGCGGGGAAAGGGCAGCACACGCCCCACGCGTTTCCCAACCATCTACGCCCTTCGTCCCCAAGCGCCAGAGGCTCATAGAAAGCAAACCGCCGATTCTGCGCAGAAAAGGCAGAATCGGCCGTTCAGGGAAGGCATCGGGAAGCGTCTTTTGAGGCAACGAAAAAGCCTCTCCGTAAGTCTTGCCTTTACAGGTGCTTACGGAGAGGCTTTCAACGAGTAGCCAGTACGGGAATCGTTCAAGGACAACTCTCCAAACGGCTCAGAAGTGGGCGTTTTCGCGGTATGGCCCTGCTCCAAGTGAGCAGAAGCGGCCACTCCCGACCAAGTTTTAGGGAGACATTAGGGAAACCCAATTGAACTACTGCAATCTAGGCAGCAGTGCAATCTTTCTCTTGAAATCAGACTGCGTATGCAATTTTGTAATATTTTCCGAACTTGATTTATTTATCATTTCCAGTAGTTCGTTTATAGACACATTATCAGATCTACCAATCATGTCTCCGGCAAGTTTCCTTAGTCTAGAAATATTCATCTCGCGATTTAGTGTAGAGACAAACTCTACATCCGACATTATCTTTATAAAATCCACGATCTCTCTTTCACCAAATCTTTCTATATATTTTACATAATATGGAAGAGCCATTTCATCCACTCCATTCAAATACCCCATGCCATTACCAACAAAACACATAGATATGACTTTTACCCACAGTGGTCTAGCAGGCCTAGGGATCGAACCAGTATCCGGTACACTCTTATCAATCACTCTAACATGAAGTCTCTCAGCATAAAAGTTTCCGGAACTAAAATGTGCATCCTTTAATGAATTGAGCATATCTATTAACTCTTGTGCCAGGCTATCTTCATCCTTAAACGACTCGCCTCCCACCAGCTTAAGAAATTCATCCGCTAGCAATCTTCTATCAGTATCGCCATTTCCTCTAAAGAATCCCAGCCTAGAACCTATCTCATGTTTTCTGTCTTGACTTGATGAATTCCATATACATTTTGATATGCCTTTTATATTTTCCCTAATGCGTGCATCCAAACCACTGTCCGTATACATCCCAAACACAGTCCAACAAAGATCGTCCGACTGATCTGAGTTCAACGATTCAATTTCTTTACATATAAAATCAAAATCTTCTGCACCTATAACTTTATTTCTCACATTATCCATTAGTCTTTTTATTGACAACACAGGTTTATTGGGATCGGAATTAAATATATCCTTAATAAAAGTCTCCAACCAAGAAAGCATTTCGTATGGACTAAGACTTTCCGTATTAGGATGCGCAGCACTGGCATGATTTCTCATAAAATTTGCATGTGACAATCTTTGATATGTTATATCACCAATTAGACCCATTCTCCTGCATATTTCCAATAAATCCTTATCTGTCACATCTATCAGATGATCCTCACTACCCAATCCCTTGTATCTATTATTTACACTAGTAGATACTGAAAAGAAATAACTCAGATCAAATCCTACTATTTTTGATCTTATCATATTGATTATTTCGTTCCAGAGATAATTAAGTCCAGCATCAAATAATCCCACAGAAATAGCTACTATAAATTTACTTAGATATATAGATTGGGCAGGATCCCCATCCTTTATCTGAGAGACCATTCTTTCCATAGCCTCTAGAATGACAGCTCTGTCATTTCCTGATCTAAGCACCCCATCAACAGGGAGTCCCAAATCAGATATAAATCTACTGAGCAAAGGACTAAGGCTAGCCACAGATCTTTGAATATCAACTGGAGTCACTTGCTTAGACACCACTACAGGCACTTCTTCTGAGGGCATTTTGATGCGCATTTGTATGGAACACTAATTATATAGATCCTCGCCTCGACATCGAGTGCAAATTCACTCCATTCACAGCATCTTCGATTTCCCGAACAAGTCAGTGGTCTATATTGCCACCTTGATGACACCGATAACGCCATGAAGCGCTTCAACCTCCACATCACCGAAGAGCAGTTCGACTGGCTCGCTCAGCAGAGCGACGCCACCGGGCTGACCGGAGCCGAAATCGTCCGCCGGGCGATTGACGCTTGGATTGGCGCGCACAACGCCAAACAACAACCGCTCTTCCCTCACATCATCCCTCGTGACCAACGCTCTAACCCCATCTTCAAGAAGCGCCCGTACCGGGCAGGCGAAGTCCCCCTTGACCAAGAAGAAGTCTTGGAGCTAATCGTCCACGTCCTGCGCCGGATCGCTCCGGCCAACGTCATGGGCGAGTTCGACGCCGAGATTGCGGAAATGCGCACCCCTCCTGCCACTTCCACGCCTAGCTAAAAACAGAAGGCCCTGCCGCGCCAACGACAGAGCCTTCACTTTCTCAAAACCCGGCACTCCCAAGCCAGCAAGCAGACGGGTGCCAGATCCTTAGACAACGTGAAGATACTTCATGGTTCGGCTCCGGTTTCACCGGGGTCGGACAACCGGGCACCCCGTGCCCTCATTCCGGCTGTTTTGCCGCCCTCGGCGGCTCCACCCCCAGATGATAACATGGGGGTGGATAATGCCACCGCCTGTGGCATCCCCGCTACGATGCGGGGCCCCTCTGGGTATGCCGTTAGCACCCTCCGCCGAGGCCGTCCGGAGGATTACTTCCACCGCCTCGCCCTCGACACGCTCCAAGTCACCGTCAAGGGACACTTTCGGAACCTCGAAGACGCACGCGCCCTCCTCGCCAAGCGCAAACAGGCCGAATGCTCGGCTATGCTTGGCCCTACGCCCGTGCTCCATACGGCGCACGACGGGCACCGCCTGCACGTCCTCCCTCACGGAGGCCGTCCGGCCTACCAACTGCTCATGCGCGACGGCGACGGCATGGAGATCCGCGCCTTCCCCACGTCGAACATGCCCGCATTCATCGTTCGCTTCGGCGCACGCTGGTGCGTCGAACGGTCGGTGGTCGAACTGGGCGAATGGGTTGCCGCCTTCGTCCGCTCGGTCGGCTTTGAGCCGCACACCGTCGCCCTCTCGGAAGTCCACATCCGGTGCGACGTGCCCGACGTGTTCACCGAGGCCGATGTGAAAGGGATGCGCGGCATCGGCACGCGCAACGGGCGTTTCAACACGCACGTCCACCTGAATCGCCTTTCCGGGGTGGACAACCTCGGCGGCAAGAAGAGCATCAAGTTCGTCCTCTACGACAAGCGGCTGGAGCAGACGATCAAACAGGGCGTGCTCTGGCCCTCGGTGTGGCACAGCTACGGGATTCCCATCACCTCTCCGATCTGGCGCATCGAGGCCCGATGGGATCGCAAGTCGCTGCAAGCGGTCGGGCTGGACGCCCTCCACGACTTGGACGAGCGGCGGATCAAGGGCCTGTGGCACCTCTTCGCCTCGCGCTACCTGCTCTTCGTGGAAGAGGAAGACAAGCGCACCGACCGGGCGACCGTGCTGCCCAAGTGGGCGGCGGTGCAAGCCTGCGGCGAACTCATGGCCACGGCTCCGATTGCCTCGACGGTAGACGTGACGCCGTCGCAACTGCTCAAACAGGCTACGGGCTGCATTGCAAAGGCCATGGCCGTGTCGGGCCTTGCGCACGCCAAGACCGAGATCGAAGCGGTCGTGGCTCAGGCCATTGAAGCCGCGCAAGACAAGCTCCGGGGCGAGCGCGTGAAGTACGTGCGCAAGCTGCTGCTCGACGTGGTCGAACGCTACCCCGACGACGCCTTTTCCAGCGTGCGCGTCGTCTCCGGCGAGATCAAAGACGCGATGGCGGAAGCCCTCTCGCGCAAGGTCTTCGCCCGTCCCTACACCGCTCCGGAATCCTCCTCCCTCCAACCTGCTCTTTGAACATGTCTCTCTTCTTCCTGACTGGTACTCAGTTGCCTATTCGTGCCCTTCTGAAAGGCGTTCCTCCGTCGCTTACGGGACGGGTCTTCGTCATGGGCAACCTCAAATCTTCGGTTCGTAAGCCTGCTTTCGACGCACTCCGCGCTATCGCAAACGACGAACGGACGAGCAATCCCCATGGCTGGAAAGAAGCCCTTCGCTCTTTCTACCAACTGCTCATCATCATGGGCAAACGGGTCTTTGTCACGCCTGTCTCGGCCCAACAGGTTCACGACCTGCAAGCCCGTACCGGAATGCCCCTACCCGATGCCGTCTTCGAGGCTGCACAATCCTTTGATGGTTACCTCAAAGATCCGCAATGACACAGACGCTTCCCACCCTCGCCGCCTCTTCCGGCGGTTGGGCTGCCGCCTTCCCTGTCCCCATTGGGGCCAACGGCCTGCGGGCGTCTCGCCTCGCGCAAGTCCCGCTCGACATCCTCCATGCCCTCGTGGAGCGCGTGGACACCCTCGCCTCGCTCGTGCGCGACCTGCACGGGCGGGGCGAGGCCAAGCCCGACCTCGACGCCAAAGCCCGGTATCGCCTCGACGAAGCGGCGGCCTACCTCGGCACCAGCGCCAGCACGCTCAAACGTCGCGCACATCGCGGCAAGTTCGTCATCCTCTACGACGGCAAAACGCCGTTCGTGACGGGTGCGGAAGTGCTGCGCTACGCCCGCGAAGGGGCCAAGCGGCGCACGTTCCGGAAGCCTTGCCGCGCCGTCTCTACCTCAGCCGATTGAACGCTATGGGTCGCCCTATCGAACTGCAACACGGCACCTTCTACGAACCGAAAATCCGGTGGCGGGACGGCAACGCCTACGCCCGGTTCTACAACCCGGACAAGCGCCCGGTGCAGAAGGACTACGCCCTCCACACTTCCGACCGTACGGCGGCGGAAGCTCTCTTTCACTCCGTGCGGATCGCCTACCTCCACGGCCAGCTTGACCCGTGGGCACCGCCTCGGCGCGAAGGCGTGACGCTCGAAGAAGCCTACGAAGCGTACCTCCGGGCTCAGGACGTGCGGCCCTCCTCGCTGCAATGCAAGCGCGTGCGCCTCGGCCCGTTCGTGCGCGACTTGCCCGGTATGCTCGTGCGCGGCATCACCGCCGAACACGTCCGCGCCTACTGCTACCAGCCGCGCTTCAAGACGGCCACCCAGCAGCGGTATCTCTCCGAGCTGCGGCAGTTCTGCGCCTACTGCGAAGATCGGGGCTGGATGAGCGGCAACCCGGCCAGCGACGTGCTCAAAGCCACGTCCAAGCGGCGGCGCAAGCAGAGCCGCAAGCTCACCGAGTACCTCACGCCCGAAGAAGTGCGGCGCATCACCTCGGCCATTGAAGCAGACGCCGAAGCACGGGACAGCCGCAAGCCGCGCCTCGTTCTCGTGGATATCATCCTCTTTGCCGTGGCGACGGGCCTACGCCTGGGCGAGATCTGCCACCTGAAATGGTCGGACGTGCGCCTCTACGATCCGCCCAAGCCTGTCCGTGGCGGACTGCTCTACGGCTGGATCGGCATCCGAAGCGAAGACGGGGCGCTCACCAAGACGGGAGACGAAGACCGCGTGCCCGTGGTGCCTCAAGCCTACGACCTACTCCTCAAACGGTTGGCCGAACGTGTCGAGGGCGACGCCTACGTGTTTGAGGCACCGCGCCGGGGCGGGCAGTTGAACCATTGGTGGGTGAGCCACACGTTCCGCGAGTATCGCCGGGCCGTGGGCATCCGGGAAGAGATTCACTTCCACAGCCTGCGGCACACCTGTGCCTCGTGGCTGGCCGAAGCGGGCGTAGACCTGAAGGTGATCCAAGAAGTGCTCCGGCACGCCAACATCCGGCAAACGATGCGCTACGCCCACCTCATTCCCGAGGCCGTCGCAAGCCGCATGGTGGACGCTTTCCGGGGTATTTCTCTCGACTGACGACCCTACGTTTTAGGGAACGTATAGGGAAGCGTCTTTTGAGGCAACGAAAAAGCCTCTCCGTAAGTCTTGCCTTTACAGGTGCTTACGGAGAGGCTTTCAACGAGTAGCCAGTACGGGAATCGAACCCGTGTTACCGCTGTGAAAGAGCGGCGTCCTAACCCCTAGACGAACTGGCCAATAACTGTAAATGGGGAGCCTGATGGGGATCGAACCCACGGCCTTCGGTGCCACAAACCGACGCTCTAACCTGCTGAGCTACAGGCTCCATTTCCAAAGAAACAGGACGCCCAAGATACGGCGCTTCCTTGCGCAGATGTGCAAAGGCTCGGTCAAGATGCATCGCCCGACGTGGTGTGCGCCTCCGATAACCAGCAGGCGTCGACGCGGAGGGCTTCGGCCAAGCGCTGCTCGTAGGCGCGGCGCGGCATCTCGTAGGCTCCGAACTGCGCCAGATGGTCGGTGAGGAACTGGGTGTCGAGCAGCACAAACCCGCCACGCCGAAGCCGCTCGACCAGATGCACGAGCGCAACCTTCGAGGCGTCGCGGGCACGGTGAAACATCGACTCGCCAAAGAATGCGCCGCCAAGCGCTACGCCGTAGAGACCGCCGGCCAGCTCGTCGCCGCTCCACACCTCAACGCTGTGCCCGTAGCCCCGTCGGTGCAGGTCGGTGTAGGCCGCAACGATTCGCTCGGAAATCCAGGTATCGGGGTCAAGCGTACCGTCGAGCTGAAGGCGCGGCGCGGCGCACGCCCGCATCACCGTCTCAAACGCGGTGTCGGTCGTGATGCGAAACCGCCCGCTGCGCACCGTCCGAGCCAGCGTCTTAGAAACGTGAAATGAGGCATCGAGCGGGATGACAGCCCGGTTCCATGGGCGGTACCAACGCAGCCCTCCTGGGCCGTCCATCGGAAAGATGCCCGCCGCGTAGCCGCGCAACAGATCGTCGGAGTCCAGCATGCGAAGGGTGGAGGGCGAAGGTGGAACCTGCATGCCTCGGTCTGTTCCCCGGCAACCGGAAGCCAACAGCCGTATCTTGCCCGTGTCTTCCCGCCCCACGCCTATGGCTGCTCCCGCCCTCTCCAACGGCTCCTACCGCGTGGTCGTCGGCGATACGACGTTCGATTTGACGGTGCACAACGGAACGCTTCGCCTCGGCGACGCCGCGGCCGACGTGCGTCTCGAACCGGTATCGGGGCAGCAGTATGTGCTGTTCGTGGGGCCGAAGGTCCACCGCCTCGTGGTGGAGGGGCGCGAAGGCAGCGTGCTTACGTTGTGGATCGACGGGCAACGGGTGGAGGCGTCGGTCAAGGACGAGCGGGCGCTGCTGATGGAGCGCTTCGGCATGCAAGCGGGCGGCGGGGGAGCCTCGAAGGAGGTGAAAGCACCGATGCCGGGCCTCGTGCTCGCCGTGCATGTGGCCGCAGGCGACGCGGTGGAGGCGGGGCAACGGCTGCTCGTCTTGGAGGCGATGAAGATGGAAAACGAACTCAAAGCTGCACAGGCGGGCACGGTGGCGAAGATCCTCGTGGCCCCCGGCGAAGCGGTGGGCAAGGGGACGCTGCTCGTCACGTTTTCCTGATCGCCCCGATGTCCAATCCCCACGACGGACGGCGCTACCTTGTCACCGGAGCCACGGGGATGGTGGGCGCAGCCCTTACCCGGCGGCTGGTGGACGAGGGCGCGCAGGTGCGGGTGCTCGTACGCGACGACGCCCGCCTCGGCCTCATCGGACGGGCAGCCGGTCAAACCGAGCGTGTTCGTGGCGATGTGACCGCCCCCGAATCGCTCCTTCCTGCGATGGCAGACGTGACGCACGTCGTCCACGCTGCGGCGGCGCTGGGCACAGGCCGCCCATCGGATCGCGACCTGCTGCTCGCCGTCAACGTGGCGGGCACGGCGGCGGTGGCCGACGCCGCCCTTGCCGCTGGCGTTGCTCGTCTGGTGCACGTGTCCAGCATCGCCGCGCTGGGCCGTTCCGGCTCCGAGGAAACGATCGACGAATCGGTCGTCTGGGCCCCGTCGCCGCACAATTCGCTGTACGCCACGAGCAAGCATCTGGCCGAGATGGAAATCCACCGGGCCATCGCCGAAGGACTCGACGCCGTGATGGTCAATCCTGCGCTCGTCTTCGGCGAGGCACATCCGGGCGAGAACACGCAGCGGATCGTCGAGCAGGTGCGCGACGGACGGCTGCCGGGCGTTCCTCCGGGCGGTACCGGGGTGGTGGACGTCCTCGATGTGGTGGACGGCATCCTCCGGGCGATGGACGTCGGGAAAACGGGCGAGCGCTACGTGCTCGTCTCCCAAAACCTGCTCTGGCGCGACATCCTCGCCACGTTGGCGGGCGCACTGAACGTAACGCCGCCGCGCCGCATGGTGCCGATGCCGCTGGCCCGCGCCCTGGCCGTCGGCAGCGAAGCGGTGGCCCGCATCACCGGGGCGGCCCCGGTGCTCACCCGCGAGCGCGTTCGGCAGATGCAGGAACGGTACCGCTACTCCGCCGCCAAGGCCGAACGCGACCTCGGCTGCACGTTTCGCCCGTTTGCCGAAACGGCGACGAGGCTGGCGCAGCACATCGGGGCACCTAAGAATCTGTAACCCCGCCGCGTTGGGGTCACGTCGGCACAGCCCGTGCGTACCTTTCCCGTCTCAGCCTTTGCTTTGCCATGAACTTCGCGCTTGTCCTCTCGCTGCTCATCGCCATCGTCGCCGTGGTGTTCGCCTTCCAGAACCCGCAGACGATGTCGGTGCACTTTCTTGGCTACGAAAGCGTCGACGCCTCAACGGCGCTGGTCTTGCTGATCACCTTTGGCCTCGGCCTGCTCACCGGCTGGTTCGGAGCGATTCCGGGGCGGCTGCGCACGGCGTCGGAGGCCCGCGCCCTTCGCAAGGAGCGGGATGCGTTGATGGGGCGGCTCAACAGCGCCTCGCCTGCCGCCACGGCTCCCGTCGCCACGACGGCCTCCGCACCCGATCCGTACACCGCGCGCTTCGGCAATCCGAACGCTTGATCCTCCCACCGGACGGTGCAACGCCTCTCCATCTCGCCTCTCCGACGGCTGCTGCGCCAAAGTGCCGCCAAACGCGGCTTACGCCCCGGTGAAGTCGTTTTTACGGGCGACCCGCGCGACAATCCGGTGCGCATCTCGACGTTCGTCTACGACGAATCGTCGCTCCAAGAAGCCGAAAACGTGGGGCTGAACGAGGCGTGTGACCTCCTCCACACCCCCGGCGTGACGTGGCTGAACGTGGACGGCGTCCACGATCCGTCGATCATCGAATCGATTGGCGAGACGATCGGGCTGCACCGGCTGGTGCAGGAAGACATCGCCCACACGACGCAACGCGCCAAGGTTGAGGAGTTCGACGGCTACATCTACGCCGTTGTCCCGATGCTGCGCTTCGACGCCGAAGCGTACGAGACGCACATCGAACAGGTCAGCCTCGTGCTGGGCGACACCTGGGTGGTGTCGTTTCTGGAAGACCCGGAAGACGTGTTCGACCCCGTGCGCCTGCGCCTGCGCCAAGGCGCGCCGCTGCGCAAGGCCCAGTCGGATCGGCTCTTTGCCGCACTGCTCGATGTGATCGTAGACGGGTACTTTGTCACCTTCGAGGCTATTGGAGACCTTGCTGCCGAGGTGGAAGAGCACGCCATCGAGCATTCGTCGGCCGACGTGCAAGTGGGCCTCAACGCCCTCCGCCGCGAACTCATCACGCTGCGCCGCGTCATCTGGCCCGTCCGCGAAGTCCTCGCCCAGCTGCAACGCACCGAGCATCCGCTGATCCACACCGACACCCGCCCGTACCTGCGCGACACCTACGACCACGCCGTGCAAGCGCTCGACATCGTGGAGAGCCTGCGCGATCTGATGGCGGGGGTTCTGGATCTCTACATGACGATGCTCTCCAACCGGATGAACGAGGTGATGAAGGTGCTGACGGTGGTGAGCACGGTGTTCATCCCCATCACCTTCATCTCGTCGGTCTACGGGATGAACTTCGCCTACATGCCCGAGCTGCACTGGCGCTACGGCTACCCGATGGCCCTCGGCGCGATGGCGTTCGTGGCCGTTGGGCTGCTCCTCTACTTCAAGCACAAGCATTGGACGTGACCTTGCCTCGCTCGCTTGGCCCCGGCTCGCGGATCGTGGTTGTGGCTCCGGCCGGGCCGCCGCGCAACCTGCCACGCCTCGCCGACGGCCTCGACGCGCTTCGCAACCGGGGCTACGACGTGCGCCTGCTCCGCGACGGGCCGCTGGAGACGGCCTTTGCCCCGCACGGCTACCTCTCGGCCTCCGACGACGCCCGCGCCGACGAGTTCAACCGCGCCCTCCGCGATCCCGCCGCCGACGCCATCTTCTGCGTGCGCGGCGGCTACGGCACGCTCCGCATCCTCGACCGGATCGACTACGACGCGGCCCAGCGGCATCCCAAACTGCTCGTCGGCTACTCCGACATCACGGCGCTGCAACTCGCGCTCTACGCAAAGGCCGGGTGGCGCAGCGTCTCGGGGGCGATGGTGGGCGTGGAATGGGGCGCGATGGACACGGACGAAGAACGGCTGCTTGCGGCGCTGGTCGGCGGGTTCGCGGGCGACGTGGTCGGGCCGGCGGGCGAACGCCTCGCGCCGCTGCATGCGGGCGACGCCACCGGGACGCTCCTCGGCGGCAACCTCGCGCTCGTGGCGCGGCTCGTGGGCACGCCCTACCTCCCCGACCTCACCGGCGCGATCCTGTTTCTCGAAGACGTCTACGAGGAGCCGTACAAGATCGACGGCCTGCTCGCCCAGTTGAAACTCGCGGGCCATCTCGAACGTCTCGGCGGACTCGTCTACGGCGCGTTCACCGACGGCGCGCCGACCGTCGATACGTCGCAAACCACCGACGAGGTGCTCGACCATTACGCTGCCTTCGTGAACGGCCCGGTAGCCAAGGGCCTCGCCTACGGCCACTTCTCGCCCAAAATCCCGATGCCCATCGGTGTGGCGGCGCGGCTGACGGTCGACGAAAACGACGCCCGGCTCGTGCTGCTCGAACCCGTCGTAGGCTTCGGCGCGTAGACGTCTCACCTCCCTACCTGCCGATGTCCAACCTCGCCGTGTTCGCCTCCGGGGGCGGCTCCACCCTCGGCGCACTCCTCGACGCCGTGGACGACGGGCGCCTCGACGCCCGCGTGGCGCTCGTCGTGACCGACCGCGACGCCTGCGGTGCGCTCGACCGCGCCCGTGCGCGGGGCATCCCCACCGCCGTGCTCGTCCCCAAGACGTTCGCGTCGGAAGAGGCGTTCGGTGCGGCGCTGCTCGACGTGCTCGCCGCCCACGACGTGCAGCTCGTGCTGCTGGCGGGCTACCTCAAGAAGATGCCTTCGGCGGCGGTGCGCGCTTACGACGGGCGGATGCTCAACCTCCACCCGAGCCTGCTGCCGGCCTACGGCGGGCCGGGGATGTACGGGCGGCGCGTCCACGAAGCCGTGCTGGCTGCGGGCGAGGCCGAGAGCGGCTGCACCGTCCATCTTGTGTCCGAGCGCTACGACGACGGCCCGATCCTCGCGCAGGTGCGCGTGCCCGTGCTCGACGGCGACACGCCCGACACCCTAGCCGCCCGCGTCCAAGCCGAAGAGCGGCGGCTCTACCCCGCCGTCGCCGCCACCTTCGTGCGCGAACACCTCGAAGGGTGAGGGCATCCATCGCCCGTATGGGGTACGCCCGTCAATCGTCTTGGCCGGGAAATACGGCGGTGTAGCCGTCCACGCGGTTGCCGGGGCCGTCGGCGGGTGCCCAGCGTGCGTCGTCGGGGGTTTTGATGACCGGTGCCCATCGGTGCGAGGACGGCGGCGTGATCGATGTCCCGGTCACCACGTTGTAGCGCGAGAAGCCGCCGTGGAAGTTCACGTCCACGAACAATCGGCTGTTCGAGATCGTGTTGTAGGCCGCCGACCATTGGAACGCAACGTGTCGGATGTTTCGAACGGTGGCGTGGGTTAGGGTGCAGCGGTAGGCGCGGGCAAAGCGGACGTAGCCCGTTCCGCCCGCTCCCTTGTTCCATGCGCCGTTCACGTCGAGGCCGTCCATGTTGAGGCCGAGCGTGTTTTCGATGACGACGGCGTGTCCGCCCGCCATTTCCACGCTCACGTCGCGCATCGTGCCGCCCTCTGTCCACATCCACTGCACCGCCGGGAGGTTGTAGTCGGGGAAGACGTTCTCGTACATCCCTGCCACCGCCGTCGGCTGCCCGCCGGGCACGGCTTGCGACACCGTAAACCGTTCGAGCGAAGCTCCTCGAACCGGGCGGGCGGCGAACACATCGGAGCCACTTGGCAGGTCGAGGTCGAGGCGGTGGCGGAAGCCGACGACCACCAGTGCGCCGCTGTCGCGCACCAATGCGGTAACGTTCATCGTCTGGCGAACCCACGGGTATTCGCGGCTCCAACGTTCCGAGCCGAGGCGGCGCAGGAAGCCGTCGTCGTTGGCCGCACCGAACCAGAGGACATCGCCTGGGCGCACGGCTTGGCCGCGCCGGGGCGTCACGATTGTCGCGAGCGTGCCTTGCTGAGCTTGGCGCGCGGTCGTGCCGAAGCGTTGGCCTTTTTCGCCGCGCACCGTCACCGCGCCGTCGTCGCCGGCTTGGCGCGTTGTCATCCGGGAGACGAGCCGGGTTTGGCTTTGGCCTGCGCCGCGCAGCGTCACGCCGTCGGTTTCGAGCACGACCGGCCGGTCGAGGTGAAACGTGCCTGCTGGGATGATCACAACGTCCCCGGGGCGAGCAGCCCGCAGAGCCGCGTTGATGGCCGCCGCATCGTCGCGGTTGTCGTCCGCGACAGCCCCGTACGCTGTCACGTCCAGCATCTGCGGGGGCCGCGGAACGGGGGCGTGGACGGCAGGTGGCGCAAACGCAAGCAGCGGCAGGATCATAGGGCAGCGGGAATAGGGCTACAACGTACGACCGATTCGAATCGTCCGGGCAGGTGCGGAAACGCCCCAAACGCATCGTAGGGACCGATCAAGGACCGATCCCTACGACGACTCGTTGCGAGACGAGGGTTCAGTATCTGGGGGTCGCGCCGTTGTCGCGCAGGAGTTGCCCGGTGCCTTGAGCGGCGTCGTGGGCAGCGTCGGCGGCGGCGGCACCGACGGCGCGGGTACCCTCTACGGCGGGCTGTACCGCGTCGGCGGCCGCGTCTACGACGGGTTCGCCCACGGCTTCGACCGCATCGACGCCCTCTTGCACCGCCGCTCCGGTGGCGCGTGCGGCGTCGCCCACGGTCTCGTCTACGGTTCCAAGGGCCGCATCGGCGGCTTGGCCGGTGGCGCGAGCAGCATCTTCTACCCGATCTGCGCCACGCTGAACGGCACCGGCAGGATCTTGTGCAACGTCCACGGTGGCATCGGCCGCACGGTCTATCGCCTCGGTGGTGCCGCCTCGGATCCACTCCAAGGCTTCGGGGATCTTGTCGAGGCGAGGCGCTTGGAACACACCGGTAAGCAGGCCCACGAACAGCACAAGCGCGAGAAGCGAGAACACCGTCTGGAAGGCAGGCACCCATGCCCGGCTGGCAGGCAAGTGCCCTTCGGTCTGGGTTCCACTCTTTCGCCACGACTGCTTGCCGAGGCGGAACGAGGCAACGATCTTGAAGAACGACGACACCCACTGGTCGTAGAGCTGCAGCGGCACATCCACAAACCGCATGCGGTGGCCTTGCGCGGCGAGCATTACGATCTGCATCAGGCGCACCGACAGCATCCAGATGAGGTAGAACGCCATGAACCACGGCGACACGAAGATCGCGAGGAAGAACATAGCGATAGGCGCGACGAGCGTCGTCCACATCGAGATGCGCTGGTCGAGGATGGCCCACCAGATGAACGCGCCGACGCGGCCCGGCCCAAGGCGGAGTGCCCGCGAGTTGGTGCGCAGTGTGTTGCCGTTCCAGCGCAGGTAGAGGCTTCGGCTTAGGCTGAAGAAGCCATCGGAGCGCGTTTCAAGGGCATAGATGACCACGTCCGGCAGGTAGAGCATCTCCCAGCCGTTCTTGAGCAGGCAGAACCAGGTGGACTTGTCGTCGCCCATGAGGAAGCGAATCTTTCCGTAGAGCCAGTTCGAGATCGTGTCGTTCTCAAGGTACTGGACCAGTTCTTCGGAGAGCACCGCCGAGGCGCGGAAGACGGTGAAGCGGCCGGTGAGCGTGAGCACCTTGCGGCTCAGGCTGAGGCTCTTCATCACCGAGTGGCGCTTGATGAACTTGAGCGCGAACCACTCGCGCACGAGCGGGCTGGCCCCGTAGATACGCCCAAGCTCGTCGGTCGTGACGGCTCCGGTGCGCGGGTACGCTTTGAAGAAGGGGAGGCACTGGGCGAGCGTGCCGTCGGCCATCTCGGAGTCGCCGTCCATGAACACGACGGCGTCGTTGTAGCCTTCGTCGAACGAGATGCCCGCGAGGTTGAGGTCTTGGGCGCGTAGCGTGGCGATGACGCGGAGCGAGTCGGCCATGGCCTTGCGCTTGCCTTGGCTTTGGCGCACGAACGCGATGCGGACGCGGTCGCCGCCGGGGCTGGAGGCGAGGATCTGGCGGACGAGATCTTCGTCCTGATCGCCGGCAAGTGCAGCCACAGCCGTCACCTGCACGCCGGGGATGGAACCGGCTTCGCGGGCGAGGGCCGTAAAGACGCGGGCCGTCACGCCCGGGTTTTCCTTGTAGGATGGAATGAGGAAGTAGACGCGCTGCGGGTACGGATCGCGCTGGATAAACGCGGAATAGCGCATCTGCGGGTACACGAACCGGCTGTAGAAGAAGCCGCGCACCATGTGCGTCATGTACCACAGGTAGCGCCACACGCCAAGCACGCCGATGATGAGCAGGCCGCCCTGGCGGAGCAGCTTGGCGCGCCATGCCCAGTCCGGAATGGCCAACACGATCAGGGCGATGACCAGCAGCCAGCCGAGCGTGGGAAGCACTGCGGCGCGAAGCGCCTGGGCCATAGGCAGGCGGTAGCGGCGGCGCTGGATTTCAGGGCGAAGTTCCACGACGAGGGCGAAAGGCGAAGGGCGAGGGACAAACTGCGGCGCTCGGCGGTGGCGTCAAGGCCGCCAGGTTCGTCCACAAAGACAAGCCGAGAGATACGAAAGGCGTAGCGTTGAGCGCCGAATACGGAGCCTGGGCTTAGTGGTACAGACGGCCGCGGAAGATGGTGCCAAGGCCTACGTTGATGGTCACGTCGGCCTGTATACCGGGCACCGCGCCCGGCGGCACGTTGTCCATCACGAGGCTTACCGGCACGAGCTGGTTTTCGTTGGCTACGCGGTAGCGTTCGTTGGGCGAGACGGCTTCGGTGCCCATGCTGGCCACACGCGCTCCCACGTTGGCTCCGATGGACGGCATGGAGACGGTGGCGGGCGCGCCGACCTTGATCAAGCGGGCTTCCCGGAAGGGGAAGTAGGCCACCACGGTGGGCGTGCTGCCGCCTTCGATGATCATGATCGGATCGCCGGGGCGAACGTACGAGCCTGCCGGACGCAAGATGCTGGTGACAACGCTGCCCGGCGGAATGGGCGTGGAGGCCGAGGCTCCGGTGGAGTCTGCGCCGGTAGTGGCCGCAAGACGCGCTTGGGCGGTGCGTAGATCGGCTTGCATCCGGGCCAGGTCGCGTTCGAGGCCGATCACGCGCATCCGGGCACTGATATGCCCAGCGGCATCGTAGGACGAACGGCTGCCGCCGCCGCCGCGCGAGGTGGTGATGGTGCGGGTTTCCCCGCTGCGCCCTGAACTGCCGCTGCTGTGGGAGCGCACGCGGGGGCTCTGTTCGGCACGCAGTTCGGCTTCGCGGGCACGAAGGTCGGCCTCACGGGCAGCCACGTTGGCGCGGCGGCTTTCCAGTTCGCCACGGGTCATCGCGCCGCCGTCTACGAGTCGCTGTGCCCCGTTGAGTTCGCCTTGGGCTTCGTTGAGGCGCACACGGGCCGCGTCCACGCGGGCCTGCGCCGCTTCGATCTCCGCCGGGCTGGACGTGACCACCGACGAGCTGCCGCGCCCGCCCGAACCACCGCCCGACACGACGATCGTGCGGGACGTGCTGCCGCCGTCGCCGCCGTAGGTGCGCACAAAGTTGTTGCGGTCGTTGGCGAGGGCGCGGGCCTGCTCAAGCATTTCGGTTGTCTGATCCACAAGCGCTTGTTGATCGGTCACGGCCTGCCGAATTTCAGCGGGCGTACCGCCTTCGGCGCTGGTGATCTGCACGCGGCTCGCTGGGGTGAGGCGTTCGCCGGCGATGGGCATCGCTCGGAGGACGCCCTCGCTGGTGGCGGCAACCTCCGAAGACACGCCGCGCAGGCTCGCCTGCACGCTTTGGATGCCGGAGCGCTGCCATAGCAGCAGGCCAAGGAGCAGCAGCAGGAACAGGCCACCCAAGACAAAGCCCGCCAGCCGACCGGCCACATTGCTTGTGGGGCGGTCGTCTTCGGGGAGTGCCTGCGGAGCTACCGATGGGGGCAGCGACGAGGTTGTGGCAAGGCCGGTGGTGGGCGTGTAGTAGGTGGCCGTCTGCACCGGAGCGACCTGCTGGCGCATGATCTCCTCGCGGTCGGTCGTGTCGATGTCTTCTTGCGGCGCATAGACCGTGGCGGGCACGGCCGTGGTGTTGGGCACCGCCATCATCGGAACCGCAGGCACAACCGGCCGTGCGGGCGTTGACAGGGCCGGGGCAGAGGCTACGGGTGCCGGTGCCGCGAACCCGGAGGGCAGACCGAAGTGGGCTTCTCCCGCAAACAGATCGACGAGGCGGGCCTCTACGGGCATCTGTTCACGCCGGCCATCGCGCTCGGCCAAGAGCGTCAACGGCATCGTGTCCCCGATGCGGTAGGGCGCAAACGGGTTGACGCCCGGCGTCAGGTCCGAAAGCACCACCCGGTCTGGTGTAAGGTGGGCCACCGGAAACGTCGTTCCGTTGGGGAGTATGGCGGAAAGGCGGGTAGAAAACGTGCCGTTCATGGCCGACGGGAAGAACTGAAAGGGGAGGGAGCAGGGAGCAGAGAAGGGGCCGCGCCGGGCCGTAGATCAGTTGCCCGAAAGGGCAAGCAGTTCGTAGTAGACGCGCCAGGCTTCGAGACGGGCGGCTTCGGCCTCGCCAAGCGCTTCGCGGGCGTGGGCTTCGGCAAGCATCACCTCGTTGGGCGTCATCCGCTCGCCTCGTAGACCTCCGGATGCCAGCAGTTGCGATTCTTCAAGACGTACGCGCTCGATCTCGGCTTGCGCCTGCCGTTCGGAGTAGCGGCTTGCCGCACGGTAGAACTCGTCGAGCAGGTCGGCCAGGCGCGTCATCGCCTGTTGCGTGGAAGCGTCCACGCGGGCTTCGCGTTCGATGGGATTGCTCGGCACCACCGATGCCGTCGATACGGCTGGGCCGAAGCGCAGCGGTACGCTCAGGCGCATGCCTACGCGAGGGCCACTGCCCGCACCGCCTCCGTTGGTGCCGTCGAAGCCGTAGAGCTCGCGATAGGCGTACCCGGCGTAGAGGGCAAACCGGAAGTCTTCCCATGGATAACGATCGGGAAACGCGTCGGGCGAGACCGTGAAGGCACGGGTTACGTTTACGCGCACGCCGCGCTCCAGCGCCGCTTCGTCGGGGGCTGGCAGGCCATCGGGGGGCGTGATGACAAACGTGGCAGGAAGTTGAAGCTGGCGGCTGAGTTCGCCGCGCAGCAGCCGGGCCGCGGTGGAGAAGCGCTCGGCATCCGACTGCATCCGGCGGGCTTCCACGTCGGCACGCATCGCGGTGGAGCGGAGCACGTCGCGGGTGGCGTAGAGGCGGCGGTAGCGCGCGGCCGCGCTGTCGGCCAGCCGGGCGGCTTCGGTTGCACTGAGGGCGCGGGCTTCGGCCTGCAAGAGGGTGAGCGCAAGGCCCCGGGCGCGAAACTGCGCTTGCGCGGCGGTCATGGCCGGGGTGGTCGAGGGCGCTCCGCTCAGCGCCGTCGCCCGAGCGTTGGCGCGGGCGGCTTCGTAGCGTGCCTCGCCGAGGCCACTTTCAAACAACTCCCAGACGACGTCCGCTGAGGCGCGCAGGCCTCCGCGCGCCGCGCCGTCGCCGGCCGTAGCAAAATTGGGGTAGTAGGCGGTGTTGGCATTCAATCGCAAGCCAAGGTCGTTGGCCCGTGCGCTCGATGTGCTCGTGCCGGTTGGCACGGTAGCGGCACTCGCCGCTCGCCCGGCGAGGTCGCTGAGCGTGTACGATTGCGCAAAGGCAGCGGGTACGCTCCAACCGGCCAGCGCCCCGGCAAGGACGAGGCAACGAAGGCGCGGAGAGCGAAAGACGCGGGTGGCGATCACAGTGGCAAGAAACGATTGGAACAGGTCGTCAGGGCGGTTCCCCAAAAACCGGACCAAATCCACGCCTCCCCGAGGCCGTCTCAAAATGAAGGAGGATGTTGGGGAGCACGGGTTGCTGGTTTTCATAAGTTGGCTTGGTGTAGGGGCCAGAGTGTAGCGGAAGGATTTATACGAGACGGCTTCGTCCCCTCCTGCGACGCCGGCAACACGCCTGCGAAGGGCATACAACGTCTCATCCCCGCGTGGGGGGAATGCCTGACGGGGTGAAAAACGACGCGGCTGCGCCGCGGTTCATCCTCGCGTGGGCGGGGAATGCCGCCCCGCGTCTGACGATCCGGGCAGCCCGGACGGTTCATCCCCGCGTGGGCGGGGAATGTAGAGGCACATAACCGCTTTAGAGGCCCTAACAAGACCTGAGTACTGCCGCCCACATGACGAGCGCACAGCCAAGTCCCACCAACGCTTCGTGCAACTCCCCCCGACGCTCATCGCGTACCCAAAGACGGTACCGGCTCAGCCATGCAAACGTGCGCTCTACCACCCAACGGTGACGCCCTAGACGCTCGGA